>Ga0302325_10036621_pt1 | contig 10000 bp, 7 predicted proteins | sample Palsa_T0_2_FD_201948 | JGI IMG/M metagenome (GOLD analysis project Ga0302325, IMG submission 201948) | Peat permafrost microbial communities from Stordalen Mire near Abisko, Sweden - Palsa_T0_2 | ecosystem: Environmental > Terrestrial > Soil > Palsa > Peat permafrost | place: Sweden: Abisko... | reverse complement strand
CGCAGCCGGCCGACCGCGGTTTCCACCCGCAGCGCGTTGACATAGACGCGGGGACTGACGCCGGTGCAACTGCGAAACAGATGATTGAAGTGAGGCCGAGACAGGCCGCAGCCCCTGGCCAGATCATTGAGATCGACCGCGTCGGCCGCCGATTCGCGCATCCGCCGCAATGCCCTGCCGATGCGATAGTCGCGCGGTCCGCGCGGCTGGTGCACGCCCGCGGCGCGATCGCGCCAGTCCGAAAACCCGTAAGCGACATTGAGGCAAAGCTCGAGAATCAATTCCTGAAGCTCGTCATGCCGGTCGCAAGGATCCGCCATCCGCCGCACCACACCGGCACGAAGCCGGTCGATCTCGCTGGTGATCGCGATCCCCGCCCGCGGAAAGAAGCCGGGCTCGGAGCAATGGACGAAACTTCGATCCGCATCGGCGAGCCAGCCGGGCTCGATATAGAGCGCCAGAAACAGGGTTCGCTCCGTGCCGTGGCGATGCACATAGGCATGCTGCTGCCACGAATTGACGGCGACAAGGGTGTCGCTGCGCAACGGAACTGTCTGCCCCTCGACCACGAAATTCTGGTCCGGGCCGCTCGCCTTGAAGATCAGGTGATAATGCGGATGCGCATGGTCCACCAGCGAGGTGTCCATGTCGAGAAGCGCGACGCGTCCAAAGCGGCCCCGCACGATGCTCAAAGCCCTGGTCACACTGATATCTCCGACCGGAGGTCGTCCAAATCCCGCCTGCTCGCCAAGGATACGCCGGATTGCCGGCGACCGGTATGTGTCCGGGACCAAAAAATCATCCGAAACGATAAATCGGCCGCGCCGCAGCAAAGCACCGGCGCTTTCCGCTAACCGCCGACCTCCGGCGCGTCGGCCACGATCACCTCAACCGGCGTCGGCTCAAAACCGGCCGCCGGATTGTGCTGCTGCGGACAGTTCGAGATCACCACGAGAACCGGCATCTCGGCCCTCAACACGACGTAATCGCCGGCTTTGGAGATGCCGTCGGCAATCCTGATGTCGCCCTCGGCGGTGAATGGCACCCGCATGAAGAAATTGATGTTGGCGACGATCTCCGAGGGAGCCATCGCCCATTTGGCGAGTTCCGCGATGAAATTGGTTCGGCAGCTTTCGGTCTTGATGACGCCGTACCGTACCTTGTCGATCTCGCAGCTACAACATCCGGCCAGCGTGTCGTGATAGCCGCAGGTATCATCAATGACCGTCATCATCACGCGGGCGAGGTCCGAATAGATCTTCGAGCCCTTGGTAATGTAGAGCGACTTGTTCAGCTTGACGGTGTTCGGAAGGTTGATGCGGTCCAGCGGCAGCTCGGCGCTGTAGCACAGGAAGTCGATCGCCTGCTGGCCCCTGGTGTCAATCAGCGTCAAGGTCTGACCTGGTTCGAGACGCGCGGACCATCTTCCCTTTGCCGCCACCGTTTCGCGGCGAATGACGGTACCTTGATTGGCTTCCGTGGCAGCGTTCATTTTTTCATCCCTTCGGGTGTTGAATCGCTCGGCGCCCGTTCACGCCGTTTTTTGCTGGCTTGCGGACGAGCGGTCCCCGTCGGCGTCATTTCAGCACTCCATTTGGTTCAGGGAAATAGCGATATATGAATGTTTACATCAATTTCATGGCCTTATCATAAGTTCGCGATAGAGCCGAGCCATGAGGCAATGGCCTGCCCGATCTCGTGCGGCGAATCTTCCTGCAGGAAATGCCGGCCACGCACCGTTACTTCCTGCTGGTTGTTCCAGCTGCGGCAATAGTCGCGCAGCTTTCCGAAAATGACGGCGCCGGGATCGCCGTTGACGAACAGCTTCGGGACATCACTGGTTTCCATCCAACGCGCATAGACCTGAACGATCTCCAGCATATGCTTCGGTTCTCCCCCGATCAGGATTTCGCGTGGGAATGTCAGCGTCGGCCGCCGGTCTTCGCCTGGTATCAGGAACGGCCGCCGATAAACGGTCATTTCCTGGTCGGACAGCGGGCGAATGATCCACTGGGGAAGCAGCGTTTCGATGAACACGTTTTGCTGCAACACCATCTCCTCCCCCTCGGGCGAGCGCAGCCGCTCAAACAGATCGCGTTGCACCGGATTGAACTCGTCCCAGCTGCGGGGCCGCACCGTGGTCTCGAAGTAGACGATCCCGCGCATGGCGTTCGGGTGACGGCATGCCCAGTCCATCGACAGAGCCCCGCCCCAGTCGTGCCCAACCAGCACGACGTTGTCTGTGATGCCGAGTTGGTCGAGCAGGCCTTCGACATAGTGCCGATGCTGCAGAAAGCCGTAACGCAGGGGATTGTTCCCCCCGAGCTTTTCGGAATCTCCCATCCCGATCAGATCCGGCGCGATGCACCGCGCACCTTGCGCCACCATCGGCATGATGTTGCGCCAGATGTAGGACGACGTCGGATTGCCGTGCAGGAATACGATCGGCAACCCGCTGCCAAGTTCGACATAGGCCATGCGCTTGCCATGAACGTCACAAAACTTCTTGGGAAGCTCCTTGGTCGAAAACATGCGCTGTCCTTCCGTTTCTGCTCTTCCCGCGGGTTCGCCAGAGCTCTGATCCACTGCACATAAACCTTCCAATTTTGGTAGATAGCTGCGAAAATCGGTAGGCATCCTTCCGATTTCGGGTGGGGAGGTCAGTCGAATGGATCGTCTTGAAGCCATGTCCATCCTGTTGGCCGCCGCCGAGACCGGCAGTCTTTCGGCGGCGGGCCGGCGGCTGGGAAAACCACTCACAACGATCAGCCGCAAAGTGGCCGAGCTCGAAGCGCATCTGAACGTTCGATTGCTCAATCGCTCCGGCCGCCGACTCTCATTGACCGATGCCGGCCGATCCTATGCCGAAGCGTCGAAGCGCATTCTAGAGGACGTGCGCGAGGCCGAACGCAGCGCCTCCGGCGAATATTCCGAACCGAAGGGCGACCTCGTGATCACCACGTCATTGATCCTGGGACGTCAGCACGTGCTGCCGATCGTCGCCGAATTCCTGAAACTCAACCCGGGCATCAACGTCCAGCTCCTGCTCGCCAATCGCATCGTGAATCTGATGGAAGAACAGGTCGACCTCGCGATCCGCGTCGGCAACTCGCCGGACAGCAGCCTGATCGCGATCCATCTGGGATCGACCCGGCGCGTCGTTTGCGGCAGCCCCACCTATTTTCGCGCACATGGTATTCCCGCAACCCCCGCAAATCTCAAGAGGCATGATTGCGTGACCATCGGCGGTTTCATGTCGCCTACCAACTGGATATTCAGCTCTGGAAAGTCGGAAATAGAAGTACCGGTTCGTTCGCGTCTGGTGGCGAGTACGGCGGAGGCCGCGCTGGACGCGGCGATAGCGGGCGTTGGTATTGTCAGCGCCCTCTCCTTCCAGCTCCCGGCGGCGATCGCGGCCGGGCAGCTCGAAATCGTGCTTCGGGATTTCGAACCCGAGCCGATGTCCGTGGATATGCTCTATGTCGGCGGCCGCCTGATGCCGCGGAAGCTTCGCGCCTTCTGCGACTTCGCTGCGCCACGTCTGCGGGCAGCGCTGTCCCGATCCGTCGACATCAGACAAAAAAATCATCCGAAATGATAAATCGGCCGCGCTGTAGCAAAGCGCAGGCCGTCCGCTGCGGACTATGCTGTCCCTCAAACACCAGGCGCCGGACCACACCGGCGAGCCGAGCCATGAGGGAGAGAAACCATGGATGTCGTATTTCAGGATTCCGAACGCGACCGCAGGGAACAGCAACGTCAGCAACTCTTTCGCGAAAAATTCGTCGCGGAAACCCCGCCTTGGTATCATGGCGCCATCCACCTTGGCTTTACACTGCTGGTCACGGGCATTGCGATGTGGCTGTGCTGGACCCGCATCCACCATGCCGGTCTCGAATGGCTGCTGGTGATCCCGATCGCCCTGTTCGGCAACTGGATCGAATGGGCCGCGCATCGCTATATCCTGCACCGTCCCGTCAAGGGACTGGAGATGATCTACAAGCGCCACTGCACGGTGCATCACCAGTTTTTCACCCATCACGACCTGACCTATCACGGTCACAAGGAATGGCGCGCGCTGTTGTTTCCGCCGTTCGCTCCGCTCGGTTTCGTGCTGGCCGCGCTGCCGCCGGCGTTCCTGCTCGGCATCGTGATCTCGGCCAATGCCGGATACATCACCGTATTCACGATGGCGGCCTACTATCTCATGTATGAGGGTCTGCACACGCTGTCGCATCTCGACGACGCGCGGCATCCTTATCTTCGATATATCCCGCTCATCAATACCGTGCGCCGCATGCACACCATCCATCACGTGCTCGGCTTCATGCAGACGCGCAATTTCAATCTCACATTCCCGATCTGCGATGCCCTGTTCGGCACCAGCGATCTCGACCGCGGGCTGATCGGCACGCTGTTCAACGGCAACTCCAGCACATACATGCGCAAGGACCTGTTGCCGCATGATCCCGGCATCGCGGTGCCACAGCTCGACGGCCGCGACAGCGAACATCCAAAGATCGCCTGATCTGAAAGATGCGGCGAACGTGGCCCTACGAGCGCGCTGGAAGCTGGACACATAGCGCCATCAGCGGCTTCGGCGGTTCCCCACCCGCTGGCGACAGACACGATCAGTTTAAAAACCGCCTCAAATGCGGCAAAAATCAAACGACATGCCCGTTTTGATTGTAAATCAAACCGTATTGTTGCGACAGTGGTTGCGTCGCAATTGATCCGCATGGCGGTTTCGGAAGGCGCCTCTTCTGCGCTGCGTCAGGTTTTCGTATTGACAATTTCCAGTTGTAAGATTTAATTCTACCTGAAAACGCAGCCTGGGGATTTTGCTCGAATATTTGAGCGTGCCAATTCATTCATTCTTTCTTTTTTGAGGCAGATCGCAATTTGGTTTCGCTGAAGTCCTTGCTTGACTAGCTCTGGATTCCGCTGGCCCGAAAGGGGATGCCGATCATGCGCGATACCCGTCTGTTCGCCCTTGGACTCATAACTGCCGCAGCCCTGACGTTGTTGACCGGTTTGTCGCCGGCAGCGGCGCAAACAACGGCCGCCGCGCCTGAAATCAAGCCGCTGACGCCACAACTGAAGTGCAATCCTCAACCGCTGCTGCCGACGGCCGGTGCATTTTCCGATCCATTCAAGGGCGCGCTGGCCGAAGCGGGAAAGCTTGATGGGGTGATCCCTGTTAGCGACCAGGACAAGTCCACCATCTTGAATTCGGATTTACCGTGTCAGGAGAGAGTGTCCCCGGTCGGCCCCGAGAACGTTGGCTTGGAAAATCTCCAGCGCGGCTTCGACGTTTATTCGTGGCGCACTTTCATCGCGCTGAATGCACCGGCCGACGGAAAGACCACCATCATTCATTCGCAACCGGACGCGCCGACCCGATGGGAGGATATGGACAATTTCAAGCAGCTTCTCGACGTCATGCTGCCGGCGAAGATGCCGCCACCCAAATGGCCGACTGACAGGGCCGGAATGGAAGCCGAACGCGAGCGACTGATGCCGGACGAGTGCCGCGCCCTCCACAAGGAGATGCCCGACCGGATGATCGTCAAGATGATTGAGGAGAGCTTCAACGAACCTTTCAAGACCGGTCCGTTGATCGACCAGCAGGGCCATTACGCCATCTTCGATATCCTGATGAACCGGCAGATGTTCGACTACATCATGCTGCATCATCTGAACACCAAGGCTGGACAGATGGCGAATTCCGGCCTGGCGGTCGATTTTCCGGTCGGTCAAAACTCCAAAGACGCAACGCCGACACAAGACGCGGTCGTCGCCGATCTCGGTGCCTTCATGCTCAAAGTCTCCTGGAAAATTCTCGTTCCGGAAGAGATTCAGGCGAAGAATTTCCACATGGTGAAGGCCTTGGTCTTGATGCCGCCGGGCGATCCGAAGGCGAAGCGGCCGTGCTTGCCTGAAACCCTCGGCCTGATCGGATTTCATGCGGTGCACAAGACCGCAAGCCGTCCGCAGTGGATCTGGACCTCGTTCGAACACGAAAAAAACGTACCGGACAAGGATGAGGTCGCGGCCAAGACGTTTAATGGCCCCTATAATTTCTTCCGTATCGATTGCAAAACCGACTGCCCGGTCGCGAATGCGACGCCACCTCGGCCGTGGGACCCCGATCCGGCGCTGCAGTTGAAGTTCAGGAAGAACGACTCTTTCAAGAGCCAGATCGTTCGCGAGACGCCGCTGACCGATGCCGCCAAGCACATGAACGAGATTTTCCACGATATCGTGAAGGGCACGGTATGGGCACATTACATCCTGCTCAGCACGCAATGGCCGAGCGCATTTGCGTGCACGTCATTGCACGCTCAAAACTTCAGCGTGCCGTCGCCCAAGACCGATTTCGCCAAACAGCCGGACATGACCTGCTCACCCGCGCCGACGTTTTTCGCGAACTCGACGCTGGAAACCTACAGCCAGGGAGACATTCCGCTCGCCTCATCGAGCTGCATCGCCTGTCACGGCAACGCGGTGAGCTTTCAAGCAGGCGCGTCGAATGCAAAGCTTGGCGACGTCCGTTTAAATCAGTCTGATTTTACGTTCATTCTGGAAAAGGCGCAGTAGCCGGGATTTTCACGCTGAACATGCAGGTGCGATTTCAAAAGCCGAAATGATTGAGGACCATCATGAGCACGTCACCACATCACGAACGCGGTCCGGTCGCGACAGACTCTGAACAGGGTGGCGAGGTTTCCCGGCGCGCGATGCTCGCCGGCGCGATGGCCACGACCGCGGTAGCGGCCGCTGGACCAATTGACACCGTCTACGCCCAGGGCGCCGATCCGAATCAAGATATGGTGGCCTTCTTGCTGCTTTCGTCAGCGCTTACCGGAATTCATGTGGCGAATCTTGCGCCCGAATTCACGCTCAATAGAAATGACATATTGAAGTCAGACCCTGGCGTCGACCCCATCAACGTCAAGAACAACTACTTTGCGTTCGTCAACGGCAAAGACCCCGCGACATTCGGAAAATTGCTGCAGATCGTCAGGGACCATCCCCAGTCGGCGCCCGACATCATCAATCACGTGAACGCCAGCGACGATACCAAGTTTCTGGCTCGCAGCATTGTTTTGATGTGGTATCTCGGCTCCTGGTACAAACCGGCGGACCTGCAGGCAAACGCTCCGGGGTCTGCTGCGTTCATTAAGTCCGAAGTTGTTTCGGCGACGGCGTACACCCAGGGTCTGGTCTGGCAGATCGCACAAGCTCACCCGATGGGCTACAGCAACCTGCAGTTCGGTTATTGGTCGCGCGAGCCGGTTGATCCGAACGATCAAAACGTAAGATCCGATCTCGGCTTCATCACGCCAACGATTCCCTGAGGGAGCCCGCCATGGCCGATAGTAATTGCATCAAATGCGATGTCGCGATCGTCGGATCCGGATTTGCCGGAGCGTTGATCGCCAACGAATTGAGCCAGAAAGGTATTAGCGTCGTTATTCTTGAGGCTGGTCCGGGTGTTCCGCCCAATATCAACGATTACATGAAAACGTTCTACGGCGCTTCGGCCAAGGTGCCGGAGAGTCCGTTTCCCCCGAAGTTTCAGGACGCTGATGGTAAAGTGCTCGATCCCGCGCAGGTAGCCGCCGGCAGACCGACGGTTCTGTCCACATTGGCGTCAACGTGGCAAAACCCAAAACAGAGTTATCTCCTTCAGGACGGCAAACGTCGGCCATTCATGAGCACCTATGAACGCGTCGCCGGCGGCACATCACATTGGCTCGGCACCTCCTTGAGATTTGTGCCGCGCGATTTCACCATGAAAACAAGTTACGGCAAAAGCCAATCGAGCTTCCCGTTGCCGGATTGGCCAAAAGCCATCACTTCCCAATCGCTGAGTTCATGTTACGAGCGGGCCGAAGCCGAGCTTGGCGTTTCAGCTGACGTGAAGGAGCAAAGCTTTCTCGGCATCGATTTTCGCAAGGACTACGCCTATCCGATGCCGAAAATTCCACCCTCGCTGCTTGATCAGCGCATCGGCGAAGCACTCTCAAAGCTGGAAGAAGACGAAACCAAATTTCTCGAAATGGAAAAGCCCGTCACCGCAATCAAGGTAAGAAGCCTGCCGGCCGCGCGCAATTCGCAGCCCTACCGCAATCGCCGCGCCTGCGCCGGCAACACCAATTGCATTCCGATCTGTCCGATCCAGGCCAAATACGACCCGACCATTACCTTGAACGAAGCTACCAACCGCGGCGCGATTCTCGTGGACCACGCGGTCGCCAGCGAAATCATCGTCGAGAACGGACGCGTCAGCGAGATCAAGTTTATCAAGTACGACAAGGAGGCCGGCCCGAAAACCGGAGACGGCTGCGTCATTGCGAAGACCTACGTGATAGCCGCCAACGCCATAGAGACGCCACGGCTGCTGCTGATGTCGAAGAACAATGGCCGCACCAGCAAGGGCGTGGCCAACAGCAGCGACATGGTCGGGCGTCATTTGATGGATCACCCCTATTATGTCGCCTGGGCGCTGCTGCCGGCTACCGCAAAGCCGGTATTTCCCTATCGCGGCCCGCTGATCACCTCGGGCATCGGCGACCTCTGCGACGGTCCGTTCCGCGCCAGTCGCGCCGCATTCCGGGTCGATATCGGCAACGAGGGCTGGAATTACGTGATTGCGGGCGGCGTAAACGGCGCCGATCCCCACGTCACCACCATCGATTTTGTCAATGGGATGAACTCGAGCGGCCTCAACACACATAATTTCAACCAGCTCGGTGCGGATAACGTCGCATTGTTTGGCGCCCCCCTGGCCAGCAAGTTGAACGATTTGATTACGCGGCAGTTCCGGATCGGATTCCTGGTCGAGCAGACTCCGGATCCCAACAACCGGGTGACGCTGTCGGCGAAGTTCACCGATGCGTTAGGGCTGCCGCGCCCGGAGATTTCCTATGATCTTTCGGATTATACAAAGCAGGGCATCGTCGCCGCTTTTCGGATGAAGAATCTTATCTTCAGCAAGTTGGGCGCGACGGATTTCACCGTTCGGGCAGATGGCGACCCTACGGGTTTTGATGAGATGATCGACGGCAAACCGATCCAGCTGGCCTATGGCGGTGCCGGCCACATTATGGGGACCTACCGGATGGGGGACGATCCAAAGACGTCGGTAGTCGATTCATTCCAGCGCTCGCATGATCACAACAACCTGTATCTGGTCGGCAGCGGCACGTTTCCGACCGGCGGCACCGCCAATCCGACGCTGACGCTGTCGGCGCTGGCGCTGCGGACCGCTGACAGCATCGTCGGCGACCTCAAGTCGCACGGCTAGGCGCGGCGTGTTGCTGGAGAAAAAATATGACGCGTACTGACAGGTACTGGAAGCTGCTGATCGCAACTTGTGCTGTCGCTGCACTTTCGATGACGCCAAATCCTGCATGGACCGCGGACGCCTGTCCGGCCCCGGTGCGAAATAATATCCCACTGCCGCCACAGCCGCCGCTCAATATCGACACCGTCAAGGACCTTCTTCTCGACTATCACCAGCAATACTACGATATCGACGTCGAGGCGGTGTTCGATTCGGCGCAGACGTTCATCGAGCAGAACGCGACCCGTTCGAGGCGGCCCGCACTTGTGCTCGATATCGACGAAACGTCGCTGACCAACTGGCCAAATATCCTTGCCGACAATTTTGGTTTCATGGCCGGAGGCTCATGTGATGTTCTGCCGGCGGGCCCTTGCGGATTCAACGAATGGGTCCTTAAAGGTACTGCCAAGGCGATCGACCCTGCACTGAAGCTGTTCAAGGCGGCAAAGGCCAAGGGCGTTGCGGTGATTTTCATCACCGGCCGTCCGGACAAGCAGCGGGATATCACCATTCTCAACCTCAATCATGCGGGGTTTGACGGCTGGACCGAGCTTAGAACGCGCCCAGACCGCGACGACTTGCTCACGGTGCAGGAGTACAAGACCGCGGAGCGGACCAAGGTCGAGGCCGAGGGCTACACCATCATCG
>Ga0302325_10036620_pt1 | contig 10001 bp, 12 predicted proteins | sample Palsa_T0_2_FD_201948 | JGI IMG/M metagenome (GOLD analysis project Ga0302325, IMG submission 201948) | Peat permafrost microbial communities from Stordalen Mire near Abisko, Sweden - Palsa_T0_2 | ecosystem: Environmental > Terrestrial > Soil > Palsa > Peat permafrost | place: Sweden: Abisko... | reverse complement strand
CGTATTCCTCGGGAAGATACTGCGCGTCGTAGATGAGTACGTCCGCACCTTCGGCCAGCTTGCGCACGGCCTTGTCGAAGGCAGCATCGCCGGGCTCGTTGTCGGTGGCATACACGAGCACTCCGTCTTTGGTTTCCAACCGGAAGCCCATGCATCCCTGCGGATGGTTAAGCCACGCTGTTTGCAGTTGCACGCCGTCTTCGATCGAAATGCGCCCGCTCTCGATGTCATAGAAGTCGCGCTGGGCCTGCATCTCATCGATTTTTACTGGAAAGTAAGGCGCGGCCATCTGATCGGCCAGAACTTGTTTCAGACTTCGCGTGCGGGCGGAGCATTGGAAGAGGAATCGATTCTCGGGATTCGCATACAGGGGCCGGAAGAACGGCATGCCCTGAATGTGGTCCCAATGAAAGTGCGAAACGAAAACGTGTGCCGAAAACGGCTTTTCGCCGAACTCGCTTTGCAGTTGCTGGCCCAGCACGCGGAAGCCCGTACCACAATCGAAGATGTAGATGCTGTCGCCGAGGCGTACCTCGACGCAGGAGGTGTTGCCTCCATAGCGCATGTTCTCGGGTTGAGGGGTCGGCGTAGAACCGCGCACGCCCCAGAACTTAATCCGCATAGGCTCGTGACCGCACGAGGGCCCGATTGCTTGGTATCTTCCTTGGTATCTTCCGACGACGGGGAGCATTCGTCAATTGCGGGATTGGTTCAGGGGCCACTATTCCGCGGGCCGAGTCGATGTAGAAATAGGGTACTCCGGAATCTCAGCCAGCCACGATCCAGGGGGCTGGCCATGGTCGAAGCGGCGCCCTCCCCTATAATGAACCGCGAGGAGGTGCCGACATTCGCCAAGCCTCACGTTTCAAATGATTAACCCCGACTTCAAGGAGTTCTCGCGTCTGGCGCAGTCGGCGACGCTGGTGCCGGTGGTGAAATCGGTGAGCGCTGATCTGCTCACCCCGGTTTCTGCCTTTCTGTCGATCGCAGAAAACGAGCCGCATGCTTTCCTACTGGAATCGGTGGAGCGCGGCGAGCAGATCGGCCGCTACACCTTCCTGGGCGTGCGGCCCTACATGCGGCTGCGGGCGCGGGGTTCCGTGATCGAGATCGAACGCGGACGCAAGCGCGAACAGCACGAAGGCAACGTCTTCGAATTCGTGAAGCTTTTGCTAGGCGAGCACCAACTGGCCGGCGTGGCGGGACTGCCCCCATTCACTGCCGGGGCCGTCGGCTATTTTTCCTACGACGTGGTGCGCGGGCTGGAGAACATCGGGGAGCATGCAAAAGACGATTTGTCGCTTCCCGACTGCGAATTGATGTTTTTCGACCGCTTGCTGGCCTTCGATCACCTGCGCCATCAGATTCACATTGTGGCGGCGGCCGATGTTTCGCGCGAGAGTCCCCGCCAGGCCTACGATCGGGCCGTTCGCGACATTGCCGCACTCGAAAGAAAGCTGGCCGCGGGTTTGCGCCCGGCGATGTGGCGCAAGTCAGCGAAGGCCAAACCGGGGAAACTCAAAATCCACGCCGGAACGACACGCGCGAAATTTATGCATGGCGTGGAACGCTGCAAGGAATACATCGCCGCGGGCGACATTTTCCAGGTGGTGCTTTCGCAGCGGCTGGATTTCACCCCAGGCATTGAGCCCTTCGATCTCTATCGCGCCCTGCGCCAGGTGAATCCCTCCCCGTATCTTTATTTTCTGCGGATGGGCGACACCCAGATCCTCGGGTCGTCTCCCGAAATGTTAGTCCGCGTTACTGGACGCAAACTCGAATACCGCCCCATCGCAGGAACGCATCCGCGCGGGCGCGATGAGGCCGAAGACCTGCGCTTGGAAGAACAGATGCGCAACGACGAAAAGGAACGCGCCGAGCACGTCATGCTGGTCGACCTGGGCCGCAACGATCTCGGCCGCGTCAGCGAATACGGCTCGGTCAAGGTGAAAGACCTGATGTACGTGGAGCGGTACTCCCATGTGATGCACCTGGTCTCGGCTCTGGAGGGCACGCTGCGCAAAGATCTCAGCGCGCTCGATGCTTTCGCCGCCTGCTTTCCAGCAGGCACGCTGAGCGGCGCCCCGAAAGTCCGCGCCATGCAGATCATTGAAGAAGTCGAACCCGTGCGCCGCTGCATCTATGGCGGATCGGTGCTCTACGCCGATTTTGCCGGTAATTTGGATTCCTGTATCGGCATTCGCACCATGCTCATGCAAGGCAAGCACGCCTATTTGCAGGCGGGAGCAGGCATCGTGGCGGATTCCGATCCCGCGCGCGAGTTTGAGGAATCGATGAACAAGGCGCAAGCCCTGTTGAGGGCGGTGGAAATCGCTAGAAGCAGCGGTCAGTGATCAGTGGCCAGTGCTATGAAATTAGCGACCAGCTTCTTCCCCGCATCCGTCAGCACGCTCTCGGGATGAAACTGCACTCCCTCGACCGCAAACTTTCTGTGGCGCAAACCCATGATGGTCCGCGAGCCGTCTTTCTCCGTAGTCCATGCGCTGACTTCGAGTTCTTCCGGCAAATCTTTCTCCTCCACGATCAGCGAATGATACCGCGTGGCCGTCATGGGCGTGGGCAGGCCGCGAAAGATAGTTTTGTTGTCGTGGGTAACGGCGCTGGTCTTGCCATGCATGAGGTGCGGAGCGCGCACCACGTTCCCGCCAAACGCCGCGCCGATGGCCTGATGTCCCAGGCAGACGCCAAGCACGGGTACTTTGCCGGCGAAATGCCGGATCAGATCGATGCTGATGCCCGCATCCTGCGGCGTGCACGGACCCGGCGAGATCACGATCCGCTCCGGCTGCATGGCTTCGACCTCGGCAACCGTGACCTGGTCGTTGCGCCGAACCTCAATTTGGGCGCCGAGTTCCCCCAGATACTGCACCAGGTTGTAGGTAAACGAATCGTAGTTGTCGAGAACGAAGACCACGGAACCGTCCTGCTTCCAATTTACACCTGTGTCAGGCGCAGGAATCGAGATCGGCTACCGTTCCCGCCGGAAGGTGCCACACCGGTCCCCAAGGGTGGTATTGACGGAAGGCTGCGCGAAACGGCATTCTCGTTGCACAGGTTAGACGCCACTTCTATAGCTTGGGAGTACACATGGCAGAGCCCCAGGAGAAAAGGGCTGCACGGCGCTTTGCGCTGCGGATACCGGTATCTATCGCCCGCGGCGATAACTCAGACTTTGGCGAATCGGCTCAAATCCGCGACGTGAGCGCTCGCGGCATCAGCCTTTACCTCGACTCACCCATTGAACAGGGTTCGCCCCTAGGCTTCACTCTCACGCTCCCACCTGAAATTACCCTTACGGAGAGCATTCGCGTGCAATGCAAAGGGCGCGTGGTGCGGATCGAGGACGGTTCCGCCGATGGAAAAATGGCTGTGGCCGCGGTGATCGAGGAATACGAATTCCTCCCCGAAAGGTGAAGCGGACTCCGGCAGAGTCTGAATTCTCGAAGGCACCGGCGCCCTTGAATCTATTCTCACACTTCGGCACGCAGTCCGCCGGACACTTTTTTACCCTCCTGACAAGTGATAAGGTTCTCTTTAAGAGGTTCAACGCTTCAGAGGATTCCCTTTGCCGCGATTTGGCATTCAATTAGTCCGTTTTGTACTCCTCGGGCTCCTCGCAGTCGCGCAGGCCCAGTCGCAAAACTCCAAGCCGGATGCCCCTCATCCGAAAATGACGCCTCCGCCGGAAGCTGCGCTGGTTAATAGTGTGCGTGTGCTTTACGAGCAAAACGCCCCCGCAATTGAGGTCGTCTCCACACATCAGGTAGTTCCGTCCATCCAGTCGCTTGATTCGCCTCCGCGGCTGGTCATAGACCTCTTGAATGCTCGCATGGGATCGCAGCCCAAACGGACCCCCGTGCTGCAGGAAAACATTTTGACGATTCGCGCCGAACAATACCAGAAAGACCCTCCGATCGTGAGGATTGTGGTCGACCTCCTTGTTCCCTACGGCTACAGCTGGGACATCGCAGGCAATCGCTTGATGGTGCGGCTGAAGCGTCTCAAGGCGCCAAATCAGGTTGCGAACGCAGCCGACAAGAAGTCCCCCTTTCAGCCGCCGCAAGCGTTGACCCTCGCGCCCGCCGGGGCGCCGACGATTGTGCCGCTCGGTGCTGGGGTGGGAGAGGTTGCGCTATCTGATAAGCGGCTAGCAGCTGGCTCATCCCTCACGGCGGGTCCGGATACGGCGGTATTGCATCTCTCGAGAGGAGGCGAAATTCGCGTCTGCCCCGGCACAACGGTTTCGGTGACGCCCTCGCAGAACTCCCACGACTTCATGCTCGGGATGAGCACCGGCTCGCTCGAGACACATTATGCCCTCGCTACTTCTGCCGATTCCGTGCTGACTCCTGACTTCCGGATTCTGTTCGCAGGGCCGGGAGAATTTGATTATGCAGTCAGCGCGGATTCGCACGGCAATACTTGTGTGCGGGGGCTGCCAGGAAACGCTTCTTCTGCGATCGTTTCGGAGTTGATGGGAGATCGCATCTACCAGGTGAAGCCCACTGAGCAGGCGGTGTTTCGCGGAGGACGGATCGATAAAGTCGACGCCGATGTCCCCTCGGACTGTGGCTGCCCGATGCCGGTTCCCGTGAGGCGCACCGCCGCGCCCCCGGCTGAAGGCGGGTTGGCCCCGAATGCCAGTGTGGCTGGAGGGGAAGCTTCGTCGCAGCCTGAGGCCCAGGCGAAAATTGCCCTATCCAACGGGCCCGAAACCCTCCCTCTGCCGCCGTCGCGCCCCGGTGACATTCAAGTGCAAGTCGATGCGCCAATGGTCTTCCGGGGGAAAAAAGCCCCAACCGCGCTACCGGCCCCTATTGTCGAAGTGGCAGCGCTTCCGGTGATGGAACCGTCAGTCCGGCCATTCTGGCTTGAACTCCAGGCGCAACCGCCGCCTGCCCCGGCGCCTAGCACTGTGGCGGATAGCGGCCATCACGGCCTGCTACGAAAGATCAAAGGATTTTTCGCGGCAATATTTCGCTAGCATCGGCAATAAGCCGGAGCCGGCTTCCGGCAAATCCCACACTGAAGTTCTCTGCGCTTCACCCGCGATTGATGGCTCGCCGCAGCGGTTCCACCTTGTCGCGCAGGTTGTCGGCCAGGTCGGCGCCGCGCTCGGCCACATCCCGGATGCGCTCCTTTGCATCGTGGACGCGGTCGGTTGCTTCGTCCGTCCAATCCTGCAGTGTGTCCTTGGCATTCTCGTAGCCGCGTTTCAGGTCACGACGGAATTGCTTTCCGGTCTTCGGCGCAAGCGAGAGAGCTACCAAAGCTCCCGCCCCCAGTCCAATCAGAAAGAAAGTGATGGCGGTTCCTACCGGATTTCCATCAGAAGATTCATAACGTCCAGAGCGCATGATGTTAGCCTCGTTTCCAAAGTGGCGGAATCACGGCCGGCAAGTTTTCCGCCGGCGTTGAATGCCGCAACTACAATTCTAGTCCTCCCTGAGAGTAGTGGCGGAACGACCCAAAGCGGAAGAATGTAGTCCCGTTTACGATGAGCGCGGCGCTGGGAAGGTTTCCTTTCCGGCAACCTGAGTGTAAAATAACGCTTTCAGTCCCATGTTGCGGCGGAAAATGTGGCCTGCCCGCCTTCCGCCGGTTCAGCCAACGCGCGATTTGAATGAAGGAGATTGTTTCAAGCGATGTCGATCCCTGCCACCCAACTGCGTCCCGGCATGATCATCAAGCACAACAATGATCTGCACTCTGTTTTCAGCGTCGAACACCGCACGCCCGGCAACCTGCGTGCCTTCATCCAGGCCAAGCTGCGCAACCTTCGTACCGGAGCCATGTTCGAGCACCGCTTCCGTTCGCCCGATCCGATTGAGAAGGTGAACGTGGATGAAGTCGACATGCAGTTCCTCTACGCCGACGGCGACAACTACTACTTCATGGATACCGCCAACTACGAGCAGACGCACCTGACCAAAGAAATTCTGGGCGACGCCGTGGATTACCTGATCGCCAACCTCGAAATCAAAGTGGAATTCTTCGATGGCAAGGCCGTAGGCATTGAGCTGCCGCAGACTGTAGAACTCACCGTCATCGAGACCGAGCCCGGCCTGAAGAGCGCAACCGCATCGAGCGTGACCAAAGCCGCGAAGACTGAAACTGGCCTTGTCGTGCAGGTGCCGCCCTTCATCAATGAAGGCGAGAAGATCAAAGTAGACACGGCCGAGGGCGTGTACCTGTCGCGGGCGTGAGGAGAATTCGGAAGTAAGAAGTCAGAATGCGGAAGTAGAACCAATCCCAGCTTTACTTCTGCATTCTGACTTCTACCTTCTGCATTTTCACTGCAGCATGACTTCCATCGAAAAGGCGATCGAAGCCCGTCGCTTCGTGGTTCGCGGGCGCGTCCAGGGAGTTGGCTACCGCTGGTTCGTCGAGCGCGAGGCGCACATTATTGGCATCGCCGGCTGGGTGCGCAACAACTCAGACGGCAGCGTTGAAGTTCTGGCGCAGGGAACGCGCGATCAGCTTTCCGGCTTGCGCTCGCGTCTGCGCGAGGGGCCGCGGGCTGCGCGTGTCGACGCCGTCGAAGAATCCGAAACCCGCGCCGTAGCCAATCTAGGTTCATTTCGCATTGAAGGAGCGTGGTAGCTTGTCTCGCAACGCAAGGATGAATAACGATCAACTCAAGCTTCTTATTCGCGAAGTGCCCGACTTCCCGAAAAAAGGAATTCTCTTCTATGACATCACGACGCTGCTGAAGGACAAAGTCGGTTTTGCCACGCTCGTCGACCAGCTCTCCGAGCACTACGTCGACCAGAAGGTCGACCTCGTTCTCGGCATGGAGGCTCGCGGCTTCATCTTTGCGCCCGCCCTTGCCTATCGGCTGAATGCCGGATTTGTCCCTGTGCGTAAGATTGGCAAACTTCCCGCCGAAACCGTGAAGTTCGATTACGCGCTCGAATACGGCACCAACTCCCTGGAGATGCATAAAGACGCTATCCGGAAAGGCCAGCGTGTGTTAATCGTGGACGATCTGCTGGCCACCGGAGGCACAGCTCAGGCGACCGCCAATCTGGCCTCTCAATTGGGCGCAGAGATTGCGGGACTCGGCTTTGTCGTGGAATTGGACTTCCTGAACGGGAGAGACAAACTCAAAGGCTATGAAGTGATGTCGCTGTTGCACTACGACAAGTAGCCATCACCAATAACGATCAGTACGCTCACTTCCAGAGATGGGCGAGTGTCACTGCCATACCGGCCCAGAACGTACCACTGACGATGCTTGCCAAAGCGAGACCGAGAAGCATGTTCCAATTGAAGCGCCGCGCCCCCAGGTTGAAACCAGACTCGGGGTCAGACACAAACCAGTAGCGTAGGAACTCCTCGTCTTGCACACTAAACGGGGAGGAAGATCCCCACGAGCGCAGGACCGGCTGCCTTCGTTGCTTCCAGGCGCTTGCCACAGGGAATAAATGTGATTTGGGCCTCATATGCCGTCACCTCCCGCGACAACCACAATGCCCGCCAACTAAGATGAGCGCGACCCCTCGGGCGTTGCGCGTCAGCTTTCGAAAATACCGTATTTCCGCTGGAAAAACTCTGTAGGAAGCCGACGCTTCGCACCGAAAAACGCGGCTTTCGAGACCAGTTTGCGTCTGCTATCAGAGCTCTTCCAGTAACAACTTCGAGTCCCTCGCAAGATAGCTCTTGCGTCGGAACCAGTCCTCCATCGCCTCGCGCAACTGTTCCACTGGGACATGAGTGCCGATCTCCAGCAGCCCATCGGAGACGGGTACTGTATCGTCAAACACGCTGGCGTTGGTGAAGTTGCGCATGGAAAAGCTATCGAGCCATTTCAGCGGACAGGGAAGCCTCCGGCCGTGATCCTCATACGCGACACGAATCTTGCGGGCGAACATAACTCGATTTAACCACAGGCGAGGGTGGCGTCCGGACGCACGCCGCGGTTGACAGATCTGCTCGCGGTCACTACGCTGCGAAGACGCTTACGGGGGTTGTCCTGCCCGGGCTAAAGATTCCGGCATTGAGCGGAGGATCATATGCTCACGAACTTAATTTGGTGGATCATCGTTGGACTGATTGCGGGGTGGGCTGCTGGCAAGATCATGAGAGGCGGCGGCTACGGCGCCGTCATGGATATCATCCTTGGCATCGTTGGCGCGGTCGTGGGCGGATGGCTTCTGGGCGCCCTCGGCATCTATGCCGGCGGCCTGATCGGCACCATCGTAGTGGCAATCATTGGCGCCATGTTCCTGATCTGGCTGAGCCGGCTGCTCAAGAAGGCATAACCCGCGCGCCTTTGAATCAGGGTTTTCTGCAAACGCTCGGGCAAATTAGACCGTCAGCCTTAAGCCGGGACTGCCTGCATCGCGGCCACGGCTGCTTCCAGGTGGGCAAGCGTTTCTTCTATCGTGAGCGAGTACATCTCGCGGCCCAGACCCTCACCGGCTTCCAGGGCGGCCTCCAGATAGTGGCCCGCAATCTCGATGGCCAGAGAGTCAGTAATTAATTTGCCGGTGCGCTTCTTATACTCCACCCAGGCCGGATGCGGCAGCGCCACCCACACCGTCCTCCCATCCACCAGAAACTTGACGTCGACAGCGTCGGCGTGCCGCGTGGCAATGGCCACGATCAACGACTGATAGATGCAATGAACCGGCTTCTTCGTCCAGCGGTCGGTGGCAGTGAAATCCTCGAACATGGCTAGGAAAACTATATCGAACGCAGGTGGCGCGGGCAAATGGCGCATAGAGGTTATGGCATCTCAGAGTAACTCGTGTAGGACAGCCGTCCCCGGCTGTCCGTCGAGCGAAGCTCGACTGCAGGGTCCCCCAAATGTTGAGGCAATGCGACTCGGATTATGACGGCCATCTTCCACGCCCTCCACCGCAAAAATTACCTCCCCTACATTAAACTCCCTAGCTCAATCAGCAGAGCCCCTGATAGCCAATCCCTTCTGGCTCGGCCATCTTAGCCTTGGTAATCTTGCCGCCGTCAAGTGTCGTATAGATCAGTCGGGGTCGGTGCGCCTGGAAGTGAACGCGAAACTAAATCCTACAGTGGAGGCCACTTGGCAACAGTTAGGGATCACATGTCACCGGTCCAGTCCGTTTCCCGAGTCAGTTCCGGATGCGCGGGATTGGATAACGTTTTGAGCGGTGGCTTTCCGCGCGGGCGCATTTACCTGGTTGAGGGCGATCCCGGCGCTGGAAAGACGACTCTAGCCGTCCAATTCGTGCGGGACGGCGTAAGCAGAGGCGAACGCGCTCTCTACATTACGCTCTCCGAGTCGCGTGCCGATCTAAACCATTCCGCGCAGTCTCACGGGTTCTCCCTGGATAATATCGAAATCGTTGAGTTGCTGCCCAATGAGACCGATCTGCTTCCCGAGCAGCAATACACCGTTTTCCATCCCGCGGAAGTCGAACTGAACGATCGCATGCAGCGCATTGTGAAAGAAATTCAGCGAGTGCATCCCGACCGGCTGGTGATCGACGCGCTCAGCGAACTCCGCATGCTAGCCAAAGACCCCTTGCGATACAGGCGCCAGATTTTGTCTCTGAAAGATTTCATGGCCGGTCAGGAATGTACTGTGCTGTTGCTGGATGACCGCAGCTCGCGCGACCCCGATCTGCAACTGCACAGCATTGTGCACGGTGTGATCAGCATGGACAAAGTTCCTCGCGAGTACGGCAAGACGCGCCGGCAGATGGAGATTGTGAAACTGCGCGGTACACCCTATCGCGAGGGATTCCACGATTACTCGATCATGACCGGCGGAGTCGTGGTGTTCCCCCGGCTTGTGGCCGCCGACTCCCGTTCCGACCAGCCGCCTGAGGCGGTTTCCAGCGGCATCGCTGAGCTGGATGCTCTCACAGGTGGTGGTCTCGATCGCGGCACCAGCACGCTTCTCATTGGTCCCGCCGGCTGCGGCAAAACCAGCATCGCCGTGCAATGGGCTGCCACGGCGGCCAAGCGTGGAGAGGCCTGCGCCATGTTCAGCT
>Ga0302325_10036619_pt1 | contig 10001 bp, 4 predicted proteins | sample Palsa_T0_2_FD_201948 | JGI IMG/M metagenome (GOLD analysis project Ga0302325, IMG submission 201948) | Peat permafrost microbial communities from Stordalen Mire near Abisko, Sweden - Palsa_T0_2 | ecosystem: Environmental > Terrestrial > Soil > Palsa > Peat permafrost | place: Sweden: Abisko... | reverse complement strand
ATTACGCTTGAGATCTTCCGCAAGCAAGGGCACCTGGATTGCTCGTGGTTTGCCGATGCGTTCAATCACCATTGCCGGCCGAAGGTGACGCGAGAGACAACCAGCAACGCTCTGAGCGGAGTGCGCTCCTACTACCAGAAGAAGGACCACCTGGAAGGCACAATCAGCCAGCAGAAAGAGACCTACGTGCCACCCCGCACGCAGCTCGATTACGAATTCGCCGCCAATCAGGGGCCGGTGGTGAATGTGGTTGTGAATGGGGTGAAGCTTACGAAGTCGCGCATAAAGTTGCTGGTGCCGGTGTATGAGGAAGGTGCGGTCGACCGCGATCTGCTGAACGAAGGCGCATACAACATCAAGGACTACTTGCAGCAACAAGGCTATTTCGACGCGCAGGATTCAGTGCAGTACCTGGGCCGAGGCACGAATAACGTGACGGTGCAGTTTGATGTCACGCTGGGCAAGCGGCACAAAGTGACCGCAGTCAATATCAGCGGCAACAAGTACTTCGACACCGACCTGATCGAGGAGCGGCTGCGTATTAAGAAGGCTGACGCATATTCGCACTACGGGCGGTACAGTTCGCAACTGGTGAATGCAGACGTCGACTCGATCCTGGCGCTGTATCGCGCCAACGGATTCAAGGACGCAAAGGTCACGTCATCGGCAACAGACGTCGACAAGGCTCCCAATGGAGCGGTGCTGCAGACGGGGCAGATCCACGTGGCTTTCAAGATCGAGGAAGGCGCGCAGCAGAAGTTCGGCGCGGTGGCGCTAACCGGCGTTGATACGTCGCGGCAAAAAGACGTCCACTCGTTGCTGAGCGCGGAGACGGGGCAGCCGTTCAGCTTGATTACGCTTTCACAGGATCGCGATGCGGCGCTCAGCTACTACGTTTCACACGGCTTCGACCATGCGAAGGTGGAGATCCAGCAGAACATCGAGCCGAAGGATACAACCCGAACTGACGTCGCCATCAACGTGGTCGAAGGCGAGCAAGTCTTCGTGGACCACGTGCTGATTTCGGGGATCGTGCACACACGGCCCGGGGTGGTGCAGAAGGAACTGCGAGTGCACGCCGGCGATCCGCTGGACCAATCGGCATTGCTGACGACGCAGCGCAATCTCTACAACATGGCGCTGTTCAACGAAGTAAACGCAGCCGTACAGAACCCCACCGGCGATGCGCCCAGCAAGAACGTACTGGTGCAGATTACTGAAGCCAAGCGCTGGGACGTGACTTACGGCTTCGGGCTCGAGGCGCAGACCGGAACGCCGGGAACAGTGCCGGGAACAACGCGCGGACAGACCGCCGCACAGAATGGACAGGCCGGAGTAAGCCCACGCGTAACGCTGGACGTTGCGCGGATCAACCTGAAGGGGACCACACAGTCGCTCGTGCTGCACACAACCTACGGCTTGCTGGAGCGGGTCGCGACGCTGACGTATAACGTGCCGCAGTTCTTCTCCAACCCACAGCTGACTGCATCAATTTCTGGCGGCTATTCGAATGTGCAAAACATCACAACGTTCCAAGCGTCCACGCTTCAAGCCGACTTCCGCATCTCCCAGAAGATCAAGCGCGCGGATCACCTCATCTACGACTTCCAGTACCGTCGCATCTCCGTCAACCCGAACAGCCTGGAGATCACGCCCAACCTGATCCCGCAACAGTCGGAGCCAGTGACGGTCGGCGGCCCGCAGATTACTTACTTCCATGACACGCGCGACCCCACGCCGCTGGACGCGCAGCGCGGACAGTACTTCAGCGTTCAGCAATTTCTCTCTGACGCTGTGTTTGGCGCGCAGACCAATTTCAGCCGCACCGATTTCTCGCACTCGTCGTATTACACCTTCGGCAAGCGGCGCAAATACACCTTCGCGCGCAACACGCGGGTTGGATTTGAATTTCCCTTCGGAGCTCTCAGTACGTCCGCACAAAGTTCACTGGGTATCTCCAACTGCGCAGGTGCGCTCTCCACGACGAACGCAACCTGCAATCCAATCCCCTTGCCGGAACGGCTCTACGCGGGTGGCGAAAACTCGCTCCGCGGCTTCGGCATCAATGGCGCAGGGCCGCGCGACCTGACCACCGGCTATCCGGTCGGAGGATCGGGAGTGGTGGTGAACAGCTTTGAGCTGCGTATGCCGCCGCCGGTTCTGCCGCTTGTCGGCGACAGTGTTTCCTTCGTGCTGTTCCATGACATGGGCAACGTCTTCCGCTATCCGGGAGACATGTTCAAGAGCATCAAAAATTTTCGCCAGCCGAACCAGTCGAGTTGTTACAACGTAACCGTTCCGCCGGGCGTAACAGACCCCAGCACACTGACAGGGACCTGCAGCTTCAACAACTACATCCACGCGGTGGGTCTGGGAGCGCGCTACAAAACGCCTGTGGGGCCTATCCGCGTTGATTTCAGTTGGAACCTGAACCCGCCGGTGTATCCGGTGTATGACGATTACACGACCAACCCCCCTTACGTGGGCAAGGCCAGCCATTTCAACTTCTTCTTTGGTATAGGGCAGAGCTTCTGACAATGTTGCGATCGACTTCAACACGCGTCTTCCGGATTGCCGCAGCGACACTGGCTGTCTTATGCGCCTGCGCTGGTCGCGGGCAAACTCAAGTGCCAGCACAAGCGAATGCGCCCATGCCTGCGCAAACGGGGACCAAGCTCGACCGCGTAGTTGCCATCGTTAACAACGACCTAATCCTGGATAGTGATGTGGACCAGGAGCGCCGTCTTGAGGCGTTGCAGCCTTACCGCGAGTCGGCTCAATCCTTTGATCGCGATAGAGCGATCGAACGGCTGATCAACCGCGACCTGATTCTGCAGCAGGCAGAACTGCAGGCGCAGGACGCCGTCACCGATGCGCAGCTCAACCAAGAGACTGACGCTCTGCGCAAAAACATCCCCGACTGCAAGAACAAGAAGTTCGACTGCGAGACGAAGTCAGGGTGGGACAGCTTTCTGGCTTCCAACGGCTTCACCGAGGCAGACTTCACCCAGCGTTGGCGCGAACGCATGGAGGTGTTGCGGTTTATCGAGCAGCGCTTTCGCGCCGGGATCAAGATCACTCCAGAGGAGATCCAGGCGTACTACACCAAGACCATGCTGCCGGAGTATGCGAAACAGGGCACCAAGGCGCCGCCGGTCGACACGTTAAGCAATCGCATCCAGGAGGTGCTTCTGGAACAGCGTGTGAGCGGCCTGCTGGCTGATTGGTTGAATAGCCTGCGCGCGCAGGGCAGCATCGTGGTACTGCACACCGGCGAGGAGGCTCCATGACAAAAGCCTCGCTTACTATGCCGCCGGCGAAGAAGAAGCGCACGCACAAGCTGGCATGGACGCTGCTGTTCCTGCTGGTGCTGCTGATTGTGCTCGTGACGGGCGCGGCTTGGTACACAACCAGCGACAGCTTCCAGGAGCGCGTTAGGTCGAAGGTTGTGGCCGTCCTGGAGAACTCGACTGGCGGCCGCGTTGAGCTGGGACACATCTCCTTCAGCCTGTGGCATCTGGCGATCGAAGCGGACAACCTGGTTATCCACGGCACTGAAGGCGCTGGAGAGATGCCGTACCTTTCGGCGGCGAAGATCCTGCTACGCGTGAAAATCACTACATTCCTTTCCCACTCTGTGGGCCACGGAGCGCAGTCACACGTTGGCCTTGATTACCTGCGCATCGAGCAGCCGCACGTTCATTTGATCGTCTACCCCGACGGTCACACCAACCAGCCCGTGCCGAAACATCCGAACACGAGTACCACGCCGGTCCAGGACACTCTGCTGGACTTGCAGGCCAACCATGTGGAGCTGGCTGACGGCCTCGCGGTACTGAACGAGCAGGCCATACCGTTCGACCTGGCGGCGAACAACTTCAACGCGCAGGTGAACTACCTTTCTTCGAACGACCGCTATGGGATCGCCATCACTCTCAACGACCTGCGCACGAAAATGAGCAAGCAGCCCGAGGTGCAATCGCAGCTGCACATAACCGCGGAGCTGGGCCGTGACATGGCCGAGCTGAAGAGCTTCGAATTCACGACCGGGACTGCTACGAAGCTGACGGCTACGGCGTCAGTAGAGCACTTCAACAAACCGGAGTGGCAGACGACTGTGAATGGTCAGCTGGAGATGAAGCAGGTAGGTCTACTTGCAGGGCTCGATGGGTTTTCCGCGGGACGCGTCGATCTGAACCTGAACGGACACAACTGCAAAGAGACACCGCAGGAGGTACAGAAGAAGCCCCACTTCTGGCAGCGCCATCGGCCTGCACCCAAAGAGAACGTGCTTCCTCCCGATCCGGCCTGCGCGGCAGGATATTTGCTGGTGGGGTCGATGAAGGTAAAGGCACTCGCCTACCGCGATCAAAACGTTGTGCTGCATGATGTCGATGGTGGCGCGCAGTTGCACATCACGCCTGCTGAGCTGCTGCTCACGACCCTGACAGGCATGCTGCCCGGCGGTGGTGGCGCAGACGGTGATCTGCGCATCGAAAACTGGCTGGGGGAGGTGCCGGCCAACGCGCCCGCCGGTAATGCGACCAAGGTGATCGCGGCACAGACGGCCAACACTGCAGCCAAAAGCATCGGTGCAAAGGAACCGGTGCAGTCGGTACACTTACGGGCTGTAGCTCCGGCGCACGCTTACCTAACTGCGACGGTGAACCACATCCCGCTGCGCACCATCATGGACATCACGGCGCCGCATTACGGCGATTTGGGTTTCGACACATCAATCACCGGTCCAACCAAGGTGGAGTGGGGCGGCCCGGCGAAGGACCTGACGTCGAGCGTTGTAGTGGATGCCAACCTGAAGTTCACTCCTGTTGGGCTCAAGCGCAAGGGAGCGCTCTCTGATGTTCCGGTCAGCGGCGAGGTGCTGGGCCACTACGATGGGACGAACCAGACGGTGAAAATCGCTCACATCGGGCTTGAGACACCACAGTCAATGTTCGTGGCAAGTGGCGTGCTGGGCGTGGCCCAGGGCGATCCGTTGACCGCACTCAACGTCAACCTGCAGGTGCGTGACCTGGGTGAATACGACCAGCTCTTGACGTCTCTGGGTTTGCAGGCAAACGGGAGAAAAGGCACGGCGGCCATACCGGTGGTGCTGCATGGCACGATGGGCTTTACGGGCACAGCGCGAGGCGCTGTTGAAGACCTGGACGTTAAGGGACATCTGATCGCAGACAATCTTGCACTGAAGTTTGGCTCCATGGCGGATATTCAAATCGATTCAGCTATGGGCGATGCAGAGTATTCACCTTACGGCGGTGTGCTGATTGCGTCCTCAACCATCAAGCGCGGAACAGCAGTGCTCACAGCTTCTGGTGCCTTCCGGCCGCGTCGCGTGGTTTCGCGCTATGGCGCTGCTGATTATCTCTGGGACGAGGACATGGGAATCGACACGACCGTTAAACTGGACAATGCGCAGGTTGCTGACCTGCTGCAAATCGCGGGGCAACAGACGAAAATTCCGGTGACCGGGACGGTCGCGCTGAACGGCCATGCCGCTGGGACATTCCGCAGTCTGACCGGCGCAGGTCACTTGTCTCTTACGAAAGGCACCGCCTACGGCGAGAGCTACCAGGCCATCGCAGCAGACATCACAGCGCGCGCGCAGGAGAACGGCGAAGAGATCCAGGCAACCAGGCTGCAAGTGCAAGCGCACAACATGAGCGTGACCGGCAGCGGAGCCTACAGCACTTCAACCAAACACATCCAGGCGCAACTCTCGGGCAACAACATCCAAGTGGCCAAGCTGGATACCTTCGCGAAACAAGAGCCGAACATGAGCGGAGTTGTCTCCTTCACAGCAGATGCGAATGGGACCATGCAGGAGCCAAACCTGCATGCAAAACTCACAGCCACAAAGATCATCAACGATGGCAAGGAGCTGGGGCAGCTGGATGCAACGGCGTACAGCACAGGGTCCGACGTTTTCTATGACGTTCACTCGCAGCTGGTTGGTGCGCAGGTAGCAGTGAACGGACAGACCTCGCTGCTTGGCGACTACCAGACGCATGCGAAGCTGACGGTTGCCGGGCTGGATATTGCAAACATCCTGGCAATAACGACCGACGACTCCGTGAAGAGCAGCTCGCAGATCGCTGGAGCGATCACGGTGAGTGGGCCGGCGTCCAAACCCGAGCAGATGGCGGGCAATGCGGAATTCACCCAGGTGGACTTGGTGCTGGAAGGCATCGAGCTGAAGACAGCGGAGACATTGCGGGCGAGCCTGCACGGAGGCGTAGTCACGCTGGACCAGTTGCACATCGTGGGAGCAGACACGGATCTTCACGCCGGCGGAACAGTGCAGGTATTTGGCGACAACAATCCCCAGGGCGGCAAAATCAATCTGACCTCGAGCGGCAGCGTCAGCATGAAGATCGCGCACACCTTTGACACTGATCTGCTCTCTTCCGGCAGGGTGAGCTTTAAGGTCGCTGCTGGAGGCCGCCTGAAGAAGCCGTCGCTTACAGGAAATGTGCAGTTCGCGAACGTGAACATGGCGATCTATGGAATCCCGAACGGGCTGAGCAATATGAATGGCACGCTGGTCTTCAATGAAGACCGCCTGGATGTTCAGGAGCTGACTGCCACTACCGGCGGCGGACAATTGAAGATTGGCGGATCGCTTACTTACCAGAAGGGCGTCTACGCGAACCTGACCGCTACCGGAGACGCGGTGCGCGTGCGTCTGTACGGCTTGAGCACCACTGCAACCGCAAACTTCCGGTTGCAGGGAGCTCTGGAGCAGTCGATGCTGCTGAGTGGCAATGTGCTGATTACGCGTTTTGGCATCGGGCCGGATGTAGACTTCGCTGCGTTCTCCGGCACCGGCGGCGTACAGCTTCCACCCGATCCCAATTCGCCGACCAACAAGATTCGGCTGGATGTACACGTGACCAGCGCACCGCAACTGGATTTTCAAAACAGCTATGCGAAGCTGGCAGGCACGGTTGACCTGACGGTGCGGGGATCGATGGCAGTACCGACCGTGCTCGGAACCATTCGCATCACCGATGGCAGCGCGACGTTCGCGGGAACGAAGTATCAATTGGAGCGCGGAACCATCTATTTCAGCAATCCTGTTCGGATCGATCCCGTCATCGATCTCGACGCCAGTGCGCGCGTGGAGAACTACGACATCACTATCGGTTTGCATGGGACAACAACCAGCCTGAAGCCGACGTACCGCTCCGAACCGCCGCTGAGCGAGGCCGACATCTTCAACCTGCTGGCGCTCGGCCGCACACAGGAAGAGGCACAACTCTACCAGGAGCAGCAGGTGCAGGCTGGCAGCGACCCCACGACCAGCGCTCTGCTGGGCGGAGCGCTGAATGCGACGGTTTCCAACCGCGTAGGCAAGCTCTTCGGTGCCGGCACGGTGAAGATTGATCCGTCGTTCGTGGGAACGCTGGGCAGCAGTGCGGCGCGCATCACGGTGCAGGAGCCGATCGGCAAGCAGCTGACGCTGGTATTTGCCACCAATGTGAACCAGACCGCGGAGCAACTCATCCAGTTGCAGTACCAGATCACGGAAAACACGGCGTTGGTCGCAACCCGAGATGAAAACGGCGTCTTCTCCCTGGTGTACAAGATCCGCAAACGGTACCGATAAAGCGGCGGGTTTGGTTTAGGATTTAGATAAATCCAGTTAATAACCGAAAAGCTCATGCCGAACCTACTGCGCAGCACCCGCGCGACACTTGAAATGATTAAGTGGGAACACTCGATCTTTGCGCTGCCGTTTGCGCTGATGGGGGCGGTGCTGGCTGCCGGAGGTTGGCCTTCGTTGCGGGTGCTGGGATGGATTGTGGTGTGCATGGTCACGGCACGCTCTGCAGCCATGGCGTTCAACCGTTATGTTGATGCCAAGCTGGACGCGCAGAACCCACGAACTGCCGGACGCGCAATCCCCGCAGGACAACTCTCGAGTACCTTCGTGTTCTGGTTCGCAGTTGTGGCCAGCATTGCATTCCTGCTGTCGGCGGCGATGCTCAACCCTCTTACGAAGGAGCTGAGCCCGGCCGCGCTCAGCGTCGTGCTGGTATACAGCTACATGAAGCGCGTGACCCGGTGGTCGCACCTGGTGCTGGGACTGGCGCTGGGCATTTCACCGGCGGCGGCTTGGATTGCCGTGCGCGGAACCATAGAGCCGCGCATCCTGCTGCTGACCGCAATCGTTGCATTGTGGGTAGGAGGCTTTGATGTGCTTTACGCCTGCCAGGACATGGAGCACGACCGCAGTGCCGGTCTGTTCAGCGTTCCAGCGGCGTTCGGGCTGAAGGGAGCTTTCCTGATTGCCCGCATGATGCATATAGGGATGGTCCTACTGTTGTTCGAGATGCTGCATGTCTTTATGCTGGGACGGATCGCGCTGGCTGGGGTCATCGTTGTGACGCTGCTTCTGCTCTATGAGCATTCCATCGTAAGCCCCAAAGACCTGCGCCGGATGAATGCCGCCTTCTTTACCCTCAATGGAGTGATCTCGGTGTTGCTGTTCGGCTTTGTCGCCGCGGATGTGGTTCTGCGCCAATATCATTTGCAGTAAGTTCTGTATTCCTTTTCCGCTATAAGGGTGGAAGTGCATCACAATAGAAACAGTTGCCGGAATCCAGCAGGGAGCGTGGCCAGTGAGCCAGCAGTCACCGAAGGTGGAGAATGAAATGGGTGGGATGGACAGTGCCTATGACCACCTGACTCCATCCGAGAAGCGTGAGACCCCCAAAGAGGTACGCGAGGCGCGGACCTGGCGCGGTCATATCCTGTTCTTCTTCGCGGTAATCCTGACCGGCGCGTTGGCGTGGCGGCTGCGCAATGTGCTGGAGCTGGTTTACGTGAGTGCACTCTTTGCCGTTGTGCTGATGCCGATAGTGCAGGAGATCCAGCGGGTAAAGATCCGCAAGTGGTCGCCCTCTCGACCTCTCGCGATCATTGTGCTGGTGCTCGGCGTGATCGCTGCGCTGGTTCTGTTCTTCATGCTCTGCCTGCCGCCGGTACTGCGCGACATACATCACTTTGTCGAAGACTTGCCACAGAGATTGCCGGTACTCGTTGGGAAGATCCACCGGTTGCCGATGAGCGATAAGCTGGGCCTGGACTCGTTGGCGGCCAAGTCGCAGGGTATGGCGGCCTCGGCAGCAGCCTATGTATTCGCCTCTGTGCCGTTGTGGCTGGAGCACATCTTCGACGTGGTAACGGCGTTCATCCTGTGCCTGTATTTCATGCTGGAGGGCGAGTATGCGTACGACTACTTCCTCTCGTTCTTTGAGCCCGAGGCGCGGGAGCGGCTGGATAAGACACTCATCAGGGCCGAACACCGCATGAGCAAATGGCTGCTGGGACAGGGGTCGCTGATGCTGATCTTGGGCATCACCAGCACCGTTGTGTTCTCCCTGATGCATGTGCGCTATGCCATCCTGCTGGGCGTGTTGATGGGGCTGTTCAACATCGTCCCGGTGGCCGGCGGCATCATTACCATCCTGCTAGCGGGGGGTGTGGCGGCACTGGATTCCTGGACGAAAATGGCTGGAGTCTTCCTGTTTTATGCCATCTACGTGCAGCTCGAAAACGGCTACCTGACCCCGCGGATTATGAAGACCAGTGTGAACCTGATGGGGCTGGCCGTCCTGATCGCGCTGCTGGCGGGAACCGCACTGGCTGGGATTGTCGGGGCCTTGGTGGCTGTGCCCACCGCGGCGCTCGTCGCGGTGTTAATGGATGAGTACATGGTGCAGAAAAGCTAAGAACCACAGGCCAGTCATGGTCGGGCATCGGGCGCGCACCAGGCCGTTGACGGGCGAAATCGCCTGTGGGGCTGTAATCTGGGGGCGCAGGGCGCTCGTCTTCAACGGTATGGCGCTGGCATTCGAAGCAGTTATGACACCTATGCAGGCCGTCGTACAGACGGGGTCGGAGCTCGACGATATCGACGCGCTGGTACGGACCTACCGCCCGCGGCTGCTGCGCTTCGTCATGTTTTCTATCGGCGA
>Ga0302325_10036618_pt1 | contig 10001 bp, 11 predicted proteins | sample Palsa_T0_2_FD_201948 | JGI IMG/M metagenome (GOLD analysis project Ga0302325, IMG submission 201948) | Peat permafrost microbial communities from Stordalen Mire near Abisko, Sweden - Palsa_T0_2 | ecosystem: Environmental > Terrestrial > Soil > Palsa > Peat permafrost | place: Sweden: Abisko... | reverse complement strand
TGACCACAACAAGGGAATGAAGAAACATGCCATCACAACACGTCGTCATCATGGGCGGTTCATCGGGCATTGGCCTCGCCACGGCCAAACTACTGCTTGAGCAGGACCACAGGGTCACGATCACCGGCCGCAACGAGCAAGGACTGACTGCTGCCAAAGCGTCGCTGAAATCCGATGTCGCAACGCTCGTAGCGGACGGCGCCGACGAGGCGCAGGTTCGCGAAAGCTTTGCGCGCATCGGATCGTTCGATCATCTCGTGCTGGCGTTTGGCAGCGGCAAAGGCGCCGGCCCCTTCGCTTCTGTCAGCCTGGCCGACGTTCGGCAGGGATTTGAGGAGAAAGTCTTCCCGCATTTCGCCTGCGCGCAAGCGGCCTTGCCGCACTTGCGCAAGGACGGCAGCATCACCTTTATCGCGGCGGTGTCAGCCCAGGCAGCCTTGCCGGGAACGGCAGGCCTTGGCGCGGCGAATGCGGCGGTCTCGGCGCTTGCACCTATTCTTGCATCGGAGTTGCGCCCCTTGCGGGTGAACGCCGTATCGCCCGGCGTGATCGACACACCGTGGTGGGATTTTCTGCCTGCTGATCAGAAGGCGGCGGTATTCGCGGATTTCGCCGGCAAAACACCGGCCGGCCGCGTCGGCAAAGCCGAAGACGTCGCCCGCGCCATTGCCTTCCTGATCTCGGATTCGTTCATGACCGGGCATGTCCTGGTCTGCGACGGCGGATTGAGGCTCGGCGCGTAGCCGATTTCGGGTAGCCGGCTAGACGGAACTGATGCTGTGCAACGCCTTCAGCATGACCACGGCTTTTTGATCGCCGACGCCAAAATCCTCGATCACGTCTGCAAGGCCAAAGGCAGCTTTGGACATTGGCTGCGGCACGGGCAGCGAAATGCACACCACGCATTTCGCATCCTGCAGCGAGGTCGTGGCCGGCATCGTGGCGGCGCAGCCGATCATGGCGCAGTAACACACCACATGGTGATTGCAGAAGATGTCGAGGCGGATGCCGGTCTGCGCGGTCTTGGGCGTGACGACGGTGGCATTCGGCAACGTCGCATAACCGAGCGATGGCACGTGGGTGACCAGATCGAGAATATAGTTATAGAGCTGATAGGATCTCGCCTGGAAACGAGCAGCCCATGCGGCGTCGCCCGTGCGTGGCGACGCGAATAGGCATGCCGAGAGCGTGATTCCAGAGAATCCAGCGAGATCGTCGGTGAGATAGGTCGCGAGCGCGCTGCCAAGGCTGTGCCCCACGACCGTCACAGCGCCGGCGCCGACCGTCCTGGCAATGCCTTCGGCGGCATCCTGGAATGTCGTGGCGCCGGTCAGGTCAGCCAGGCTCATCGTCTGATAGACGCTCCAGAACCCCTGTTCGATCTGGACACCGGGAACGCGTGGGTGCGGGACCAGGAGAAACTCGGCGTCGATCAGCCATTCGACAAGGCCGTCGGTGCCGCGAACAACGGCAACAAAGGAGGTCGGATCGGAATGGCTTTTCGCGAGGAAACCGTAAAACACGCGCTGGGTGTGGTCGACGCTCAGCCGCTGTCGCGACGCATCCGGGCTCGGGATCAGCACATCCTGCCCGGTGAGATAAGCCACGATATCCCAGCCCGCAGTCGCAATCCGCGGCTCAGCCGTCGGGAGCAGCGCGCCATCGACATACATATCTTCGGCGTACATCGCCAAGAGGCCAAATTCGACCGGTGTCGTCATCTGAAATGCACCCGCTGAATTGGATCGTTGTCGCGGCGCTCAATATCATCTGGATCAAATCATCCATGATCGTATCGCGCAACTGAAAAGTGCCGATGTTTTACAAGTGCGCTTAAGTTGCGTCCGTCGATTGCCCTATAGCTGCGGCTCTCGGCCTTAACTACTTTCGAGCTTGCCGCCGCCAAATACGGCATGAACATAACGCGGCGCGCCGATGGCGGCTTGCAACCGGTGCTTGATCACCACCGGATCGAGCGCGACTGGCGGCCGAACGACATCGAGGTCGGGCTCGGTCGCCAACACAAGGCATTCGGCGCCGCCACGCGCTGTGCCGTCGCGCATCTTGGCGGCGAGCGCCTCCGGCTTTTCGATGTTTTCACTCAAAGCAATGCCGGATGCGCGGGCGAGCTGCGCCAGATCCAGTCCCGCATTGGTCAACGCCTGACCGCCGGACGCGGCGTGGACGCCGTTTTGAATAATGAGCACCGTGAGATTGGCGGGATTGATCGCGCCGACCGTGACCAGCGCGCCCAGATGCATCAATAACGCACCGTCTCCCTCGACTACGATCACCGGCCGGCTGGGCTGGGCAATCGCAAGGCCAAGCGCCAGCGGCAACGCCAGGCCCATCGCATCTTCGAAGTAGAAATTCTCCGGCGCCTCATGCAGTTTGGCCCAAAGATAGGAAGCATTGCCGAGCGAGGTCACAACCAGCGCCTGCGGCGGCAGGTTGTCGGCCAGCACACGGTAATAGTCGGCGCGGGTCGGGCGCGTGGTCGCCACCATTGCAGCGTTCACCATTGAATATCTTCCCGCGATAATAGCAGCGCAAACGGACACGAAGCCTCTTCGGCAAAGGTCGCAGCATGTTCGACCTGGGGGCCAATCGGGCGATGGCGGTCGACACAGGCATAACTTAGCCCAATGCCGCGAAAGACCGGCTCGGTCACGCGGCCCTTTGGCACATGATAAAAGACGGGATCATCCGGCGTGCCGCGATAAGACACGAGCATGAGAAGCGGAAACTGATAACGCTGCGCCAGCGAAACCATGCCGGCGCCCATGCTCAGTACACCTGCATTTTGAACCAGCAACGCGGTGCGCACCCCGCCAAGCCGAAGGCCGCAGGCGATCGCGAGCGCCTCCTCTTCATGGGTGGCCCGAACCAATCGCATCGTGTGTTGATGCTCGATACGAACCAGTATCTTGCCGAGCCAGCCGTCCGGTACCGACACGACTGCGCCGAAACCGAGCCGCTTCAGCGTATTCAGCACGTCCGAGGGCCGATGCGCATCGGCCTGCGTTGCAAGCACACTGTTCAAACCGCCCTCCCCTGGTGTCCGGTTCTGACGTTCCTTCGAAGAACTCGCGGCAACACTGAAAATGAACGTCAGTAGTGTCGCCACCCTGGTAAACGAGCTGAATCGATGTCTTTGCGACGAACTTAACGGCGACGGGCTTTGTTGTCGACAAGAACGCTCGTCGCCACCGTTGTCCGCCGCTACGCAATAGTGCACAATTGCAGATGCCGGGAAGTATCTGACGACGCTGAAAATGCGTCGCGAGAGGAATTTGACATGCGTCGCTTCTGGCTAGCCTTGTTTACTTTGCTTCTCTCGGTTCCTGCACAGGCGCAGGACAAGCTCGTCGTCAGCATCTGGGGCGGCAGCTGGCGGGACCTCATCGCGGAAACGGTAGCCAAGAAATTCACGGCTGAGACCGGCGTGGCGGTCGATTTCGTCACCGGCGGCACCATCGACCGGCTCAACAAGGAGAAACTCGCCAAGGGCAACCCCGAAAGCGACATCACCTTCACAACGTCGCACGTGGGCTGGCTCTATGCCAATGACGGGCTGTTCGAAACGCTTGATACTTCCAAAATTCCCAACGCCAAGAACCTGGCCGATGAGGCCCGGATCAGCCCCTATCACCTCGGCGCCTGGGCCTATGTCTATACCATCGGCTATCGCGCCGACTTGCTGAAAGACGTCAAATTCGAGAGCTGGAACGACCTCTGGAAGCCGGAACTGAAGGGCAAGCTCGCAGCGCCGGACTTCGACCCGAGCCACATCATCGTGGTCGCGGCCATGCTGTCCGGCGCGGATGCCGCGCATTGGGAACAAGGCGAGGACAAGCTCAAGGCACTGAAGCCGAACTTCAAGGCGTTCTATACCAACGACGCTAACAGCCAGCAATTGTTGGCGAGCGGCGAGACACCGTTGCAAATCGTGCTGTCGATGAATGCCTATTACATGATCGGGCAAGGCGTACCGATTACGCTTGCGATCCCGAAGGAAGGCGCCGTGCTTGGAATCGACACCGTCGCCATCATGAAGGGTTCGAAGAAGGCCGATCTCGCCTACAAGTTCATCAATACGCTGTACGATCCAGAAATCCAGGCCGAGATCGCCAGGTTGAAAAAAGGCAGCCCCGCGGTTCTCAACGCCAAGCTCGATCCGGAGATCGCGAAGCTTCCGGGCGTCTTCACCACAGCGGAACAGTGGAAGCAGCAAATCAATATCGACGCCAAATTGCGGGCGGAGAAGACCTCCGAATGGCGCAAGTGGTTCACAGAAAACATCATGAACTGATCGGACGTTTCAAGCCGTCATGGACCAGCGGCCTTTCCTACGCATCTTTACGATGCCGGCTGTGCTTTGCGCGCTCGGCTTCGTCGCAGCCATGGCGGCCGTTCTGCAATACAGCCTCCGCGCCTACATTCCCGGTTCGCTCGATGCCGGCGGCTTCACGCTCGTCAATTTTCTGGACCTGCTCAAACCGCTTTACGCCCGGGTATTCCTGGACACGGTGTTGATCTGCGCGTTGACGGCCATCATCACGTTGCTGGTTGGCTATCCCCTGGCCTATGCGCTGGTGCAGATCGAACGGCCGATGATCAAATCAGCGATGCTCGTGATCATCGTCACGCCGCTGTTTCTCGGCGAAGTGGTGCGCACCTATTCATGGATCATCGTGCTCGGCAATAACGGCTTCATCAATTCGCTGCTGCGCGGGCTTGGCCTGATCGAACAACCCGTGCAATTCATGTTCACGACATCAGGCGTCGTGGTCGCGCTTGTGCATGTGACGCTGCCGGTGATGGTGATCATGCTCGCCGCCGGGCTATCGCATATCGACCGCGACTATCAGCGTGCGGCGGAAAGCCTCGGCGCCGGCCCGATTCGCACCTTTCTGACCGTCACTTTGCCGCTGTCGATGCCGGGCGTCATGGCCGGCGTCACCACGGCGTTTGCCTGGACGTTTTCGGCTTTCGCCACGCCGCAGATGATCGGCGGCGGCCGCGTCAACATGGTCTCGAATCTCGTCTATCAGCTTGGCCTGTCGAGCTTCAACTTTCCGTTCGCGGCCTCGCTTTGCGTCGCGGGCCTCGCTTTGACGATCGCGGTGCTGTCGATCCTGGGATTAGCCTCGCGCCCCTTCAAGAAGATGGGGTCACACTAAAATGACCCCGCGATCGACCTATCAGCGCCTGCTCGGTTATGCCGGCTGGCTCGTGGTCATTCTCATTTTGGGCTTTCTGATCTTGCCGGCCGCGGTCGTCACGATCGCCGCCTTTAACGACAAGGCCATCCTCTCGTTTCCGCCGCAGGCATGGTCGTGGCGGTGGTTTGAGCGGGCGCTGGCCTACCCCGATTTCCGCACCGGATTTCAGAACGGCCTCATCGTCACCGCCTGGAGCTCATCGATCGCCCTTATCATCGGTGCGATGTTCGCGTTTGTCGTTGACCGCTATCAATTCGCCTTCAAGCGTGTGATCGAGGGCGTGCTGGTGTCGCCTTTGGTGATCCCGCATTTCACCGTCGGCCTCGGCTTTCTGATTCTCGCCGCCCAGATCGGATGGAGCCGCGGCTTTTCGGTCGTTGTCGCCTGCCACGTCGTCCTGGTGCTGCCGTTCGTGCTTCGCAGCGTCTACGTGTCGCTGCGAAATCTTGATCCGAGCTACGAATTGGCGGCCGCCAGCCTCGGCGCCACGCCGCTTCGCGTGCTGCTGACGATTACCGTACCGCTGCTGCTGCCGGGCCTGGTCAGCGGCTGGCTGTTTGCCGCGATCCTCTCGTTCAACGAATTCACGGCGTCGCTGTTTGTGACCTCACAGCGGACGCAGACCTTGCCGGTCGCCATGTACAACTACGTCCGCGAATTTGCCGACCCCTCGATGGCGGCTTTGTCGGTCATGTATATCGTGGCCACCGCGATTCTGATCGCCTTCGCCAACCGCTTTCTTGGTCTCGGCAAGGTGCTCAACATCGAACAAAGCCACTGACGGAGCACCATGACGAATCCGGCCCCGACGACCAGGGAAGATGCGGCGGTCACGTTCGACGGCGTCAGCAAGAATTTCGGCGATGTAAAGGCGCTCGATACTGTGTCGCTGGCGATCGGCCGCGGCGAATTCATGACGTTGCTCGGGCCATCCGGCTGCGGCAAGACCACGTTGCTCAAGCTCGCCGCGGGTTTTCTCGCGCCCGATGGCGGCACCGTTGCGATCGGCGGCAAATGTGTCAACGACGTCCCGACCTACAAGCGCGAAATCGGCATGATGTTTCAGAACTACGCGCTGTTTCCGCACATGAGCATCGCCGAGAACATCGCCTATGGCCTGAAGGCGCGCCACGTTCCGCGGCACGAAATCCGACAACGCGTGACTGAGGCCCTGGCGCTCGTCAAGCTGACGGGCATGGAGGATCGCAAGCCTCGGCAATTGTCGGGCGGCCAGCAGCAGCGCGTGGCGCTGGCGCGCGCGCTCGTCATCAATCCCACCGTGCTGTTGCTCGATGAGCCTTTTTCAGCGCTCGACAAAAATCTGCGCGCGTCGATGCAGGTCGAACTACGGGAAATTCAGCGCAAGCTCGGCCTGACCACGATCTTCGTCACCCATGACCAGAGCGAGGCGTTAAGTCTTTCCGACCGGATGGCGGTGATGTCGGAGGGAAAAATTCGCCAGCTGGGCACGCCGCTCGAAATCTATCGCCGGCCGGGCGACCGCTTCGTGGCGTCCTTTGTCGGCGACACCAACTGCCTGCGCGGCGAACTCCTCAGTGTTGCGGGGCTTGAGGCCGTGATCGCGCTGGGTAGCGTGCAAATCAAGGTGCCGCCCGATCGATTCTCCGGCGCGCGTGCATCCGCGCCGGTTGAACTATTTGTCCGGCCAGAGCGCCTTCGTATCAGTGCACCCGGTGAGCCCGGCACGATGACCGGCAAAATCGTGGCGCACACCTATCACGGCGGACATGTTGACCTTCAGATCGCGTGCCGCGCCTGCGGTGATGGCCTTCTGCTGGTGCGCTCGGCCGGCGACCAGGCGATGACGCGCTGGCCGCCGGGCACCGAGGTCGGAATATCGATCGACGCCGAGGACTGCGCGGCATTTCCGGTGGCGTGGTAGCCGTTGCCGCCTCCAACCGCCCGGCTATGAGTCGAGGAACTCGCTCATGATCTGAAGCAGTTCATCGGGCCGCGCCCAGATGAGGGCTTAATATCCAGCGATGATTAACCAGCAATCGCGCCGACGAAATTAAGTTGCGTGCGGTCCTTGTGAAACCAGCCACAGACCTATATATTGGACCCATTCGATCAGCCGCTGTGCCTTGTTGAATGCGCCCGCGGGCTCCTTTTCCAAAGACCATCGACGAAATTGAATTTTACTCGCGTGATAGTCGCGCGAGATGCGCATGTGCGCTTTGGAGAAGAAGATGACGACAGGTACTGTGAAGTGGTTCAATGGTCAAAAGGGCTTCGGATTTATCCAGCCGAACGACGGCAGCAACGATGTGTTCGTGCACATCAGCGCCGTTGAACGCGCCGGTCTTTCCGGACTGGCCGAAGGCCAGAAGGTCACTTTTGAACTCAAGACCGACAAGATGAGGGGCAAGGTCAGCGCGGAAAATCTTTCGCTGGCCTAAACCCCGTTACGTCTTTCCACGGATGTACTGGAAAGCGTTGTGCCCGCTCGGCCGAACTGGTTGAGCGGGTTTTTGCTGCGTCAATGCGGGACACCATATGGTCAGCAGGAAATCGGAACCTTCCCCTGAAAGCATTGCGAGAGCCAATCGTCAAAGGATCGCAGCCGAAGAGGGAAAGCAGGCCATGGCCGTTATCGAGCGGCAACGCATTGCCATTCGTGAAAACATGGTGCGTTTGCGAGCCCTGAGGGAAGCCGAGGAGACAAGAAATCAGCAAGCGGATCTTGCTGCTGGCGTGCTGGCGACCAAAAAGAAGAAGAAATCAGTCTCCAAGAAGTCAGCCTCCAAGTAGTAACGCCGTCCGCAGGTCTGAAATTCGCGCGTTGCATCATCCGATCCGCATGCCGCGCGGACGTCGGGACCGCCACCTCAAACAACGCGTTTGCCGGCCTGGGCCGCGATCGGCCTCTGCACAAAATACATCACGATCAGGGAAATCACGGCCGTTGTAACGACAACGTATCCCAGCCGGTCGAAATGCCGGAGCGAACCGTCGGCATCTTGCGCGATGAGGGCTGCGGCGAGCACGGAACCGAGGCCGCCGGAGAGTTGTTGCAGGGAGGCGCCGACCGCGCTGAAGGAGCCGCGTTGTGCCGGCTCGGGAATCGCGGAGATCAGCGCTTGCGACGGGATCATGCGCGAAAAGATGCCGACGAACATCAAGACGTTGACCAGGATCGCAACCGTCAAACTCACCTGACCGAGATGCGTGTAGATCAGCACCATGACGATCGACATGGCGCTGCCGAAGGCGAAGGTGGGGAATTTGCCAAAAGCATCGCTCGCGCGTCCCACGAGCGGTCCGATGAAAATGCTGAACAGGCCGGAGACGAGATAGATCGTCGGCAGATGAACGATATCGATGCCGAGATTATGCACGGTGTAAGCACTGCCGAACGGCATCAGCATGTAGCCGCCGGTCGCCAGCAGCGTCGTCAACGCGAATGCCATCCAATAGCGTGGCTGTGCGATCGTTGCGATCAAATGCCGGAACGGGTTTTTGTCCTGCTTCAGCAAGAGATGGCCGTTCACAGGTTTCATCAAAAGCAGCACGGCGGCCATCCCGGCGATCGACAGGCCGACCAATGCGCCGAATGCGACGTGCCAGTTCCAATGGTTGGAGAGAAAAAGACCGGCCGGGATGCCAAGCACCTGGCTTGCGGCGAAGGCGGTTTGCACGAAACCCATGACGCGGCCGCGCAATTGCAGCGCAAAGAGATCGGTGACGATGGCGAGCACAACCGAACCGATCACACCGCCGAACAAACCCGTAACGACCCGCCCCAAAAGCAGCACATGATAGTTGGGAGCGATCGCGCAAAGCGCTGTTCCAAGGGTAAAGCCGACATAAAAAAACAAAAGCAGCCGCTTGCGATCGAACCGGTCGGCAAAGCCGGCCGCCAGGATGCCGGAAACTCCCGCGCTGAATGCATAGGCCGAAACCGCCACCCCGAACTGTGCAGCAGAGATATCGAGCGCCGGCATGATGATGGCGCCGAGTGGCGACATGATCATGAAATCGATGATGATCGTGAACTGGACAAGCGCCAGCAGCGCAACGAGGATCGACTGGTAACGCGAAAAGCCGCGGGATAGCTCTTGCCGATTATCGATCGGCTCCGTCAGGGTTTGTTCGGTCATGACATTCATTCGGAAGGGAGAAGGTTGCTAGTGTCCTTCCGAATCCGAAGTTCGCTTAGGTGGAGGCTGCGAGATGTGGCGAACTTCGGATTCGGGACACTAGACGCCGGTCTCCATTTATTCTGGCTCTGCGTTATTTCGATGGCTTGACACGCGGTTTAATGCCTGCGGGACGCGGTGGGTCGGTCCAGGCTGCGGTAAGGAGCCAAAGCCTGCGGAGGGGTCGTGGTGCCCAAGGGCGGGATCGAATATATATCAAGATATTGATATAATTATTATTTTAGTTCCGATTATTAAGACAAATACCAACGCCCATACCAACTAAATTCGACATGCGTCCGTGGCGTTGAACCCTACAACAGAAAGGTCGTTGGGCGCGCGCCAACATCTCCCCTATTTCTTTTAATGTTTTCGTTGATCGAGGTTTATGGACTTTCCGCACCAGACGGGAAAGATTTGGGCTATCGATTTCTAGGTTCGAAGTAGCGCGGAAAGAAGCCGCGCCGAAAAACTGAGGGAGGATTTCCGGCTAGCAAAAAGCGGATTCCTCATGCCTCATGAAAAAAGAAAATTCTACGTATCGAAGATGATCATGAGACTGCGGCGTTGATCGCCGAGGAGCGATTTATCGGACCGCGGAGGGTTAACAAAGTTG
>Ga0302325_10036617_pt1 | contig 10001 bp, 10 predicted proteins | sample Palsa_T0_2_FD_201948 | JGI IMG/M metagenome (GOLD analysis project Ga0302325, IMG submission 201948) | Peat permafrost microbial communities from Stordalen Mire near Abisko, Sweden - Palsa_T0_2 | ecosystem: Environmental > Terrestrial > Soil > Palsa > Peat permafrost | place: Sweden: Abisko... | reverse complement strand
TGACGCGGATTCAGGCACGTCGATCGGCGGCGGCCCCGGACTTTCCGCGGGAAAATCAAACAGCCCGCCGTCCGGCAGCACGCCGGAGGCGCGGCGCAAGGCGAACTTGCCCTGGTGGGCGAGGTCGCGGTCGACCTCGAGCGAGGCAAATCCCCAGGGGTAGGGGGTGATGTGACGGGTGCGGCTTTCGATCGCGTTTTCGAAATAGCGATCCGCCTGCTGCAAATGATGCGGCCTGAGAAACAGGCCCTCGGTCCAGTGAACTTTAGCGCTCCACGACATATCCGACGGCCTAACCCCACTTTGAGCGCGTATCTTCTCTAACCGCGACTATTTGGTCTTCGTGTCCAGCTTGTCGTAGGCCTGTGCGAACAGACTCATGAAGGCGTCATTCAGGCGACCGTCGGATCGTTTGGTCATAGCCTGCCAACGCGCCGCGAAAGCGTCCCACAAGCGAGCTTTACGGGACGCCACCATCCCCCCGATGCCTTTTTCCTGTGGCGTGGAAGCATCGACCTTGTCGGGGGACAAGTCCTCGAACAACGCGTCGAGCGCCGCTTGCATGGCGCCGAACACCAGCATGTTGTGTGTTTTGAGATCGTCGAATGCTTCGGTCACCGCCGCCGACGGTTTTAAATAGACGCGGTTCGGCGGACCAAACATAAGCTCCAGCGCGTGCTCCACATCGGCCGAGAATTTCAGCGGGTTGTTCTCCGACGGACGATACATTGTGTGATTAGCGGAGCGGATCAGCGACTTGGTCTCCGTGCGGCTGCCGATCATCTGGATGAGATTTGTCGCGGTCAGCCGCAATACGGCGCCGATCTCGTCGGCGATTTCGTCCGCTCGGCGGTTGGCGAGCGCGCTCTGGGGGATGCCGGCCGCGGAGGCGATCCGCTCCAGCAGTGCGCCAGCGGAGGGCGCCGGCGCGGCGGCGGCGGGAGGCGCTTGCGGGGGCGCCACAGGCGCGGCGACCAGCGCCTTTGGGCGGGCGGGCGTCGCGATCACGAGGTTTTCGGGCGGCGGCGTCGGCGCAGTCGCGACCGGCTCTTCGGCGGGCGGCGACGCTTCGATGGGCCGGATCGGCCGCGGCGTATCGACCAGCGGCAACTCATGGGGCGCGAGCGGCGGAGGCGGCTCGGGCGCCGGAGGGGCGGGCGCCGCCATCCAGGCCTCGTCCGCCGGCGGTTCCTCGGTCCAGGCAAAAGCCGGCGCCGCGGCGCGACCGGTCGGCGCATCGACGCCGGTCGCGAAATCGAGAAAGTCGCCCTGGGCGACGGGGACGCCGCGCACGCGATAGGCGTCGCGGCTATCCGGCGCCGCAGAATCGCCGACGGCGCCCCAGACATCGCCGCCCGGAGGCGCGGACGCCGCCGCCGCCGACTGCGAGACCGCGCGGCGCTCGCCGCCCTCCACCGCCGCCGCGACCACGTAGGGGCCGATGACCAGACGATCGCCGTCCTGCAAACGGTATGGCGCATCCAGCCGGAACTGCGAGCCGTTCAGGTAAGTCCCGTTGGTCGAGACGTCGTAAAGCCAATAATCGCCGTCTCGGAAACGAACCTCACAATGCTTGCCGGAGACGTAACGAGTGGGATCGGGAAGCGTCCAATCGAGATGGGCGTCACGGCCGACGTCCAGACCGCGGCCCTTCACTTCGACCCGCAAGGGGCCGCCGTCGGGCATACGGTCAAAGTTTTCGACGGTGAGACGCAGTGTCATCTCATGGGGCTCGAACGCACAAGTAAGTTGTCAGCGGCAATATCGCCGCGATTCTCTGGGGCCGCAAGCACTGGCGCGTATTATGCTTTTCGCGGTAAGCGCGCGAGTCGAGCTTGGCCAATCATCCGGACCTGCAGCGCTAATGCAGCCGCGCCACCACCGCCAAATGCTTGACTTGCCCGCTCTGGAACGCCTGCAAGAACGCATCGTAGTTCTTGAAGGACACGCAGCCGTTGGAATCGCCCCTTGGGCCCAGCATGTAGGTGTGTGCGAGCAGGCCGGCGCGTCCGAAAATCGCATCCGACCCGCCGATCGGATTTAGGCGCAGCGCCTGGACGCCGTGAAACAGGTCTTCGCGAAGCGTCAGGTCGTAGAGATGCGGGGGCGTCGAGCCGCGGTCTTTCTCCTCGACATGGCTGGGATCGTCGATCAGTTCGCCGAGACCGGAATGGGCCTCCAGACGCGATCCATCGGGCAGGAAGACGGTATGCGCGGTCAGATCGTAAACCGCGGTGAATTTGTCATATTGGCTTGGCAGTTGCGAGACGCCCGGCGGCGTGACGTCCAGGCGCTTCTGCAGTTCGGACGGCGCCGCGTCCGTGCGCTGCGGGGGCGCCGGCGCGGCGGCGTCGGGGCGCTTGGACGGCGTTGGGGCGGCAAGCGCGACGTTGAATTCAATCGGACGCCTCGCCGGCATTGGCGCGATGTTCGTCGTCAAGGGAATGGAGGGGAAGAGCTGCTTTTCGCGCGGCGGGGCGAGCGACGCCGTCACTCTCGGCGGTTGCGACGCTACCGGCGCGTCCGTTTCGGGGCGATAGGCGAAGGGCGAGGGACCGCTCAGAACGCGCGGCGTCATATCCGGCGGCGGCGGCGGCGCGACGGTATTATCGTCCTCGCTGCGAGCGCTCAGCAAAGGGGGCAGGGCGGGCGCGACAGTTTCAAACACCCCGGCGACGACAACCCCGCTGTTCGCGTGGCGGGCCTTGAAGGCGGAAACGCAGACGAACGCCGCGGCGCCGACGAGTAGGAACGCTGTCACCCCGAGAACAATGAGTTCCACGGTTAGATGACGACGCCCGTTTGACATCATCGCCTCCCTTGCTCGAAGTCCACCCGCCAAGCGGCAACATCGTAGCCTTACGGTCTGGCCGCTGTGGGCGGCGCCACAAGCCGGGATTTTTGATCAGCGGCATTTGTACAGCCCTGTACCGCATCCGTCCATCGCCGAACCCCTGTCCGAGATGGCCTGCCTGCCCACCTAGGGCGCGCCGTTTCGCGTGATGCTCCCGCCGGCGACATAGCCGATGACACTCCAAAGAGTGTTCGCGGCGCGTCCCTTGCGCTTATCCCCGCTTCGGCGGGGCTTTTCATTTGCGCGCGATCGCCGCAAGGCCGGTAACAGGTTGGCAGTTACCCGTACGGAAGCCGATCATCTGGAAATGCCGGTGGAACTCCGCCGAGAACCATCCGTTTCAAATTTGCACGTAACAAACGGACGCGGAGGGTTTGGCAATGTCAGAACCAGAATTCAAAGTGGTCACCGGCGCCAGCGACTGGGGAAGTCCGCTGTCGTTTCAGCCCACCTTCAATACGCTGGAGGAGGCGCAGGCCGCAGCGAGGGAATATATCGCTGAACAAAAGAGGACCGGAGGTCCGGCCGCGCTCGGCCGCGTCGTGATCGAAGAGACTCAGCTTGACGGCGCTGTCGTTTCGCATCCCGTCGCTTGAGCCTGCGGCACGGAAAAGAAATAGCAGCTTAGAGCGCAGTCATCCCCACGAAAGCGCATAGGCGCTAACTTAACGCGGCTGCTGATCAAACAAAAAAGTTTGCTGTCATCCCCGCGAAAGCGGGGATCCAGGGGGGCCGCACGTCGTGTCCCCACCGGGTCCAAATGCACTTCGTGTAGCCCCTGGATCCCCGCTTTCGCGGGGATGACACAAGGGTAGGCGCTCCGATCCGATCGGAATTCGCTCTAAGTTAGCGCATATACGCGAAAGCGGGGAGCCAGGGGATACACGACCTGCGCTTGGTCGCGGTGGGAGACGCGACGGGCGTTGGCCCTGATCTCCGCTTTCGCGGGGATGACAAGCTCCGATCCAAGCTGAGGGAAAGTCGCTAAACGCCGCGTCGGCGTTTCGCCGTCCGCCGACGCGGCGGCCTCACTCCGAGACGATCGCGCCCTTTTCGTTGTCGGGATCGCCCTCTCCAAAGAACGGGAACCGGCCGGGACCGAGCGGCCGGATGCGGAACTTCGCCTCGCTGTTGCCCTGAACGGCGTGCTCCACCGAGGGGATCAACATCTCGAACTCATCGGCCTGATTGCTCGCGTTCTTGACCACGACGATGAACGGTTTGCCGGTCGGCACGTGAATTTCCGGCGGCGAAAACGCGTGGTCTTTCAGAACGATTTCGAACGTCTGAAGATCATCGGCGAAGCTCGGTCGGGAGATCACGGCCGCCGCCGCTATCAGCGTCGCATAGGTAAATGAACGTCTCATCGTTTGCTTCCTCAAAGAGAGAGCCGGCGCACTGGCGCGCGCCGGCCTTTGACCAAAAGGCGCAAACTCACTTGTCGAAGTTGAAGAAATCCCACATGTCGCCGATCGAGGGTGAGTTCGTGGGCACGTATAGGTTCGCGCCTGTGATCGGGTTCGGCAGGTTGTCGCGGCTGCGGCCGGTGATCGGGGTCAATCCCCAATTGCGCTCGATGAACTTCGCGATCGATACGTGGTCGCTATAGGTGTGCGAGATGTGGCCGCCTCTGCTGTATTCGGAGACCACGATCATGGGAATGCGCGTGCCGTCGCCGAAGAAGTCGAGCGGCTGCACGTAGCCGGAGTCCCAGTAGCCGCCGCCTTCGTCGAAGGTGATGAAGATGGCGGTGTTGCCGTCGAGCGTCGGGTTGGCGTGCACCGCATCGACGATCTTCTTAGTGAAGGCTTCGAACAGGCTCAGTTTCGACGACGCCGGGTGGCCGTCGGTCAGCCCGCTCGGCTTCACATAGGAGACCGCCGGGAGCGTGCCGGCCGCGAGATCCGTATAAAGGTCGGTCGTGTCCTTGAGATAGGTCTTGCGCCTATGCTCATTGGTCATGATCCTCGTGTCGTATTGTGCCCAGTTGCAGATATTGCAGTACTCGTCGCCCACCTTTTGATCGTATTTGTCGTCGAGATACTCGTCGAACTGATCGCCGAAGTAGGCCCAGGAAACCTGATTGTCGATCAGGAGATCGCCGATCGTCTTCACGCTCGAGGGTGGCACCGTGTAGACATAGTTGTTCGGGTTGGTGTCGGTGTAAGCGTTGCTGCCGTCGCCGAAATAACCCGGGTTGTAGTTGTTGACGAGATAATAATGGTTGTTCGCACAGTTCGGCTTGACCGGGTCCGGCAGCTTTTGCATGTAATCGAGCTGGTCGGCGACACCGGGCTGAGCGGGATCTGAGCAATTCACGTAGGAGCCGCCGCCGTAGTTGGCTTTGGGCGAGGTCGCGGTCGGCGAACCGCTGCCGCCGCCGTAGCCGTCCTGCGTGTAGTAATTGTTGGTGCCGGGCTGCGGATTCGGGTTTTCGATCTCGCTGAGCGCGGAGGAGTAACCGGGCAGTGGGGTTCCCGGGCTCGCGGGGTTGAGCGGGTTGTTCGGCGGCGTTTGCGCGTTGCCGTCGCCGTTAGAGAAATAGATCGCGTCGGCGGTTCCGAGCATGATGTGATTGGCGCCCGTGCCGCCCTTCACCGACTGGTGAAAGTTGTCGCTCATCGAATAAGTGTCGGCGAGCCTCTTGAAGTAGGGGACGTCGCCCTGCTGGACGTTGTAGAAGCCGAGCGCGGTCGAGCCTTCGCCGGTCGACTCGTTGGTGAAGCCCGCGGGCGGCGCCGCGCCGTTGGAGCCGGCGCCGATCGTCACTTCGACCCAGGCATAGAGATCGTTGGTGCAACCGAACGACTCGCCCTTCTTGGCCTGCCCGGGTTTGCAGTCGAGCTGCTGCTGCATCTGCATAAAGCGATGCACCGGGCTCGCGGCGTAGGAATCGTAGGGGTAGGGTGGGGTCCCTGTGTTGGTGAGCTGGTAGGGGCCGGGCGGGAGCGTCGTGGGACCCTGGCCGTCATAGTGCACGCGAAGGTCCGGGGTCTTCGAGGCCTGGCCCGTGCCGCCGGTGAGCAGCTTGTAGAGATCGTCGGGCTCCAGGCCGTTCTCCAAACCCGCGAGTTGCGTGGCGAGCGCTGTGGGAAGCGGCGTGCCGCGCACATAGCCCGGCGGCAAGCACTCCTTGCCTGTGGACGAAGGACTAGTGAACGCGCAAACATAGGGCGTCGTCGGGCCGCCAACCAGCGCGGGCGGCAGCGTCGCATAGGGCGCCTTCGAGGGCGAGAGCTGATAGACGTCATAATCGGACGCGCTGTACTGAATCGCCTTGCCATAATTCGGGCCAGGCGAACCATCGGCGTTGACGATCTTCTCGGACAGCAGGTTCAGCACGGTGTCGGTGTTGTTCGAGGGCGTGTAGGTTGCGAAGACGTGGTCGAAGCTACGGTTTTCGCCGATGATGATGATGACGTGCTTGATTGGCGAGGCCGTGTTGTTGTCGTTGCCGGCCGCGTATGCCGGCGCCACGGAGCTCGTCGCCAGGACGGCCGTCGCCGCGCAGGCCATGAGCCGTTGCCGCCGCGATCGATGTTTGATCTCTGTGAGTTGCATCTAGCTACCCCTCCGAAACGGTCCAGCCGCTTCATGATTTCTGCTTAGGGACCGAAAACATCCCGAACCGAGCGTAGCGAACGATTGTCTCGGTTTACGGACGGATTTGTTACGGATTTTTAATGATTGCTCGGACGCCGTTGCGACCGGCTGTCTCGCGCGGAACCATTTGTGATGTCGCGGGAATTTCGACAACGCGTTGGCGTCCTGGCTCGATTGTCGCCGCGTCGGAGCGCTCTTTAGGTTAACCAACGGGGCGATCGGTCGTCGGGATCATTCCGCTCAGCGACGGTGTAGACCGTTCGCCGACGAGCGTGCGCCGTTGCCCGACTGAAATATGACAGTCGCAATTGCATCGTAATCGCCGGACGCCATTTCAACAGATTGGGAGCGTCGGTCCATGGGGTTTCGCGCGAGTCGGGCTGTTGCGGCGGGCGTCTACGCCGCGCTGTCAACCCTGTTTGTTGCGCCCGCGAAAGCGGACCGCAATCAGCTTTGGATGATCGTCAGTTTCAAATGCATGCGCCACCTGGCCAAGTCAGAGGCGCCGATCCCCTGCGACAGCATCGACACTTCGCTGGGGTGGGACCGTGGCGTGGCTTTGCTGAAGGACGGCGTCGGCGTGGCGCGCATGCTCGCCATTCCCACCCATCCGGTGTCTGGAATCGAGGACCCCGCCGTCCTCGCTGACGGCGAACCGAATTATTTCGCGGTCGCTTGGTCCGAACGCAACGCGTTTCCGATGCGCCTTCACGTCATGCCGCCCACCGGGAGCGTCGCGGTCGTCGTCGACTCCAAGCCGGCGCGCGAGCAGGACCAATTGCATTTGATTGTCGATTGTTTGGATCCGCAAGTCGCGACGGCGATCGCCGATGAGGCGCCGCGCCTCGACACTCAGTGGAAGCCTATGACTGTCCCCATCAAGGGCCGGTCCTATTGGGCGCGGCGGGTGGACGCGGCGCATGCCGAAGACATCGCTCCGTTCCGGCTGCTCGCCGAGGGTTTGCCAGGCGCGAAGGAGACGATCGGCGACTGGTCGCTCGCGCTGACGCAACCGGCTTCGCTAGGAGAACACGCGTTCGTGCTGCTGGCCGACCGCGCCGAGGGCGAAGCGGGCGGGCGCGCGCGAGATTTGCTCGACCCCACCTGCGCGGTTGTCGCCAAACGATAAGGCGTGACGAATTCCCTCAACTGGCGTGCGTCCCTTCGCCGATATTGGTGAGCACCACATTGGCGTCTGGAAATCGCGCCGTAATTTCGAGCGTACCGCCGAGGGCCTCGACATATCGGCGCAGATTGCTCACATGCATATCGGCGCGCTTTTCGAGCTTCGCAACGGCGGGCTGGCCTACATCGAGCGTCGCCGCCAACTCTTCTTGCGAAAGCGCCCGCGCCTTGCGAAGTTCTTCGAGCGTCATCGCGTCGCGGAGCGCGGCAGCTTTCGCGGCGACTCGCGCACGCCGCTCGGGCGTCAAACCTTTGGTGAGGTCGCTGAAAGGCCGATGTCCAGTCATAGTATCAACCCCTCCTTTCTGATCTCGTTGATGTACGTGTCGTAGAGCGCATCGGCGATCGGCACCATGCGTTCATAGAACCGGCTGTCGCCAGTCTTGTCGCCGCCGATCAGCAGAATTGCAGATCGTCTCGGATCGAAGGCGTAAAACACCCGCAATGGCTGGCCACCGCTTTGCACACGCAATTCGCGCATGTGAGTGTGTTTCGAGGTCGCAATTCCGGACGAATGGGGAAAGGGTAATTGAGGCCCGTGCTCCATCAACAGAAGCCCCACGGCGGTTACGTCGTCCTGTTGGGACTCACTCAGACCGCCGTACCACTGGGCAAACTCATCCGTGTGTTCGACACTCCAATTCATCCCAATCACAATATGCCATACGTGGAATAATTTCAAGCCAAGAGAACCCGGACTCGGAGGCCAGCGAGACGGTTTCCGCGGGGCGGCGCTACCTTCCCAGCGGCTTTAGCGCACCGCACGCGCCGGCGCCGTGGCCGCGGCGCTCGGGGGCGCCTCCAAGCGGGGAATGTCGAGCGCGACCGTTTTGTCGCCCTTCACGAGCGTTGCCGAGCGGCGGGCCACGGCGATGACCTTCCAGCCTCCGGCGATCGCCCCGAGCGGCGCCGAGATCACCTCGCTGCTCGCGTCGTTCCGAAACAGCGCAATCGGTCGCAATGGCCCCTCGATAGTGCCGATCAACGTCAATGCCGGCCGCTCGGGCGCTGGGGGCGGCGGCGGAGGGGCAGCCGGCGGCGGTTCGGCCGGCGCCGCCGCAACGACCGTAGGAGGCGGCCTTCGGGTGATGGAGAACAGCGGCTTCTCCCGCGTCGCCGCCAGGGCGGCGATCGGGATCGCGAGCAGCGGATTGCCGCTGGTTTCGGCCGGCGTCGCAACGGGGGCGGCGTCCCGGCCAGCGCCGAGCTCCGGCGCCGTTCGCCCGAGACCGGCCGGAGGAGTTTCCAGCGAGGCGGTCATCGGCTTGAACCGGTCGCCGAAACTCATCGGCGAGAACGCCGTCGCGGCGAGCACGGTTGCAATCGAGAGCCCCGTGGCGATCCTCATTGCGGCGCCCGCCATTTTCCCGAGGCGACCAGCGCGACGCGCAGCGTGTCGTTGTCGGTTTGCCCGTAGACCCTCGGCGACTGCGCCGAAAGTTTGTCGACGAAAACGAACGGGGCGCCGGTTTCCAGGTCGTAGAGCAGGGTCTGCAGTCCGGCTTGCGCGATCTCGATGTTTCCAGTCAGCTTCAGTGCGCCGTCGGCGCCGTCGAGCGAAAGCTCGGTGGAAACAACTGCGCCGCCGGCCTCTCGCACCGCGTCGGCGACCCGCTTCTGCAGCGCCGCGCCGCCGATCGCGACCGTATCGCCCTCGAGGAACGGCGACGTGCGTGGCGAGGCGTCCGCCGGCGCCGCGAGCGGCGCTCTTCCCTCATAGAGCCGCAAACGCCCTTGCAACGCCGCGACTTCCGAAAAGCCGTCCTTGATGTCGGAGACGGCCCACCAGGTCGCCAGCGCGCAGGCGCACACCGCGCCCGCATAGATCAACGTCGCGACCACCTTGCGGGACGTCGTCGAAGACGCTGATGTCTGGACCGGGGCGTTCATGGCGTGGGGACCCCATCGCCTTCGATACGGGCCTCGATCTGGAAAGTTTCGCCTTTGCCGCTCTCGGCGCGCGTCGTCGGGCCGGTGAAAACGGCGTGCGAAAACCGGTGCGATCGCTCGATGACGTCGACCAGCGCGGGCGCGTCGCGCGTCAGGCCGGCGAGATCGACCTTGCCGCCGTCGATCGTCAATTCATTGAGATAGGTGTCGTCGGGCAGCGTACGGCTCAGCGCCTCCAAGACGAGCACGTTCGCGGGCGTCGTACCTTTCCTGGCGTAGAGGGCCGCAAAATCGACGTCCTCCACCGACCGGCGCTCTTTCAGGATCGCCGCACGGCGCTCGCCGAGCTTGTGCTCTAGGCTCGCGCTTTCACTGGCGGACTGCGCGCCGAAGTAGAACGAGGCCGCTTGGCTCAAACCGGCCGCCGCAAGCGCCAGGGCGAGCGTCGCCGACAATGCCGACTTGATGC
>Ga0302325_10036616_pt1 | contig 10001 bp, 6 predicted proteins | sample Palsa_T0_2_FD_201948 | JGI IMG/M metagenome (GOLD analysis project Ga0302325, IMG submission 201948) | Peat permafrost microbial communities from Stordalen Mire near Abisko, Sweden - Palsa_T0_2 | ecosystem: Environmental > Terrestrial > Soil > Palsa > Peat permafrost | place: Sweden: Abisko... | reverse complement strand
TTCTGGTGATCTCGGTCCAGTTTGAGCCGCCATCGGTCGATTTGAAAAATCCGCTCGCCGGGCCGCCGCTCGAAAGCGACCAAGGTGTGCGGTACACGTCCCAGATGGTCGCGTAGAGCACGCGTGCGTCATGCGAATCCATGCTGAGATCCACGGCGCCCGCCCGATTGTTCCGAAAAAGAACACGCTGCCAGGTCGCGCCTCCGTCCGAAGATCGAAACACTCCCCGGTCTTCGTTTGGCCCGTAAGGGTGGCCGAGCGCTGCCACGTAAACCAGATTCGGATCGGTGGGGTCGATACGGATGCGCGCGATGGCTTGCGTGCCGGCGAGTCCCATGTGCTTCCAGGTCTTGCCGGCGTCGATGGATTTATAAACGCCGTCGCCCTGCATGATGTTGCCGCGCAGTTCCGTTTCGCCCATGCCGATATAGACGATGTCGGGATTCGATGGAGCCACTGCCACGGCGCCGACCGAAGAGCTGTGGAGCTGATGATCGGTGACCGGAAACCAGGATACGCCTCCGTTGGTGGTCTTCCAAAGGCCGCCGCCGGTCGCGCCGAAATAATACTCCAGCGGACGGCGCACGCTTCCGGCCGACGTTTGCGATCGCCCACCGCGATTCGGTCCGATATTGCGCCAGTGGAGCGCGCTGAGGTCGTAATCCTGTGCGCAGACCGCGCCGGCAAAGAGGAAGGCGAGTGCAAACCGCATACTCATGGAGTATCATTCCCGCGGCTTAAAGCTGTCAAATCGATATTCGCGACTTCGGGTGATCGGTGGCACCGATGGATCAGCCGCCGAAATATCGATTTGTGTTCCCTCCTGGCCGCTCGTACAATATCACGTATTCCTCGAAATGCCGAAATCCACGCTGATCACTCACGCAAAGTTCGTCGATGCCGACCGCAATCTCATCGTCGACAAGCATGATATTGAGATCGACGGGGGGCGGATCACCCGTATCGGCGAGGTTCCCAGGCGTCTGGATCGAAGCGAGATCGACGCGTCGGGCTGCTACGTTTGTCCGGGCTTGATCGATGCCCACGTTCATCTGTTTCTGGATGCCGGCGCGCAGCCGAGAAGCACGTTTCTGAGCGCGACCGAAGAAGAACTGCTGGACACGGCTGCCGCGAATCTCCGGTTGGCGCTCTCCGCCGGGATCACGACCGTGCGGGATTGCGGAGGGCCCGCGGAACTGGTCTTTCGCGTGCAAAAAGCAGTGGAGCGTGGAGATATTTTCGGACCGCGAGTTTTACCCGCCGGTGCTCCCATCACCCGCCCGAAGGGGCATTGCCATTTTTTTGGAATCGAAGTCGCCACGCCGGGGGAGGCTGTTCGCGCGGTCGATAAACAGGCGCGCGATGGCGCCACTTTTGTCAAGTTGATCGCATCCGGTGGAGGGCTTACTCCCCGTACGCGGCCGGAAGAAGCGGACCTTCCCGCCGAAATCATGCGCGCAACGGTCCGGGCTGCTCACGCCAACGGGCTGCAGGTTGCGACCCATTGCCATGCTGTCGAAAGCATCGTACGCGCGCTCGAAGCCGGCGTCGACACCATTGAACACGCCAGCTTCACCGGACCGGGAGGAATGCCTCAATTCGACAAGGAAATCGCCGCCCAAATCAGGGACAAGGGAATCGTGGTCAGCCCGACGGCCATCTCGGGCATTCGGATCGCGCAGGCGATTCGCGCGTCGGACAATGGAAACGGAATGAGCGCAAACTCCGTCGCGCGGCTGGAGGCCCGGCGTCATCACCTCGCTAAATTCTGCGAGGCGGGAGTGAGCATGATTGCGGGAACCGATTGTGGGGTTACCAATACGCCCTTCAATTCTCTGCCCGACGAACTCGACGAGTACGTTCGAGCCGGCCTCTCGCGAGCGGAAGCGTTAGCCGCCGCCACTTCGGCCAGCGGCCGCTATCTCGGGCTGCCCCATCTGGGCCAGGTCAAGATCGGTTCTACCGCCGACCTTCTTTTTCTGAGCGGCAATCCACTCGATGATCTCCGGCATCTCAGAAATCCAATGCTGGTGATGAAACAGGGCGAGATCCTTCTGGATCGGCGAACAGCTCCGGACGGAGTTCTTGCAGGGAGGTGAATTCGATGAGTCTGGCCATGAAAACGGCAACTCTTCTTGTTGCTTGCGCGGCGATGGCGACGGCGGAGGGAAGGCGTCCGATCGTCCCGGAGGATTATTACGCTCTCGACGTTGCATCCGACCCGCGGATTTCTCCCGACGGGAAACTGGTCGCCTACGTGGTAACCTCCATCGACCAAAAACAAAACCGCAGACGGAGCGAGATCTGGATTGTCCCGTTTGATGGCGCCGGCGAGCCTTGGCCGCTTACCAACGCCGAAAGCTCCTCTTCGCCCCGTTGGAGTCCCGATGGACGCTCCATCGCGTTTCTATCCGCTCGTCACGATCCGCAGACGGGGACCGCGCAGCGGGCGCAGCTTTACATAATCCAGCTGCGCGGAGGAGAACCTCGCCGCGTCACCGAACTCAAGAATGGAGTTACCGCGTTCCAGTGGTCGCCCGACGGCGCGCGCGTCGCTTGCGTTAGCAGGATCGGCCCCGGCGACAATCTTCCTGCTAACAAGGACCGCAGCGACGTTCGAGATTACACGCTGCCCGCCTACAAGCTGGACGGAGTGGGGTATTACGACGATCGGCACGCCCACTTATGGATCGTCGACGTGCAGACCGCGGCCGCACGCCAGATTACTTCCGGTGAGAACACCAACGATTCGGATCCGCAATGGTCGCGCGATGGATCGCGAGTCGCATTCATGGTCGAGCGGACCGATCTTTCCCTGATGCGCGACAGCGAACTTCACATCGTGGACCCCGATAGTGGGAAAAATACGCGCGTCGCGGCTCCGGAGGTCTTTCTGCACACGTTGCGCTGGTCCCACGACGGGAAGAAGCTTGCCTACATCGGGAGCAGCGACGAAGTTACCATGCCAAAATTGTTCATCTCGAATGTGGACGCGGGCACATTCGCGCTCGCCAGCGAATCGATCACCTACCCTACCGAGCTTGATTGGACCGACGGTGATCGCGCTCTGTTTTACGCGGCCGCGGAGCGAGGAGAGCACCTTCTTTACCGGCTCGATCTCGCCTCGCGTCAAAGAACTTCCATTCCGGTCACCGGCAGTTTGCGGAGCGTCAGTTTCGGCGAAGGCGGCCGTACCCTGGCATACGCGGGCACCGACGACGTTCATCCCGGCGATATTTTCGCAATGGACCTGCCTGGAGGAAACGTCCGCCAGCTTACCCATCTCAACCAGAAACTGCTCGGTTCGCTCGATCTTCAACGCATGGAGCGGCTCCCGTTCAAGGGCGCCGACGACTGGTCGGTCGAAGGCTTTTTCATGAAGCCCGTGGGATGGCAAGCCGGCAAGACGTATCCGATGATGCTGATGATTCATGGCGGCCCCAACGGTATGTGGGGGCCGATTTGGAACCTTGAAGCGCAATCGTACGCCGCGCGCGGCTGGGCCGTGCTGTTGACCAATCCCCGGGGATCTTCGGGATACGGCGAAGCCTTTCAGCGTGGCGTCGACAAAGAATGGGGAGGCAAGGCGTACCGCGATGTGATGGCCGGCGTGGACGCGGCTTTGGCGAAGTACCCCTGGGTCGACAAGGATCGCCTGGGGCTGACCGGCCAGAGCTTCGGCGGCTTCATGACGGATTGGGTGGTGGGCCAGACAACCCGGTTCAGGGCCGCGATTTCTTTGAGCGGCATCTCCGATATGGTGAGCATCGAAGGTGTGCGTGACGCCTATTACGGCCATAGCCGCGACTTCGGCGGCGATCTGTGGGAGAACTTCGATCTTTATTGGAAGTACTCCCCCATCCGGAACGCGAAGAACGTCAAGACACCCACACTGATTCTGCACGGCGAGGTTGATCATCGCGTGCCGCTCGAGCAGGGGGAAGAATTCTTCCGCGCCTTGTCGCACTTCGGCGTTCCCACCGAACTCGTAATCTTCCCGAGAGAGCCGCACAGTCTCCGGTCCGAGCCGAAGCATGCGGTAGAGGTGCTCGAATGGCAGATCTACTGGTTCGACCGCTACGCGGTGGGCAACACGAGAGCCGTAAAACCAAACGCGAAAGCAGATAAATAACGGCGCGAGTGATCGGTATACTAGATCAATATGCCGATCAATTTCCGGCAACTCGAAGTTTTCCGTGCCGTCGCGGAAACCCGGAGTTTCACTCGCGCCAGCCACGTCCTGTTCATTTCGCAGTCCACCGTGAGCCAGCACGTCCGTGAACTGGAGGACTCTCTTAAGGTGGATTTGTTCATCCGCAACCGGAGGAATGTGGCGCTTTCCGCGGCGGGTGAAAATCTGCTGGAGCACGGCCGCAACATTTTTCGCCTCCTGGAAGAAGCCGAGACGGCGGTGAAGACGGCCAAGGATCCGTACTCGGGCAAACTGGCGTTCGGTTGCGCCTCCACCACGCTGCTCTATCACCTGCCCCCCATCCTGATGGATTACACGCAAAAATATCCGAACGTGGAATTGACGATTACCGGAGGAACGATTCAGGAGATTGGCACGCAGATGTGGTCCGGCGGACTTGATCTGGCGTTGGTGGTGCTTCCGTTCAACTCCGCGGCCCTTGAAAAGATCGTCGTGTTTGAGGAATCCTTCGTGGGAGTCATAGCGGCCAACCATCCACTGGCAAGAAAGGCTCATCTCAAGGTATCCGATGTCTCTTCGGAACGCTTCATACTTCCGCGCCGCGGTCAAAATACGCGTAAGCTGATCGACCGGTTCTTGTTTAATGAGAAGATTACGCCGCGCGTAGCCATCGAACTGGCCGAAGCGGAGGCCATCAAAGCGATGGTGGCGCGCGGCCTGGGCGTATCTCTGCTTCCTGAAAGCGCCTTTTCCACCGACAACAAGTCTCTGCGCATCAAGACCTTCCCCATCCCTCGCGGCGAATTACGCCGGACGCTAGCCATCGTCTATCCGAAGCCTCGCGCGCTGCGTCCCGCGGCTATCGCGCTGATCGAGATGCTACAAAAACATTTTGGCGCCAAGCCCGCCGCGCGCTAGTGTCGTCCATCCCGCAGAATCGCCGCATCAGCACTCGCCCCGGGACCGGCATCGAGACGAGTCTCGACGCGGCACGCACGAGTGCGTACGCCACGTGACCGAATCCTGGTGTTCTTTGCGCCTCTGCGCCTTTGCGTGAAAAAAACAGGACACTAGCCATCGGCAAAAACGATTACTCAAGCTCGTGAATACGAATTTGATCCACACTAGCCTTGCCCCCATAATGAGGCTCTATGCTTGTCTGCTTGTCCTGCGAAACCGCATTCCCCGTGGATCGCCCCCGTTGGCGATGCGAATGCGGAGGTTATCTGGTGCTGGCTGACTCCGGAATGTTCTGTCGCGGCGACCTTTCCGGCCGCCCCATGAGCCTGTGGCGTTATCGCGAAGCGCTGGGGATGGAAGATCCTTCTGAAATTGTCACCCTCGGGGAAGGCTTCACGCCCCTTGCCCGTGCGACCCTGGGCGGGTTCCCGGTGATGCTGAAACTCGATTTTCTATGTCCCACCGGGTCTTATAAGGACCGAGGCAGCTCGGTGATGATCAGCAAGCTCAAGAGTTGGGGGGTCTCCGAAATTCTCGAGGATTCTTCCGGCAACGCCGGCGCGTCGATTGCGGCCTATGCTGCCCTGGCCGGCATCCGCGCCAACATTTATATACCGGAAAGTGCGTCGGCGGGCAAGGCGGCGCAGATATCGATGTATGGGGCGCGGCTGATCAAAGTTGCGGGGACTCGCGCCGATACCGCACGGGCGGCCTGGAATGCCGCCAGCGAGATTTTTTACGCCAGTCATAACTGGAGCCCTTATTTTCTGGCGGGTATGAAGACCGCCGCCTACGAGATCGCCGAGCAATCGTCCTGGGATCCGCCCGATTGGATCGTCTCCCCCGTGGGCGGAGGGGGACTGGTTGCCGGATTGTATCTCGGCTTCTCCGATTTGCTCAAAGCGGGCATGATCCGGTCGATGCCCAGGCTCGCGGCCGTGCAATCGGCGAATTGCGACCCCATCTTCCGGGCTTGGTCGGGAGGCCTTTCCGACGTGCCCGCGACGGAACCCAAACCGACCGCTGCCGAAGGCATTGCCGTCGCCCAACCTGTCCGGGGAAAGACCATCCTGCACGCGATTCGGGATTCCAATGGAGTCGTGCGAACCGTTGCCGACGACTCAATCTGGGATGCTGTCGAGGCCTTGGGCCGGCGGGGAGTTTACGTGGAGCCTACCGCGGCGGCGGCGCCCGCGGCGCTGCACGCGATGCGCAAAGAAGGCCTCATCTCCCCCACCGATCGTGTGGTTGTGGTCCTCACCGGAAGCGGCTTGAAGGCGACGGACAAAATAGTCCAGCATTATGCAGCCGAAGAGCCCGCGCTCGCCGGAAGCAGCGGCCCCAAGCATCGCGTATAGTGACTATTAAATGGCGATTGAGGTCCGTGAACCCAGGACACAACAGGAGTTGGACCTCTATTACGATCTGCGCTGGCGCGTGCTGCGGGAGCAATGGACCAAGTCTCGCGATAGCGGGCGTGACGAGCACGAGCACGATGCGTATCACCTGACCGCCTGGGATGGATCCAAACTGGTCGGGACCGGGCGGTTGCACCTCAACACCCCCGAGGAGGCGCAAGTCCGCTGCATGGCGGTCGAAGAGGGGTACCGGTCAAGGGGCGTGGGAAGCCAGATTCTCAACGCGCTCGAACAGCGAGCCCGCGAGTTGGGCGCCGGGTTGGTCATGTTGAACGCCAGGGAGGGCGCCGTGTCCTTTTACCAGAGGCATGACTATCGGCTCATGGACCAGTCGAATACGCTTTTCAATCTGATCCCTCACTGGCGAATGCAGAAAGACCTCTGATCAACATCGGTTTTCACCATAACCGGACCTGTAAATTATCTATTTGACATCGATCCTCGCGACCGCCATTCTGATGGTTCCATCATGCTGCTTCTCAGCCGCAAGGAAATTGCCGCGCTCCTGACGTTTGACGACTATGTCCGCATCGTCGAGGATGCGTTTCGCCTCCACGCCCAGGGCGCCGCGTTCGAGCCCGCCCTCGCGCACGTCGACGCCGTCGACGGGGAGTTTCATATCAAAGCCGGCGGCCTGCGCCAGCCGTTTCCCTACTTCGGCGTGAAAGTCAACGGTGGGTTTTTCAAGAATCGCGAGCGCACCGGACTCCCCAATATCCAAGGCCTGATTCTCCTGAGTCGCGGCGACAACGGCGTACCCCTGGCGGCCATGGACTCGATCGAGGTCACCATCCAGCGCACCGGGGCCGCAACGGCCGTGGCCGCGAAATATCTGGCCCGGCCCGACTCCCAGGTGTGCACCATCTGCGGCTGCGGCAATCAGGGAACCATCCAGCTGCGTGCGTTGAAACACGCCCTTCCTCTCAAAAAAGCGTATGTCTGGTCGCCTTTCCCTCAGGAGGCGGAACGCTTCGCCGCGGCAATGTCGGAAGCGCTGGCCATGGACGTCGCGCCCGCGCCCGATCTTCGAACCGCCCTCGGACACAGCGACGTCTGTGTGACCTGTACGCCCAGCCGCTCTCCCTTCATCCGCCGCGATTGGATTCCGCCCGGAATGTTTATCGCCGCGGTAGGGGCCGATAGTCCGGATAAGCAGGAACTCGACGCCGACCTGGTCGCCGCCAGCACGGTGGTCGCCGATCTGCGGGCGCAGTCCGCGGCGGTCGGCGAATCTCATCACGCCATCCGCGCGGGCCTGATGACGGCCGATGCGATTCATGCCGAATTAGGCCAGATTATCGCCGGATTCGCCACGGGCCGGACTAGCCCCGGGCAACGAATCGTCTTCGATTCCACTGGTACCGCCCTCCAGGATGTCGCCGCCGCGGCCGCTCTGTACGAACGCGCCCGCACGCTGGAAATCGGCCTGGAATGGAGCCCCACCGGCCTGCCGGCGTCATCGGCAGCACCGATAAGTCCAGCTTTGAAATAACTGTTTGTGCGCGACGAATCCTATATGTTAACGTTCCAGACACACGCCTCGTAAGCGAACTTGGAGGTTAGATCTCATGGGAACGCGCTACGGTCTGGTTTTCTCTCTGGCGATATTGACGGTTGCCTGCCCTCTGTTTGCCCAGTCGGATTCGGCGACTCTTTCGGGTACAGTAACCGACCCCAGCGGGGCGATCGTCGCCAAGGCCGCCGTGCAGGCGACCAACGAGGAAACCAATGTCGCTCAAACCACGCGAACCAACGCGGCGGGCTTGTATTCGTTTCCCAATCTCGCCCCCGGCCGTTACCGCATCTCGGTCAAAACCACCGGCTTTAAGGAATCCGTGAGGCTCGACCTGGTCCTTCACGTCGGCGACACGATTTCCGAAAATTTCAGGCTGGAAATCGGCTCCCCGACCGAAAGCGTCTCTGTAGCGGCGGATTCCGTTCTGGTGAATACCGAGGATGCCACGGTCGGCACCGTGGTGGAGCGGCAGGTCGTCGATAGCATGCCCTTGAACGGGCGCAGCTTCCAGGGCCTGATTACGCTCGCCCCCGGCGTCGGCACCGTGGTTGCAGGGGGAGCCACGACAGGGCAATTCGTGGTCAACGGGCAGCGTTCGGACACCAACTACTTCATGATGGACGGCGTCAGCGCGAATGTCGGCGCCCCGCTTGCCGGTTCCCTCAGTTCGAACGGCACTGGCACCACCCCTACCAATTCGGCCACGGGCGGGTACAACAACATGGTGTCGGTCGATGCCCTGCAGGAGTTTCGAATCTCCACTTCGAGCTTCGCCCCCGAATTCGGTCGCTCCCCCGGTGGACAGATTTCCATGGTTTCCCGTGCCGGGACTAATGCCTTCCACGGCGACGGCTTCGACTATTTCCGCAATACCCTGCTCGATGCCAACGACTGGTTCAATAACCGCAGCGGCAGCCCTCGCAGCGTCGTGCATCAGAACGATTTTGGCGGCGTGGTCGGCGGGCCGATTATCAAGAACAAATTGTTCTTTTTCGTCTCCTACGAAGGCTTGCGTCTCCAGGCGCCCAGCGCCGTTATCGTGAAGCAGGTACTCACGCAGGCCGCGCGCGCCCTTACCGCGGCAGCCAACGACGGCGGAGTGGTCGGCTACATGTCGCAGTTCGCGAATTCCTATCCGTTGCCCAACGGAAATCCCACCACTCCTTGCACCTCCTTCGCGACGTGCACTGCGAACTTCACGGAGGGCTTTCCCGGCAAGTCGACGTTGGACTCGACTAGCGCCCGAGTCGACTACACCATCAACCAGCACTTGTCTTTGTTCGGCCGCTACTCTCATTCGCCCTCGAGCCTGCTCTCGGACAGCAGCGTGAACGCAACCCAGTTTTCCGACGGCAACGATGTATATACCGCAGGCTTGACCTGGGCGATCAACAACTCGATGAGCAACGATTTGCGCTTCAATTTTACACACACAACGCTCGTGGCGGGAGTGCTTCCCCTCGACTATACCGGCAGCTTGAGTACGGTTTTCCCGACTGGTTACGGCCAACCTCCGGCGTCCTATCTGGCGAACCCGGGAACCATTTCGGTTCAAATGGGAAGTCTCCCGACCGACGCGTTTCACTGGGCGCCCGATAACGCCAGCAATGGAAACGATCAGTTCAACATTACCGACACCTACGGTTGGGTGAAAGGCTCCCACCGGTTCAAATTTGGCGGGGATTTCCGGGTATTCGATCCTGCCTACGACCAATCTAACTTTAACTGGAATGTCCAGTTTGCGCAGAATACGACGGCGTTAACCGGCTTTCCCTCCGTTCCCAACGTCTGTCCCATCGCGGATCTGCCGGCAGGTTCCAGCGCCACAGTGCCCGGCTATATCTGCGGCCTGGCCACTCTTTCCAACCTGCAACATAATTTTATCCAACACTTCCGTTACCGCCAGTACTCCTTCTTCGCTCAGGACACCTGGAAGCTTAGCAGCCGTCTGACC
>Ga0302325_10036614_pt1 | contig 10001 bp, 7 predicted proteins | sample Palsa_T0_2_FD_201948 | JGI IMG/M metagenome (GOLD analysis project Ga0302325, IMG submission 201948) | Peat permafrost microbial communities from Stordalen Mire near Abisko, Sweden - Palsa_T0_2 | ecosystem: Environmental > Terrestrial > Soil > Palsa > Peat permafrost | place: Sweden: Abisko... | reverse complement strand
GCTGTGACACGCGATCGATCCGTGAAGCGCTTCGCTCAGGATGACGGCTTTGTTAGGAGGCTTGAAATACAACTGGTTGGATGCAGAAACACGAAAAGACCGAAAAAGTCACAGGCTCTCAGGATGACGGTTTTGCGGGAGTTTTGACGAAAAACATCAGGTTAACGCTTATGGAGCTGGCGTCTCGGGCTAAGTTCAGCCGTCCCCTACGGGACTACAACAACCGAGCTAAATCCTCCGCAGGGTCCTTAAGCCCCAGCCCAGTCATGTGCCGCCGCGACGACTCTTGCATGTAGTAGTGCAATCGATTCGCCGCCGCCGCGTACCCCAATCCCTCTTCCCGCACGTTGGAGATGCAATTCCGCTCCGAATCTCTCCTACCCGGCCGCGGTTCCCAGGTAATGTAAACCCCCAGAGAGTCCGGTGAACTCAACCCCGGCCGTTCCCCAATCAGCACTACGGCCAGGGGCGCGTGCAGGGCCTCGCCAATCGCGTCCCCTATGGCGACCCGGCCCTGCTCCACCACACACACCGGCGCCAGCCGCCAGCCGGCAATTAAGGGCAAGACCTCTCGCATAAGACGTAGCGCGTGCCTCTCCACGGCCAGGGCTGAGAGCCCATCCGCGATCACGAAGACAACATCGTATTCCCCCGGCGTCAGCAGCGCCGCCGAATCCTCGCTAAGTAACCGGCCCAGGTCCGGCCGCCGGAGATACGTGGCTCGGTCCCTGGCCTTGCTTTCCAGTGCCAGAGACGCCAAATCGGACCGCCGCAGTTCATCGCACAACATGCGCACATCGATCGCCGCATGCACCGCATCGCGCGCCCGCGCATGTGCCAGCTGAAAATCGAGCAGCGGACGTGTCGCCAGGCTCACACCGGTGCGTTCGAGGCCCAGCCGCGCCGGCGTGTAACTGCGCAATGCTTCTCGTGCCGCGAGTGACATCTCTGCCACCGTCACATCCGGAACAGGCTGGATCTGATTCGTCTTTTGAGTCCGTCTAGCAAACATGAGCTATGCGAGAAACGCCGGTACATTCAACCGAAACCGCGCATCACTGTGCAGCCAGGCCTCGAACTCCGGCGCCGGCCTGAGGCCCAGCACCCGCCGCAGGTACAGCGCATCGTGAAATGAGGTGCTTTGATAATGGAGCATGACATCGTCCGCTCCGGGAACCCCCATAATGTAGTTCACGCCGGCCGCGCCGAGCAGTGTCAGCAGCACATCCATGTCGTCCTGGTTGGCTTCCGCGTGATTGGTATAGCAGACGTCGCAACCCATGGGCAGCCCCAGCAATTTGCCGCAAAAATGGTCTTCCAATCCAGCGCGAATAATTTGTTTTCCGTCGTACAGATACTCCGGCCCAATAAAACCCACCACGGTATTCACCAGCATCGGCCGATAGCGCCGGGCAACGGCGTAGGCTCGTGCCTCGCAGGTTTGCTGATCAACTCCATGATGGGCGTCGGCGGATAGGGCGCTCCCTTGTCCAGTTTCGAAATACATCACGTTTTCGCCCAGGGTAGGTTGGCCGCCCTTATACGACGCCTCAAAAATCGCCCCACGCTTGAGTGCCCGCGCCGCCGCGCAGGCTTCATCCAGCAGCGCCAGGTTCACCCCGAACGATTGGTTCGCGGCTTCCGTTCCGGCAATGGATTGAAAGACCAGGTCGACCGGAGCGCCCTGTTCGAGTGCTGCCATCAGGGTGGTGACATGGGCCAGCACACAGCTCTGCACCGGGATCGCATACTTTTGGCGCACATGGTCGATCAATTTCAGCAGCGTCTGCACCGTGTTCACATTGTCCGACGCCGGATTGATCCCAATGACCGCATCCCCTGAGCCCAGCAGGAGCCCATCGACCATGGATGCAGCGATGCCTGCCGGATCGTCCACGGGATGGTTCGGCTGCAACCGGGTCGATAACCTGCCCGGCAAGCCCACCGTGGTCCTGAACCGCGTCACCACCCGTATCTTGCGCGCCACCAGGATCAGGTCCTGAACCCGCATCAACTTGCTGACCGCCGCGACCATCTCCGGCGTTAGACCGGGTCCTAACGCGGCCAGCGCCTCGGCGGTCGCCGCATCGGAAAGCAGCCAGTCGCGAAAATCTCCTACCGTGAATGTCGCTATCGGAGCAAAGGCCGACAAATCGTGGCTATCGACAATCAGGCGGGTAACCTCGTCCGTCTCGTAGGGAATGAGGGGGTGCTGTAGAAAGGCACGCAGGGGAAGATCGGCCAGCGTCATTTGCGCCGCGGCGCGCTGTTCATCGCTCTCCGCGGCAATCCCAGCCAGCGCATCCCCTGAGCGATAGGGGCTGGCCTTCGCCAACAGGTCGCGCAGATCATCGAAGTTATAAGTAACCTCGCGGATCTTTCTGCGCAGCCGCATAATTTGACCCAATACTAATACGAAACAAACGCCCAGACCGGATCTGCTGATATTCTGCAAACCATCTTGGCCATCCGATACCTGTTCCTCGTCCTGCTTGGATTCTCAGCCGGCATCGCCTCGGCGCAAACTTCGCCCGCATCTCAACCCATCGTTCTCCACGCCGCGCGCCTTCTCGACATAGAGGCGGGCCGTATTCTCACCCCCGGTGAAATCCTGGTCGAAGCGGGAAAGATCGTGGCTGCCGGCTCCTCGGTTGCCCATCCCGCCGGAGCGGAGAACATCGATCTCGGCGATACGACCCTGATGCCTGGCCTGATCGACGCCCACGTACATCTCTTCCTCCATCCCGGCGCGGAAGATCTTCAGACCGTAATCGAGTCCGTGCCCCAGCGGGTGATCACCGCCACCCTGGCGGCGAAAGCCGATCTTCTGGCAGGCTTTACTGCCGAGCGCGACATGGGCACGGAGGGTGCGGGGCCGGCCGACTCCGCGGTCCGTAACGCCATTGACCAGGGACAGATCCCGGGACCGCGCATGCGTGTCAGTGGGAACGCGATCAGCGTTCTCGGCGGCCACGAGGACGCCATCGACTTCAACCCTGAGCAGCACGTCCTGTCCAACGCCACCTATGCCAACACCGGCGGCGAATTGGTGGCCGTCATTCGCCAGCAGATCAAGGACGGGGCCGATTTCATCAAGATCTACGAAACTGGCCGGGACTTCTTTAAGGACGGCCAGTTTCATTCCATCGCCCAGTACACCGAACCGCAATTGGCGCAGGCTGTAGCCGAAACCGCGCGCCTTTACACCCGGGTCGGCGTGCACTGTGAAGGAGAGCCGGGCGCGTTGTACGCCGCCCAGGCCGGGGTGGCCTCGATCGACCACGCTGACCAACTGGGTGACGAGACTATGCGCTTGATGCGCGAAAAGCAGATCTACGCCGTTCCGACCTTCACCATCCAGGAATATTTTGCCGCCCACGCCAGCTCGCCGGCCGGGGCGGCGCGAGAGCACCAACTCCTCGACTATCACGCGCAGGAGTTTCGCCGCCAGTTGGAACACGGTGTGCCCATGGCGGTGGGCTCCGACGTGGGACCCTTTCCCCACGGCACCCAAGCCCGTGAGTTCGAGCTCATGGTGCAATACGGAATGAAGCCGCTCGACGTACTAAAAGCCGATCTGCTCAACGGCGCAAAACTGCTCGACTGGGACCGCGAACTAGGCGCGCTCAAGCCCGGCTACGACGCCGACATCATCGCCGTTCCCGGAAATCCCCTTGACGACATCAGCGTACTCAAGCACGTCTCCTTCGTGATGAAAGCCGGAGTAGTCTACCGCCGCTAAGGAAAACCGCAGATCTTTCCACTCCGCTACGGAGGAGCCATGGGCCTTCGGCCCACCCAAGGTAATGAAAAGCGCCTCGGTCCGGCATCCACTCTCTATGAACCGTTACCCTTTCCTTGTCATCCCGACCGGAGCGGAGGGACCTGCGGTTCCGCGGACCCTTCGTGGAGATGTTTTTCGACCGAGCGTAGCGCAGTGGAGAGATCTGCGGTTTCAGTAACTCGCGCCGCCGAGAACTAAGGTGCAAACAACTCCCAACCCCTGGACGGGTGCCCCACGTTCGCCCCAGCGTACTCCGGATTTCCTGTAAAACTGGTTGGCGTTGTCGAACTTCATGCGGCTTTCCTTAATGAAAGCCGCACACGCGTATGTTGGTGGCGCCCCGTGCAGGAAATCCGGATACGTGGGCCGAAAAAGATGGGGCGAAGCCCCACCGAAGGCATCTACTTAGACCAAATCGGATTCCCCACCCCACGAAGCTGCGGCCCATCCAGATCGGTAAAGTCAAAGACCACCACCTGATTCAAACCCTTCCTCAACCAAGGCGCAGGAAGAAACAGCGACTGTTGCGGTCCAATACTCCAAACACGACCGAGGTTGTGACCATTGACCCACACAAAACCCTTCCCCAGCTTGCTGACGTCCAGATACGTATCGGTAACAGATGCAATACTGAACGTCCCGCGATGAAACGCCGGCCCTGGGGTGAATCCTGTCTGCCAGCCTTTCAATCCCTCCGGGCCGGTCATCGGAAGGGAATACACCTGCCAGCCTGACAACTCGCGTCCCGCAAGCGACACGGACCGGGTAATGCCCGCCTGCCCATCCTGCAACCGCGGCCCATAATTAACGCGGCCAGTATTCTCGACCAAGATATCCAGCGTCACTGGCCGCGGCGGCACAGTGATATCCAATCGCGTCTGCTGCAAGCGGCGATCGAGTGTGCCCACCAGTTTCTGGTCCAGATAAACCGCAGCGAAATCCCGCAAATCGTCGACCACCAGCCGGCCCGCGGCCGGTCCAGTCAGTTCCGTCCGATAGAGAATGTAACCGTAATCCTGACCAAACGTTTCCATGGACCGGGGATGCTCCACAGCCAACGGAGCCGGCAAATTCCTCCAGAGGGGGGCCGATTCCCCCAGCGGAAAGCTTGCCACGTCCGCAATCGCCAAAGGAGCAGGCAAAGCCGGCGGAGTGATCCCTGTACGGCGCTGAATGACATCCCGGAACAGGTAGAACTTCCTGGTGGGCCTCCCGGCCTCGTCCAGAGCAGCATCGTAGTCATAACTCGTCACCAGGGGCAGGTAGCCCGTATCGCCATAGTTGGCGCCGTTCATAAATCCAAAACTGGTTCCGCCATGAAACATGTAGAGATTCACTGAATACCCTTGGCCCAACATCCAGTCCAATTCCTTAGCCTGTAGCTCCGCGTCTGTCCTGGCATGCTGGCCGCCCCACGCGTCGTACCAGCCGGCCCAATATTCGCCCGTCATCCACGGCTGCTCGAAGCGGAATGACCCCATGGTCGAAGCCAGGTAGAGCATGGCGAGGAATCGCGTCGCATAGGACCTTTCCGCCTTGCCAGGACCAAAATTGATGACCGGCAAAACCCCCGGCAACGCATCGTGAACCATGTACTTGGGTCCGTCGGAGGTAAACAGGATGGAATCGCCGAAGCCCGCGCGGATCAGCGACTGGCGTATCTGTTCCATATACAGCCGGTCGCTCCCGTAGGTCCCATATTCGTTCTCCACTTGCACCGCGATGATCGGGCCGCCATGCGTGGCTTGGAGAGGCGCCAGTTCCCGCCCAAGCCGCGCTAAATAATGGTCTGTGGCGGACAGAAACCGGGCGTCCCGGGTGCGGACCTTTGTGCTGGGTGCGGCAAATAACCACGCCGGCAGCCCCCCAGCCTCCCATTCTGCGCAGACATAAGGACCCGGTCGCACGATTACGTTTAGTCCCTCGTCCTGCGCCATGCGCACGAATGCCGCGATGTCGTTGTTACCGCTAAAGTCGAAAACCCCCTCCCGAGGCTCATGCACGTTCCAGAAAGCATAGGTCTCGACCGTATTCAAGCCCATCGCATGGGCCTTGCGTAGACGGTCGCGCCAATATTCACGGGGCACGCGCGGATAGTGGATCGCCCCAGAGATAATCTGGTACGCCTTGCCATCGCGCATGAATTGCTCGCCCGCAATCGTGATCGTGGGTGTCTTGCTCGTCTGCGCCGGACTCTTAAGAGCCAGTGTCATGCCCAGTGCCACCCACATCAAGGCTGGAACCAGCACGCCGGTGCGATTTCGGCGCTCGGTGAACACTCCGCTCAACGCCCGGCGGCCCCCAAAATTGTCCCTCGTGATCTTGGTTGAGTCGTACTTCCCCAATTAGGCCTGCCTTTCTGGTAGCGCTCGGGCCGCGTGGTTCTTTCAGCGCCGTTTGCATCAAAGCAAGTGTGAGCAACAACCATTGATTGTCAAAGAGAACTTGTATAGTATGCTCAGCGGTTACCGGAGTTAGCTCCGCATTCGTTTCCGGGCTCAAACGCAGGCATGCTGTTTTGCTGCAATGGTGTCGAGATAAGTCTCAAGGAGAGAGCATGAAGAATACAGTAGTGGCACTAAGCCTTATGGGCCTGATGGTTCTGCCCGCTTTTGGACAGGACAAGGAAGCGGATCGAGTTACGTCGGCGGGCACGGTAATTTCCGAGATCATGAACGTTCCCGACGATATTCCGCAAAGCGTAATCGACAAAGCGGACTGCGTAGTCGTATTGCCGTCCGTGCTCAAGGCCGCCTTCATTGTCGGCGGCAGCTACGGCCGTGGCGTACTGACCTGCCGCAGTGGCAGGCACTTTCGCGGTCCCTGGAGTGCGCCGTCCATGATGGCTCTTGAAGGCGCGAGCGTTGGGTTCCAGTTGGGTGGTCAGGCCACGGATTTCGTGCTCCTGCTCATGAGCCCGACCTCAGCCGCGAACATCCTCAAGAGCAAGGTCAAGATTGGTGGCGACGCCTCCGCCGCTGCCGGTCCGGTTGGCCGCAATGCCTCCGCGGAAACCGATGTAACCATGCGGGCGCAGATCCTTTCCTATTCGCGTGCCCGAGGGCTCTTCGCTGGTGTCTCCCTGTCAGGTTCCACGTTGCGTCCTGACAACGACGGCAACAAGAAGCTTTACGGCACGGATGTAACCGCTGAAGCAATTGTTTTTGACAAAGCGGTCCCAGCCCCACCCTCCGCAGCCAAGTTGTTGCGGACTCTGAACAGAAAGTCGCCCAAAAACCTGTCGACCGAAAAGTAGAACCGGGTCAAGACTGAGGTATGCCGGGCCGCGTGCAAGAGGGATCCGCACGCGGCCTCATTGTCTATCAGTGTGAACATTCCAGGTAAATCAGGAGGTATGTGTGTTTCACCTATTGTGGGAAGCAATCATCGGCCTGATCGTCGGGGCGCTGGCTAAGTTCATCATGCCCGGAAAAGACCCCGGCGGGATTTTCATTACCATGTTGATCGGCGTCGCCGGTGCCCTGCTGGCCACGTTTATCGGCAGCCACGTGGGTTTATACCGGGAGGGCCAGCGCGCCGGCTTCATCATGTCGCTGGTGGGCGCAATCATCCTCCTCGCCATCTACCGCCTGTTCAAAGGCAAATCAGCCACCACCTAGACTGGACCCAGGCTTCGTTCATGACCTTGAGCGAAGCCTGGTCGCCAAGGGAACGTCCCTCCTTATCCACGCCTTCCACAGCCGTCCATAGCCGCAATTCCCATCTCCGCCTTGTTCGATCTCCCAGCCGGGCGTAGCCTGAATTCAGGCCTTCTAGGCGTTTGCCGAGTGCCCACCCCTAGAGGCTAACGCCCTCACAAGTGGGGGACTTAGGACGAAGGGCACGGCTTCAGCCGTTCCACAACCCGTCCCAGGTGCAACTCGCCTCTAGCCGCTGAGGTACGTTTTCCTGAAGGGTACGGGCTTTAGCCCGTACGTAACTGCTTTGTAGCGAAAACGGCTTTAGCCGCTGAGGGAACAGTTTCCCGATACGGGAATTGTTCGCAGCCTGAAAGCTCGAAACGGCGAGGTCCCGGTCACTTTCTGGTCCGGCAAAGACGGAGCACATGAGATTCAACACCAAACCCGCCCCCAGACTGGCCTTCCAGCGTTCTCCACAGCCGTTTGTTCGGCTTTGGAACGCAAAGGGGGGGATATGCATATAAACTACTAGATATAGTGGTTCTGGCTTGACACACGCCATGGAGAGCGGTACTTTCGCATCTCACGGCTTTACTTTGATCCGACGGTTCGCCGTTGTTTGGATGTTTTGTCCGCCACAGCCTGGGTTGATCAGCAGTTCCAGGAAGGCCGGGTTTCATCTCCCGTGCAAGGCGCCGCTACGAGCGCCCCGGGAACGGCTTTTCTGACAAATTTGAAAAATCGTGAGGAGAATTATGGCTGAGGCCACCAATTCCGCAACTTCCGCCGCCGCAAACGGCTGGGCCGCCCACTATAGCCACTCCGTGCCAAAGCCCGAGCCAACAACCGGCGTGCACTGCACCCGCATGTTCTCCAAGCCCGGCGTTTCGCCCTATAGCGAGGTCGCTTGGGAGCGCCGCACCGCTTCCATCACCGACGCTACCGGGGGGACGATCTTCGAGCAAAAAGACGTCGAGGTTCCCGCAGATTGGTCGATGACCGCGACCAACATCGTCGCTTCCAAGTACCTGCACGGTCACGTAGGCACTCCACAAGGTGAGTTTGGCGCCCGGGAAACCGGTGTGCGCCAATTAGTCGCCCGGGTGGCAGAAACCATCCGCGATTGGGGGATCGCGGGAGGTTATTTTGCCACCCCGGAAGACGCGGCCGTCTTCCACGACGAACTGGTCCATCTGCTGCTGACTCAAAAAGTAGCCTTCAACTCGCCCGTCTGGTTCAACGTCGGCTGCGATCGTCTGGAGCCAAACTCCGATGCCCAGAACTGGCATTGGAATGCCCACACCTGCGCCGTCGAGTTCTCCGCCACCGGCTACCGTAGTCCGCAGTGCTCGGCTTGCTTCATCAACTCCGTCGACGACTCGCTCGATTCCATCCTGACCCTGGCCAAGACCGAGGGCATGCTCTTCAAGTGGGGATCGGGTACCGGGACCAACCTTTCCAGCATCCGCGGATCGATGGAAACCCTCTCCGGCGGCGGCACCGCCAGCGGCCCGCTCAGCTTCATGCGCGGGTTCGATGCCTTTGCCGGCGTCATCAAGTCCGGCGGCAAGACTCGCCGTGCAGCCAAGATGGTCATTCTCAACGTCGACCACCCGGATATCGAAGACTTTATCGAGTGCAAAGCCAAGGAAGAGCTCAAAGCCTGGACCCTGATGCAAGCCGGCTATGACGGCTCCGGTCCGGACTCAGAAGCCTATAGCTCGATCTTCTTCCAGAACGCCAACAACTCCGTCCGCGTGAACGACGACTTCATGCGCGCCGTCGAGCGGGATCAGGACTTCACCACCCGCAAGGTCAAGGGTGGCGAACCAGCCAAGGTCTTCAAGGCTCGCGACCTCATGCGCAAGATCGCCGAAGCCACCTGGCAATGCGGCGACCCCGGCATGCAGTACGACACCACTATCAACAAGTGGCACACGTCGAAGAACTCGGGCCGCATCAACGCCTCGAACCCTTGCTCCGAGTACATGTTCCTGGATGACTCGGCCTGCAACCTGGCCAGTTTCAACCTGCTCAAGTTCATCACTCCGGCGGCTGCCTTTGACGTGGAAGCCTATCGCCACGCCATCGACATCCTGATCACCGCCATGGACATCCTGGTGGACAACGCCGGCTACCCCACCGAATCGATCGTCCGCAATTCCCACGACTACCGGCCGTTGGGCCTCGGTTACGCCAACCTCGGCGCCCTGCTCATGGCGATGGGTCTGCCCTATGACAGCGATGCGGGCAGAGATTTTGCTGCTGCCCTCACTGCCATCATGTGCGGCCAGTCCTATTTGCAGTCCTCCGTCCTGGCCGAGAAGGCTCCAGCGCTAGTCTCTGCCACCGCGCTTTGCCAGCAGGCCCAGTACGCCGACGGCGGTCTGGCGCAGCGGGGAGGCGCCTGCCCCGGCTTCTACGTCAACCGCGAGCCCTTCCTCGACGTCATCCGCATGCATCGTGCCGAGGTAAACAAGATCGGCCACATTAACTCGTCCGAGCCCTTCACCACTCCTCAACTCGCCTCGCTCATAGCGGCCAGCAAGGATTGCTGGGACCAGGCCCTGGCTCAC
>Ga0302325_10036612_pt1 | contig 10001 bp, 4 predicted proteins | sample Palsa_T0_2_FD_201948 | JGI IMG/M metagenome (GOLD analysis project Ga0302325, IMG submission 201948) | Peat permafrost microbial communities from Stordalen Mire near Abisko, Sweden - Palsa_T0_2 | ecosystem: Environmental > Terrestrial > Soil > Palsa > Peat permafrost | place: Sweden: Abisko... | reverse complement strand
CAACGCCATCACCCGCCGCGACACCCCCCGAGCCCTCACCCGCGACCGCACGCCCCGAACCCTCACCCGCGACCGCACGCCCCGAACCCTCACCCGCCGAAGGCGAATCATCCGCCCACCGCTCCGCCTCCTGCACGAACGCCTCCAATTGATGTATACTCCGCAACCCCACCCCCTGCTCCCCCAAAATGCGATCCGCAGGCAGATGCGCCGAACCCATAGGTATCGTCACCGTAAATGTCGACCCCCGGCCAAACTCACTCTCCACTTTAATGGTCCCACCATGCAACCAAACCAATTCCCGCACCATCGCCAACCCAATACCCGTACCCTCCATGCTCCGGGCCCCGCTGCTCTCTATCCTATGGAACCGGTCGAATATTTTATCAAGCTGATCCGCAGGAATACCACTACCCGTATCCGTAACAGTAACCCGGACCTCAGCCCCGTCCGAGTAAACCCCAACGCTGATCTCCCCCTCCGCACTATACTTGAACGCATTGCTCACCAGGTTCAACACGATCCGCTCCCAAAGCTCCGTATCCACATACACGGCATCGCCGACCACCCCCGCATGCGTATGCAAGGTCATACCCGCCCGCTCGATCGCAGAACGAAAACTGCTCGCCAGATCCAGCGTCACCACGGCGATGTCTACCCGCTGAAACCGCCCCTCCAACCGCCCCGCCTCCAACCGCGAGAATTCCAGCAATGTATTCACCAGCTTCTGCATCCGCAAGGCATTGCGATAAGCCACGCCAAGGCGATAGCGGTTCACCTCCACCGAAGCCGGATCGTTGAGCAGATCGGCTATCGGTCCCAGCAGAAGCGTCAACGGCGTGCGAAATTCATGACTAATATTAGAGAAAAACAATGTCTTGGCCCTGTCGATCTCCGCCAGCGCTTCGGCCCGGCTTCGCTCCATCTCAAGACTGTAGATATCGGCAAAACTGGTCGCCAGCTGATCGGCCACCAGCGTACAAAAATTCAGGTAACGCTCATCGGCCGGCCGGTACGGATTCAGCCCCATCACCAGGAAGCCCGTTGCCTCCTTCGCACCCGGCTGAAAGATAGGTAACACAACCGCCTTCTCCGGCGCCACTTCCCAGACACCCCGCGGCATCGGCCCCAACACCCGCCCCAACCCCTCGACGATCTGCAACTGCCTGTTCGCGGAAGCCGCCCGCATCGCCGCGCCCAACCCATCACCCTCCCCCGCCGAACCGCCCCCGGCCAAACCTCCCCCACCTGAACTACCCCCCGCCGAACCGCCCCCAGCCGGCCGCCCCCCGACCTCCACCAACGCCGGCACACACCCGGCCGCCTCACCCAACTCGGTAAAATTCTCCAGCACCGCCCCCCTCGCCCGCATCGAATAATACAACCCGAAGGGAAAATCATAAGGATTGGCCGTTAAGGTCGCCATGGTCGACAATACGGCCGAAGCATAATCATGACAATTGGCCAAATATTTCCCCAACCTGGTCAGGGTCTGCAACTGCCTCTCCCCAAAGATCCGGTCGGTATCATCCACATTAAAGCAGATCATACCCGCCGTGACCCCATCATCACCGGGAATAGGCGTATAACTAAAGGTGTAATAAGTCTCCTCGGGATAGCCGTTGCGTTCCATGATCAGCAACTGCGACTCGGCATAGGTGCCCTCGTCCTTCTCCATCACGGTCTGTAACATGGGACCGATCTCGCGCCAGATGTCCTTCCACACCACCGACGCCGGCACCCCCAGAGCCAAAGGATGCTTCCCCCCGACGATCGGTCGATAAGGGTCATTATAGAGTTTGATCAGTTCTTTCCCCCAGCCGATCCAGATGGGCTGACGGCTGGTAAGCATGATCCGCAAACAGGTGCGCAGGTTCTGCGGCCAGCCCTCGATCGGTCCCAATGGCGTCGACGCCCAGTCGTACTCGCGGATACGCTGCCCCATCTCGCCCCCACCCGCCAAAAATTCCGGGATCGCCGTCTTTGCCTCCATACAAGTCTTAAAATTAAGGCTTCCGCATCAAAACAACGGCCCGCTCTTTTGGAGCGGCTACTCCCTAAAAAAATCCGCCAAAAAAAACCCGCTCTTACCGAGCGGCCACCCCAAAAAAAGGAAGCCGCCCTTTTGGAGCGGCCCTTTTCTTTTATGGGATGATGGGTTTAGTAGGTACTAAGGTTTCTTCTTATCCTTCGGATAGTTCATAAGGATCATATCCACCCGCCGGTTCTGCGCCATACCCTCGGGCGTATCATTGTCAGCGATGGGGCGGGTACTCCCGTACCCAATAGACTCCATCCTCTCAGCCGCGATCCCATGCTTTTCCAGGTAATGGACGACCGCACGGGCCCGGCGATCCGACAACTTCTGATTACGCTCATCGGTACCCTCGGTATCGGTATGTCCTTCGACCCGAAGGCGCAAAGTAGAATCTGCCTGCAATATCTCGACAACCCGGTCCAACTCGGAATTCGAGATCGGCATGATTGTAGCCTTGGCGCGAATAAAAAACACACGATCCGCTGCCCGGTTCACGCTATTGATGATCTCCGGCCTGATCGGCGGGCACCCAAAATTGCTCTTGGAACCCTTGACCAAAGGACATTTATCGTCGTCGTCATTGACGCTATCGCCATCGGTATCGGGTGCCGGGCAACCCTGGAAATTGGGCGAGCCCTTTACGCCGGGACATTTGTCGCGGTAATTGGGTACGCCGTCGCCATCGTCATCGGGGCAGCCAAAGAGCGGTATGGGACCCGCGCTATCGGGGCATTGGTCCTTGGAGTCGACGACACCGTCGCCATCCCGGTCATCGACCAGTTTCTTATCTCTATACACGGTATCCGAAAGCGTGGGTGTCTTATTCTTATTGCTCCTGGTCTGAAAGATCGGGATCGTCAATCCCATATGCACATCTGCGGTCTGCAAACGCTGTTTCATCAGGCTCGACAAAACGGTGCCGCTGCCCACGAACAACGGCCCGACCCGCACGCCGGCGCCCCAGTTGAACTGGCCGTTGGCATTATAGGAGACGGGCGAATAAATGCTCACCCATTTCTTTTCCAGCCGCGGCGTCACCGTGAAAGTGGTGATATAATTCGGGCTCACCGGATTGGTGGTCGCCAACATATTCAGTAAGATATCGCCGTTAATATAGAGTCGTTTAAAAATCTCGTAGTCCACATTGAAATGCAGCGCCGTCGGCAAACTGACCTTGGAAGTCGGCGCCGCGCCCTTGACGACCACGAGACTGTCCGTCTTGAGCCGGTTGAAATAATCGTTGTAAGTCTCAGGCTGCTGCTTGGCAAAGTCCTGCGTATTGGCGCCGACGGCCGTGAGTGTATACTGCTGGCTATTCAGCGAATTGGTATAGTTGATGGAACCGATATCGGTAACGCTCATGCCGATCCGCAATTTGGTGACCGCGGGATTGGAGGCCTTGAGCTCGTATACGAACCCGATGTCGAGGCCATAACCCCGGCCCGCACGTTTATTAATGATATCGCCCACGCTTTCCCCATTCCCCGCGTTGTCCAGATTGGCGCTGTACTGCGCCGTGACGTTGCCCTGCAGGTTGACGATATTATTGGCGGGGTCGATATTGGCGATGATCGGTCCGGAAGAAAGGCTGCCATAACCGAGGCCCAGGATGTATTTGCCGGTGAGACCCAGCTTAAACTCTTCTTTGTCGTTCTTAAAGAGGACGCGGGCATAACTGAGGCCGGCTTCGGCGAAGGCATTCGCCTTTACCTGGAGGCTGCGGTTCTCGATGTCAATATTGTAGAAATTGGGATCGGCGTTGCCCGTCAACCGGAACAAGGGGTCGCCCAAATTGTACTCGTTGCCGATGACGCGGACCCGGGTCGTCAGGCCCAGGGCGTCTTTGGAGTCCAGGGTGATCGTGGCGCTGGGCCCCAGGATGTCCAAATTGGTGTAGATGTACTTGTAATCGGTGTTGCTGCTCTTGTAAAAACCGTTGCCTTCCGCCAAATTGGAAAAATGAAAGCCGAAGAGCCGGCTGCGGTCCATCTCATAGGCATTATTGCCGGCCAGGGCGCTGATGGAGAACAAGTTGACGTTGACCTTGAATTTGCTGTCGGCTATCGACGCGGGGTTGAGGATCATGGCGTTGACCCCGGCGTAATTATCATAACCGTATCCGACAAAGGATTGGGAAAAAGCAGTCAGGCGCACGAATGTCAATAAGAGGAGGGCGTATACGCTCTTCTTCATAACTACGGGTTACTTGGTTATTAAATAGGAATTGGATAGGATTACTCTTGTAGATAACGAAAAGATATGTGTATTATTTTGTTGGTCCGCGCTTTTCGGCCGGCCCTCCCCGCCAAACACCGCGGCCGGCCCCTCCCCTCTGACCCCTCTTAACCCCTACTTCGGCGCCCTCAGCGCATCCGCATTCATGCTCCCATTGATCTCCACCTTCGTCATACTCACCTTGCCCAACCCGCCGAAGGTAATTGCATAAGGAAGCACATACCCGCCCGGCACCGCCTTGTATTCATCAAAGTAAAGATCCACAAGCGCATCATTTTTGCTATTCCAGCCGCTGCTGAAAGCACCGCCGCCGATGATGCCGCCTCCCTTGCGTGTCTCCTTCAACACATACCAGCTCTGCTGGTCGACGTAATACACAATGGTTTGCGAAGACGGGAACCAGATCTTCACCTTATAACACGGATGCCCGTCGACGGTGTCCGTGCCGACACGCTGCACCTGCATGCCTTTCGCCTGGTAATCGATAAAACAGCCCGCCGGATCGATCTCGGTTTGCAGCGCCCGCAACTCATCATCGGGCAGCGCCTTGAAAAGACCACCCGTGCGCGGGGAGTTGATCCAACCCTTACTGGGCGTCACGATGACCACCACCTTCCCAACACCATAATCTATCTCCTGACGATACACGCGGTCGAACACCCGCCAGATCCTGATCTTTACCTCTTCCCCGTTGGGCTGAACGGCTGTCCCTTCCTGATAGAGGGAATTAATAGATTGTAACCTGTCCTTCCCCCCAAGCGCCTCCACGATGTGCGCGACGATCTCTCCCGCGCTTTGACACCTGGCTCTGACCGGGGCGAACAGCGATAAAACAACTAAAGAAAATACGACAAGGATACGATTCATATGTCCAAGGGATTTCGCCAAATTTAGCGTTATTTCGTGCTTAAATACTAGTTAAACAAATGCAAATTAGAGGCCACCTGGTACACATCATCGAACAAAAGATCGTTCCGGTCGAAATCCGGATCGAGGAAGGCAGGATCAGCTCCATCACTCCTGTCACCGCCATCGATCCCCGGGCCGAGTCCCCGGCGCCCGTAACGACCACCACCGGCCCTTTCATCCTACCCGGCTTCGTCGACGCCCACGTCCATATCGAAAGTTCACTGCTCATTCCCTCCGAATTCGCACGGCTCGCCGTCGTTCACGGCACAGTCGCGACGGTAAGCGACCCCCATGAGATCGCCAATGTCTGCGGCCTCCCAGGCGTCGAATTTATGATCCGCAACGGCAATAGTGTGCCCTTCTATTTCAATTTCGGCGCGCCAAGCTGCGTCCCCGCCACCGTTTTCGAAACCGCCGGCGCCACCCTCGACACCGCTGCCGTCACCGCACTGCTGGAAAAACCCGAGATCAAATACCTCAGCGAATGCATGAACTTCCCCGGCGTCCTCGCCAAAGACCCTGAAGTCATGGCGAAGATCGAAGCCGCCAAACGACTAAGCAAACCGGTGGATGGACACGCTCCTGGCCTAACCGGCGACGACCTCAAAAAATACATCGCCGCAGGCATCACCACCGACCACGAAGCTTTCACCTACGAAGAAGCCCTGGAAAAACTCAAACTGGGTATGACAATCCTCATCCGCGAAGGCAGCGCCGCCCGGAACTTCGAGGCCCTCATCCCACTATTAAACGATTATCCGGAGCAAATAATGTTCTGCAGCGATGATAAACACCCCGACAGCCTCCTCGCAGGCCATATCGACCGGCTTTGCGCCCGCGCGGCAGCGAAAGGCATCGACACGTACAAGATCCTCAGGGCCGCCTGTATCAACCCCGTCGGACACTATAACCTCGAACATGGCCAGCTAAAAGTGGGCGACCCCGCCGACTTTATCATCGTCGACGACCTCGTCAATTTCCGCGTCTCGCATACGTACATAAAAGGAACGCTGGTAGCCAGCAACGGGACCAGCCACCTGGCCTCAACACACCTGGTCACCGAACCCGCGCCTACCGCCGCCGGCGGCCTGCTGTCCGCCGAACCTATCAATAACTTCAAGGCCAGAACCCATACCGTCGCCGACTTCGCCTATCCGCTGAACAAATGGGGGGAGGAAGAGAACGTAGAACAATGCTACTGCATCGAGGCGCTCGACGGGCAACTCATCACCAACCGCCTCATCATACCGATCGCCGACACCCTTCCGGCCGACGGCCATCTGAACAGCAATCCCGAAAAGGACGTCCTGAAGATCGTCGTCGTCAACCGATACAACCCCGCGCCGGTCGCCAAGTCGTTTATAAAGGGCTTCGGCTTAAAACGTGGCGCCATCGCGGCTTCGGTTGCGCATGACAGTCACAATATCGTGGCCGTAGGGGTGGATGACGAAAGCATTAGCCGGGCCATCAATTTAATCATCGACCAGAAAGGCGGCCTCAGCTGCGTCGACCCCGGCAAATCGACCGCCGCCGCCAACACACCCGCAAATGCACCCGCCCCCTCCGACATAACCGGCGAACCCATCCACATCACCCCGGCCGCCGGCACCGAACTCCTCCTCCCCCTGCCCGTCGCCGGCCTCATGTCCCTGGACGACGGCTACCGCGTCGCCGACGCCTACACCGCCATCGACCACATGGCCAAGGATCTCGGCTCGCCCCTCGCCGCGCCCTTCATGACCCTCTCATTTATGGCCCTGCTCGTGATCCCCCACCTCAAACTGGGCGATCTCGGCCTCTTCGACGGCGACAAATTCAAATTGCTATGAACACAGGTTTTCTTACATTTAAGAAAACCGCGATCACATGCAAAATCCCAACGTCAGGCTCGCCTGGCGCCAGCTCCTAAAGAACAAAGGCTTTACTGCCCTCAATATCTTCGGCCTGACGCTGGGCCTGACCAGCTTCCTGCTGATCGTCGCATATATCAAGGACGAATTGAGCTACGATCGCTTCAACACCAAAGCGGACCGCATCTTCCGTATTAACACCGACACTTATCTCGATGGGCAGTTATCGCAATTCGCCGACGCCCCCCCGCCCGTCGCGCCCACGCTCCTGCGTTATTACCCTGAAATAGCGCAGGCCGTGCGTATGTTGTCCCCGGATTGGGGCCTTCAATTAAAAAAAGGAGAAGCGCAGATAAAAGAAGATCGCGTCGTTCACTGCGACTCATCAATTTTTCAGGTATTTACGTTGCCCATGATCCAGGGCGATCCAGGGACGGCGTTGCGGGAACCCCATACCGTTGTCATCACGGAGACGATGGCGAGAAAATATTTTGGGACGAGCGCCGCCGTCGGCCGCATCCTCCGCGTTGTCGATGATAGTATCCCGCTCACCGTTACCGGCGTCATTTACGATTTGCCACAGGAAGCCAGCTTTCACTACGACTTTTTCGTCTCCTTACGCGGTAACGACGAGGAAAAGGACGCAAATTTCTATTCGATCTATCCGATGTCCACCTTCGTGTTATTGCGCCCCGGCGCCGACCCTGAGGCGTTCAAAAAGAAACTGGCCGGGCTGATGCGACGATTCGCACCGGAATACGCCGGCATGGAAGACGAGAACAAGGGCGCCTACTACCAAAGGCTTAGTGCGATGCCGCTCACCGATATTCACCTGCATTCATCCCGCAGGGACGAACTCGGCGTCAACGGCAATTTCCAATACGTGTACATCTTCTCGGCTATCGCGCTGTTCGTGCTCCTGATCGCCGCGATCAATTTCATGAACCTGTCCACCGCCCGCTCCGCCAACCGCGCCCGTGAGGTGGGCGTCCGCAAAGTCCTCGGCTCCCTGAGAAGCGCACTCATCGGTCAATTCCTCACCGAATCCCTACTGATCACGCTCGCCGCCGGCATCCTGGCGCTGGGTCTCGTCGCACTCGCGCTGCCCTGGTTCAATAACCTGGCCGACAAACACTTCGCCTTCAACACACACACCCTCGCCTGGGTCCTGCCCACCATCGCCGCCGCCATCATCACAGTAGGCCTGCTCGCCGGCGCCTACCCCGCATTCTTTCTCTCCGCCTTTAAGCCCGTGCAGGTCCTCAAGGGCAAGCTGGCCACCGGCTTCAAAGGCGGCGCACTAAGAAGCACGCTTGTGGTCTTCCAATTCTCCATCTCACTCTTCCTGATCGTCGGGACACTCGTCGTCTACCGGCAACTAAGCTATATCCACAACAAGGATCTGGGCTTCGATCGCGACCGTGTGCTCATTGTAAAAGGCATGGAAAGCCTGCCCGATCCTACTACACTAAAACAGCAAGTCCGCCGCTTGCCGGGGGTGAATGACGCCACGTTGTCCGGATATTTGCCCACCAACAATAAACGCTGGCACAACTATCTCAGGGTAAAAGAAACCCAACAGGGCAGCTGGTGCCAGTTGTGGAAGGTCGACGAAGACTATATACCGACCATCGGCATGCGCCTCGTGGCCGGCCGTAACTTCTCACGCGCTTATGGCACGGATTCGAACGCGGTGGTCATCAACGAAACTGCCGCCAAAACGTGGGGGATAGAAAAAAACTCGCTCAATAAGACCGTGATGGTTCCCTGGTACGGCGCTAACAGGGCCATGCATGTCATTGGGGTAGTGAAAGACTTCAATTTCACTACGATGAAGGACAAAATCGATCCCCTGGCTTTCGTGAATGACCTCGATGGAGATGCAACCCTGCTGGTCATTCGCGCGAAAACCGACAACTGGGCCCAACTGCTGGCCCGGCTAAAGTCCAACTGGGCGTCCATGTCTCCGCACCGGGCCTTCGAATTCTCCTTTATGGACAGCGACTTCGACGGCCTCTACCGCGCCGAACAACGCATGGGCCAGCTCTCCATCCTCTTCTCCGCCCTCGCGATCCTCATCGCCTGTCTCGGCCTCTTCGGCCTCGCCGCCTATGCCGCCGAACAACGCACCAGCGAGATCGGCATCCGCAAGATCCTCGGGGCAAGCGTCCCCAATATCGTCGGACTGCTGTCAAAAGATTTCGGCCGCCTCATCGCCATAAGCATATTGATCGCCACACCCCTCGCCTGGCTCGGCATGCACAAATGGTTGCAAAATTTTGCCTACCGCACGACCATCAGCCCATGGCTCTTCGTGCTCGCAGCCGCCATCATCGTGCTCATCGCAGCCGCGACAACTATCTACCAGAGTATGCGCGCTGCGGTCGTCAATCCTGTGGAAACATTAAGAAATGAATAAGGAAAAGGAGGGATTTTCTTACATTTAAGAAAACCTTGGTCACATGCAAAATCCCAACGTCAGGCTCGCCTGGCGCCAGCTCCTAAAGAACAAAGGCTTTACTGCCCTCAACATCTTCGGCCTGACGCTGGGCCTGACCAGCTTCCTGCTGATTACCATGTACGTCTCCGACGAACTCAGCTACGACCGCTTCAACGTGAACGCCGATCGCATCTGCCGTCTCAACACCGATATCCTGACCGGCGGGATCCTCACCTCCATGGCAAGTTCAACCCCGCCCGCGGCACCCACCCTCCTCAAAAACTACCCCGAAGTAGAGCAGGCGGCTCGCATGCTCATGCTGGATGACCCGCTCCTGCTAAGAAAAGGCCAGTCCGTCATCAAAGAAACCCGCATCATCCAATGCGATCCCTCGATCTTCCAGATCTTCACCCTTCCGATGATCGATGGCAACCCCGTCACCGCCCTCGCAACCCCGCACACCGTCGTCCTCACCGAGAGCATGGCCAAAAAATATTTCGGCACTACCGCCGCCGTTGGCAAGATCCTC
>Ga0302325_10036609_pt1 | contig 10002 bp, 1 predicted proteins | sample Palsa_T0_2_FD_201948 | JGI IMG/M metagenome (GOLD analysis project Ga0302325, IMG submission 201948) | Peat permafrost microbial communities from Stordalen Mire near Abisko, Sweden - Palsa_T0_2 | ecosystem: Environmental > Terrestrial > Soil > Palsa > Peat permafrost | place: Sweden: Abisko... | reverse complement strand
ATCGCCGGATCGCGCCGGCGGCGGAATGGCTGCTGGATAACTTCTATCTGATCGAAGAACAGATCCGCACCGCCCGGCGGCATCTGCCCCGCGCGTACAGCCGGGAGCTGCCGGCGCTGGCGAATGGGCCGGCCGCGGGATATCCGCGGGCTTACGGCATCGCGCTGGAATTGATCTCCCATGTCGACGGCCGGCTCGACGCGGCCAGCCTGCGCGGGTTCATCGCATCGTATCAATCGATCCAGCCGCTCACACTCGGCGAGTTGTGGGGCGTTCCCATCATGCTGCGACTGGCGCTGATCGAAAATCTGCGCCGGGTCGCCGCGCGCATCGCCGCCGGACGGCAGGACCGTAACGTCGCCAACGAATGGGCCGACCGCATGGTTCAGATCGTCGAGAAGAACCCGACGGATCTGATTCTGGTCCTGGCCGACATGGCCCGGGCAAACGTTCCGCTCAGCAGCGCGTTTGTCACCGAGCTCACCCGTCATTTGCACGGGCAAAGCCCCTATTTCGGCTTTGCCACCAGCTGGATGGAGCATCGCCTGCAGGATCAGGGGCTGACCATCGAGCAGTTGGTTCAGGCGGAAAACCAGAACCAGGCCGCGGACCAGGTTTCGATCGGCAACAGCATCACCAGCCTGCGGTTTCTCAGCTCGATGGATTGGCGGGACTTCGTCGAGGAGATGAGTGTTGTCGAGCAGACGCTCCGCGGCGAGCCGGCGGGAATTTATCCCGCGATGGATTTTGCCACCCGCGATCGCTATCGCCATTCCGTTGAGCAGATCGCCAAGCGCAGCAATCTCAGCGAATTCGAGGTGGCTCGCAAGGCGATCAAGCTCTGCGAGATGGTCGCGCCCGAGCAGGCGAGCCAAACCACCGCACATGTCGGGTACTACCTGATCGACAAGGGGCGGCCCGCGCTGGAGCGGATCGCCGAGATGCGCCTCTCGCCGCGTCTGATTGCCAGCAAACTCGGCCGCCGATTCCCGCTGGCGATCTATCTCGGCACGGTGCTGAGCATCACTTTCGCCGCCACGGCGGGGCTGCTGCTCTGGTCGCATGATCATGGCCTGGGCGCGTTCGGTCTCTCGTTGCTCGGCATGGTCGCGATCGTCTCGGCGATGCATCTTGCTGTGGGCATCGTGAATTGGCTGGCGACGCTCTGCGTCGAGCCGCATCCGCTGCCGCGCATGGATTATTCGGAAATCATCCCCCCCGACTGCGGGACGATCGTCGTCATCCCGACGATGCTGACGCTGGCCAACATTGACAGCCTGCTCGAAGGTCTCGAAGTTCGCTACCTGGCCAACCGCGATCCCAGGATCCACTTCGCGCTGCTGACCGACTTTAAGGACGCCGCGCAGGAAATCCTGCCGGATGACTCGAAGCCGGTTCAACTCGCCGCCGAGGGAATCGAGCGGCTCAATCGCAAATATGCGGGGGATCGTTCCGATGTTTTCTATCTGGCCCATCGCCCGCGGCGCTGGAATCCCGAGGAAGAGCGATGGATGGGATACGAGCGCAAGCGCGGCAAGCTGGCGGAGTTCAACGCGCTGCTCCGCGAGCGGCCGCAGCCGATCCATTCCAACGGGGACGACGCCGCCCGCGCCCCGCGCGACCGGTTCAGCGCCATCGTCGGCGACCTCGCCGCGCTCAAGGACGTGCGCTATGTGATTACCCTCGACACCGACACGCAGCTTCCGCGCAACGCCGCCCGCGAGTTGATCGGCACCATGGCGCATCCGCTGAATCGGGCAGTCGTTGACGGGGATCTGGGCCGGGTCGTCAACGGTTATGGCATTCTCCAGCCGCGCGTCGGCGTCAGTCTTCCCAGCGCATCGCGCTCGTGGTTCGTGCGTCTCTTCGGCGGGGACCCTGGCATTGATCCGTACACGCGGGCGGTTTCCGACGTTTACCAGGATGTCTTCGGCGAAGGGTCTTTCATCGGCAAGGGAATCTACGACGTCGATGCGTTCGAAAAGACCTGCAGCAACTTCCCGGAAAACACGGTTCTCAGCCACGATCTGCTCGAAAGCTGTTACGCGCGCTCCGCACTGGTCAGCGATGTCGAGTTGTTCGAGGAACATCCCTCGCGGTACACCGCCGACGTCAATCGCCGCCACCGCTGGATTCGCGGCGACTGGCAGATCGCCCGCTGGCTTGGGCTGCATGTCCCCGCGGCGGATGGTCAGGCCGCCCCCAACACGCTTTCGGGCCTCTCGCGCTGGAAAATCTTCGATAACCTCCGCCGCAGCCTTGTCCCGATTTCCCTGGCGCTGATTCTCGCCGGCGGTTGGCTGGCTCCCATGCTGCTGCCCCGCACCGCGCCGCCCGAGGGTTTCTCGGTCGCCGAAATAACCACGACCTTCGCGCTGGCCGCCATCGCCCTGCCGGTCCTGTTGGCACTGATCCTGGACCTGCTCCGCAAACCCTCGGATTTAACGGTCAACCTGCATCTGCAAAACTCGTCTTCCAGCGTCGGGAAGCAGCTCGCGCAACTGCTCCTGACCATCATGTTTCTGCCGTACGAGGCGTACATGAGCGCTGACGCGATCATCCGCACGCTGACGCGGATGTTCTGGACGCATCGCCGGCTGCTGGAGTGGACAACCTCCAGCGAAGCCGAGCGCCGCGCCCGCGGCGACCTGAGCGGCCTCTTTGCGAAAATGGCCGTCGGACCGGCGCTGGGCGTCTGTCTCCTGGCCGCGGGCAATTTGCTGCGCCCCAGCGAGCTGCCGCTGATCGGCGGCTTCGCGCTGCTGTGGGTTGTCTCGCCGATCGTCGCCTGGTGGATCAGCCGACCGATTCCATCGCGGCGTCCGCGACTCTCCGATGATCAGGTGGATTTTCTCCGCAAACTCGCCCGCCGGACGTGGCGCTATTTCGAACAGTACGTCACCGCCGAGGAACACTGGCTCCCGCCGGATAATTTCCAGGAACGGCCCAATCCCGTCATCGCGTCGCGCACCAGTCCGACCAACGTCGGACTGGCGCTGCTGGCCAATCTTTCGGCGTACGATTTCGGCTACGTTTCCGCCGCCCGCGCCGCCCGCCGTTGCGCTGACACACTCGACACGCTCGAGACAATGGAGCGGCATCGGGGCCATTTTTACAACTGGTACGACACCCGCACGCTCCGCCCCCTGCCGCCGCTGTATGTCTCGACTGTCGACAGCGGAAATCTCGCCGGGCATCTGCTGGTCCTCCGCCGCGGGGTGCTCGAGCTGATCGACGCGCCGATTCTTCCGATGCGCGTCTTTGACGGCATCCGCGATACGCTCCGCGTTGCCATCGAAACTGCCCGCGGCGGCCCGACGCGCGACGCCGACGGCAACGCGCGGACCGGTCCGATCGTTTCGGCGGACGTGCTGCGAAAATTGGAACAGATGGACCGCGACATGGACCATCCGCCGCGAACGCTGGGCGCAGCGGTGTTGACTCTGCAGCGGCTGGTGCGTTCAGCGGGAGATTTTGTCGGCTCGCTCACGCCAAGAAGCGATCCGGAGCTGCGCTGGTGGGCCGCCGCCCTGGAGCGATGCTGCCGCGATCAACTCGACGACCTGACATTCCTCGCACCCTGGACCACGCTGCCCGCTCCCGAGCCCGCCTGGCGGCAAGCCCCCGGCACGCCGCTCCACGCCCAGTCGGATGCGCTGCGCGATCTGCTGGCGGCGCTGGAGGAAGTGCCGACGCTGCGGAACGCCGCCCGTCTCGAACATACTTTGGTTCCGCGCCTCGATCAGATTGTGGGGTCGCTCGCGCCCAGTGACGAAGGGGCGGCAAAGGCCGCCGGCGAATTCCTCGCCCGCCTGCGATCGGCCATCAAGGATGCCGCCGACCGGGCCGTCGAGCGGATCGGCATGCTCCAAGCCGATGCCCAGCGCACCGCCGAGCGCACGGAGATGGATTTTGCATTTTTGCTCGACAAAAGCAGCGGGCTGTTCACCATCGGCTACAACGCTTCGGATCACCGTCTCGACGCCAGCTTCTACGATCTGCTCGCTTCCGAAGCGAGGCTCGCCAGCTTCGTGGCAATCGCGCAGGGACAGGTTTCCCAGGAACATTGGTTTGCCCTCGGCCGGCTCGTGACGCGTGCGCACGGGGCGCCCGCCCTGCTCAGTTGGAGCGGGTCGATGTTCGAATATCTGATGCCGCTGCTGGTCATGCCGACATACGAAAACACGTTGCTGGATCAGACCTGCAAATCGGTCGTGCAACGGCAGATCGACTACGGCAGGCAACGCGGCGTCCCCTGGGGAATTTCCGAGTCCGCCTACAACAACACCGACGCCGCGATGAACTACCAGTATCGCGCCTTCGGCGTGCCGGGTCTGGGCCTCAAGCGGGGATTGGCCGAGGATCTGGTCATCGCCCCTTACGCGTCGGTCATGGCGCTGATGGTTGCGCCGCGCGAGGCGATGAAGAATCTCCAGCGCCTCGCCGCCGCCGGGCGGATGGGCGCGCTGGGGTTCTACGAAGCGATCGACTACACCGCCAGCCGGCTTCCGCCCGGGCAGACGGAGGTGACGATCCCGTCGTTCATGTCGCATCACGAGGGAATGAGCCTTCTTGCGCTGGCGTATGCGCTGCTGGACTGCCCCATGCAGCGGCGTTTCGAAGCCGAGGAGCTTTTCAAGGCGACCGACCTGCTGCTGCAGGAGCGCGTCCCGCGGGCCACCGCTCCGGTCTTCCCGCATGCCGTCGAAGCCAGCGCCCGCCAGGACACGTCCTCCGGAACCGAAGGGACGATGCGCGTCTTCACCGATCCGTCGTCGTTCGTGCCCGAAGTGCATCTGCTTTCCAACGGGCGCTATCACGTCATGGTCAGCAGCGCCGGCGGCGGATACAGCCGTTGGCGCGACATCGCGGTCACCCGCTGGCGGGAGGACGTTACCCGCGACTGCTGGGGAACCTTCGTCTACATGCGCGATGTGGAGCAGAGCCGCGTCTGGTCCGCCGCCTATCAGCCGACGCTCACTCCCAGCAGGCGCTACGAGGCGATTTTCACGCAGGCCCGCGCCGAGTTTCGCCGGCGCGACAGCGGCATCGACACGCACACGGAAATCTCCGTTTCCCCCGAAGACGACATCGAGCTTCGCCGACTCACCATCACCAACCGCACGCTCGAAGAGCGCATCATCGAAGTCACCAGCTATGCCGAAGTGGTGCTCGCCCCCGCTGCGCAGGACATCGCCCACCCGGCATTCAGCAACCTGTTCGTGCAGACGCAAATTGTGGCCGCCCGCCAGGCGATTTTCTGCACGCGCCGCCCCAGATCGATCGGGGAGCGCCCGCCGCACATGCTTCATCTGATGACGGTGCAGGGGCAAACCGTTGGCGAAGCATCGTTCGAAACGGATCGCTTCCGCTTCATCGGGCGCGGCCGCAGCGCCGCCAATCCGGCCGCGCTGGTCCGGCCCGGGGCGCTCTCCAACAGCGAAGGCTCGGTGCTCGATCCGATCGTCGCGATCCGCCGAACTGTGCGCCTCGCCCCGGATGAATCGGCGCGCATCGACATCATTACCGGCGCGGCGGAAACGCGGGAAGCCGCCAATGCGCTGCTGGAAAAATATCACGATCCCCGTCTTGCCGATCGCGTCTTTGAATTGGCCTGGACGCACTCGCACGTCGTGCTGCAGCATCTCAACGCCGCCGAGACCGATGCCCAGCTCTACGGCCGGCTCGCGGGATCGGTCGTTTACCCGACGGGCCTGCGGCGAGCCAATCCCAGCATCATCGCCCGCAACCGCCGCGGTCAGAACGGGCTGTGGGGATATGGAATTTCCGGCGATCTGCCCATCGTGCTGGTGCGCGTCCGCGATCAGGAGGGTCTCAATCTGGTTCGCCAGGCGGTGCAGGCGCATGCATACTGGCGCAATAAGGGGCTGACAGTCGACCTGGTGATCTGGAACGAAGATCATTCCGTCTACCGCCAGAACCTGCACGAGACGATCACGAGCCTGCTGGCGGCCAGCCCCGAAGCCGCGCTGCTCGACAAGCCCGGCGGAGTTTTCGTACGGCGCGGCGAGCAGCTTTCCGAGGAGGATCGCGTGCTGCTGCAGACGGTGGCCCGCGTGATTCTTCTGGAAGAAGCCGGCACGCTCGCCGAGCAGATCGAAAAACGGGGCCGCGCCGAGCCAGTCCTTCCCGCCTTGCGCACTCCGCGAGTGCGCCGCCCGGAGCCTCTCACCGCCGTCGAAGCGCCGCGCCGCGATCTGAGTTACTACAATGGCTTCGGCGGATTTACCCGCGACGGGCGCGAATACGTCACCGTTCTCAAGCCGGATGCGACCACCCCGCTTCCCTGGGCCAACGTGATCGCCAATCCCAATTTCGGAACCGTTGTCACCGAAAGCGGCTCGGTCTACACCTGGGCAGAGAACAGCCACGAGTTCCGCATCACTCCCTGGTACAATGATCCGGTCAGCGACACGTCCGGCGAAGCCCTCTACCTTCGCGACGAGGAAACCGGCCGATTCTGGTCGCCCACCCCCCTGCCGGTGCGCGGCCCGATGCCCTATGTCGCCCGCCACGGCTTCGGCTACAGCATCTTCGAATATGAAGAGGACGGCATCGCCAGCGCGCTGACGATTTTCGTCGCGGTCGACGCCTCGGTGAAATTCGTGCATCTCAAGGTTTTCAACCGCTCGGGCCGCACGCGCCGCCTTTCGTTCACCGGCTTCTGGGAACTGGTGCTCGGCGAGCTGCGCCACAAAACCTCGATGCACGTCGTGACCGAACTCGATCCCAAGACCGCGGCGCTGTTCGCCCGCAATTCATACGATCAGGAATTCCCCGACCGCGTCGTCTTCTTCGACGCCGCCGACACCTCCCGCAGCGTCACCGGCGATCGCACCGAGTTCCTCGGCCGCAACGGCTCCTACGCCGATCCCGCCGCCATGCATCGCGCCCGGCTTTCCAACCGGGTCGGCGCCGGCCTCGACCCCGCGGCGGCGCTGCAGGTCAACTTCGAACTCGAAGACGAGCAGGATCGAGAGCTGGTCTTCACCATCGGCGCCGCGCGCGGAGCGGATCAGGCCCGGTCGCTCGTGCAGCGATTCCGCGGCGCAACCAACTCGCGAACGGCCCTCGAGGCCGTCTGGAACTATTGGAACCGCACGCTTGGCGTCGTCTACGTGGAAACGCCCGATGAATCGGTCAACTTCCTCGCCAATGGCTGGCTTCTCTACCAGACCCTCGCCTGCCGTATGTGGGCGCGCACCGGCTTCTATCAGTCCGGCGGGGCGTACGGCTTCCGCGACCAGTTGCAGGATGCGATGGCCCTGCTCCACGCCGAGCCGCGCCTGCTCCGCGAACAACTCCTCCGCGCCGCCGGCCGACAGTTCAAGGAGGGCGACGTGCAGCATTGGTGGCATCCCCCCACCGGCCGGGGGGTCCGCACCCACTTTTCGGACGACTATCTCTGGCTTCCCTTCGTCGCCTGCCGCTATGTTCTTGGCAGCGGAGACACCGGCGTGCTCGACGAGCGCATCCCCTACATCGACGGCCGTCCGGTTCGCTCCGATGAAGAGAGCTATTACGACCGACCGCAGGTGACCGACGACGTCGGCACGCTCTACGACCACTGTTGCCGGGCCATCAAAAATGGCCTGCGCTTCGGCTCCCATAATCTCCCGCTCATGGGCTGCGGCGACTGGAACGACGGAATGAATCTCGTCGGCGAACACGGCAAAGGCGAGAGCGTCTGGCTCGCGTTTTTCCTGTATGACGTTCTCACCCAGTTCGGCCAGATCGCATACAAGCGCAACGACGTTTCCTTCGCGGAAATGTGCGCCGCCGAGGCGTCGCGCCTGCAGCGCAACATCGAAGACAATGGCTGGGACGGCCAGTGGTATCGCCGTGCCTATTTCGACAACGGCGAGCCGCTCGGATCGTCGACCAACACCGAGTGTCAAATCGATTCATTGCCGCAGAGCTGGGCGGTTCTCACCGGCGCCGGCGACCCCGGCCGCGCCCGCACCGCGATGGACGAAGTCGATCGCCGGCTGGTCCGCCGCGACACCGGGCTGATTCAGCTCTTCGATCCTCCCTTCGACAAGTCCGATCTCAACCCCGGCTACATCCGCGGCTACGTCCCCGGCGTCCGCGAAAACGGCGGCCAATACACCCACGCCGCCATCTGGACCGTCATGGCTTTCGCCGCCATGAATGATCCCAAACGCGCCTGGGAATTATTCAACCTGATCAACCCCGTCGCCCACGCCTCGACCGTTAAGCGCATTGCGCTCTACAAAGCCGAGCCATACGTCGTCGCCGCCGATGTCTACGCCGTTTCCCCCCACACCGGCCGAGGCGGATGGACGTGGTACACCGGGTCGGCCGGGTGGATGTACCGCCTGATCACCGAATCGCTGCTCGGCCTGCGCGTCGAAGTCGACCGCCTCCGCTTCGCCCCCGTGATCCCCGCCGAGTGGAAATCGTTCAAGGTGCACTACCGTTACCGCGAAACGTTCTATCACATCACCGTCAACAACCCCGCCGGCGGCGGAGCCGTCCTGCAAGTGACCCTCGACGGCAAAACGCTGCCCGATACGTCCATCCCCATGGTCGACGACCGCAAGCCGCATAACGTGGAGATCGAGTTGGGAGAACTGCGAAGGATCGCCGCGCCGGTTGCGCAGCCCGTACGATAACCACTCGGTTCCCGCCCCGGGGTGCATGACCGTCTCTGCGCGCCGCCCCCTCTCCCGGAGTACCGGGAGAGGGGGGCAGCGCGCGCAACGGTCCTGCACCCCCCGCCCCGTTAGTCTGTAGCAGAAAGCAAACACGTCGTCGTAATCATTTGCGACTTTAACCACGGGCTGTTAAGGACTAAACTTCTTCACAATCTCCCCAATTGCATCCTTCCGGGCGTCGCTCGCCCTTTCATAGCGCGGAATTTTATCCGCGGCGTAGAGAGCGTCGTTGTCGGCGTTCTCCGTGACCCTCTTCAGCAGCGCATCGGGCGTGGTGCAGTCTTTGACGAAGTCTTCGGAGACGTTGCGGAGGGTGAATCCGTCGCCGGCTGGATCGAGCCGGACGAGCGTGTAGCGATCCTTCTCCGGGTCTGATTGCAGCTCGACGGTTGGAGTCATCGTCTTGAGCGTGAGGAACCGCGCGTCGCCGATCTGCGTGAGCCAGCCCTTGAATTGGAGCGATCCCTTGGGCGTGATGCCGGCAGCATCGCCAGAGTAGGAGTAATACCAGACCAGATAGGTGCGCTGGTCGTACGCCTGCATGAGAATCAACTCGCGATCCGCCGATGCATCAGCCGGCCTGGATTCCCACCAGCCCAGCAGCTTGTTGTCAATCGTAGCTTTTTCCGGGTCCCCCAACGGCACGCTCAAGCAGCCCGCAAGCACGATCGCACAGGCCAAGAGCAGGAACGAGTATCTGGACCGATTTTGACAAAGTTGCATCGCTGCCTCCGCGGATCGAATCGTGACGGCGGTGCGAGCGGATTGCAAGTCATCCGCGGAGCGACGGAGCGACGGAGCGACGCGCCACGCCGCAAAAAAGACGAAGGAGCAATGGGCGAGAAATCCCGCGCGTGGCCGCGGATGTACATCCGCGGCTTCTGTCGCTGTGCGCAGGCGGACAATCTCATCCCGCGACGGCATGCTCATATTGTCTGCGCATGATATTGCGCCTCCCCCAGTGCCCGGTAGCCGCGGCATAGCGCTGCGGTGATGGCATCGCTCGCTTCGATCCCCCCTTGAGGGCGGTGCGGAAATTCTGCTCGGCCTCAATCAGACCGGGATTCAATTTCATGGCTTGCCCGTACGCGGCAACGGCGTCACAGAAACGTCCGACTTGGATCAGGCTGTTCCCGAGATTGTTGTAGGCTTCAGCGTACGTGGGCCGCAGCGCGATCGCCTGCCGATAGGCGTCGATTGCCTCGAGGGGGCGGCCGGTGTCTTTCAGCGTGCTTCCCAAATTGTTGTGGGCTTCCACATAGTGAGGCCGCAAGGCGATGGCCTGCCGGTAGGCGGCAGCAGC
>Ga0302325_10036607_pt1 | contig 10002 bp, 10 predicted proteins | sample Palsa_T0_2_FD_201948 | JGI IMG/M metagenome (GOLD analysis project Ga0302325, IMG submission 201948) | Peat permafrost microbial communities from Stordalen Mire near Abisko, Sweden - Palsa_T0_2 | ecosystem: Environmental > Terrestrial > Soil > Palsa > Peat permafrost | place: Sweden: Abisko... | reverse complement strand
AAGCACCTCGTGCTTCTGTCCACTCAGCAATCGGAGCATCCGGCGCGCGTCTACCCGGTTCTCCGGCTTCCCGAGCATTTGGCCGCCGGCAACGACGGTCGTGTCGGCGGCAATCACAATCACGGGTGTTGCGTCACGCGCGAAGCGTTTCACCGCTACGCGCGCTTTCTCTTCCGCAAGCCGCCGCACGTAAACCTGCGCAGGCTCGTGCGGCCGCGGAGTCTCGTCCACATCCGCCGCGAAAATTTCAAAAGAAAATCCTGCATTGCGCAGAATCTCCGCCCGTCGGGGCGACGCCGATGCAAGAACGAGTCTCATAGTCGAAGAATATCTTCGCAGGTACAGCCCATTATAAAAACAGGATTACGCGCACAGGCGCCGCTGCTGCGTCCGCGCGATTCCTCCCCCGATTCCTCCATTGAATTAGAACGCGGTCGGATGTATCGTGCCCGTTGCCGGAGTCCAATCGAACCTCCGGCGAAGCAGGAGAGGCGCGCTGAACCGCGCGGCCTTCGCAATTGTGTCGTCTAAGATGCGAAACAGGAGGAATCATGTTCCGTTCCAGAAAGCTGTTGAGTGTTGCACTGGTGGTCCTGGGGATGACCATCGCTGTTCCGCTGGGATCAGCTCGGGTTCCGAAACCGAAACCCGATCTCGATCCAGAGTCGCTGAGGTTCACACCCCCCGATCAGATCAAGTGGGTGGAAGCGCCCAGCGGCGGCGCCGCCACGGCAGTGCTGGTTGGCGATCCCAGCAAGCCCGGCTTGTATATCGTTCTCACGAAATGGCACGCGCATCACAACAGCCGCCCGCATTCCCATCCGAACGACCGTTACATCACCGTGCTCTCCGGCACCTGGTGGGTCAACACCGGCAGCAACTACGACCCCGATCACATGGTTCCCATGCCGGCCGGCAGCTACGTGGTCCATCCTGGCGGGCACGTTCATTATGACGGCGCGAAGGACGGAGACGCGGTGCTGGAAATCGTTGGAATGGGGCCGGCGACAACAACCTCCGCGGAAAAGTAGCCGGCGGCCTTTCGCCAGCTATAGCTAAGCTAGATAACTACGGATTCGTGGTACTCGCCGAAGGCGCGCCGGAGCGCCTCGGATATTTCACCGACCGTGGCATACGCTTCCATGGCTGCGAGAATGGCGGGCATCAGATTTCCGCCTTCGCGCGCGCGCCGTTCGACTTCCTCGAGAGCGGCGCGCGATTTCCCGGCATCGCGCCGCGCTCGCAGCGCTTTCAGTCGCGCCACTTGCGTGCGTTCGATTTCCGGATCGATTTGCAGCGTAGGAATGGGCCGCTCCTCTTCCGCCTGGAACCGGTTCACTCCCACCACGATTTGTTCCCCGCGCTCCACCGCGCGCTGGTAGTCGTATGCCGACTTCTGAATCTCCTGCTGGACGTACCCGGTCTCGATGGCCCGCAGCATTCCCCCCATCGCGTCGATTCTCGCGATGTATTCCTGCGCGGCCACCTCGATTTCGCTGGTCAACTTTTCGATCGCGTAGGAACCCGCCACGGGGTCCACGGTATTCGCCACGCCGGTTTCGTGCGCGATGATCTGCTGCGTCCGCAGGGCCACCAGCGCGGCGCTTTCGGTCGGCAGCGCCAGCGCCTCGTCCATCGAGTTCGCGTGCAGGGATTGGCAGCCGCCCAGCACCGCCGCAAGGCACTGCAGGCCCACGCGGACCACGTTGTTCTCCGGTTGCTGCGCGGTGAGCGACGATCCTGCCGTCTGCGCGTGGAACCGCAGCATTTGGGAGCGCGGATCCTGCGCCTTAAATCGATCGCGCATGGTGCGAGCCCACAAGCGCCGCGCCGCCCGAAACTTTGCGATCTGCATCAGGAATTCATTGTGCGCGTTGAAGAAGAACGAAAGCTGCGGCGCGAAATCGTCCACCGCAAGGCCCGCGGCGATGGCCGCCTCCACGTACGCGATCGCATTGGCGAGCGTGAAAGCCACTTCCTGCACTTCCGTGGAGCCGGCTTCTCGAATGTGGTAGCCGGAAATGGAAATCGCATTCCAGTTGGGTATTTCGCTCTTGCACCACGCGAAGATGTCGGTGACGATCCGCATCGCCGGCCGCAGCGGGTAGATATACGTGCCGCGCGCGATGTATTCCTTGAGGATGTCGTTCTGCACCGTCCCCGCGAGGCGCGCAAGGTTCGCGCCCTGCTGCTTCGCCACCGCCACATAAAGGGCCAGCAGGATCGCGGCGGTCGAATTGATGGTCATCGAGGTGGAGACGCGCTCGAGCGGGATGCCGTCGAACAGCGCCTGCATGTCCTCGAGCGAGTCGATGGCTACGCCGACTTTGCCCACTTCGCCGAGCGCCAGCGCGTGATCGGAGTCCATGCCGATCTGCGTCGGCAGATCGAAAGCGATGGACAGGCCGGTTTGTCCTTTTTCGAGCAGGTAGCGGTAACGGCGGTTGGATTCCGCGGCGCTGCCGAAGCCGGCGTATTGGCGCATCGTCCAGAGCCGGCCGCGATACATCGTGGGGTAAACGCCGCGCGTAAAAGGGAACTGTCCGGGGTAATTCAGTTCGCGTTGTGCGTCCCAGCCGGGGAGATCGTCCGGCGTAATGACCGCTTCCATCGGCAGTCCGGTTGTTGTCGCAGCTTTTTTATCGGAGGCAGCGCGATCGTCTTTTGCGTCAGCCATGGCGGGGGGTGAACAACAGACGTGATCTCACCGGATTCGCCGCGCCCGGCGAAATGCTCCGAATGCGAATAACGCCATCATTATCGCATAGAGGATTGCGAAGCCCACGAGCCACAGCACGGGCCGGCTATGCCACTGCCGGTACGCCAGCAGAAGGCCGTACACCGCGAAGATGCCGAACAGTGCGCCGGTAGCTTCATGAAAAACCTGGCGAGTCACGCGCCACACCACACGCAGCGTGACCAGCGCGGAGTGCCACAAAGTCGGTAAGAATTCGCCCGAGGCCATGTGCCGATTCTATTGCTTTTCAGGGCATCGGCGGAGGTTTTTTGCAGGCGCCACCCCTCCGAATTGAGCGGCCTGCTGCTTTCGATCCGCGCTCGTGGACCCGCATATTCGCCCGGTCTATACTCTCCCGGTGAACTCTCCGTCGGAACTCATGGGCGCGCTGCGGCGCTACTGGGGCTACGATTCCTTTCGCCCGCTGCAGGAGCGCATTGTGAACAGCCTCGTCGCGGGGCACGACGCGTGCGTCGTGATGCCCACCGGTGGCGGCAAGTCTCTCTGCTACCAATTGCCGGCGGCCATGCTGGGCGAGCAGACCGCCATTGTTATTTCTCCCCTCATTGCCCTCATGCAGGACCAGGTCGCCCAGCTCACCCAGATGGGCATTTCCGCGGCGTTCGCGAACAGCTCGATGACCGAGGCCGCGCGCTCTACGGTGATGAACGAAGCCCGCCGCGGGAAATACCGGCTGGTCTATCTCTCGCCGGAGCGTCTTTTGCGTCCCGACACAATCGAGTGGCTGAAGAAAGTCCCCGTTTCGTTTTTCGCGATCGACGAGGCTCATTGTATTTCCGAATGGGGACACGAATTCCGTCCCGAATACCGCAAGCTGAATTCGCTGCGCGAGCATTTTCCGAATCGACCGATCGCCGCTTTCACCGCCAGCGCCACGCGGCGCGTCCGCCACGACATCATCGACCAGCTCCAGCTAAACAATCCGGACAAATACATCGCCAGCTTTCACCGCCCCAATCTGCGCTACGTGCTCAAGCAATGCGAAGGCGCGTCGCAGCCAGATCTGCTAATCGGCGCGTTGCGCCACTACGAAGGCAGCAATGTGATCGTTTACGCCCCCACGATCAAGCGGGTAGGCGAGACCGTGGATTTTCTTGAGGAGAAAGGCATTCCCGCGATTGGCTACCACGGCAGGATGGATAACGGTACCCGCCGGCGAAACCAGGAATCCTGGATGGCGGACGACGTGCGCGTGCTCGTCGGCACCGTGGCCTTCGGCTTGGGAATCAACAAGGCGAATGTGCGCGCGGTGATCCACCTGTCGCTGCCAAAATCGATCGAGCAGTTTTATCAGGAAGCAGGACGCGCCGGGCGCGACGGCGAACCGGCCGATTGCATTCTCCTATGGCGAAAACGCGACATGGGACTGCTCGCGCATTTCATCGAGCAGACCGAAGATCCGGACGAAAAGGCCCGCGGCTGGCAGCGCTGGCGCGATATTCAGGGCTTCGCCGAATCGACGGTATGCCGCCATAGGCGGATTTGCCTCCATTTCGGCGAAACCCCGAAATGGACATCGTGCCAGGCTTGCGATATCTGCGGCTACCTGCCGGAATGCCTCATCCAAACGGCCCAGAAACTCTCGCGACGACCCTCGAAGCCGGCGCCTGCCGCCATTCCTGTTCGCAGCGCCGGTGAAAAAGAGGACCGGCCTCGGAAGTCTGCCGCGCCCGGAAACATCGCGGTCGATCCCGGTCTGCGCGAACGTCTCCGCGAATGGCGTCGCACGACGGCAAAGGAGCAGGGCGTAGCCGCCTTCGTGGTGCTGCATGACACCACGATGGATGAAATTTGCCGCCGGCAACCATCATCGGCCGCGGCACTTCTCGGTGTGCCGGGAATTGGCGAAAAGAAACTCGAAAGGTACGGCCGCCAGATATTGGAAGTCATAAGCGGATTCCGCAACGCCGCTGAAGCTTGATCCGCTGTGTTTAACGAACGGAGCTTGAGGCGATGATTGGTCCAAAAGAGCTAAGGGTTACAGTAGGTCTCGCGGTGCTTGCGTACGTCGGCTATCAAGTCGCCGCCGCTCTCGCCAAAGGTTATTTCCCTAAGGGCAATTCGCGCGGTGGAGGCTACGTCTACCGGCAGAAGGAACCCATACAATATTGGGTGAAGATCGTTCTCATGGCTGTTTTCTGCGCGCTGGGGCTCTGGATATTGCTCGCCGCGTCAGGCTGGGCAAAAATATAATCCCCGTTTTTCTCCTGCAAAGAACTCCGGACAAGCTATCCTAGAACGCCCATGAAGCGAACTGTTTCCATCATCGGTGGCGGACGCGTCGGCAGAACGCTCGGCAAATGTCTGCGCGGCCTGGGATGGCAGATCGGCGCCGTCGTCACTCGATCGGACGCCACCGCGCGCGCCGCCGTGCGCGCGATCGGCGGCGGCGCCGCCTACAGCGCCATCGGCAGGGAAGCGCTCGATTCCAGCGTGATTTTTCTGACCACGCCCGATGATTTGCTCGCCCCCACGGCCGCCGAACTGGCGCGTCTGGGACGCGAAGCCTGCCGCGGAAAAATCGTCCTGCACACCAGCGGTGCACTCGACCGCACCATACTCAAGCCGCTCGCCCGCCACGGCGCCGCGACCGGCTCTCTGCATCCCATGCAGACTTTTTCCGGCCGCAACACGCCAAAGCTCCAGGGCACGATATTCGGTGTGGAGGGCGATCCGCAGGCCCGCCGCGTGGCAGCCTCGATCGCCCGCTCTCTCGGCGGCATCCCGATCGTCATCGACCGAAGGAACAAGCCCGCTTATCACGCCTCCGCCATCATGGTCGCCGGCCATGCGCTCGGATTGGTCGAAGCGGCCACGCAGGTTCTTACGGGCCTCGGTTTTCCGCGTCGCCGGGCCCTGCAAACCCTGCTACCCTTGATAAGGCAGGTGCTGGACAACTTCGAGCGGCTGGGCCCGCACGCGTCGTGGACGGGGCCGGTCGCGCGCGGCGATTACGCAGTGGTGGCGCGGCACATGAAAGCGCTGCGGCGCTATCCGCCGGAATTTCATCAAGCCTATGCAACGCTCGCGCGCCTCAGCGTCCGCGTGCTGTCGAAAGAGCCCGGCGCGAAGCTTCGTCGGCTTGACCCGGCGCTCAAGAATCCAAGGGGAGGGAAGAATTGAAGAAGCTTCATATTCCAGTGGAACACACCACGCTGGCGAACGGCTTGCGCGTGGTCGCGTCGCCGGACCGCTCGGCGCCCGTCGTGACTGTCGGCGTGTATTACCAGATCGGCTTTCGCCTCGAGCCGCAGGGCCGCAGCGGCTTCGCCCACCTTTTCGAACACATGATGTTTCAAGGCTCGGAAAACGCCGGAAAAATGGAGCACATCCGCCTCATCAATTCTTCCGGCGGCCTGCTGAACGGTACCACCCACTACGACATCACGAATTATTTCGAGGCCGTTCCCTCCAGCGCCCTGGAAAGGGTTCTGTGGCTCGAAGCGGACCGCATGCGCGCGCTCAAGGTGGACGATGAAAATCTGCGCAACCAGCGCGACGTGGTGAAAGAAGAAGTTCGCGTGAACGTGATGAACCAGCCCTACGGCGGATTTCCGTGGCTCGATCTTCCCCCGGTAGCGTTTCGCAACTGGCCCAACGCGCACAATTTTTACGGCGATTTTGCCGATCTCGACGCCGCCACGCTTGCCGACGTGCGAAGTTTTTTCCACACATATTACGCCCCCAATAACGCGGTGCTCGTGATGATCGGCGATTTCGATGCAGCCGAAGCGTTCAAACTCGCCAAGCGCTATTTCGAGGATATTCCGCCCGGGCCTCCCACGCCGCGCGCGGATGTCTCCGAGCCGCCGCAAACCGAGGAGCGCCGCGGCGAAGTGGAAGAGAAGTTCGGGCCGCTTCCCGCGATTGCCATCGGCTACACGCTGCCGAAACGCGAGACGCGCGATTGGTATGCCTCCGGCATTCTGGACCGCGTCCTGCACGGCGGCCGCGCCGGACGCGTCCACCGCCGCCTGGTTCTCGAAGAAGAAATTGCCGTCGATGCCGACGGCAGCGCCGAACTCTTTGACACGAACGGCCCCACGCAGATGGTTTCGCGCATCTTTCACAAGCCCGAATTCACGTCGGAGGCGACCGTCGCCGCCTACGATGACGTCATCCAGGGCGTGCAGGATGTTCCCATCGCCGAAGCCGAGCTCGATCCGGTCAAAGTGAAGTTTCGTTCCGACTTTTACTCCATGCTGGAGGGCGGCATGGGTTCTTACATGCCTCGCTTCGGATTGATGCACTACCTGGCCTGCTTCACTCTTTTCGACGGCGACCCGCAGCGCGTCAACACGATTCTCGACGGCTTTCTCGCCGTCACCCCGGCGGAGGCCCAGTCTGTGGCGAAGAAATATCTGATCCCGCAAAATCGCGCTGTCCTCCTGCGCCGCCCGTTGGTTTCGGAGGTGACGGTATGACGCCCGCCAATACGCAAGTAGCCCCGCCGCGCCCCACGAACGCCCCGTCGTTAGGTCCCGAGCGCCCTGTCGCGTGGCCGAAACGAACGGTGCGCACGCTTTCCAACGGCATGCAGGTCGTGCTCGCCGAAAGCCGCGCGTTCCCAAAAATATCGGCACAGCTTTTCTTCCGCAGCGGCAATGCCGTTGTGGCGCACAGCAATCCCGGAATTGCGGGCATGACAGCCACCGTGGTGCGAACCGGAACCGCCTCCCGCACCAGCCGCCAGATCGAGGAAGACCTGCGCCGCATGGGCGCCGATCTCGGATCTCACGCCGGCGCAGACACTAGCGCGATTTCCGTCTCCGGCCTCGCGGAATTTTCCCGCCAGCTGCTGGAATTGATGGCCGACCTCGCGCAAAACGCGTCGTTTCCCGAGGACGAATTCGAGCGCGAGCGCCGCCAGCGCTTCGAGGAACTCCGCATCGAGCGCACCACTCCCGGTTTTCTCGCCAACGAGCGCTTTCGCCGCGTGCTCTTCGGCGAGCACCCCTACGCGATCATTGCGCCCTCCGAGGAGCACGTAGCCTCCTACCGCCGCGAACAGCTCGCAGACTACTACCAGAAACATTACGTCCCCTCGGGTTCGCTGCTCGCGATAGTGGGCGACTTTGCCGCCGATGCCATGCTCGACGAGGTCGAAAAGATTTTCGGCGCATGGAAGGCCCCAGCTGCGGACGCGGTCGCGTTTCCCGCCCCTCCGCGCCACTCGGGACGCAAAGTACACGTGGTGCATCTGCCCGGAACCGTTCAGACGCAGATCGTGCTCGGCAATTTAGGCATCACGCGCCGCGATGCCGATTGGTACCGCGTAGTGCTCGCCAACTCCATCTACGGCGGCGCGTTTCATTCACGCCTCGTGCTTAATATCCGCGAGCAGAAGGGCTACACCTACAGCCCACGCAGCGGCAACAACGCCCTCCGCGAATATGGCTACTTCACCGTGCACGCGGCGGTCCGCAACGACGTGGTCGCCGCCACGCTCGCCGAAATCTTCTACGAAATGGACCGCATGCGCTCGCTGCCGGTCACCACAGAAGAACTCGAAAGCGCGCGCAACTACCTCAGCGGAGTTTTTTCCCTGGGTGTCGCGACGCAGGATGGCGTGCTCGGCCAGCTTTCCAACGTGTATCTAGAGCGCCTGGCCGAAAATTATCTGGAAACGTATCGCGCGCGGATTCACGAGCTCACCGCCGCTGATATTCTGGCCGCCGCGCGCCGCCATTTCGACAGCAAGAACTCCGAAATCGTCGTAGTGGGCGATCACGACCAGGTCTTCGAACAAGCCGCCCTCTTCGGCGATGTCACCGAGTACACAGCGCAGGGGCAGGAAGTCGTATCCGGAAGGCGTATATAAAAGACTCAGCGGAAGAATCCGATGCCGGACGAAATCGAAACGCAAAGCTCTCTCGCAACCGATTCCCGCCACGGCCGGCCTTCGCTTGCGGCGAGGCCGCAGCCGTGGATTCTGCGCAACGAAAAGTTCGTCCGCGCGATGTGCATGGTCGGCGCCTACGTATTCGGCGCGATATTCCTCATTTCTCTCCTAGCCGTAGGTTTTTTGACACTGATCACCCTGGCGCTCGCCATCCTGTTCCTGGCATCGCTGGCCTTGTTTCTGGCCCTCTGGACGATCAAGCGGCGCCGATGAAGCGGACGACGAGCCGTCCAATGACGTGGCCAATGACTCAGCCGATAAAGCGGACGCTGCTGCACCCTTTGCGCCAGAGATTCGTTGCGTCTGCGTTCCTTGCGTCTGTGTTCGCTCTCGTTGCCATCACCAGCTGTTTCGCCGCCCCAAAACGCCCTCCGGCAAAGCCGCTAGACCTCAATGCTGCGACCGCCGCCCAGCTACAGCAATTGCCGGGAGTCGGCCCCGGCACAGCACACGAGATCGTAAGTTTTAGGGAGAAGAGCGGACCGTTTCAGCGCGTCGAGGACCTGCTCGCCATCCACGGCATTTCGAAGGTCAAACTAGAGAAGCTGCGCCCCTACGTATTCGTTAAAGGCAAGCCGACCTAGCCGCCGGCTCAAAGCACCTGGTGGTTTTTCTTCCTGCTGCCAATCGAAAATGGAATCTGGTCCGCGATCTCCACGCCGTATCCCTCCAGCGCCACCACCTTGCGCGGGTGATTCGTCAGCACGCGAATTTTCTGCAGACCAAGGTCGGTAAGAATCTGCGCCCCGATTCCGCTCTCATGCTGCACAAGCCGCTGTCTCCCCAGATCTTTATCGAGCTGCCCTCGCGCATGGTAGAGAATCCGCGGCAGCGTCGCGCCCTCCGGGGGGCGGGCGTCGATTTGAAACCCGCGCCCCGTGTGGTGCAGATACACGAAGACCCCGCAATGCGTTTCGGCGATCGCCTCGAGCGACCGCTCCACCATTTCCCGGCAGTCGCACGCGGTCGATCCGAGCACGTCCCCGGTCAGGCAGTGCGAATGCACGCGCACCAGCGGCAGATGATCGCCCGATGCCGCCCGGCCGCACTGCTGCAGATCGCCGCGCACCAGCGCGACGTGCAGTTCGTTGTCCACGTCGCTCGAATACGCGATCATCCTGAATTCGCCATACTTGGTCGGCAGCACCGACTCGGCGATCCGCCGCACGTAGCGCTCGTGCTGCATCCGGTAGCGGATTACGTCCGCCACCGTGACCAGCTTCAATCCATGCTCTTTGCAGAATTCCGTCAGCTGCGGGATGCGCGCCATCGTTCCATCGTCGTTCATCACTTCGCAGATCACGCCGGAGGGATCGAGCCCCGCAATGCGCGCCAGGTCGAC
>Ga0302325_10036606_pt1 | contig 10002 bp, 9 predicted proteins | sample Palsa_T0_2_FD_201948 | JGI IMG/M metagenome (GOLD analysis project Ga0302325, IMG submission 201948) | Peat permafrost microbial communities from Stordalen Mire near Abisko, Sweden - Palsa_T0_2 | ecosystem: Environmental > Terrestrial > Soil > Palsa > Peat permafrost | place: Sweden: Abisko... | reverse complement strand
CTCCAGTTCCTCATGCTCGATCCGGGCAAGCACGGTTGGATTGCTGATCTTGTAGCCGTTCAAGTGCAGGATCGGCAGCACGGCTCCGTCGGTAATCGGGTCGAGAAACTTGTTCGACTGCCAAGCGGTGGCGAGCGATCCGGTTTCCGCCTCGCCGTCGCCGATGACGCAGGCAACGATCAGGTCGGGATTATCGAAGGCCGCGCCAAAGGCATGGCTTAGCGAATATCCCAGCTCGCCGCCCTCGTGAATCGAACCTGGCGTCGTCGGCGCGACATGGCTCGATATGCCCCCTGGAAAAGAGAATTGTTTGAAAAGCAGCTTGAGCCCAGCTTCATCCTGGCCTACGTTCGGATAAACTTCGCTCCAGGTGCCTTCAAGATAGACGTTGCCCACGATGGCTGGACCGCCGTGGCCCGGGCCGGCGATATAGAACATATCCAGGTCGTACTTCTTGATGGCCCGGTTTAAGTGCGCGTAGATGAAGTTCTGCCCCGGCGTCGTACCCCAGTGGGACACTACCAGCGGCTTGACATGCTCGAGAGTGAGCGGCTCTTTGAGCAGCGGATTGTCATAAAGATAGATTTCGCCGACCGAGATGTAGTTTGCGGCGCGCCAATAAGCGTTCATCTTGCGAAGCAACTCTGGAGTGAGTGTGTCGGTGATCTTTACCGACTCTTCCCGACTTACCACTTCGGGGGTCTCGTGAAGTAGATCCTGCATGAGCAATTCGGTCGGCATGGTTTTCCTTTTCCTGATTGCGGCTACGTTTCAGAGTCTGTTGATAAGGCGATCGTTCATCGCCGTATATGTGGATGCAAGAGTCAGCCCGCTTCCTGTGCGCTGATCGGAACTGTGGCTAATCCGAGCGAGGCAAGCTTCGCGCAGGTCGACCTGTAATCCTGGTGAAGAATGCCCCGCATCCCCAGGCCTTTTGCGATCTAGACGAACATCGCCGTGTTGTCGATAAAGGCGACTTGCTCGACCGGCGTCTGGGCGAGGTCGAGCGCCAGACGAAATATCTCCACATCCGGCTTGCGCATGCGAACGAAGCAGGAAGAAATGAACGTGTCCGCCAGCCGTTCCAGCTTGAACTTGCGGATACGGTGCGCATTGACCTCGCGCGATTCATTGCTGACCACTACGATCTTCAGGCTATGCAGGCGCTTGAGTTGAGCGATAAGTTCGATCATCCTGGGATAAGGCTTCGATTGCGCGAACATGAAATCCCGAAACTGGTTCCGGGTAAAACTCCGCTTCTCGTAAAAGACCACCCAGCCGAGATATTCCTCAAAAGTGAGCTTTCCTTCTTCGTGGGTCTCGAAGACCAGGCGATGACGCTCGTCCATCTCCGCCCAGTTCAGGTTAAAGTTCTTGGCCGCCAACTTACGGGCAAGATGGTCCCACCCATTGGTGAGCAACACTTCGCCGACATCCACAAACAGCGCCGTGATCGGAACCGTTCGTTTCATCGAACCTCAGGAAGTTCCGGACCTTGCTTCCGACACGCTTGCCCTTTCAGAAAAGCTCGATATCGGAGGGTGTGACTGCAGGTCTGTGGCGAATCGAAGCGCCCCGGTTGCCCCCTTTGCCGCGAAGCTTTCTGGCAGCGGTCCACTGCCAACAGTATTCAGCGAATCCAATCCACAAGCTGTGCAGTTTAGCTCAACTGAGTCTGCAATCGGGGCCACGGCATGAGCAGAATCGCACGAGCAAAACCTCCGGACGGCCGCAGACTCGCACCTCAAGTCGGTAGAGTGCCCGAAGAGCTGGAGTTTTCCCACTTCACAGGACGATCACCGCAGAACCCAGGCCACTTTCGTTCTTCACCGTCAAGAGCGCCTGGTTCGCCTCGGCAAGAGGAAAGACCGTAATCATGGGGCGAATGTCGAGGTCATGGGCGATCTTCAGAAAGTCCTGGGCATCCTGGCGGGTCATGTTGGCCACGCTGCGGATTTGCCGCTCGCCCCAGAGCAGGCTGTCGTAGTCGAATGCCGGCATTTGATCCAGATGGATCGCGTTAATTGCGACGACTCCACCCTTGCGCAAGCAGGAGAGCGCGCTGACGACGACTTTACCGCTCGGCGCGAAGGTCACGGCGCGATCCAGCTTCACCGGAGGCCTATCGTCTTCGGTACCAACCCACGTCGCGCCCAGCGAAGCAGCTCGCTTGCGATGGGCTTCGCCTCTCGTGGAAACATACACTTCGCATTTCCAAGATTGCAGAATGGCAATCGCCAGACTCGCGGAGCTCCCGAAGCCGAATAGCCCAACCCTTTCCCCGGGCTCGACACCCGCAACTCTCAAGCTGCGAAAGCCGATAATTCCGGCGCAAAGCAGAGGAGCGACATGCGCATCATCCAGGCCAGAGGGCAGAGGGAATGCAAAGTCCTCACGAACGAGAGCGTATTCGGCATAACCTCCATTGACTGTGTAGCCGGTAAACGTAGGCTGGTCGCATAGATTTTCCATTTCATGTTGGCAAAACCAGCAGCTGCCGTCGACTCCGCCGATCCATGAGACGCCCACTCGCGTTCCCAACGGCAGCGACACCGTCGGGCCGCCGGCAACTTCTCCAACAATTTGATGGCCGGGGATGAGTAGAGGCTTGATCGGTGGCAGATCGCCCTCGACGATGTGCAGGTCGGTGCGGCAGACCCCACACGCCACCACCCGGAGCAATACGTAACCAGCGGCGGGCTCCGGCTGGTCAACATCCTCGATGTGAAGGAATACCCCTGGCGCTGTCTGGCCCGATTTGAAGACGGCGGCTTTCATAAGCTTGCTCGCTACAAAGATGCCCTCGAAGGCTTTTGACTGAAGGTGGTTGGCCCGGCATGATTCAAGCGAACGAACACCTCCCTTGACTATCCCGGAAACATACCGCGAATGCTGGTCACTTGTGCTCAGGAAAGGGACTGCCTGGCGCGTAGGATTCGGGGCATAGAGTCTCAGCGATGTGCTCGGCGATAGGGGCCGACATCTCTGATGAACAACCTGAACAACCACGGTCACGAAAGCGGAGAACATTCTCACGGACTTGGTCCCCAATGGAAGCGCGCCCAAAACTATTTTTCGGATAGGAACCAATTCCAGGAGAGCGATAGGTCCTGGCACTATGAGCCTGCAAACTCTTTACCCGCTGCGGTTCGACCCGATCTACCAATATCGGTTGTGGGGAGGCCGGCGTCTGGCCGAAATATTGGCCGAGCCGCTGCCCAACGGCCCTGTCGGCGAGGCATGGGTGCTGAGCGATCGCGAAGATCATCCCAGCCGCGTAGCAGACGGGCCTCTCAAGGGCCGCACCATCGGCCAATTGATGCATGAGTTTCCCGAGCAGTTGATGGGAGACTTATCGGGGTCTTTTAGCCGCTTTCCCCTGCTCCTCAAGTTCCTCGATGTTCACGAGATGCTTTCCGTGCAGGTCCATCCCGCCGATTACCGCGCCACTCTGCTGCCGCCCGGCGAGACCGGAAAGACCGAGGCCTGGGTCGTTCTCGAGGCCGCTCCGGGAAGCCGCATCTACGCCGGCCTTAGGCCGGGAACGACCCCTGCAGACTTGCGGACTTCCCTCTCGAACGATAAATTGGCGGATCATATGGTCCGCATCTCTCCCAAAGTCGGAGATGCGGTGTTCACACCCGCGGGGACGGTCCACTCTCTCGGCGGCGATGTCATGGTCTTCGAGATTCAAGAGAATAGCGACGTCACCTTTCGCTTGTACGACTGGGGGCACATCGACCCGAAGACCGGCCGACCTCGTCCACTCCAGGTCGAGCAGGCGATGGCGTCGATTTGCTACGAAAACAGCGCCGCGGGTCTGGTTACGCCCGTCGTCGAGGCGACGACGCCAATTCATCGCGAGCAGTTGTTCCACGACAAGCATTTCCGCCTATGGCGTCTGTGTGGGCAATCGCCCTTTTCAGTTGGAACTCCCGATGCGCCTCGGGTACTGGTCTGCGTTCAGGGCGCCGGCCACCTCCAACACGATGGACAAACATACGCCGTCGCCAAAGGCGAGGTGTGGCTCCTGCCGGCCGTTGTCGGGGTCTGCGTGGTTCGGCCAATAGCGCCCATCACTCTGTTTGAAATTGCAATTCCAAAATGAGGTTAGAGGCAAATGAAGAAGCTGATCGTCTTCGATCTGGACGGGACGCTGGCCGAAAGCAAGTCGTCTCTGGATGCCGAGATGTCGATTCTGTTGCATGAGCTGCTCGCGACCGTCGAAGTCGCCGTGATATCCGGAGGCGATTGGCCGCAGTTCGAAAAGCAGGTGTTGTCCCATCTGCCCCAGGATGGACGCCTCAAGGGTCTATCGTTGCTTCCCACCTGCGGCACCAAGTTCTTTCGTTATACCGGCGCCTGGAACAAGATCTACTCGGAAGACTTCACCTCGGATGAAAAGTCGAAGATCGTCGCCGCGCTGCGCAAGGCAGTTCAGGACGCTGGCATCCAAGTTGAAAAGCTGTGGGGAGAAACCATCGAAGATCGAGGCAGCCAGATTACTTACTCCGCTCTAGGCCAACACGCGCCCTTGAATGAGAAAAGCAAATGGGACCCCGACTACGCCAAACGCAAAACGATCAAGGCGCTCCTCGACACCCAGTTGCCTGAATTCTCGGTTCGCATGGGCGGGGCGACCTCCATCGATGTTACAAAACCGGGCATCGACAAGGCTTACGGCGTCCGAAAGCTGCGCGACATCCTGGGCATTTCTCTGAAAGAGATGATCGTCATTGGCGACGCCATGTTCCCGGGAGGAAATGATTACCCCGCCGAGCAGGCTGGGGTGATTGCCATCCCGGTGCGAGGCCCCGAAGACACTAAGCGAGTCATTGAAGCCATCATCGCCTGCCTCGAAGACGACATGCCGCCCAATTCCTTTGTCGGCGAGTACGCCCTGCATGGGGACGCTCATTCATGAGCGCATCCGTCGATCTCAAATTGCATCGCCTGGGGACGATCATGGAGCCTCAGCCTGGCAATCCTCAGGAAGTCGAAGGCGTCCTGAATCCAGCGGCCGCTCGCGGCCTGGACGGGCATCTTTACCTATTCCCTCGGCTGGTGGCCAAAGGGAACTACTCGCGCATTGGCATAGCGCGGGTCCGCTTTGACGAGGCCGGCGATCCAGTCGGCGTCGAGCGGCTAGGTATCGCGCTGGAACCGGAAGTCGACTATGAAATGCGTCCTGACGGTGGCGGAGGATGCGAAGATCCCCGCGTCACCTTCATCGAGCCGCTCCATTGCTACATCATGAGTTACACGGCGTTTTCGCCGCGAGGGCCACGGATCGCCCTGGCCGCCTCGGAAGATATCCTTCACTGGAAACGACTGGGCCTCGTAAAGTTTGCTCCCGCGAACGGAGTCGACTTCGACGAGGTGGATGACAAAGACGCGAGCTTCTTTCCCGTTGCCATTCCGAACCCATCCGGGCATCCGGAGTTGGCGCTGCTTCACCGGCCGCTTTTCCCGGGGACTCGCCCGGAGGAGACCGCCTGCCTCAGCGCCGAACGCGAATGCGATATCGATCGCGAGAGCATATGGATCTCCTACTCGCCCGCAGGCTCGCGGGAGACTGCGGGCGGCGTCGGTCCCGTCCATTTCCAGCAATTCACTTCCCATCACAGGCTCGCGACGCCGGTGTCGTCGTGGGAGCGGCTGAAAATCGGGGCGGGCACTCCGCCGATCCTCACTCGTCACGGCTGGCTCATCCTCTATCACGGCGTTAGCGAGGTCGACCAGTCGAAGAGCGCCGAACATCATCTCTGTTATTCAGCGGGCGTGATGCTGCTCTCGAAGGAGCACCCCCAGCAAATCCTCTATCGCTCGGCGCAGCCCGTCTTAACGCCGCTGCTTCCGCAGGAACGCCAGGGAACGATTGCGAATGTTGTCTTTCCCACCGGCATCGACCGGCGGGACGACCTCGGCTCTCCCGATCGCTTCGACGTTTATTACGGCATGGCCGACAACCGGATTGGCGTAGCCCGCTTGGATGTCCCCGCGCATCTGCGGCAAGCCGCAATCGCCGACCCGCCCTTGGCCGCAACGGGCTGATACGGGCGACGTTCTGGTTTAAGGAAGGGATCATGGAAATCTCCCCGTTGGGTCAGTCCTTCCGAGGCAGCTATCGCAAGGTCGCTAGCCCGATCCATACGATTCTGGTGCTCGCCGCTTTGGGAGGTTGGGCGTTCGCGCACAAGATCTCGGCGGATCACATGAGCGCAGGGGCTCATTCGAATCGCATCCGCTCTTATCTGCTCATCCTTTTGTTTGAATGGCTCTTGTTCGCGCTGGTAATGGCAGGCGTGTGGCGTAGTCGCACCTCTGTCCTCATCGTTCTCGGGGATCACTGGCATTCCATCTCCCAGGTGCTGCGGGATATCGGAATTGCCCTTGGTTTCTGGATCGTTGCCGCGGGGCTGCTTTGGCTCTTCGGCTGGCTCCTGCGTATCCATGAGAACGGCGCTGCGATAGCGGCGATGCTTCCTCACGGGGGTGTCGAACTGGCATGTTGGATCGCGCTCTCCGTTACCGCCGGTATCTGCGAGGAAACGATCTTCCGAGGTTACCTGCAAGCTCAATTCATGGCCCTGACAAAGAGTGCTCCTGCCGGCATTATTCTTTCCGCCGTAATATTCGGCGCGGCTCACGCGTACCAGGGCTTCCGAATGACGATTTTGATCGCCCTGTACGGAGCTATGTTCGGGATTCTGGCCCATTGGCGTGGAAGCGTTCGCCCCGGAATGATTGCTCATGCTTGGCAGGATTCGTTAAATGGAGTGCTTGCCACTGTGATGAGGCACTAGACCGTCGTAATTTGCGCAAATAATCACATCAGGAGCGTGCTCATCAGAAATCGATCGACTTAACACCTCAATTGATTTTTGTACCGGCCTCGAACCTGTCTTCATGAGGGATGCCAAGCCTGAATTGAGGTTGGCACAACGAGATTGCGCGGCGCATGTTGCGGTCCACAATAGCTAACCGGATTATGAAACTCAACGGATTTCTGATATGCACTCATCATCCACTCAACTCAATCGCGACCCATATCTGGGCACGTCATCGAAACATATACCTTTCGCCAATCAAGATGCCACTGCACGAGTACCGTCTAGTTGCAGCTCTGCATCATGGTGAGATACAGGAGCGAAATGACGACGGACCCGGCAATGCTGATGGCGAAGAGGGGGCTTCTGTCGGTCAATCCTGATCCGGCGGCGCCCGATTCGGTTCGCCTGTATTCCTGAGGTTTAAGCGGGTTGTAGGAGACAGGAAAGGTTCCGCCCGTTGGCATGGCGACGGGTGAGGTGAACTTGCCGCTGAAGGTTTTTGCATGGGCGTAGTAGGTGAAGGAGATCAAGAAGCGATAGGAGTCGGGAGCGATGCCGAGCGTAAGGGTATTCATCCTGGCAAACTCGTAGTGGCAGTCAGTGACTTCGGCTTGAGTTGCCAGCCAGGGGACTGCGGAGTCGAATCGATCCTCGGTCTTTGCGATCCTCGGATTAACGGTTTTCGGCACCCTACCCTTTTTTGCAATGGGTATATTTCGAGCGCTTGAACCTGCGTCCCACCGATGCACCCGAGGCCTGTTCGTATCGTTCATCAGCGTTGCCAGAGGATTTGCGAAGCTTCAAGCGGCACAGAAGCGTGTGCATGATATGGAATAATGCGTATGGTGTATTCCTCAGCGGGACGAGTTGCCGCTATCTGAGCAGAATAGGTTGTAACTTCCTTCGAATTTGCGCAGGTTTTGCATACAGCCATGAGCTCTATCGCAGGTGCGCCTTTCTGGCTCTGCCAGCAAAGCTTTGATCTTGTCTTTTGAAACGGTCTGCAGGATCACCCAGGGATTCTGGGTGGCCTCCCACAGTTGGTCCGCGCCATGGTTCCAGGACCAGTGCAGATTGAGAGCCAATTCGACCAGCGCATCGCTTCCTTCAATCTGCGGGCCCGGCGTGAATTCGTTTCGATCGCTCAATTCGTCTCCATGCCGCCATCGAAGGCAGCAGCGGCCGTCAACTCTTATTTCTTCTGTAGCTGCTTGCGGATCGACTGCAATTCCGCCTTTCGCTTCGGAGTGGTTTTGGGATAGGCCATCTTAAGGCCTCCGAGCGCATCAAGGACAATTCGCGAAACGATCAGGCGGGCGTTGTCTTTATCGTCGGCTGGAACAACGTACCAGGGTGAGTGATGGGTGCTTGTCGCACCCAGGCAAGCCCCGTAAACCTCCATGTAGTGCTTCCAGTATTTCCGCTCGTGAATATCCGCAACGCTGAATTTCCAGTTCTTGTCCGGCTCATCGATGCGCGCCAGGAACCGCTTTCGCTGCTCATCCTCGGAGAGATGGAGAAATATTTTGACGATCTTCGTGCCATTGCGGTGAAGGTGACCTTCCAAATCCACGATGGAGCGATACCGCTCCTGCCAGATCGTTTTCTCGTCGCGCAATTCTTCCGAAAGCCCCTGGCTGCGGAGAATTTCCGGATGCACGCGAACCACCAACACTTCCTCGTAATAGGAACGGTTGAAGATACCGATCCGTCCACGCTCGGGAAGACGGCATGTCGTGCGCCACAGAAAATCATGTTCCAGTTCTTCGGCGCTCGGCTGTTTGAAACTGAAGACCTCGCAGCCTTCCGGGTTGACTCCCGACATCACATGCCGGATGGCGCCATCCTTGCCGGCCCCATCCATCCCCTGAAAGATAAGCAGCAGCGCGTAGCGGTTCGAGGCGTAATGAAGGTGTTGTAGCGAACTCAAATCGGACACATGTTCTTCCAGCAGTTTTCGGTAGCCCTTCTTTGACTTGAAGAAAGGCTTGACAACCGTTTTCCACTTTTTCAGGTCCACAGGCTCGTCAGGGGGCACACGGAAATCCTCTGAACTGATTTTTGTCTTCGATTTGCCGGCGATACCTGCCTCCTGCGTCGAGTTCTGCTTACTTGCGAGTGTCATTTGTGCGGAGTCTCCTGCTTTGCGGTCTCCCATTCCTGAACCGCCTGAACCTCCTCGCGCCCCAACTCCTCGTAGAGTTCATGGACTCTCTTGACGAGCCTTGGCGTCACATCGGCCTGCGTCTGGTCATTGGCGTCCGGTTTGGGATCAGCGGCTTTGGCTTTCAACGGAGACTGGTTTTTGACCTCAGGGCCGGTCTCCGGTTTCGGTTCAGTCTCGGGTTCAACTCGGGCCTTAGGTTTAGCATCGGCTTTGGCTTCATCTCTTCTGATTTCGCGTTCCGCCTGCTCCCAATCCTGAGCTGCTGGACTTTCCCCATGCCCCCTCGCCTCGTGGATTTCATAGGCTAACTTCGCGATCTGCGGCTTCAAATCGGGCGGAGTCGTGGTTTTGGCTTCGGGTTGCGGTCCCGCCTTGTCATCGGGTTTCGCCTCAGCCGTCGCTTTAGGCTTAGTCTCTGCTTTGATTTCCGGCTTCGGCTCCTCGGCTTTGGCCTCAGGCTTCACCTGGTCGGTCTTATCGCCCGACTTCGGTGCGTCGGTCTTTGCCTCAGGTTTCGGTTGTCCGGCTTTGTCGTCAGGCTGCGGTTGAGTAGCTTTGTCTTCCGACTTGGGTGCGTCTGCCGTGGCCTCGGTTGTTGGCGCGTCGGCCTTGGCATGATCCAGCAGCCGATAGCCAACCAGTTTCAAGCGATCGGTTATAAGGAAACAGACCAAGGCGTAGGCCCAAACGAGCCCAGCCAGCTTCCAGCCGAGCGGCGTCATGAACAGCCCATACACCGCAATCAGAGTCGCTATCATTTGCGTACCGAGCACGGCCATCCACAGAATCCGCGCAGGGCGAATGGACCAGAATGGCCCGCGTGTCCGCGTCAGGAAGATGGTCAGATGGCCTGCAACCGACAGCTTCAAGTACATCAGCGTCTGCAGTTGCGGGTGACTGAGATGTAGGAAGCGATCGCCAAAAAAGAACAATCCGAATGCGAACGCCACGCCGATGACACCCAGGAAGGTAGATATCCCAAGCACCAGGCGCATGTTCCAG
>Ga0302325_10036605_pt1 | contig 10002 bp, 9 predicted proteins | sample Palsa_T0_2_FD_201948 | JGI IMG/M metagenome (GOLD analysis project Ga0302325, IMG submission 201948) | Peat permafrost microbial communities from Stordalen Mire near Abisko, Sweden - Palsa_T0_2 | ecosystem: Environmental > Terrestrial > Soil > Palsa > Peat permafrost | place: Sweden: Abisko... | reverse complement strand
GATCGACAAGATCAAAAATACGATTCAGCCTTTCGCCAGTTATTCCTACGTCCCCCGCATCTACCAGGGCAATCAACCGCTGTTCGATCAAACCGATCGCCTCAATTCCCGCAGTCTGCTCACCTACGGCTTCACCACCCGCTGGTTCGCCAAGAGCCGGGAAGAAGAGCCTTCAGCGGATACCGAGGACACCGACGATAGTTCGAACCCGGAGACGGCCGACGAAGATTCCGGAGTTAACGGTCCGCTGCACGAAGATCCGCTCGCGGGACCGCAGATTCCGCACGGCGGCAGTATCCTCCGGGATGGAGAACGTTCGCAGCAAATCGGCTCGCTAACGATTCAGCAGGCCTACGACACCTCGCATCAGGTGGCCCAGAACTCGAACCTGTCGGACATCCAGGCGCTGTCGCACATCTACGCGCTGCAGTTTTTTACCTTCAGTTCCGAGGTTGATTACAGCCCGCGACAGCACGCGGGAGTCTCCTTTGCCGATGCCGCCATAAGTGTCGAGCCGCCATGGGAGCGTCCGACCTCGAGCATCTATATGGGCAGGACTTTGCAGGGCTCGTTCCTGCAGCTGGATTACAACTACAGCAATCGGCGCGACACGGTCTTCCCCCCGACCAACAAACAAAGCTCGGAGCTGGTAAGCGGACGCGCCTACACCGAGGTCTTCGACCGCCTGGGCCTGTACTTCTCGCCGAGCTACGATCTGGGGACGAATAAATTTCTGGCCACCGAATATGGGCTGCGGCTGAAATCACCATGCGATTGCTGGGCGGCCGATTTCGGCGTGACCGACTCGGTCAATCCCAACGAGACGCTGGTCCAGGTCCAGCTGACCCTCGGCGGCCTCGGCTCATTCGGCCAAAGTCCCTTCGGCCGCAACCCCTTCCAGCGCCAGGGCCTGGTAGGCTCCTCAACCGGCGTCCTCCCAAACTACTAAAGGTGCACAGTGGGGCGCCCCGCCGTGCCCGCCTTCACGGGTGCACGTCGCAGACGCAACGTCTCCCAAATCCGGTCCCCCGTCCCCCCGCAGGAAGCCGTTAGGTTCCGCGTGTAGTTGGGGCTGCCCGCTGAAGTGGGGCGCGCCGCCGTGCCCGCCATCCCTCTGTCTCCTCTCCCTGCAAGGGACTCCCTCCATCCGGTTCCCCTTCCCGCGCGGGAAAGGGTTAGGGGTTAGGTTCCACGCGTCGCTACGCGACGCGTTCCGTCCCCTCCCATCCATCACGTGGGTAAGTATCCCCTAGAAGTAGGGTGATTAATCTGGTCTAATCTCAAGTGACAAGGGAACGTGGAGAAATCTACGGGGGGTTCAGGCGGGTAGTCAGGCTATCCGTCAACGGCCATCCTTATGTCGATTGGGAGGAGATCATGCCGCGAATTCAGAAGTGGGTAACAGAATGCGTGCTGTACATGTATCCTTAGGTTACAGACGCAAAAGCTGGAGCTAAAGCGGGCGGCACGGGTTTCTTGGTTCACATACCGTCCGAAGCGCACGCGCCTCGCAGCTACCTTGCAGCGGTCACGAACAGGCATATTATCGAGGAAGAAAAAGCGCCTGTTATTCGGCTGAACACAAAGAGTGGGGACACTGATATCTTAGACTTCACGCCCGAATCATGGATTTTTCACCCTGACGGTGATGACGTGGCCGTGCGTCCGATAGGACTCAATCTAGACCATCACAAGTTTCTTTCGATCCCGACCAAATACATACTAACTCCGCAACTAGCTGAGGATTTAGGGATCGGGCTCGGAGATGACCTTTATCTGGCTGGAAGGTACATCAATCATGAAGGTAGGCAGCGAAACATCCCTACCGTGCGATTTGGCACAATCGCGATGATGAATGAGGAGCCAATCCAAGGCTACCAGGATTACATGCAGGAAAGTTTTTTAGCCGAGGTCCGAACAATTGGAGGTTACAGCGGTTCGCCAGTGCACGTAATTTTGCCGAGAGAAAGATGGGATGAGCATCCGGATTACAAGCACCTTAGTGAACCGGGACACCTTCAATGGCTGCTTGGAATTGAATGGTGCAACGTACCGCTTACGCCTCAGCCGATTTTGCGCCGCAGTAAAGGCAAGCTACACCCGCATCCTAAGTACTTCGCGCGGGAGAACACAGGAATGTCCGGCGTCATTCCCGCGTGGAAAATACTTGATATACTGAATCTGCCGAGGTTGAGAGCAATGCGTCAAAAAAGAGACGAAGAACTAACTGCGAAGAAAGCGGAAAGCCCAGTGCGTCTCACCGGCGCCGGCAGTGCTCAAAAGCGCAAGAATCGCGACATTGATATCCCGCCAATCGGTCGAAAGAGATTTTTTGACGCTCTTGAAAAGGCTACCAAGCGAGAAAAGTAAGTAGAACCGAATTCAGGGCGGCCATAGCTTTTCCTTATCCAGCCTTCTATCAATGACCTGATCCGAGACTGCAAAACTTTTGCTTATTTTCGTACAGACATAAGGTTTCGCAGTATACGCTGCGTTCTTTAAATCGAATTTCGCGCGGTTCAAAATCTTAATGTATTGCTCAAGTTCAGCCTTTAGCGCTTCCCGAGGCACTAGAAGTAATCCGGCGAAATCATATGCCTGAAACTCAAGCGTGCTCCGTTGGTGTTCAGGAAACTTTCTGAGTGCTGTTTTCCACTCATCGACAGTAGAGAACTCAATTTGGGCTTGCACTTCTCTGTGGAGCTCAATGTGTCCAAGTTCGTGCGCGAGTGAGAACCGGTATCGAAATGGAGATTTTTGTTCAAACACACCCTGGTCGATGAAAATGGACGATTGGCCCTTACCGGTAAACGCGTCTATCTCATGAACCTGCTTTAGGCCGGGCATGGGGATGATCGTTATGCCGCATTGAAACTCAAGGATCTCCTCCACAGGTACGGGAAGGGTGCGTTCAGGATGATACTTGTCCAAGACTTCTTCAGCCTTGGCTCTTATTTGCTCATAGGTGAAGGAAGGAACTATTAGAGCCAAGGCTGAATCAGGTTAGGCTTTGCGGATTCGTTCTACGAGATCATCCAAGCTTTTCGGATCGACTCGCTGGCCGCGTAATGTGCGAAACAGTACGGGTAGCTGCTCAACGATTGCTTCGTCGTTAAGCATATCTTCGGGGATTCGACCCCGTTCTGCCGCAGCAAGGTCGAAGAATTCGTACCAAGCATCGCTCCCGTTTTTGATTTTAAGAGCAGCGGCATATTGTTCCAGTTTCGCCCTAGATTCAGGTGCAGGCATTAAGCCTCGTTCAAGACGACTCATATTGCCCGGATCGAATCCATTCGTTAAGCAGAACTCTCTTAGGGAGAGTCCGGCTTTAGCCCGCATGGACCTAAAGAACTCTCCAAACGTACGCATTTACATCGCACCTCCGTTGTACTTAATCTACAACATGCGGGCGGGAAAGCAAATGGCCCGAAATCCGTAGGATTTCTAAGCCTTTTTGACGATTCGCGCGGTGAAGGCGTCGAACATATTTCGCTTGCCGAGACTCTTCCGCCGATTGTACCGGAACGAATACTCGTTCAGATACATCTGCAAATATTTTGCGCTGACATTGTGATACACGCCTCGAATTCCGTTCTTGGTTAAGCTCCAGAAGCCTTCCAGCGTGTTCGTGTGAACATCGCCATCGACATACACGCCTTGCGTATGATTGACGCGCCGATGCTGAAAACCCATCTGGCGTAGATCGTGGAAGTGGTGCGCTTCATCGGTGAAAATCATCGTTCGCGGTAACACGCGCTGTCGGATTGGTGCGAGGATGTTCCCCTTCCAAGGCATCGTCAGCACGGTCGCTGAGACGCGTCCGCCGCGCTCGACCATACCAGCCACCGAGGTCTTGCCCATGTTGCGATGCGCATCGCGCTTGTTCTTGTGTTTGTTCCGTTCGCTGCCGCCATAATAACTTTCGTCCGCTTCGATTTCGCCACGAAATTTAGGTCCGTCAGTCTCATCCAGCATTGAGCGAATCCGATTGAACATTCGCCATGCGCATTTGTAGGTAACGCCAAGCTCGCGCTCTAACTGCTTGGCGCTGATGCCGCATCGCGTCGAAGCCATCAAGAAAATCGCGTGAAACCATAATTTCAGTGATGTTGCCGAGTCCTCGAAAATCGTGCCGCGCATCGGATGCACGTGGTGTCCGCAGAACTGGCACGAGTATGAAGGACGGCTCACGACGCGATAGTGCCTGGTAACTTTGTCGCACTTCGGGCAGCGAATGCCGTTCGGGTAGATCCGGTTCTTGAGCCATTCCAGACAAGCTGCATCGTCTGGAAACTCTCGATCAAACTCCATCATCGTGAACGTGCCGTCTGAAGACTCGCTGCGAATTGGGTTATTTCGATTAGACTTGCTCATATCCAGATATATACCAAAAGCACTGTACCTACGTCAAGGGGATACTTACCATCACGTGTGCCAGACGCGCGACTCATGCTCGCCCGAATTTGTCCCCCACGCAGCGCTCTGCTAACTCAATGTCGATGAAGCCGCGCCACGCCGCAGCGCTCGCGCTTGTGGGCTGGTATCTGATGGTCCCGCCCGCCTCGGACTGGAAAAGGCTCTATCATTTATTCATTGAACCGCCGGGCTACTACTCTCATGGGGAGCCCTTCTATCCTGCGCCCTTCTGCAAATGGGAGAAGCTCGGCGAATTCTACTCACAGGTTAACTGCGAAAGCACTCGCGAGTTTATCGTGCGTCACGACGGCAAGCTCGAGCGTCGGCCGATGCCCCCAAACGTCCCAAACGACTGGATTCCGAACGCCAGGCAATATCAAGCGAATCATGCGACCTGCATCGCCACCGACGACCCACGTCCCAAGCAAAAATAGGACGAACCTTTGCGCCTCTCTCTCCCAGCACCCCGCTAGAAATACAACAGCGCGATATCAGTCAGGATCCACAGCGCAACCGCCAGCATCAGCGGCCGGTCGCGCAGTAGCGCGATAGCGGGGTCGCCGCCCTCGTTGCGCTCGTCGATCAGATACAGATATCGCAGGATTCCAAACGCAACAAACGGCACCGTCAGATAAAGATGCGCCGTGCCGAGCTTCGCCTCGACTTCCGCCGACGCCGTGTAAATCATGTAGCTGACCAGAGTCGCCCCAGCCACGATCGAGATCATCTGATCGACCAGTCGAACGCTATACTCCGACAGCGCGCTGCGATGCGCGATCGCATCTTCCCCCAGCGCAATCAATTCATGACGCCGTCGCGCCAGCACCAGGAATAACGCAAGCACGAAGGTGATAAATACCAGCCACGGCGATACCTCGACGTGGATCGCAACGCCGCCCGCGAAAGCCCGCAGCACGAACCCGATGGCGACGGCGATCACGTCGATAATCACCTGGTGCTTGGCCCATAGCGAATAAACAAACTGCAGCACGGCGTACAGGATCGCGATCCCGACGAATTCGCGCCCCAGCACTATACTCAACACAGCCGCAATCGCCGCGAGCGTCAGCGCAAACCGCGTCGCCGCCGCAACGGTGACGTCGCCGCGCGCCAGCGGGCGATTACATTTTTCGGGATTCAGCCGATCCGCGTCGCGATCCGCGATGTCGTTGAGCACGTAACCGGCGCTGGCCAGCGCGCAGAACGCGACGAACGCAATCACCGCCAGCACAACGTCGCGAAAAACCAGCAGGCGCTGGCCGAATACCAGCGCCGCCAACACCAGCGCGTTCTTGATCCACTGATGCGGCCGCGCCAGCCGAATCATCGCTGCCATCTGGCCAGTCCTCTGGCTCTCGTTCAAATTAACCGCCGCGTTCACTACCTGTGGTTGTACAGGTCCGCGCTTCGCCGCGGAAGATGGGGCACTTGACGGCGAGCCGCGTTTGCGAAAACAGTACCCCTCGATGAGTACCTCGACACAGGAAAAAACCGGCCCGTCGGCCACCGTCGATCTCGCCGGCCTCAAGCGCTTCCTCGATGAACGCAGGCTCGGCGATACGGCCGCGCTCCGCTCGGAAAATATCTCGTTCGGCCATTCCAACGAGGTTCACCTGGTTCATTTCGACCGCCATTCATGGGCGCTCAGACGCCCGCCCCGCGGACCGCTGCTCCCAACCGCGCACGACATGATGCGCGAATATCGCGTGCTCAAGGCCCTGCAGGACACCGCCGTGCCGGTGCCGCGCATGTACGCCGTCTGCGAAGATCCGTCCTACATCGGCGCGCCGTTCTACCTGATGGAGTACATGACCGGCCAAGTCGTGCGCGCCGACAACCAGCATTTCGTGCAGACGCCCGCTCTGCGCCGCCAGGTCAGCGAGCACATGGTGGATGTGCTCGTGGCGCTGCAGGAAGTCGATTGGCGCGCGGCCGGCCTCGAGGGCTTCGGCCGCCCCGACGGCTATCTCGAACGCCAGCTCAAGCGATGGACCGATCAGCTCGAGCGCACCATTCCGTACACGCGCCCGCTGCCCGTGATGGAGAACGTCAAGGAATGGCTGCGCGCGCGAATCCCCGAGTCGCCGGCGCCCACGATTGTCCACGGCGACTATAAGCTCGACAACGTGATGTTCGATCCGAAAACCTCACGCGCAATCGCCGTGCTCGACTGGGAAATGTCCACCATCGGCGACCCGCTCGCCGACCTCGGCTGGATGCTGACCTACTGGCCCGACCCGACCGACCGCGCGTCGGGCGGCGTGATCTCCAGCATGGAAGCCGCCGAAGGATGGATGACGCGCCGCGAGATGATCGATCGCTACGAGCATCGCACCGGCCGCGCGATGCGCGATTTCGGATTCTACCAGGCTTTCGCACTATTCAAGCTCGCGATCATCATGGAAGGCAGCTACTCGCGCTTCGTGCGCGGACAGGCCGACGATCCAATGTTCGCCGGAATGAAAGAGCGCGTGCCAGCCCTCGCCGACGCGGCCTGGTCGGTCTGCAACGCTACCTCGCGCCGCTAGCAAAGATCGACCGCAACCATCCACGCGCCTCGGGATACTGATCGAGGTCGAGCACGAATTCCTGCCCGGGATAAGCAGACTGCAAACGCGTTGATGTCGCGCCCTCCGTCCATCGATTCGCCTTCGAATGATAGGAGAGGGCAGGGCGCCCGCGCGGCTCGAACCATAGCGGCAGTCGCCACTTCGAACATCCAATGTATGGATCTGTTTGCGAAAGTATCAGCCGAGGTGCGATCCGCTCGAACGTCCCGCCGCCGCTCATGTTGACACTAGTTGACAAGTGCCGGTCGCCGGCAAAGTACAAAGTATTGTTCTTGTAACGATCGGGCGCCGCGAGATGCGGATGGGTGGCGGCCCAGGGGATCTCGGCCGCGAGGCCGTCGGTCGCTTGCGCGACGCGACCGACCTGCAGCCAGCCGAAGATGACGTGCAGCTTGGGTGCCTCGCGCACGAAGCGGAACCTACCGCCAACCTGCTCGGCTCGCCGAAAGCAGCCGAAGAAAAGGAAGAGATCTCCCTTCTTTATTTTGTGGCCGCCCAGGTGACTTTGCGCGGCGCCGGCCTGCCCGAAGATAGGACGCCATCGCGCGGCGCGCGCGATCGCATCGCGGCGCAAATCCGGATCGAGATGCGCGCCGTCGTCGCGCCGGACTCGGCCGCGGGTCAGGTCTTCGACGATTTGCGCGATTGAAGAGCCGGTGAAGGAAATCTTTTCGTAGCGCGTCGGCGATCCTGCGTCGGGAATCGGAAGCGAGCATAGTTGGCCGTCGAGGATCGGGCTTGGGCATCCGCCGTTGGCCGAGTCGAATCCTTTTCTGCTGAGTATGAGCTTCATCGGAGTCGGGTCTGCGCTGCCATGCTATATTTCTTCCCGAATGCGCGACAAGGAATCTCAGCTGCTCGCCGAGCTGGCGCGCTTTATCGAACGCATCAGCGCGATTGCGCGCACCGGGCTCGCCTTCAAGCCCGACGGCTTTGACTCGGAGCGCTACGAGGAGTTGCTGAAGGAGGCGGCGAGGATGCATTCGATCGTCGCCGGCGCCAGCGACGCGGACGCGGAAGAGTTGCGGCGGCGATGGCGCGAGCAGGTGATTGCCGGCTACGACGGATACGTGACGGCGGCGTCGGGATGCGGGGTGATTGCGTTCAACGAGCGCGACGAGATTCTGCTGATGCAGCGGCCGACCGGCAAGTGGTGGTATCCCACCGGCTTCTGCGATGTGGGCGTGTCGCCGGCGGAGAATGCGGCCAAGGAAGCGCGCGAGGAGACCGGCCTTAGCGTGATGCCCGAGCGTTTGATGGCCGTGATCGACAACAAGAAGTACGGCTCACCGGCGCGTCATATCTACTCGATGCTTTTCTATTGCCGGATTGTTGGCGGCGTGCTGAAGCCGAATCCGCTGGAGGCGATGGCGGCGGGATTCTTTCCGCTCGAGCGTTTGCCGGAGCCTTTGCATGGGGTGGATCGCAAATGGATTGCGCTTGCGCGCGAGTTCCATTTCGACGGGCGCGTTGCGCCGTATTTCGATCCGTTGTGAGGCGCTAGCGGTTCGCTTCGGCCGGGGTGCTCGCTGCCTGCGCCTGCATCGGATGCATCGCGCCGGTGCTGGCGCCGATCGAGATGATCATCATGCCCTGCTCGTAGCGTGGGCCGCCTACTATCAGGGTGCCGTTGTTCTTGAGCTTCAGGTCGGTGGTCATCATTGGGCGGGTGCCGTCGAACAGCACTATTTCCATCGCGATCATGTCGCCGTCGATGGCGCGCGGCTGCACGTGGAGAATCTTGCCGCCGGGCAGCTCGAACGCGATCATCTTGCCGCAATCGGTTTCGCCTTCGTTGTGACCAATCAGGCTGTAGGTCGAGAAGCCGAAGAGGCCGCGCAGCTTCTGATCCATCGGGCCGAGGCGCGGGTCGGTGCCTTCGTTGGTGTCGGCCGCCATCACGGAGTCGACATAGACGTTGACTTGCCTCGGCGACGACTGGGCGAAGACGAGATCCGGCGCTCCAAAAGCGGTGATCGCGATGATGAGAAAGGTGAGGCTACCGGGACGCAGCGTCATGGCCTGTCTAGGGCTGATCCGGCAACCAAATGACGGTAGTGTCCCTGCGCGGCTCGCTCCACACTGCGACCGATCGATTCTCCGATTCGAGCCGCGAAATGTCTGCGTGAGAGTCGTTATCCGCCATCGTCGGCTCGCTGGTCGTCGCGTCAGAGGGCGAGTTGGGCTCGGCCTTGGCGAGTAAGGTCGGCGGCGCGCTGTGATTGGCGAACTTCTCGGCGTAGGGCGTCATCAGGATTATCGTCACGACGGCCATCGCGACTGCGGCGCTGCCCCATGCGAGACCGGCGCCGACGGAATCAAGCTGGCGGCGCAGGGCGCGTGCGATTCGCGTGAATATCGGCATCGGCAGGCGATCGACGCGGGCGATTACCGCGCTTGAAAATCCAGCGAGCGACGGCTCGGCGGTAATCGACCTGAGGTCACGTCCGAGCGTCGAATAGTCGGCGAGGACGCCGGTGCATGAGTCGCATCGCGCGAGGTGGTACGCGACTTCCTGCATCTCGTTGGGTTCGAGTTCGGAGTCCTCGAACGCACCGAGCATCATGCTTATTTCAGCGCATTCAGCCATAAAAAATCGTTCAGCTCCCGGCCACGTCCTTCAGGATGGTACGCAGGTGAGTGCGGGCATAATGCAACCTGCTCATGACCGTTCCTCTGGGGCACTGCAAGACTTCACTGATCTCGTCGTAGGACATCCCTTCAACTTCGCGTAGAAGTATCACTGCGCGATGTTCCGGCGTCAACTCCTCCAGCGCTTGCTTTAGTCGCGCTGAGAGTTCACTGCGGCTGACTTCCTTGAATGAGTCTCCCGTGGCGGTCGGCAACTTGCTGATTTCGTTTTCCGCATCTTCGCCGTGGAGGACGACGTGGCGTCCCTCGCGGCGCCAGAAATCGATCGCGAGGTTGGCGGCGATGCGATAGAGCCAGGTTGAGAAGCTCGAGCGCGATTCGAATTTCGAAAGGTTTTCATAGGCGCGAACAAAGGTCTCTTGCG
>Ga0302325_10036604_pt1 | contig 10002 bp, 7 predicted proteins | sample Palsa_T0_2_FD_201948 | JGI IMG/M metagenome (GOLD analysis project Ga0302325, IMG submission 201948) | Peat permafrost microbial communities from Stordalen Mire near Abisko, Sweden - Palsa_T0_2 | ecosystem: Environmental > Terrestrial > Soil > Palsa > Peat permafrost | place: Sweden: Abisko... | reverse complement strand
TGCCCTTCTTCGTCGTGCCCTTCTTCGTCGGGCGGCGCTTCGTCGGGCGGCACCGAATCGGCCCAGCGCTGCGAGGCCAGGGCCGAACGGTCCGCCTCGGCGTCGGCCACGAGCCGCTGTTCGCGCCGGGCGAGCCGCTCGACCTCGGCCCTGTTCGCGGCGACCTCGACCTGCAGCACGGCGAACTTTGCCTCGCCCTCCTCGATGCGCCGCCGCAGCTCGCGCTGGCGGCGGCCAAGGTCCTCACCTTGCTGCCGCTCCGCGCCGCGCTCTTGGGCTTCCTGCACCAGGCGAGCGGAGCCGGTCACGACGCCGTCCGGGCCCACATACACATCGATGAGCTCGATGCCGCCGCCGGTGAGCATGAACTCCCGCACCTGGTTCGAATGAGCGCTGCCGCGCGACTTCAGCACGAACAGCAGCCGGTTACGCTCACCGTTCGACTCGACGTTGCGCAGCAGCAACCAGGTGTCCACCAAGGAGGACATGCCCGCCGCGCTCGTCTCGTCGTGAGCCAGCGTCGTCGCCATTGCGGTGATCCCCGAAGCTTTAAACAGGTCGATCTGGCGGGCCACCATCGAGGTCACCTCGGGGCCGGTGGGCCCCTGGGCGAGACTGGCGAGCCCGTCGAGGACGGCGATGGACGGCGTGACCTCCTCGACCAGCCGGGCCAGAATCGCCAGGTGGGCCTCGAACCCGAACGCTGTCGGCCGGGCCGCCCACATGCGCAGCAGGCCCGCCTCGACCCAGCGCCGCAGGTCGAGCCCTACCGATAGCATGTTGCGGATGACCTGGTCGGGTGACTCCTCGAACAGGACCATCAGTGTCCGCTCACCCCGTGCGCACGCGGAGTCGATGAGGTTCGCTCCGAGCGTGGTCTTGCCCGTGCCCGCGGTCCCGCTGACCAGGACGGTCGATCCCCGGAACAGGCCGCCGTCCAGCATGTGGTCAAGGCGGGCCACGCCTGTCGATATCCGCTCCTCGGGCGCACCGTAGTCGAGCGCAACGGACGTAATCGGCAGCACGACGAAGCCCCGGGCCGAGATCAAGAAGGGGTACTCGTTGGTTTCGTGTGCCGACCCGCGGTACTTGACCACCCGGAGACGGCGGGTGGAAATCTCCTCGTGGATGCGATGGTCGAGAACGATCACGCAGTCAGATACGTACTCCTCGATCCCGTGGCGTGTGAGGCCGCTGTCGCCCCGCTCGCCGGTCACGATCGCGGCGACGGACCGGTCCTCGAGCCAGCGGAACAGCCGCCCGAGCTCCGCTCGCACGATCGCCTGCTCCTGGAACGCGCTGAACAGCAACTCGATGCTGTCAAGCACGACGCGCTTCGCCCCGAGGCGCTCGATGGCGTCGCCAAGAAGGAGGAACAGCGGCTCAAGGTCGAACTCCCCCGTCTCGACCAGCTCAGCGGGGTCCACTCGGAAGGCATGCACCACCAGCAGCTGGTCCCGCTGGAGCCCATCGAGGTCGAAGCCCAGCGAGGCGACGTTGGCGCTCACCTTCTCTGCCGACTCCTCAAAGGTGACCAGCACGCCTGGCTCGCCATACTCCCGGGCGCCCGCGACGAGGAAATGCAACCCCAGCAGCGTCTTGCCGGATCCCGTGCCACCCGTCACCAGCGTCGACCTGCCACGGGGCAGTCCACCCCGGGTGATCTCGTCGAGTCCCCGGATCCCCGTCGGGGCCTTCGGCAGCACGGGGCCCACCGCAGGCTCGGCCTCGGCTGGGATCATTTCCGCCATAAACGGAGGCTATACCCCTCAAAGCATCGTTCCCAGGGTCCGTCTCCCACCACGGCCGGCGCGATGCGACTGCTGGCCGATGAGCACGGTTGTTAGCAGCTCACGGTTCTCTCCGGAGCGCTGGGATCAGCTGGATTCCGTGGAATTTGCCCGACCCTGCAGACGAGGAAGACGGCATTAGCTAGCAGGCATCCTGAAAGCCAGGTCAGAGGCCAGAAGCCGGGCAGGACGGTCAGCATAACCGCTCCCACCTGCGCCGTCCGCGCACGATCACCCGGCTCGAACAGCAAGCCGCCGACCTCCGCATCCAGCTCGCCGACCGTGACGACGAACTCGCCGCCGCACGCGCCGCCAACCGGGAACTCATGACCCGCATCAACCACGAGCCGAAAACCCGGTGACACACCGTCGCGTAACCTGCCCACCTCACCCGGCTTCATTCCCCCGGCGGAACGGACGGCAGTTACGCTGAGAACATGTGCCGGAAATATTCCGTAACCGGACAATGCGGAAAGGCGCCCGGCGTGAAAACACGTTTTTTAGCTCCTATCCCTTGGAAGATTTGAGCCCCGCGGAAAAGAGGCGCCGGAAAGCGGTACCCAATCCTTCCGCAAGGTTACAATCTTCCATCGGCCTCGGCATAACGGACATATCGCCGCGCGGTTAGCGCACGCCCGGCGCGGCGAGCGGGGGCCGCGGGATTCCTGCCGGCGGCACCAGTTAGCATGGAAACGCTACCGGAATTCCGCCGTGGGTCGAGTTCCGGCAGGAGTTCCTTCGGGGGAAAATATGCGGGTAATTGTTACGGGTGGTGCGGGTTTCGTGGGCTCGCATTTGTGTGATGCGCTAATCGCCAGGGGTGACAGCGTCGTGTGCCTGGACAACCTCTCGACCGGGTACCCGGAAAATGTCGCTCACCTGGCGGGCCATCCCGGGTTCGAGCTTGCCGAATGTGATGTGAGCACCGGGATCGATGTCGATGGTCCGGTCCACGTCGTCGCCCACTTCGCCAGTGCGGCATCCCCGCCCGATTACCAGCGCCTGCCTCTGGAGACGCTCGCGGTGGGCAGCCGGGGAACCGAGAACGCGCTGAATATCGCCGAATCCAAGGGAGCTCGGTTCCTGCTCGCCTCGACAAGCGAGGTGTACGGCGACCCGGCCGTGCATCCGCAGACCGAGGACTACTGGGGAAACGTCAATCCCATCGGCCCGAGGAGCGTCTACGACGAGGCGAAGAGATTCGCTGAGGCAATGACCTTCGCATACGGCAGGACCCGCGGGGTCAACGCCGGCGTGATCAGGATATTCAACACCTACGGCCCGCGTATGAGCGGCCACGACGGCCGAGTCGTCACCAACTTCATCACCCAGGCACTCAACGGCGACCCAATAACGATCTACGGGAATGGCAAGCAGACGCGTAGCTTCTGTTATGTCGATGACCTGGTCCGCGGCATCGTCGCAATGATCGACTCGGCCGAGCGCGGCCCGATCAACCTGGGCAATCCCGACGAATTCACTATCGCCGACTTCGCGGCGCTCGTGCTGCGGATCACCGGCTCTTCTGCTCCGGTCGAGCACCGGCCGCTACCCGTGGATGACCCGCTACGGCGGCGCCCCGACATAAGCCGGGCCCAGAACACGCTGGGATGGCGGCCAGAAGTACCGCCTGCCGAAGGAGTGCGCCGGACCGCCGAGTGGCTGCTATCCGGGCCGCTACTGGGCCCCGACGTTCGGATGCTGGAGGGACTCCGCCTTCCCAGCGAAATTGGTCGGTCTCGGGTTCATGCCGAGGCGGGCCAGATTCAGCCCGGCGCCGAGAAGGGGGGAACCCAAGCGGAGGATGAATCGATCCCCGGCTGACCCCCGGCCCGCCATCTTGTCCTGAAGGTTCAGCACGGGTCCGGTCAGCCGCGGGTCGACCGCGAATCCCGATGGCCGGCCAGCCACCATTTCCTCGGTGCTGATCGCGCGCCAAGCCGACAACGAATCATAGGATTCCGGGCCCCATGTCACCGCCCACGGGCCGACGGCGGAGAAGTAATCATTTCCCTGGAGTTCGGCCATGGCGGGCCGCAAGGCTCCGGCGGCTGCGACGACGGGGCCATGATCGGCCACAAAGATATTGTTTCTGACCAGGATATGGTTTACTGTCAGGCCTAGCCGCAGCGCCGGTGAACCCGCCATCACCACGGTGTTCTGATATACGGCCGCGTCGGCCACCGTCCCGAGCACAGAAATCCCGCCGTAGTGAGAATTTCCATCCTGGGAGTTTCCGCTGCTGATGTTGTAACGGACTATATTGTGCGTTTGCGCGGAGTTCTCCTGTGCGCTGTATACGAGGAAGCCGGTTCCATCATTGTCGTAGGACAGGTTATCTTGCATAACCGAGTCTGACGTGTTCTGATCTAGACCGAATCCGTTGCCGTCTACGCGGTTATTTGTTCGGTTTTCAAACGAAAGATTGCGCTCCATGACAATGCGAGTGGAATCATAGGCCCAGATTCCCTCTGGGCCTTCGGTAGCAACGCTGTCGCTGCCGTTATTGTCGGCCGTCGACCAGGCGATTGTCCCATCACGGACGCTGCCGAGAACGATGCCGTTGCCGGTATTCCCAACCGCACTGTGCGGGTCACCGCTGTTCCTGGCCGCTATCACGTGCGACACGTCCACATCTTGATTCGCGTAGGTAGGGTGTCCCGGATTGAACTCCGGACCGTACGTTATGAGGCCATCATTGACGTTTCCGTCCAGTACGCAATTACTGACCGTGACGTCACCGAAGCCGGCTCCGCTATTCTTACCGCCGAACGCCACGCCGTTAGCGAAGCCGACTACGGTGATGTTCCTGACCACGACATGGTTGAGCCGGCGCCCAGCCGGAAGGTCGTTATAAACGGTCAGTCCCACGGCAGCCGCGCCGCTCGACGGCCGGCCGATCAAATTCAGGTCGCCGATATCGATACCCGCTGTGTCGTACACATCGATGGCAGAGCCCTTGGAGGCGATGGTCGCTACCCCGCTGCCATACGATCCGATCACCACGGGCCGCGCGGCATTGCCAGCGTCCCGCTCATTAAGAGTCAGCTGGCCGGTGAACTCGCTCCCGCCCCGCAGGAGCAGGCGCGTACCGGGTTTCAGGCTGGCGTGGCTGGCGCGGCCGAGGCTGCGCCACGCATCGGCGGGCGAGGTGCCCGCGGCAGCGTCGTTTCCGGACGGGCTCAGGTAGTAGGTGAGCGGCTGCGGCTTCCCGTTGGCGTGCGGCGACCCACCGCACGCCACCGGGAACAAGCACGCGGGCATCAGCACGAGGAGCTGCGCGGCGCGCCGCCGCCATTGAGCACATCGGGTAGCCATCGTTTCCCCTATGCCTCTGCGCCCATGGCCGCCGAGGGGGCTCCCATGGATTGCACCGTCCACCCGGCAGCCCGCCACCGGCCCAGCGGCAGGACGTTACGCCCGTCGAGGAGCCGGGGAACCCGCACCACCGAGCGGAGTTCAGCCGGGTCGAGCTCGCGGTACTGGCTCCATTCGGTCAGGTGAAGCACCACGTCAGCACCGTCACAGGCCTTTTCCGGCTCGGTCGCGTAGTCGAGCTCCGGGAAGGCCTGCCGGGCGTTGTCGGTGGCCAGCGGATCGTGAACCCGGACCATCGCGCCCTCCGACCGGACCGCCTTGGCGACACTGAGCGCTGGCGAATCGCGCACGTCGTCGGTGCGCGGCTTGAACGTGGCCCCGAGCACCGCGACCTTCTGGTTGGCGAGACAGCCGCCGACCAGGTCGCGGGCCAGCCGGACAGCCATCCTCCTGCGGGAGCTGTTGAACTCGTCGACTTCGCGCAGGAACCGCACCGAGTCGGCCAAGCCCAGCTCGGTCGCCCGGGCCACGAACGCCCGGACATCCTTGGGCAGGCATCCACCGCCGTATCCCAGGCCAGCGGAGAGAAACTGGCGACCGATCCGGCTGTCGTGTCCGAGGGCGTCGGCCAGCGTGACGACGTCCGCTCCGGTGGCCTCGCATACATCTGAGACAGCATTGATGAAGGAGACCTTGGTGGCGAGGAAAGCGTTGGCCGCAAGCTTGGCCAGCTCGGCGGTGGCCAGGTCGGTGGATATGTACGGCGTGCCCGCCGCCAGGAGCGGCGCGTAAACCGCGCGCAGCGCAGCGTCAGCTTCCGCTGAGGTGACGCCCACGATGATCCGGTCAGGGCGAAGCGTGTCCTGGACCGCGAAGCCTTCGCGCAGAAACTCCGGATTCCAGGCCAGGGTCGCGTTGATACCACCGGTGAGCGCCGCCAGCCGGGCCGCCAGTCGCGGGGCGGTCCCGACCGGGACCGTTGACTTCCCGACCAGAAGGCAGTCACGGGTCAGGTTCGAAGCCAGCCCGTCGATCACCGTTTCGATGTGGCTGAGGTCGGCCTTGAGCGAACCAGCAAGTTGCGGCGTCCCGACACACACGAAATGCACGTCGGCGAACTCCGCCGCCTCGGCGAGCGAGGTGCTGAACCGGAGCCGACCTGAACGAACGGCCTTTACCAGGAGCTCAGCCAGGCCCGGCTCGTAGAACGGTGCCTGTCCACTGGCCAGCGCGGCGATCTTCTCGGCATCCTTGTCGACGCCGAGCACATCATGCCCGAGTTCAGCCATGCACGCGGCATGCACCGCGCCCAGATGCCCGGTGCCGATCACAGAGATGCGCATCTTATTCCCCACATTGCCTGAGTCCGGGATTACGGTTTTGGCCTGCGGGGGGCGACCCCCTGCACCCCCCCGATAGCGGGTAGCCGCCGGGGTGCAGGCCCTGGAAGCGCCACGCATCACGGCACATGGCCGGAAGGTCTCGGGCGGTCCGCCAGCCCCACAGTTCTTCGACCCGACTGGGGTCTGCGATGAGGGTTGCGACATCGCCGCGCTTCCGGCCGACGATCTGATACGGGATCGACGTACCACTGATTTCCTGGAACGTCGCGAGGAGCTGAAGGACGGACACCCCGCAGCCGGTACCGAGGTTGAATGCTTGCTTACCGGTCTCGGTTCTGATGTGATCCAGGGCGACGCAGTGCGCCTCGGCGACATCCATCACGTGGATGTAGTCACGGACTCCGGTGCCATCGAGCGTGTCGTAGTCATCGCCATAGATGTCGAGGCGCGCACGCCTCCCCACGGCCACCTGCATCATGAAAGGCAGTACGTTTCCGGGGACGCCCTGCGGGTCTTCGCCGACAAGTCCGCTCGGATGGGCGCCGATCGGATTGAAGTACCTGAGCGCGATGACGGACAGCCCTGGATGAGCCCGGCATGCGTCAGCCAGGATCTGCTCGCATATCAGCTTCGAGCGTGCGTACGGATTCGTCGGCCCGGGTTCGTCGCCTTCAGCTATAGGCCGGCTGTACCGGTCACCGTAAATGGAGCATGAAGACGAGAAGACCAGCCGGTGCACGTCGTGTTCGAGCATGGTCTCGATCAAGCTGATCGTGCAGGCGACGTTGGTGCCGTAGTAGTCGAGCGGTACGTCCACCGACTCCCGGACCGACTTCCTGGCCGCGAAATGGATGACGGCGTCAACGTGATGCTCGCTGAATACCTGGCCCAGCGCACGCTGATCGCGAACGTCCACCTCATACGCCGTCAGATCCAGGCCCGACACCTCACGGACAGCAGCGAGTGCCGTCGGGGAACTATTGGAGTAATCGTCGGCCACCACGACGTGATAACCGCGTCGCAGCAGCTCGAGGCAGGTATGGCTCCCGATGAAGCCAGCACCTCCGGTCACCAGTATGGCCATGTGATATTCCCCCTTTATGCGTGCTCCATCAGAGGCCAAGAATATGGAGTGCATACGCTGGATAAAGAACTAGCGCGAGGCAGACGGGTACCAGCGATATGCAGCCCGCGATGAGCGGCCGCAGGCTCGTCCGGTAAATACTGATGCGTATCGGGACGCCGCACCGTGCGCCAGCCTCGGTGGCGTGGAGGAGCGGCACCGCGACGCATACTGCCGAGTAAATACAGCCGCCCGCGATGCACAGGAAGACGTACCCAACGGCATCATTGCTTGCTTCGCCGTACAGTGCGGCCGCCGCGGAACCAACGCTGATGAACAGGTAAGGCAATAGCAGGCGGGCCGGCAGCTTCTCAAGTCCGCCGGCGCCCTTGGGGGTGACCTTGAAGGTGACCGGACGCGGCCTGAGCCGCCGGACGACCGCCGAATAGATGCCCCAGGCTATGTACGGCCAGCGCACGAGGGTGTAGAGCCAGTTCTCCCAGCTCAGCACCGGAGCCCGGTGCGGCCGCAGCAGGTCCTTCCGGCGCAGGAGGAGCGTGATGAGCAAAAGCCAGAGGGAGATCGCCCACCAGTGCAAGAGGAATGCGAAGTAGTTGACGTGAATCCAGGGTTTTCCGGTTACCGCGGCGATCGGCGCCAGCACTAGTCCGCCGAGAGTGCTTATGACAAGCAGCAAGTAGAAGAAGAGTGCATACATGAAGCGCATCCGCAGCGACCACGGCAGGCGGCGGAGATTGCGCGGAACCAGGCCAAGCAGGATCGCGCTCAGGCTTCGGGACCACTGGAACTCCTGAACGAGCATCGCCGCGAACGTGTTAGGCCCATCGCCGTGCGCCTCCGCATTGATCGCGAACACGCCATGCCAGCCGGCGGAATTGAGCAGGAAGCTCGTCGAGAAATCCTCGGCGAGCTCGGGGCCGATCCCCCCGATATCCCGCAGCGCCGAGGTCCGGACCGCGTAATGCGAGCCTATGCACGCTGGTGCCCAGCCGTCGCTGTGCCCCAGCTGAAAGGCGCCATGAAACATCGCCTCCCGGTACAGGCGGCCACGCGCCGCCCACGAGCTTGCCGCGTTGGCGTCGCAGATGCTGGGGGCAGCCACGTAACCGACCGCCGGGTCAGCGAATGGACGTGTCATCTCGGTCAGGTACGTGGGTGACGGCCGGTGATCGCAGTCGAGCTGAACCACGACGTCGTAGTCGCGGTAACCCCACCGGTCATAGAAGTGAGCCAGGTTTCCCTCTTTGCATTTGGTCCGGCGCGGCCAGGTATCCCGGTGGTACTCGGCCACAGCAGACTCGCGGGTCGCTACGGTCACCTGATGCGCGGCGCACCAGTCAAGAATCTCGGCGGTGGGACTCTCGTCACAGAGCCATACGCGGTAAGGAAGAGGAAAATCCTGGTTCTTCATCGCACAAAGCGTTGATCTGGCGATATCCCACGGCTCGGCGGGCGCTCGGGTGACGACGAGCGCTACCCGGAGCATCGGTACCTCCACCGACCGGCTCACGCAGCGCAGGCGATTTACCGCGATGACGAAAAAGGCCGGATAGCAGGTCAGGTAGACGAGGATGATGCTGTTGATCGCCAGCCCGGCCGTGCTGGTCCGGTGGGCCGGCGCGAACCACCACACCCAGAAGTCGGCGAAGCCAGCCGCCCAGCACACGGACAGGACGGCTATGAGAACCCGGGCCCGCAAGCCCAGCGCGGGGGTGAACGTGGTCCTGCGCAGGCGCCGACGTGGCGGGTGCGCGGCTAGCACGGGACCGCTCGCGGAGATCTTCCGCACGCTCCCCCCGGAGAGCTGGTGCAGATCCGCCGCGAGTGCGGCCGAGCTGGCGTCCGCCACTCGCGGCGCGAGCTTACGGTGCTTCCGCCCCGGCGAGCCATTTGTCGGAGGTCCCGGAACCGGCGGTGGTCCGGCAACGCTGATCTGGGACGTGGGCTTCATGGCTGAAGGCGTCCTGTGTCAGTAATCAACAAGGAACGCAGGCGACATTGTCCAAAGCCTGCTCCACCCCCCAAATCGCAAGAAACCTCGCACAATAAGACCGAATAATACGGGCGAGGTCTATGCTGCCCAGAGAAGGTTATCAAGCAGCCGCCGCGACGCAAAAACTCAACGGCCATGCGCGTAAATATGCGGATGTTGTTATTCCGCCCTACGCGAATATGTCGGGCAACGGTAGCAAAAAGAATCTCTAATGGGTGCGGCTCTTTTGAGGTGAGCTGGTTACGCCGCGAGGACGTAGGTCTCGCGGTATTTCGCGTGGTGGATGTGTTCGTGCTCGCGGCGGAGGTGGAAGCGCCAGTAGTCCTGGAAGTCGCCGGCGGCGATGACTGCGGGGATGTCATCGGTGACCGAGGCGGTCAGCCACTTGCCCCTTGCCTGCGGCTCCCGCGGCTTTGCCTTGCCCTTCGGCTTCGCTGCCTGCGCTTTCTTCTTTCGCCGCTTCTGCGCCGGAGT
>Ga0302325_10036603_pt1 | contig 10003 bp, 4 predicted proteins | sample Palsa_T0_2_FD_201948 | JGI IMG/M metagenome (GOLD analysis project Ga0302325, IMG submission 201948) | Peat permafrost microbial communities from Stordalen Mire near Abisko, Sweden - Palsa_T0_2 | ecosystem: Environmental > Terrestrial > Soil > Palsa > Peat permafrost | place: Sweden: Abisko... | reverse complement strand
TTCCACCTGGCGATGTCGGCGTTCGGCGATGCGGCAAGCGCGGTCGCGATCGCTTGTTTCCACTCCGGAGTTGCCTCGTACCAATGTTCAGGAAGAGCCTGCTCCTTAGCCAACTGTGGAATCCAGTTGCAAATGCCGTGCCAGTCCACCCCCGCTTTGAACACATCGGAGTTTCGCGCGAGCGCGAGGCCGGTAAGGTAGCCGCCGTAAGATCCGCCCCAAATGCCGACGCGGCGCGCATCCACCCCTTCCAGATGCTGGAGATAGCGGGCGGCGGCGAGCACGTCCTGGTACTCCGATGCGCCGGCCGGCCCGGCATGGGCAGGATGCTGAAACGCTCTGCCGTAGCCGATGCCTAACCGGTAGTTCACGGAGAGCACGGTGAAACCACGGGCCGCCAGGTACTGGTTCACGGCATAGGCGTTGTTGTAGTAGTCCATGAAATGCCAGCCCAGCAGCATTTGCCGGGTTGGGCCACCGTGGACAAAGATCACAGCCGGCTGCTGTACGCCGGCACCGGCTTGGCGAAATAGCTGGCCTTGGATGGTAAAGGCGTCCGGGGACTTGAAGCTGACTAACTTGGGAATCACAAGCGCATTCGACGGAAAGTCTTTCGTGCTCCCGGTGTCGAGTACATGGCTTTCTCCCGGGTTGGCGAGCGCAGCCACGACCGCCGGGGTCTGAGCGCCGGCTGCGATGTAAGCGACCTTGCCCCCGGTCAGCGCGGCGGGCGACCACTCGAGCGAGTTCCCGCTGGTCAGCGGCTCTGGAGCATGCCCGTCCAGGCCGACACGGAAAAGATGACGCAAATCTCTATCCTCCGCGGTTGCTCCCGTGTTCGCGCTGTACACGAGGGAGTGTCGATCCGGGGTCGAGACGACGTTCTGCACCATGAAGTTCCCGGGGGTCAGCAAGCGTGCGTCGCCTCCCGCTATATCCACGGCATAGAGGTGCGGCCAATTGTCGGTTTCCGCCAGAAAGACGAGATGGTTGTCCGCCATCCAGAAGAGCGGTTCATTCTCCCCTATGTTTGGCAGCGAGCCGGCAAGGGTGTTCGGCGAACTCCAGACCTTTCTGGATTTGCCGGTATTTACGTCGGCAGCCCAGAACGCAAACGGGTTCGGGTGCTCCACCAGGAAGTTCTCTGGCGCATCGCCTTGGCCGGGTTGGCGCATGAAAGCTAGCGAATCGCCATTGGGTGACCAGACAGGGTTCGAATCAAAGCCGGTCGACGGAGCGAGGTAAAGCAAGGGGTGATCTGCGGACGTGTAGATGCCTACAAAACTGTGATCTCCGCGATCGGATACAAAGGCGAGCCGGGTTCCGTCTGGAGACCAGACCGGGGTTCCGTCTTTGCCACGATCGAAAAGAAGGCGCTTTGCTTTGCCGGCTTCATTGCTTTCGCGAGGCAGGGGCGCCGTCCAGATCTGCCCTTCCTTTACGTAGGCCAACTGGCCTTTTGAGGACAAGGCTGGGCTGTCTCCCTCCGCTATCTGCAGGGGGTTCGAGCCTGCGATGGAGACCGACCAGATCTCGACTTTCGCTTCCGAGGGACTGTTGGCTGGATTTGGGGCGAGATTGCCTTGGGCAGGCCAGTTCTCGTCGTGGTCGCCGCCGCGCACGTAGAGAAGCTGGGATCCGTCGGCGGAAAAGGTGAGCTGGGTCAGTTCCTGTCCGTCGTCTTCTGTGTAATGGGTGAGCTTGCGCGGCGTGGTGTCTGTGGCGAGAGCAAACCAGATGTTACGGACTCCTTTTACGTTCTCCACCCAGGCAAACCGGTCGCCTTTCTCGGAAGAGACGAGTCCGCTCACGTAGGGGTAGGCGAGCACCTGGTCTAAACTGAAGGACGGGGCGCCCAGGACAGGCGGAGCCACCTTGAGCAGCGCGACCAGTAGAACAAAGGGAAGCGTGCAGCGGGGGAGGAACGTGAGGAAGCGCATCCCCTGTACGATACAACGATAGGCTCTGTGCCCTCACATCATGAAGTCGCGAGCTGTGAATTGAAGCTGACGAGCGGGTGCCCGGGTTCATTTAAACTGGACGACGACACCGGCAGCCAGACGAATATTGTTTTGGACGTTGGTGTCCGCGTTGGGCAGTTGTGTGCGCAGCCAGTCGGCCTCGAAAACGCGCAGCAAAAGACGATGCTTGACCGCCAGGTCCATGCCTCCCCCAATCTGCAGCGCCAGACTGTTTGCGCTGCTGGAGGCAGCACGGGCAGCGGGAAAGATGCTGTCAAAGCCGTTGGCTTCTCCCGCCAGAGCATGGCCGAAGACGGAATAGCGGTGATGCGCCGGCGACCAGCAATAGCGCGGTCCGAAGGTTGTGGTCACCATATCCAGCCCCACCCCCGCGTTGTTGGGATTCTCTGCGTGGAAGCCGGAGACGTCCGCCTCCAGGCCCAAGGCGTGCCAGAATTGTCCGTCGACCTGGACGCTGCCGCCCTGCATCCAGAACCTATTGGCACGCACCACATTAGTCAGGAGCGAGTTATAGAGAACGGCCACTTCCAGCTTGGGCAACTCCGGGGATTCAGCACCGTCCTGCTGCCCCCAAAGGTTCCGCCCAAATATCAAGCAAGCGCCCGCAAGGAGCAGCCGTCCGCAAATCGTACTGCGCATCTCAAGTTCTCCTGGTTACTCGACGTTGAGCGTGAGGTTGGTGGACCGTGTAAGGGGGCCGGAAGTAGCAGTCACAGTTACCGTATAGGACGATTGCTGTTGGCCGAAGAAGCCGTTGCCGGTGGCGCAGCCGCTCAGAATGGACAGGGCTCCTAAGCCCGCAGCCGTCAATAACAGCGTGAAGATGATCCCGCGCAGTCGCTGGCCCGCACCGCGCATCCGGGCTGCAAAAGGCAACAGCAGCAGTCCCCATACGATGGGTGGAAGCTTCCCTGAGGCCGGATCCTTCTGCATACTGGTCGAAGCGGGCGGCAACTGGATGGTTAGTGTCATGCTGGGTAGCGCGGTGTTTGCCGGGAAAGTCCACGAGTTAGCGGTGAGCTGAGCCCATGAAGAGGGAGCGATGACCGCCGTAGCACCCGCCGGCATGCCGGTAACCGTCAATAGGAACGGGGTTGGGAAGATGGCGCCGGCGTTCGGTACGATGTTCAGCGGATAGGTAGCCGACCCTCCGGGCGCTGCGGTTTGGGTGGTGACGCTGCTGCCGGATCCGGTGCCCGAACCGGGAGTCAGGCTGAAATCGAGGATGGACTGCGACAATGCCGCACTGGCGGCGGCAACGAAGTTTGTGTCTCCGTTGTACACAGCGGTAATCGAATGGGAACCATCGGTAAAAGATGAGGTGGTCAGCGTGGCCACGCCCGCGGAGAGTGTCCCCTGCCCTAGCGGGGTTGTGCTGTCCAAGAAGCTTACCGTACCTGTCGGCGTACCCACCGTCGAGCTCACGCTGGCGGTGAATGTTACTCCGGTCTGCGCAACGGCCGGGTTACTACTCGAGGACAGACGGACGGACGGCGCTAACGGCCCAATGGTCATGGTTCCGGTAGCGGAGCCAGCATAGTCGGCATTGCTGACCGTAGCCACAACCGCATAACTTCCCCCCGCGGTCGGCGCAGTCCCGTTGCCGTTGTAGGACAAGATCACGGTCAGCCCCGCTGGTACGGTGGTTGCTGTGGCAGAGAGCGGATATCCGGTATACGTCTGGGTAAGATTACCCAGCGTCACTGTCGCCGTGAGTTTGGAGATGACCAGGGTTGCGGTGGCCGAACCCTGGTAGTCCGGGCCGTTGATGGTGGCAACGACGGTGTAGCTTCCTGGCGCAGTGGGTGCGGTTTCGCCGCCGTTGTAGGTGAAGGTCACGGTCAGTCCGGCGGGCACGGTGGTTGCCGTGGCGGAGAGTGGAGATCCGGTGTACGTCTGGGCCAGATTGCCCAGCGTCACTGTCACGGTGAGTTTGGAGATGACCAGGGTCGCGGTGGCTGAACCCTGGTAGTTCAGGTCATTGATGGTAGCGACGACGGTGTAGCTTCCTGGCGCAGTGGGTGCGTTTTCGGTGCCGTTATAGGTCAAGCTCACGGCCAGCCCGATGGGCACGGTGGTTGCCGTGGCGGAGAGTGGAGATCCGGTGTACGTCTGGGCCAGGTTGCCCAACGTGACCGCCGCCGTCGCCTTGCCGACGGTGATTGAGTAAGTCGTGCTGATGCCGCTGTAGGGGCCGGTTCCCGCGCTGCTGTCAATCGCGGTCACGGTGAAGGTGTAGGGACCGCCGGCGGCGCTGGGCGTCCCCGAAAGAACACCCGCCGTGCTGAGCGAGAGGCCGGGGGGCAGGGTGGCGGTCGAGACATAAGTGTAGGGGCTGATGCCGCCGGCCGCCGTGAAACTCTGTATGTACGGACTAGCTATCGTGGCTGCAGGCAGAGCCGCGGTCGAGGGCGAGACAGTGATGGTGGGCGGGAGGATGGTGAGCGAGTAGGTCTGCGAGCCGGTGAGCGAATCCGCGTCGGCGGCGAATACGGTAATCGAGAAAGCACCGCCCGCAGTGGGCGTGCCGGTGAGCAAACCCGTGGTGTTCAGGGACATGCCTGCGGGCAGAGCTCCCCCGCTGATGATGTAGCGATAGGGTGAAGTTCCGCCGGTGGCCTGGAACGTAACTTCGCTGTAAGCCACGCCCACAGTGCCGGGACTAAGTGTGGTGCTTGCGGGCAGCGTGAAGGATAGGGAGGAGGTTCCGGTTCCGATTCCGCTGAGGGAGATCGATTGGGTCGCCGCGGAGACATTGAGGTTGTTGTCGGTCAACAGCAGCGACCCTGGAATCGAACCGGTCAACGCCGGCGTAAAGTCCAAGGCATAGGAGCAGGAAATATTGGCGGTCAGACTTCCGCCACCATTTTCCGCGCAGGATGTCGATGCATCGAAGGAGAAGCTGGCGCTGCCAGTAGCGATCGCCGCCGAAACGATGCTCAGATTCGAGTTGCCGTAGTTGAGCATGGCGAAGGACAAAGGATTGTCTGTCGTATCCGCAGTTCCATGCGCCGTTGCAGTCGGGAAGACGAGGGAAGGCAGCACATTCCGGTTCTGCTTATAGAGCGCGCCGCTGCCATCCCCACTGCTCCAATCCAAGTAGAGATTGCCTGCCCCATCGAGTGTCATGGGCGCTCCACCGCCGTAGGGGGTGGTAAACAGTTGCGTCCGCGCGGCATAAGTTCCGCTGGTCAGTACATACTCATAGACGGGAGTCGAAGTTGCGGTATGGTTGGAATCCGCCACGTAGATGTTGCCGTTGGTATCGATGGCAATCCCGTAGGGGGAGAACAACGTGCTGTCGATGGTGACGAAGGATGCGCTGTAGCTCCCGCTGACATAGGGAATCTTCATCAGTTCGGCCGTTGTGCCTGAGGTTGAGGCGAGAAAGAAGACATTCTCCGCGCTGTCGACCGCAATTCCCTGCGGGAGTACGGTGCCGCCGAGAGCGGCGGAGTTGGCCAGTGTGGTTTGCGCACCGTATCCGTTGTTCTCCGACGAGCCGGTCCAGGGCAATTCGGCGATAAGCTGTGCACCACTGTCGGAGAAGAATAGGTTCCCGGTTCCGTCCACGACAATTCCGGTGGGCAAGATCAGGCCGGAACCGAGCGAAACCGTAGGGCCGTAGCCGCTTCCGTTCCACGGAAACTTGAGGATACTGCCGGTAGAAGTTGTGTAATTGGTTAAGCCGACGTAGAGATTGCCCGCCCCGTCCTCGGCCATGGCTCCGGACGCAAAGTTGGACGAGCCGGGAAGATAGAGGCTGGTGGGTGATTGCGCTGCCCCGTAGGAACTGCCCAGCCAAGGCAGCTCGATCACCGCTCCGGCATAGCTGTTCGAATTGCCATCCACGAAGAAGAGATTGAATTGCGAGTCGACTGCCAGGCCCTCGGGCCAGTAGGTTGTCGTGTCCGGAGTGAGCATCGTCTGTGTGCCGGGAGGAAATAGAACCTGTGCGCCGGTTCCCGTGCCCGTCAAATAAGCAGTGGCCAACACGTTGCCCGAGGCGTCCTTGAGCAGAACGGCGCCGTAGCGCAGCCCCGGGTGAAGCGGCGCGAAGGTCACGGCTACGGTGCAAGTGTTGCCGATGCTGTAGGCGTAGCTGGTTCCGTTGGTGTCGCAGGTACCGGCGCCGGCATCGGTAAAGTCCAGTCCGGTGGCTCCCTGGGTAACCACGAGCGGCGTGCCAATGGTGCCAGCACCAGTGAAAGTAAACGTCACATTCTGGCTGGTGGAGCTGCCCACCGGCTCGCTTCCCAAGTTGACCGGGGCCGGATTCCCGGCAGTAGCGGCCGCCGAGTTGACCGTCAACGTAACGCTGGCCGTGGCCGTGCCCGGATAGGACTCCTGGTTGGAGGGGGTAAACGTTACCCAAAGGGTGTTGGCGCCGGGCGGGAGCACCGTACCACTGGTGACGACGGTCCCGGAGGTTGAGTTCAACGTGTAGACATAAGTTCCCTCGGTGTTGCCCACGGCGTCGAGCTGCGTGCCGCTGAGCGGGGTGCCAACGGAGATTGCCGCCGGCGCGGCCCAGGTGACGGCCGCGTGGCGGTCCAGCGTGATGGTGAGCGGACTGGTAATGCTCGAGGAGAAGTTCGGACTGGAGAGAGTAGCCGAGACCGGGCCGGTAACAGACGGATTGCTGCCGGCAGCGCTAGCGGATACAGTCACGGTGATAGTCACCTCGTCGCTCGCGCTGGGGGCGATGCCGCTCGCATTGGTGCAGGTGAGCGTGCCAACCGTGCAGATCCAGTTGCCGCTACTCGAATCCGCCATAGCAGTGGCCGTCAGTCCGGCCGGAATCGTCACGGTAAGCGTGAGGTTGTTGGGCAACGCGACGGTCGAGCTGGTGTTGGTCACGTCCACGGTAATGGTGTCGTCTGTGTCGCCTTCGTCAAAGATTGAGTTGACGGGATTGGTGGTGATTGCGATTGATGCCGTGGGCAGAACCACCGGCGTTACCGCGGCCGACAGATCGAAGATTGCGAACTCGAGCATTTTCTCTTGCGGAACCTGGCTGGCGCCGCTCAACGTGGGGCACTCGGCGGGAAATATGGGGCTGCCCGATTCGGAGACGTTCTCTACGTGATACTCGTTGTAGAGCACGCGCCCGAACTGGTTGGCTGCGCTCGCGCCCCATGGGGTGTTAAAGCTGAACTGCATGATCGGGCTACCGCTGTTGTAGGCATTGCTGTAGGTCTGGCTGTCCTGCGGGGGGAAGGTAAGCCAGATTTGTGCCGGCGGGTTGACCGTATCCACGTTGAAGCGCAGGGTGCTAATCTCCACTTCGTCCTGGGTCCCGGTATTATCCCCGGTGGCTCCATAGGAGTAGCCGATCTCATAGAGCCACGCGGAGAGTGTGTTGCCGTCGCTGAAGCTGGTGTTGATAAGGCCTTCGCCGGGGTCGGGGGTTACCGAACTGGTCGCACTCCCCCAAGTCATGGGCGTCGAGCCGCCGGAGCTGTAAAAGTAGTAGCCGTTGGCTCCGGTGTCGGTGGTGTCGAGCCAGGCATCGCTTAAGTGGGTGGCAAAGATCCGGCCGCCGAGGCTGGCGTAATTGATCAGGTAAGGAGTCGTGGTGGAGGTTGCTCCGGCGGGTGCGCTACCCTCGCAGGGAAACATCACCATGTCGTAGCTGTTCAGTTTGGCCTGGGTCTGCAGCGAGGCGTAGGACGGCGTGTTTGAGCTCATCTCGGCGCCGTTGCCCTTGTAGAGATGAATGCGCCCGCCGAAGGATGAGCCGCTGGTAACCGAGTCGTCGGTAAACTCGGTGTTGGCCACGCCGATATCGCGGAACACGCACTCCAGCGCGTCGGCGCTGCCGGTCTGAATGGCGATGAGCGGAATGTTGGCAGTCGACGAGTGGGCGGTGGGCATGTTCAGGTGCAGGCCGGAGATGGGGCCGGAAAGTGTGCCCGAGGTCGGCTCGGTAAACTCGTTGAGCCACTTGCCGGACTGAATCACCAGGGTGTAGGAGTCGCCCTCCGGCACGCCGCTCAACGTAAAGGCGCCATCGACAGCAGTGGTTGTATAGGCGTAAACGCCCGTGCCCGAAGTGACCACCGTGGGCGTGATGGTTGCCGACGTGATACAACCCTCAGCGGCGGTTACCGATGACGAGGTGCAGGTGGCTCCCGAGGCCGGCAGTGTCACCGCACCGTTGGTCACATAGACCAGCACGTCGGGCAGCGGCACCGTTCCGTTCGGCATGTACACCGTCCCACTTATCGTTGTGCTCTGGGCGAACGCCACGCTGCTCAACCAGACCAAGAGGAGAAACAGCCCTGCAAGCTGCTTTGAAATCGAATGCCTCTGGTTGTAAGCGAAGCGGGAAAGTGGGCGTGTCGAGCGACTGGATGCGTTCATACAGCGGGTTGGGCCTCCCCGCGCCATCTACAATCCTCGTCTTGATCAGCCGCGGAACAGAGCGATACAGAAGGCTACCGGCGCAGCCTCTCTCGCTCCGAGCACGCTGTCCGACAAAGCGGAGACAGACGCGTCAACAGAGCTAGTATCGGAGCTATAACAATCGGAGATCTGTTTAGGCTGTTTGCGAAAACGGAGCGGACGAATTCAAAACGGGAACGACAGATTCAAAGTGGGAAGACTCCACAGAAAATTTGGGGGAACGCGGGCAAAGACGGCGAGTCCGCTCACATAGAGGTAGGCGAGCACCTGGTCTAAAGTGAAGCCGTGGGCGTCGGCTAGGGCCAGCGGAGGCATCTTAAGCAGGGCAAGCAGGAGCATGAATGGGAGGGGGCGCATTCCTTGTACGATACAACGGTAGAGTCGCCTCCCTTGGGTTATGAGCAATCTCTCTCCTTCTGATTACGCAGATCTCCAGGCTGCCGTCGCGAAGCTCGAAACGCAGAGTTTCGCCATGAAAGTCGCCTCCAAGGCCGGCATGCCGGTGGAGGCGCTTCTGCATAGACTTCCGGTAAATGCCCAATCGGCCATACAGGTTACGGTTGATAAGGCTCTGGAGCAATGCCTGCGGGCCGCGGTCAAGATGCATAGGGCGAACGCGCCGGCGTTGATTTTCAAGCGCTCCCATACCGCTGCGGCCGCAGTCACCGGGGCCGTCGGGGGCTTCTTTGGGCTGCCGGGTTTGCTGGTGGAGCTTCCCGTCACAACCACGGTGATGCTGCACTCCATTGTGGAGATTGCGCGCGGTCAGGGTGAGGACATGCTGAGTCCGGAGAGCCGGCTGGCGTGCCTGGAGGTGTTCGCGCTGGGTCCGCAAAATGGTCATCGGGAGGCGCAAGAGAGCGCTTACTACGCAACCCGGACAGCGTTGGCACAGGTGACGCGCGAGGCGGTGTCGTACCTCACGCGGAAGGGAATGGCTAAAGAGAGCGCGCCCGCGCTAGTGTCGTTCGTTGGGAGAATTGCTTCGCGGTTTGGGTTAGAGGTGAGCGAGAAGGTGGCGGCGGAAATTGTTCCTATCGTGGGTGCGGTTGGGGGGTTGACTTTGAATATTGTTTTTAGCCAACACTTTCAAAGTTTGGCGGAAGGGCATTTTACGGTTCGTAGGCTGGAGAGGAAGTATGGGAAGGAAGCGGTGCGCCAGGAATATGAATTTGTTCGTTCTGGAATCAGGAAGTCATAACCTCTAAGGCGTCAGACGGTCGAGGTCCGCTCCCACATCTCCCGACAAAAAACGTCGTGAGATATGGGGCACCCCCTGTTGTTACTGGGAGAGGGCCCGCTGCGGGTAAATAGAAAGGCCGGGGTTTTTGCCCCGGCCTTTGTTGGTAAGGCTGTCTTTAGTTGCTGAAGAGGAGGATGCCCGTGGACTTGTCTTCTCCTACTTCGCCTACTGGGCGGTAGAAGAGCTGGTTGTTTTCCAGGTAGACCTCTAGGAAGGCCGGACGCTCGGCGATGCCGCCGGCAATCAGTGCCTCCGATAGAGGGTCCTCGACGTAGCGCTGCAACGCGCGGCGCAAGGGACGCGCGCCGTAGGTGCGGTCGACTAGCGTCTTATCCAGAATCCACTTCTTGGCGTCTTCGGTTACCGACAG
>Ga0302325_10036602_pt1 | contig 10003 bp, 9 predicted proteins | sample Palsa_T0_2_FD_201948 | JGI IMG/M metagenome (GOLD analysis project Ga0302325, IMG submission 201948) | Peat permafrost microbial communities from Stordalen Mire near Abisko, Sweden - Palsa_T0_2 | ecosystem: Environmental > Terrestrial > Soil > Palsa > Peat permafrost | place: Sweden: Abisko... | reverse complement strand
CGTACGGCTTCTACACGGAATGTTCGAGGAAATACGGGAACGCGAATGTTTGGCACTATTTTACAGACATGTTCGACTTTCTCACTTTGAGTGTCGTAATCAACGATCAGATCTTTTGTGTTCATGGAGGTAGGGTTCTGCAAGCCAGCTGCTGTACGCCTCGGGACTGACAGATGATATTCAGGCCTTTCCCCGTCCATCCACTCGATCGACCAGATCAAAATAATAGATCGTTTCCGAGAAATTCCTCACGAAGGACCAATGGCTGATCTTGTCTGGTCAGACCCCGACTCTGAACGGGATGAATTCTCTCTTTCTCCACGCGGGGCAGGCTATACCTTTGGCGCTCAAGTGGTGAAGAAGTTCCTTGAAGTCAACAGCATGTCGCATATCCTCCGCGCACATCAACTCTGCCAAGAAGGCTACCAAGTCCTCTACGACGACCGCTTAAGCACCGTATGGAGCGCCCCAAACTACTGCTACAGATGTGGAAATATGGCAAGTGTGTTAGAAGTTAGTGACACAGGGGAGAGATTCTTCAACGTTTTTGCCGCAGCGCCGGAAAACGATTTGCATAAGGACGCGCAAGGAGGACAGGACAAGATTGCGGATGGAAGCGCGCTCCCTGATTACTTCTTGTAAATCTTTACGTTAGAGATGTCCTTGCCACCCCAGGTAAAAGCCCTCTACACATCCTGAAGTTCTGAATACGAAATCACGTTCTCGCAACTCAAACTTTAGAAGGACATTGTAGAATGGGAGCATCATGATTCATTTCGTCTCGACGTAAAGCCCTGTTCGTAAATCGTGATCCTCATGTACGCTGAATGACACAAAGCAAAGCCCACCCATGTAGTGTATCTCATGTGCTTAAGGCGAAGAGAGAGGCCATCTACCAGTCCTTTGAGATGTCGAACGACCACTCGAATTCCAGGTGGCGCTTCTTGTCATCGTCGACGAACGTGCTGGTTGCAGTGTAGTGACCGCGAGCCATCATACCAGACGGAGCATCCTCTTCAGTAACTGTTTGTAATTAGATACGTTCAAGCATTCAACAGAAAGAGGTCGGCTTACACTTCTTGGTATAGAATGGCTGCTTGTCGGTATTGGGAGCATACGATCCCTATTCATATTAGCATAGATCGTAGATTGAAGAGAGTTGTGGGAAGACTTACTATCATCTCTTGATCCTTGCTGACTCGAATACCCTTTCGCTTGACAATTTGGACATAGTGCAAGCCAGAAAGGATTTCGTGCTGGACCTTGAACTTAGCCGTCATGGAGAACTTGCAACCCTCCTTAATCTTAAATGGCTTATCCTTGAGCGTGGTCTCGGAACCCTTGGCGGAGAGGTCGATAGTGACGGGTGGCCGGCCTTCTGACTCCATGGTCAAGGAGAGGATGATGCAGTGGCGGGGATCAGTAGGGTCTGATAGGTCCTTGCCAGCGCCGCCGAGACCGAGAGATTGCTTATAGCGCTGCATAGCCTCATCATCCGCATCTAGAAGAACCTTTGGTTAGCGTTGAGATCCCAAGTATAAAGTTCATTCGTGTCTGCTTATTACATTCTGAATATGAAGGAAGAAGAGGAAGGCCTCCGCCGGATATCCCACAAGGGCATATAAGCCAGGCTTCACTTGAGCAACTCCCATCGCAGTGGAGTGGTCAGTTGCGAGATATACTATGAACAGGTTGGTGTGCTTTTGCTTTACTGGCTGAGTGATGATGGATAAATTGAATGGAGGATCCATGTTGTAGGATGCAGTCCCGAGGCAGAGCTTTTAAAGGGTGAAGGGGTTATGAAAGAAAATTCTGAGAATATCACTTGATTTCGAGATAGCCAGCGCAGCTAGACAGCGTAGATCAGTGGGCGTCGAATGTGTCGAGCCTCAGCCGCTGGTGATAATGGTTCATGGTGTTGTTGATTCCAAGCAGGTTGCCCATGTCTCCAGCAATATATGTTGGCTGAGCAGACTTCTGGCCAGTAGACAACTACTAGAACCATTTCCCCTTAACAACGCAAGGGAATTGCTAAGGCATCATTCTAAGGTGTGTGTTCGAGGATGTATAACTTGGTGTTGTATTTTGGAAACGGACAAGCAAATAACCAAACAGAACGCTGAGCAAACACAACGACAAGGAGTAGCACGCAGGAAAGTGAGAAAGCCACATACCAAGCTTGTGATATTCATCCATCGTCTTCTTCTCACCAACCTTGAAACCCTCGGTCTGATCCGGCAGAAGGTCTTGCTCATTGCTTGAGGAAGCCATTTTCGCTGTTTGATGTGATACAAAGATGGCGATAATCACAGGAGTGATAAATTCTGATCTTGAAGTCGAGACGCTCAAGATATGAGGTCAAAAAGGGGCGAGGCTCAAGGCCCAAGCTGAGAGGGTTTGTGGCAGATCTGCAGTGGGGTTCTTTGTCTCCGACTGGATCCCTGTCACCCACCGCCTTTATGCAAGGTCCCACCACGTGAACTATTATACGGTTTAAAAGTGAATGCAAAATACTCTGGGAGATGAGCGTAGGATTTATAGAAGGTAAGAGTCTTTATGTACTTTTCGCCAAGCCGTGGATTGTGGCATAAGGTAGGTATCCACAAGTTTGTCAGATCACGTGATGACAAGGGCACAAGGATATTCTGATACACTTGGAAAATATTCCCGAGTTACGGACATGTCCTGCAATACAAAATGATTCAGAGCTCCTGGCGATCGTTTCAGTCATTACAGGTTCGTAGCTGCATCAAGAATGTATTTTGCATCGACGAGGCTTCCGCTGAACAATTAAGGTACCTAGTGGTACAGGGCCAACGCATATATCGCCCGTTTAGGAAATAGCCGCCTCGTTAATACCCTGGCCCCGGGCCATCCCCAGCCTCTGGTTTAAAGTAGCCTCGTGGTCCTCGAACTCCTCAGGGATAGCATCCGAACCCCCAGTCCTTGAGATATTTATTCGCGTTGCGATCGCGATATCATCCTTATCGCCCTTCAATTTGGTGGCTACCTCTCCTTGACCACTCGCGACCATCGCCCTGTAGACTTTTCTACACCCAATTACTTCGATATCGTTTTGCGCGTGGAGAAATTCGGATCAGCTTACCGCAAAGTCGCGACACACTCCTTCCCAGGCGCAATCCCAGTACTGGTGAGTTAACAATGACGATGTTCTGCGCTGAGGGCGCATTCTGAGGATATATTGAAACCTTAGCTGACGCCCTCTTGATCTTTAGTGAAGTTGCGGAGTTTTGTTCCTGTCCCTGCCCCTTGCTCTGTCGCGGCTCTATCCGCTGATACACCATCGACTTAAACATCCTCTTCAATAATAATATAAAATCAAATCCAATGGCCCCAAGTCGCCATCTGCCGGCGAGGACTAATCTTCTAATGACTGAGGAGGTTCCGGAATGTACGATGCCCTAAAGTACCAGATGCCACCAAAGCTAACAGCGACAGATGACGAACTCGTTTCCCGCCGCCGACTCGGCCAAACAGATCTCACAGTGAAAAGTGGTCAGGTTGGAACATCCATCTCAACGAAGCCGAAGAACTTGGGTACTTTCGATTATGCCCATCTCCGGGCTCCGTTGCCGAAGGGCATCATGTCTGGCATCTTCAAGCCATCGCCCAGCTCGTACTTCCTCATGCGCCGCAGTCATGATGGATATATAAGTGCAACAGGGATGTTTAAAGCGACGTTCCCTTACGCCGAGGTTGCCGAAGAGGAGATGGAGCGCAAATATATCAAGAGCCTTGAAACGACAAGCTCCGATGAGACAGCTGGCAATGTGTGGATTCCTCCTCAGCATGCGCTTGAACTCGCTGAGGAGTATCAAATTCTGCCATGGATAAAGGCGCTTTTAGACAACAAGCCTATCGAGATAAATCCGCAAAAGGATGCCACGCCAAAGACAATCTCTCCACCTCCCAAGTTTCTCATGCCTCAAGAGACATTGGCAGCTCCTACCCCTACTCGTGGCCGTCCTCGAAGATCTGCCTCCCCCAGCAAAATTGCGTCGCCAAGGAAGATTGCGGGAACAAAGAGGGCAAGAAAGGGCGCGGCTGCACAATCCGATTCCGTCAAGTCAGAGTCTCTTGAACCCTCCGAAAAGTCGTCCTCCACGAACGTTCAAGATGCTTTGAAAGCAGCAGCAGCTGAAGTGAAGGCGGATGCAGTGGAGGAGCCTGTTGTCCGTGTTAATGTTGATACCGAAGTTGAGGTCAAAGGAGACATAGAGACAACTCATACACATGTTGAGGTTGAAATGCCAGCTGGATTACCTGAGCTGCCCCTGCCAGAGGATACCGAGGCGATGATCACTAAAGCGAAGGAAATGGTCGAAGCTGCAGTAAAGAGCCAGAATGGGGCAGCCATTGGCAACTCCAAGAAGCTCAAGCGAAAAGCCGAAATCGAAGAGAAAGAAGATGATTCTGCAGAAAGTGTTCGCGCTAAGAAGGCGAAGGTTGAAGCCACCGAGCTGAGGAAGGAGAGAATCAAGACGCGGGCATTGCTTGGCATAAGTGCTACTCTGGCAATTGGGTAAGTAGCTCTTTCTTTTTATGTTGGCAAAACAAATGCTAATTCAGCCACAGTGCTGCTGTTCAATACGCGTTCAATGTTCTCTGAGGTGGCGAACCGATGCGTAGACTTCCTTTCTTTGCCATCTCAGTTGTATTTCAGGCGTTTTTGATTAGCATCAGGCTCCGAATCCCGTGAGGGCAGGTTTCTGAGGATACCCAGATCCACTGGTCCGAGTACATACAGCCAAGATCGTTGTGTACTTGATAAAATTGGCCTTCTCATAGGTTTTGTTTGATAGTCTCCTTTAATTGATGCTTCAAGACTATCAGAGTGGCAGTGGTGTAAACTTTTCCTTCCTTTTAAGCACGTTTGTCGCCTTTTCCAGAAACCCCTTTCCATTCGGTACGGCACGTGACCTACCAGAACGAGCCTCAGTCGTGCTTGCCTTCTTGGTCTGCAACCTCTCCTTCTCAACGCCTTTGGTACCGGCAACCACCGGGCATCCATTGAACTTGATATCCCTCATCTCTATTTGAGCACCTTTGATATTCAGTATTCGCCTGGCAAAAGTCTTCGTGAATGCCGAAAATGGCGTCAAAGCCTCCTACAAAAGAGGAGCTTGCCCAAGTTCGACGAATGCGAGCACAGAAACCCTGGGTGTCACCCGAAGCAATCATCCAGGCAGCTGCTCGTACTCCTAATATTACCAGATTCATACATGCGAAGCAGAGAAGACTGGACTCAGCCAGCAGTGAAGCATCTCCAATCATTACGTCGCCGGAAACCACCTTGACAACTCGCTATCGACGTTCTTCTGCAAGGCCAGTCCAGGCAAAACGATCTTCGAGGGACGATGAGATCAAGGTAAGCCTGATTGCACATGAAAATGAACTAGCTGATTATCACTGAGGCTCGCTTCACATCGTCAAAACGGGTTCACGACAAAGATAAAGCTCTATCTGTCGCTCCATCCAATGGTCCACTTCCTCATACCCCTATCACTCCTCGGCCAGAAAGCAGACTTTTTTCTCGTCTCAAGGAACGTAGGGATATATACGAGTTTCCGGAAGATGAACCTAGCAACATAGCTGTACCTGCACAAAAGAGTTTGCCGTGGCTGGACCACCGGCGACCATCTTCAAAACTATTATACGCAGAGCAGGACACCAGCAATTTCCGGTTTTCTAATACTCTGCAGTCTCACGAAACTCAAGAAGGCGGGACAATTGAGGAGGGCTTAAATAATTCTCACGAGGCCCCTGTCTCCGAAGTGACCCGCAAGGCAGCTCCCCAGAATCCGCTACAAAGCGTTCATGTAAGCAGACTTTCCAAGAAAGCTATAACAGAACCTCAGAAAATCCAGTCAAGATCTCGGCAGTAAGTCTATGTTCATCGCAGTCTTGTGACATGCTACCTTCTCATTGCTTCCTTATCACGGCCTTTGGCTCACGTTGACTTCCAATGTTTCCCGGCAACTATCACAGCTAATTGGTATCCGTCAGAGACAAGCAGCTTATCAACATTGATTCGGAGATTCTTCACCCTGGTCAGGATAATCAGACTTTACCTTCTGCTGGTTCACCGACCCGTCCTAAACGACTAAGGAGTGCCACCGAAAAAGAGGTCCCGGAGGACTTCGGACTATTTCTCGACGGTACAGACGGAGACAGTGATGTAAATGCACAAGAACCTTTACCCAAAAAACGAATACGTTCGAGCCGGTGGGGAACAGCGGTCGAAGCACGAAAAACTGCTCTACAGGGGCTCAACCGTCGACAAGCTTCGAAGGGAAATCGTAAATCTGTTCGGAACCACATCAAACTTCCCAAAACGTACAGCACTTTGCAGAAGCTCAAGAAAAAGAAGCGTAGAATTCCAGTCAACGAGCTTGTGACCACGACTGAGCGGCCCATCGATTCGGACGTTGATATGACTAGCAGTAAGTTTTGCAGCTTCGTATCTGAGACTTCTACTAATGAAATTTCTTATAGGCAGACACGCAGAACTCTCAGACGACACGATATCTCAACTAGCGCACGAGCACGAATCACATAAGCACAAACGAGAGCATCTAAGTCCCAGCGTACGCATGAAGATCAACAATCTTCCTCGTAAGCGGATTAGGGCTATTGATACCTCTCTATTTCGCATTCCAAAGAAACGAAGTAATCTAACTGCAACACGTGTTTGGCAACAGGCAAATTCCTGCTCGGATGGATTCGAGGGACAAGAAGCCGCACCGACTGGTGTATACATGCCCGTAAAACGACCTGCTCGCCGATTCGAGCCATATCAGAAGACCATGATTAAGTTCGGCGAATTGACACTTGTGCCTGAAAAGCCATCCGATGCATTTCAGGTAGAGCAAGGCCACCCTCGAATTAGAAGAATACAACACTATGATGCAAACCCAACTCTCAGGCCTCATTTCGATTCGGAGAGTTCTCCCGGTGATGCGGAACAAGTTGAACCATCAGTGCAGCCTTTGCTTCGCGGTCTTTGTTTGTCCGACCGGGCGGAGGATGAACATGATAAAGATCAAATATTGAAAAATGTTCAAGAAGAAGAAATGGAAGCAGAACTTGGGGCTTCTGGAGAAGATCTTTCTCCTAGGATTAGTCTGCCGAAACAAAACACACCAATTGTTCCAAGCAATGTTGATATCTCCGAAACGCATCTACATTTCGTTTCTCCTCTTGAACGAAAACAAGGCGCAATTCACGTTGAAAAAATGGCTTCCCAGAAACTTCAAAGAGCCTTGAATACCTCCAGTCAAAGCATTCAAGGGACTCTCGTTGGCATGGAAGACTTTCGATTATCACAACAGCTGGCAATAGCTTCAAAAGAGAAGCCAAACCCACTTCGTGTGAGGACTGAGAGCCTTGAGGTTGCACAAGAATTGAGGATGGTTTCAGTCCAGAGACGAGCCCGAGAATCCCAATACGACAGTGATAAATCTGACGAAGGCAGTGAGGGAAAGAGCGCTGAGAGTTACTCTGAGTTTGAGCACCAGGGTGAAGAGACATCTGAGGAAGATGAAGAAGTGCTCACCCCAGAGGATGATTCTGAAGAGGACAAGAATGAGGTCGAAGAAGAAGAACCACGAGAAAGAAATGGGGACGCAACCCAGGCCGAGAATCGTGGCCTCTACCTGCCAGATCCCGTCTGCACTGGCTTTCAGGCATCACGCGCAACGGCCGTTACGTCGGTCAAACAAGATGCTAGCGTTGTTGCAGAAGGAACACAGCGGCTCTTTCTCACTGATCAGGAGAGTGCGGGCTCTCGTGACAACATTGTCGTTAATCCATTCATAGATCTGCAACGAATTGCTTCGCAAGGATTACAAGTGCTTAGTCCCTCATCTCAACGACTTTTGTCCCTTTCAGAAATTGATGGACTTGGTAGCAAAGATAACGCTACCGCAGTGAACGGCACCAGCTTTCAACGAAACGATCCACGCAGGGGTCATTTAGGAGATCATGATCTTGACAACTCTTGGCACCCACGCATCCCTATAAGAAGTGGCTTAGCTTTGGAAGTAGATGAGGAGATCGCCGACAGTGCAGCTTCATCACCTGTGCAAAACCGCCAAAGTCTTCACTGTTATTCATCAAGAAGACTTTCGAGAATTGGAAATAAACAACTGACAATGGTACGTTCTCGTCAGAATAGTCCAATGCCCGAAGATGAGTTAATCAACACGCACGAAACCCAAGAATCAGTCGAACTTGGTCACCCACAACGGATTGCCTACCATTCGCCATCCGACGCCATCCTCGAAACACAAACAAGCAATCAGCCTGAGATCCCGGAGACACAATTTTCAATAGAGCCTCAAAAGAGTTACTTGGAAAGGGCTCTGGGCCTATTGAGGGAGCCTATCGACAACTTAAGTTTGCGTCGGATCAAGTCAATGCCAGCGCAAGCGTTTTCTGCCCAGCAAGAACAGAGTGGTGATGCTATAGCTGGTGAATTTACCATGTTGGGGGAATTTAAGCATCCCATTTCTCGTGTCAAAACTACACATCAAATGCCAACTGTGCTGGAGGGGGGTGCTAATGCAGGGAAGAGCTTGTCAGCTCTCACCAGACAAGCTAGTCTGAGTATGGGGACATTGCCAGGAAGTACGAGGAAGAGAGTGGCCTCTTTCCAATTGACGAGGCCGCCGTTCATACGCAGCTCTCTATAAAGAGCCATTGCTCCATGGACGATTTGGTCTCAGGAGCTAGCTATATAATGGTAATGTTGGGTTCAGTGGCCACAGCGGAACAAGAGAAGTTCTGGCTGAAAGTATGTCTCATTTTGCTATATGAATTTTGCAGGAATTTCTTGCATGTGAGAGGGTGCTCAAATATCCGAGGTTATTGGTATGATGTGCCGGGGCATATATCCATGGAAAGTTTACTTACACCAGCCAACAAGAGATGCTGGTAACAAATTGATTATAACATTCGCTGGAGTATTTCACGTTGTGGCGCAAAACCTGGATTCATGAATCACTTTGGGTAGCCGAACCAATTCTGTTACCATCGTTACTTCCATTCACAGCAACGTGTCTTTCGCTCTGGATGCTTTGGTTGCTGTTCAGAAGTTTCAATCAATTTTCATTACCCCCCTAAACGCCCTGCTAAGTGAAGCAACGAACCAACCATTTTGTATAATCGTTATGCCTCCTTTGCACCCTTTGCCTCCTTGACCTCTTTTGGCTTCGCCTCATTTTCGCTCAACTCCCTAACATAAACATGCGTAGCTCCTTCACCGGTATATTCCTCTTGACCGTTCTCAAATCCAGGGCAGACGCCAATCGCCAAGTACTTTCCATTGCTCGAAAACGCCAGGGCCGCAACGCTAGTTGGATATTTCTGGTACTGCCGAGTTCTTCTCTTCGCGTTAGCATCCCACAAAGCGACTATACCGTCTCCACCACCAGAAGCAAAGGTTCCGTGGATAGGGTGGAATGCTAAGGCGTTGACGGGGTACACAATGTCCACGCTTTCATCAGCATTGGGCTGTCGATGGCACTTGAAAGCGTATTTTCTCGCTTGTGACTCCGTGGAAGGATCAAACCACTCGACTGCCACTCTTCCCTCGATACTACTCGTAGCATAACCGTCACCATTGGGCATGCAAGCCACATCTCTGGTCATGAATTTTAGTGGCGATTCTCTTTGCTGCCAGGGTTTGAGTTCAGAGATTGTTCCGTTAGCTTGTGAGGCTAGTATGGCAGTCGGTTTCAGTTCGTAAATGTAGACGAGGCGGGAGGACATCGCTACTACGAGCTTGGAGGCTGTGATTGCGAGCGAGTGTGGTTTGGCGGGGAGGGTGATGGTTGTTGGCTCTTTCTGAGGATTTTTCAGGTCGTGAAAATGGAGGGTGGAGTCCCATGACGCCGAGATGAGAAGTGCTGAGGAAGATCTTGTCAGTCGATGCAATTGCAATTGAAGATGAACACTAACAGTGCTCTTTGCTGTATACAAC
>Ga0302325_10036601_pt1 | contig 10003 bp, 10 predicted proteins | sample Palsa_T0_2_FD_201948 | JGI IMG/M metagenome (GOLD analysis project Ga0302325, IMG submission 201948) | Peat permafrost microbial communities from Stordalen Mire near Abisko, Sweden - Palsa_T0_2 | ecosystem: Environmental > Terrestrial > Soil > Palsa > Peat permafrost | place: Sweden: Abisko... | reverse complement strand
ACCGGCGCGTTCTTCATCTTCATCACTTATGTTGAAACCCACGCGCTGGCCAACAACAATCCGACCCTCGACCAGCTCACCGCTCCGCTGACCACCCTCAGCCAGAACCTTGGGATGGGCTGGATGGGCATCGTGATCGAAATCGGAGCCATGACCAGCTTCTTTGCCCTGGCCATGTCCTGCATGAATGCGGGGTCCAGAATCATCTTCACGATGGCGCGTTACGGCATCTTCCCGATCTCGATGGGAAGCAGCCACAAACATAACCTCACACCCCACTTCGCCCTGACCATATTTGGCATCATTCAATTTATCATTCCCAGCGCGTTCATGCTTATTTCATACATGGGAGGCAGCGGAGCGGATGGAATCGCCGTGCCGTTCGACGCCTTCAACGCGGCCGGTCTGTTCGGCGCCATGGGATTCAGCGGCGCATATGTGCTGATCTCCCTGGCGACGCCGTTCTATCTCAAGAAGATCGGCGAACTGAAAGCCTGGCATATCGTGGTCTGCGTCATGGCTGAATTGCTGCTGGTCGTCCCAATCGTCGGCCTGGTCTGGCCGGTGCCGCCGTTCCCGGCCAATGTTCAGCCGTATATCTTCGGCGGCTATATCGTGATCGGAATCATTCTTATCCTGATCCGCAGCAAAACCACGGATGAAATTGCCGATGTCCGCAAAGTCCTGGAAGAACACGCGATGGCCAAGATGGATGATCCTTCGGCCACCCCCGAACTTCCGCCCGATGCGGAGCCGGCGCTGGCCTGATTCACGTCGTTACAATTTCGCCGCTCGCGCCGACAGCTTCCATGGCGGACTGTCGGCGCGAGTTGCGGCGAAGAGGTATGAACCGCCAAGACGCGAAGAATTACAATTAAAATCAGTTTCTTTGCATCGGGTCGCGGTGGCATTGGAGTGACGATCCCCAAAAATCTCTTCAGATTTCTTCGCGGTCTTCGCGCCTTCGCGGTAAAACTCTTCTCGTGTGCGGGCGACGGGAACCCATTTGCCGACAATCGCGAGCATTTCGATATATCCGGTCAAATCCATGGAGCCCATGCTGCTCCCGGAAGCCCGGGTGCTGCGCAGCGGCGCACTTGAGGGAGACCGCGGGCTGGCGTTTTTTGATTCCGAGGGGAAATTCGTCAACGGGAAACGGTTCGCCAAAATCCATCTGCTGAGATCGAAGTACGATCCGTTCACCCATCATCTTTCGCTGGGGCGGGCGGAAACGGGAATCACCGCCGAATTTCACGTCGATGAGCAGCGCGAAAAAATCGAAACCTGGCTGGCGGAATATTTCGGCATTCCCGTCTTTCTCCGCCGCAACACGGATGTGGGATTTCCCGACGACCTCGATTGCCCGGGCCCCACCGTCATCTCCACCGCGACCCTGGGCGAGGTCGCCTCGTGGTTCGGCCTGGACACGCAGCAGATGCGGCTGCGAATCCGCGCGAACATCGAAATCGGCGATGTGCCCGCCTTCTGGGAAGACCGGCTCTACGGCGTGAAGGACTCGCTGGTGCGATTCCGCATCGGCGATTGCCTTTTCGACGGCAACAACCCCTGCCAGCGCTGCGTCGTCCCGCCGCGCGACCCGTTCACGGGAATCAACAACCCGGAATTCGCGAAAATTTTTACCCGCAAACGCGAAGAAACCTTGCCTGCGTGGGCGGAAAGATCGCGGTTTAACCATTTCTATCGGCTGTCGGTCAACACAAAAGTCCCGGCCGACCAGGCGGGGAAGATGATTCACGTTGGCGATGAACTTGAGGTTCTGTAAAAGCCCTTATCCGGTTCGCGAGTGTCCCGGGATTTCGGATTTCGCCTTTCGCCGTTATCATCTACCGCTCTATGCGACTCGGCTTCACCGACACCCTATCCGCCGCCCTTCTGCACGCCGACCAGCAGGCGCGGAAATTCGGCCAGGACTTCGTCGGAACCGAACACCTGCTGATGGGAATCCTGGAAGGCAAGTCGGGCGATGCCTATCGCTCGCTGGCGGCGGAAACAAATATCGAGCAATTGATGCCCGAACTGGTCAAGGCGATGCCGCAGTCGAACGGACAAACGATGGTCACCGGCCGGCTGCCGCTTTCGCCCAAGGCGCAGCGGGTGGTGAATTCGGCGATTTCCGAGGCTCAGGCGGCGGGGCAAAGCGCGGTTTCGACGCGGTTTTTACTGCTGGCGCTTTTGGGTGAAGAGGAATCGGCCGCCTGCGAAATTCTCAATGACTGCGGGGCCGATCTCGACGAATTGCGGGGGCTGCTTTCCCGACCCAACGGAAGCGCGGAGAAATAGGCCAAGCCATGTCGGAGCTTTTCTGCGATCGGCTGCTGGATGCGATCGATTATACGAAATCGCCGATCTGCGTGGGGATTGATCCCATTGTGGAATCACTTCCCAGTCCTGTGCGTGAAAAGTTTCTCTCGCGCGATGACGAGCCGCAGGCCGCGATCGACGCGATCTTCGATTTCACGACGCGGGTCCTGAAGATCGTCGCGCCGCTGGTGCCGATCGTAAAATTTCAATCCGCTTTTTTCGAGCAATATCTCTGGGAAGGCGTCGAAGCGTATTATAGCCTGATCCAGGAAGCGAAGGATCTGGGGTTGCTGGTGATCGGCGATGTAAAGCGGGGCGACATCGGCTCGACGGCATCAGCCTACGCGGCGGGACACCTGGCGGAACAAACCGCCGCCACCGATGTGGAGATCGCCACGCCCGATGCAATCACGGTCAACCCGATGCTGGGGCTGGACACGCTGGAGCCGTTCGTCAAAACCGCGAAGGAATTCTCAAAAGGCTTGTTCGTGCTGGTGCGAACGAGCAATCCCGGCTCGGGGCAATTGCAGGATGCGATACTGCAATCGGGGCAGACCTGGTCGGAAATGCTGGCGGAAAACCTGGCGAAAATTGCCGCCGATCCGGCGCTGGTGGGGTCGCGAGGCTTCAGTAGCATCGGCGCCGTCGTCGGCGCGACACAGGCGCATACGATTCAGATACTGCGAAAAAAACTGCCGAAATCTATCTTTCTTCTTCCCGGCTACGGCACGCAGGGCGCCACGGCCGAGATGACGCGCGCGGCGTTCACGGACGGCAGAGGCGCGATCGTTTCCGCCAGCCGAAGTATTTTGTACGCCGAAAAAAACGAGAAATATTCCTCGCAGTTCAAAGACAACTGGGAGAAATGCGTCGAGGCGGCGGTGATGGACATGAAGCGGGAAATTGCCCAGGTCATCGGTGGTTAGCGATCCGACATTCGCGGGCAGGCGGATAACCGTCGCCGGTCTGGGGCGATTCGGCGGGGGAATCGCTGTCACGCGCTGGCTATGCGCGCAGGGGGCGAAGGTGCTGGTGACCGATCTCGACTCGGCCGAGAACCTGGGCGATTCACTGGAGCAATTGCGCGGTTTACCCGTCGAATATCGCCTCGGCGAGCACCGCGAAAGTGATTTCGTCGAGGCGGACCTGGTGGTCGCCTCACCGGCGATTCCGCTGCAGAACAAATATCTCGAAGCCGCCCGCGCCGCCGGGAAAGTCGTCACCACGGAAATCCGCCTGTTCATCGAACGATGCCCTGCGAAGATCATCGGCGTCACCGGCACCAAGGGCAAATCCACTACGACCGCCATGCTGGGGAAAATGCTGGAGTCGGCCGGCAAAACCTGGGTCGGCGGGAATATCGGCAAATCGCTTTTGTTTGAGTTGGAAAATATCCGCCCGGCCGATTTTGTTGTTCTGGAATTGTCGAGCTACATGCTGGAATACCTGCGCGACATGCAATGGTCGCCGCACGCCGCGCTGGTGACGATGATTTCCAGCGACCACCTGGCGTGGCACGGATCGCACGAGGCGTATATCGATGCCAAGCGAAACATCATCCGATTTCAAAAATCCGATGACTTTGCCGTGCTGAATGAAGACGATCCCAAATGCGCGGCCTTTGCGCTGGAGACGGTGGGAAAAACAATTCTTTACGGGCTGAAGGGACGCAAGAAATTCGATCTGCTGATTCCCGGAATTCATAACCAGTCCAACGCCCAGGGAGCTTTTGCGGCGGCGGCGATTTTTGGCGTCGATTTCACCAGCGCCCAGGCCGCGCTGGCGAACTTCACGGGATTACCGCATCGGCTCCAGCGAGTTCACGAGAGTGGCGGGATTACGTTTTACAACGACTCGATCGCGACAATTCCCGATGCCGCCGTCGCGGCACTGGAATCGTTTCCCGCCAAAAAAGTAATCCAGATCGTCGGCGGATATGGCAAGGAGATGCCGATCACCGCGCTGTGCGCCGCGCTGAACAACCGCGCCAAGGCGGTGCTGTGCATCGGCGCCACCGGCCCGGCCATCGCGGATTTGCTCGAACAGTCGCCAAACCAGAATGCGGTGGCAACCTATCGCTGCGGCGACCTCGCGACAGCGATCACCATCGCCCGCCAAATCGCTGTCCGCGGCGACATCGTTCTGCTGAGCCCGGGGTTCAAGAGTTACGATCAGTTTGTAAATTTTGAAAAACGGGGGGAAGAGTTTATCCGGTTGGTGCGTGAGCACTCTTAACCGGGATTACCGGCTGCGAAAGCTGCAGCGGCATCAATCGTAAATCCCGGCAAAAGCGACGAGTGAACCAGCCCTTGCTGCGATGCTTCACTGAAAATCTCGTATCGGCCGCTTGTCAATTTCAAGACGCTGATGGTTCTGCTTCGGGGATCGACGATCCAATATTCAGTGATGCCGGCTTGAGCATATTCCGCGCGTTTTGTTTGCAAATCACGGGCGGGGTCGTCCTCACTCACAACCTCCATCACCAGATCAGCTCCGTCCCAAAAGCGGTCGGCGATTTTTGAAAGATTGGACTGAAGCAGGAACAACACGTCGGGTTCACGGAATTTTCCCTCGGACAGTTTGAGCCGAAACGGCGCCATAATTGCCCGGCCTAATTTGCGGGGAGTAACAAACGTACGAAGCATGTTGACCAGAAATAAGACGATCTCCTGATGCTCCAAGGTCGGCATGGCAAGGACCTCGATGCGTCCGTCCGAGAATTCGGCGACGCGGTTTGAGCGGTCGGTTAGAAAAAGATAATCGCTTTCGCTGAGAAATCCCTGGTTTGGAAAAAGCTCGGCGATTTCCCACGCCGGTTCAGCGATGATGCTTTCAGCTCGCGCCGACTGCATTAAATACCTCAATAGATATTATATCACGCGCCGTTCTGCGGGGCACATTAATTCAATACTTTCAGTTCCGCCCATGCGAGGGGATGATCGGATGCGCCTTTGTCGATCAGGCCGGCATCGAGCGATCGCATTCCGCGGGCGAAGATGCGGTCGAAACTGTCGGGATTCGCATCGCCGACCGGGTCGATCACGCCGGGGGAATTTCGCAGTTGCGCGATCTGCGGTTCGTTTGGGAACAGATTCAAATCCCCCATGAAAATGACCGGCGATTGGAGGGATTGGAATAGCGAGATGGCGGTTGCCAGTTCGGCGGCATTGTCGCTGTGACGTTCGAGGTGCGTGATCAGGACATTCAGCGGTTTGCCGGCGAATTGCAGGCGGAGGATGAGGATCTGGCGATTGCTGTCGGCGTCTTCGTTGGAGAGGGGAAAACGCTGCCAGTGATCGACCGGAAGCGTGGTGAGCGCGCCGTCGCCGAAGGCGTCGTGCCACCACTGGCGTTCAACCGGCGCAAAGAGAGCGGGCATGTTCAGCTTACGGCCGAGGATTTCCGCCTCGTTGTCCGAGCTGAATGGACAGCAACCGTGAACTTCCTCCATGCCGATGAGATCAAATCCGCGCATGGTGTCGGCGGTGGGATCGCCAGATTTACCGTCGATGTTGAAGGTGGCAACACGAATGACGTTGCCGCTGGGCCGGCTGGTGGGGACCGGTCCGCTGAACGATGTGCCGGCGGCGGCGCCGAGCGGTGTTTTTTCGGAGCCCTGCCAAAGGAAAATTCCAGCGACGATCAGGAGAAATATCGCGATTCGCCCGGGCGTGAATCGGCGTCCTGCTGACGGTGATTGAATCGGTTCGGTCATCGGCTGATTTCGCTCAGTTCGCGCGTGCGGTCGAGCTGCTGGGCGATTTCGTAATCGAGCACGCGGCTTTTCATCCAGCGGATCGCCAGCAAATCGTGAAAACTTTTGAAGAGCCGGTTCCATACGCCGTATTTGCTTTGGCCGTGGAGCCGCGGGTTGTGCGTCACGGGTATTTCCGTGACGGTGAATCCCTCCATTTTCAGCAGCGTGGGGATGAAGCGGTGAAGTCCGCGGTAAAGTTTGAGTTTGGCGATGCACTCGCTACGGAAGGCGCGGTAGGTGCAGCCGGCGTCGGAGATTTCCTCATCGGAAAGTTTGTTGCGGACCCAGTTGGCGATGCGGCTGGAGGCGACGCGGAGGAAACTATCCCCCTCGCCGCGCGAGGCGACGCGCGTGCCGCAGACGCAGTCGAATCCCTGGTCCAGGGCATCGAGAAATTTGGGGATGTCCCTGGGATCGTTCTGGAGGTCGGCATCCATCGTCATGAGGAACCGCCCGCGCGCGGCGCGCAGGCCGGCATCGCTGGCGGCGGTTTCACCGCGGTTGGATTTGAACCTGATTCCGCGCACGCGCGGGTCCTGGGCGACGAGGTTCTCAATCTGCTTCCAGCTTCCGTCGGTGCTGCCATCGTCAACGAGGATCATTTCCGCGGAGATTTGCGCCGGATCGATCACTTGTGCGATGGCCTCATGCAGCAGCGGAATATTTTCCGCCTCGTTGAATATCGGAACGCAGATGCTGAGTGTTGGCTGCATAATGGTCAGGGAATCGCAATCAACCGGCGACAGCTTCCGCCGCTGCTTCCTGACGCCGCTTACGATACACGAGCACAAGATTGCGGGAATAGGGGATTACATTAAGAAGATATCCGGCGATTCCGACCGAATCCTGCTGGCGGAGAAAGTACGCGAGGCAGAGAAATGTGCCGATCAGGCTTTGCCACCAGAAGATGACGGGGACGCGGCTTTCCTTGTGTTTTTCGCTGTAAATCCATTGCACGATAAAGCGGGTCCCGAAAGTGGCGATGCCGCCAAAGCCGATCGCCTTCCACAGCCAGTAATTGTCCTGGTACGGCATCCGGAAGACCGCAAGGCTGGTGTAGATGAGCAGTAGTTCGGACATGATTTCAGCCGGTGGAATTCAGCCGGAGCGTATCAAGTTTAGGCGCGCTTTCTCGCGAGGAAGGATTTGATGGCGTTGGAAACGGCGATTACATCCGGTTCCCCGAGCGAAGGGTACATGGGAATGCTGAGAATGCGCTTGACGAATTGCTCGGTTTTTTCCAGCGGAGGCTGTTTGCCGAAGCGGTCGGTCACGGCGGGCTGTAGATGGTTGGGCACCGGGTAGTGGATTCCGGTTTCGATCCCCTGCTCGCGCAGATGGCGGGCCAGCGACTCGCGCAGATCGTGGTTCTCGACCCGAATGACGAACATGTGATAGACCGATTCGGTTTCCGGGGAATCGAGAGGCGGAAGGATCAGATGCGGTACATCGGCCAGCTCCCGGCGATACCAGCCGGCGACCTTGCGGCGATTGGCGTTGAGATCATCGAGCACCATGAGCTGTTCCCGCCCCACCGCTGCCTGAATCTCGTTGAACCGCAGGTTGAAGCCGAATCGTTCGTGCAGATATTTATCCTTGCGGCCGTGGTTCCGCAGCATGGTGATTTGCTGTGCGATGGCCGAATCGTTGGTAAGCACCGCTCCACCGTCGCCGTAGACGGTCAGATTTTTCGATGGATAAAAGCTGATGGCAGCATGATCGCGGAAGCTGCCGACGCGCCGGCCGCTCCATTTCGCGCCATGCGACTGGGCGCAATCTTCGATTACCCAAAGATCGTGATCCGCAGCGAGCTTGAGGACGCCGTCGATATTCGCGGGCCGGCCGTAGAGATGCACGGGAAGAATCCCGACGGTTTTGGCGGTGATTTTCTTCTGAGCGTCGGCGAGATCGATCGTGTAGGTTTCGTCCACATCGCAGAAAACTGGGCGGGCACCGGCATGGATCATCGGCTCGATCGACGGAAACGCCGTCAGGCTGGGAACGAGAATCTCATCGCCGCTTTTGACGCCCTGGGCGATGTGCAGCAGGTGAACGGCCGCGGTCCAGGATGAAGAGAGCACCGCGTGCCTGACGCCGAAATATTTAGCGAGTTCCGCCTCGAACGATTTACATTCCGGGCCGAGAATGTAATTTCCGGACTTGACGACCTGCAGGATGCGCTGATCGATCTGCTCGGATTGATGAACTTTCGACAACGGAATTTTAGGCACGTCGTACCACTCCCTTTTATGTCGCTGCAGCAAAATAAGGGGTATGGGGCCGGGAAGCAAGCGGGCTCTGAACCGGGTCACGGATGATGAAAATCCGCCTGGCAATGCGCCCAAAACGACGCCGCGACAACATGACCCACTCTGGCCAGTCCGCGCCAAACCGCCTAATATTCCAGAACAATGGCCACTGGCAATTTTGACTTGATCGTGATTGGCGCGGGACCGGGTGGATACACGGCCGCGATCCGCGCGGCGCAGCTTGGAATGAAAGTCGCCTGCGCCGAGCGGGAATTTCTCGGCGGAACTTGTCTGAACATCGGCTGTATTCCCTCCAAAGCGCTGCTCGACGCCTCGTATCGGTTTTACGATCTGAAACATCATTTCGCCCATCGAGGCATCAAGGCGGAAAACCTCTCGGTCGATCTCCCGGCGATGATGGGCTTCAAGGATGATGTCGTTAAAAAGATGACCAATGGCGTCGGGTATCTGTTCCGCAAGAACAAGATCGAGCACCTGGTGGGGCAGGCACGAATCGTTTCTCCCGGCGAGGTGGAAGTGAAAAGCGCCGCCGGCGTGGAAACGTACAAGACGAAATTTATTTTGCTGGCGACCGGCAGTGCGCCGATTGGATTGCCGTCGATTCCATTCGATGGGAAAAATATCCTCTCTTCGACTCAGGCTTTGACACTACAGGCAGCGCCAAAGCGGCTGATGGTCATCGGCGGTGGATACATCGGCGTGGAGCTGGGAAGCGTGTGGAACCGGCTGGGCTCGGAAGTGCTGGTGCTGGAATTTCTGCCGGGAATTTTGCCGCCGTCCGACCGGGAAATGGCCGGCGCGCTGCAGAAATCGCTGGAAAAACAGGGGATCAAATTTCGGTTCAACACCATCGCCGATTCGGCGCAAGTCATCGGCGACAAGGTGCGCGTGGTTTTCAAAACCGGCGATCAGACGGGCACGGAAGAGGTGGACAAGGTGCTGGTTTGCGTGGGACGACGCCCTGTGACCGATGGGCTGGGTTTGAAAGAGGTTGGCGTGGCGATGGATCGCAAGGGGTTTGTGCTGGTCGATAAGCGCTTCGCGACCAATGTGCCGGGGATTTACGCCATCGGCGATGTGATCGGCGGAGCGATGCTGGCGCACAAGGCCGAGGAAGAAGGCGTGGCGGCGGTGGAAATCATGTCGGGCAAACCGGCTCACGTGAATTACGCGGCGTGCCCGGCGGTGGTTTACACGCATCCTGAACTGGCGGCAGTCGGCCTGACCGAAGAGGAAGCCTCGCAGCGGGGTCCGATCAAGATCGGAAAATTTCCCTTCACCGCCAACGGCCGCGCCCGCGGCATGGACGAGACGGAAGGTTTCGTGAAAGTGATCGGCGACGCGAAAACGGATCGGCTGCTGGGCGTGCACATCCTCGGGGCGGATGCGAGCAACATGATCGCCGAGGCGACGCTGGCGATGGAATTCGCGTCGAGCGTGGAAGACATCGGCGCGGCGTTTCACGCGCATCCAACGATGCCCGAGGCGCTGCGCGAGGCAGCGCTGGCGGCAAATCATCTGGCAAGGCAGATTTGATCGCGGGCGCACGCCACGATTGTAGGTAGGAATCCAAATACCAATGAAATGCGGGGGCGAGGGGAACCCTATAAGGCCCCAAAAGTTTCCCCTCGCCCCCGCACCCCCTCCCCTCCTG
>Ga0302325_10036599_pt1 | contig 10004 bp, 8 predicted proteins | sample Palsa_T0_2_FD_201948 | JGI IMG/M metagenome (GOLD analysis project Ga0302325, IMG submission 201948) | Peat permafrost microbial communities from Stordalen Mire near Abisko, Sweden - Palsa_T0_2 | ecosystem: Environmental > Terrestrial > Soil > Palsa > Peat permafrost | place: Sweden: Abisko... | reverse complement strand
GCGCGATTCGAGTGCCCGGGTCAAATCGCCCGTGCCGCAGCAGACATCCAGAACCCGTGTGCCAGGGCGCGAGAGAATCTCGGCGACATTGGAGACCGTGCGTGATCGCCAATAGCGGTCGATATTCATCGACAGCAAGTGATTCAGCAGGTCGTAACGGGGAGCGATGCGCCCGAACATCCCGCGTACCCATGCCGAGGCCTGTTGCTCGTTTTCGGCGCCTGCTGGCGTCGTGCCAGTGGTAGTCGGGTGACTCAGCAAGCGAGCGCTTCCTCGATGGCCGCGGCAACGGATCGCTCCTCAACGTCGGCGGTGATCTTGACCGCGCCAATACGCTCGGGCAGGACGAAATGAATTCTGCCTTTGACGGTCTTCTTGTCGCTCTTGAGGCGCGCCGCGATGCGCGAAGGATCGACGCCAGAGACCGGCGGCAGCGGACCGTAGGAGTTCACGCAGCGCAAAATCTCCCGGGTGTCTTCGGCGGAGAGCAGATGCTCCTTTTCGCCGAGCAACGTGGCGGCCTTCATTCCCCAAGCGACAGCTTCGCCGTGCAGAAATTGCGAGTAACCGGTCTCGGCCTCGAGCGCATGGCCGAAGGTATGGCCGAAGTTGAGAATGCGCCGGCGGTCCTGTTCCTTCTCGTCGCCAGAAACGACTTCCGCCTTGATGCGCACCGAATCGCAAATCATGCGGTCGACCACGCTGGGCGCGTGCGACAACACGTGCTGGGGCTCCCGGCTCATCAGCCAGAAAAGATCCGCGTCGGCGATCACGCCGTGCTTGATGATTTCGAACAGGCCCGCGCGGTATTCGCGCTCGGGCAACGTGTCGAGCACGCCTGGGTCGATGATCACGGCCAAAGGCTGATGAAAGCTTCCAAGCAGGTTCTTCCCGCGCGTGAGGTTGACGCCGGTCTTGCCGCCGACCGCCGCGTCCACCTGCGCGAGCAATGTAGTTGGAATCTGGATGACGGGAATTCCGCGCATGAAGATAGCGGCCAGAAAGCCCGCGACGTCCGTTAAGATGCCGCCGCCGAAAGCGACGATAACGCTGGCGCGATCGCCACCGCGCGCGACCATCTCCTCAGCGAGCGTTTCCACTTCGGCCAAACGCTTGCGGGGCTCGCCGCCCGGGAAGAACAGGATCTCATAGGGATGATCGCCGATGGCACGAGAAAGGGCATCGCCATGGAGCTTCCAGACGTCTTCGGTCGAGATCAAGAAAACCTTGCCGGCGCGTTCGGGAATGTAGGCACGCACGTTCGAAAGGCCCCCTCGTTCCACTAGCACGGGGTAGCGGCACGCGGGCGTCTCGACAGAATAAGACGGCATACACTCGTTGTACCATGTGAGTAAATTACAGACGTGCGGTAGAATGGGGCTTCCAGCCGCGTCGCGGCGCAGTCCAGAAAATCGAGAATCAATCCGACAATGAAAGAACGAATACGCTCCACAACCATACTCTGCGTGCGCAGGGGTGGAAAAGTGGTGATGGCAGGAGATGGGCAGGTGACGCTCGGCCAGGAAGTACTGAAAGCATCGGCGAAGAAGCTGCGCCGTCTTTATAGCGACAAGGTGATCGCGGGGTTCGCTGGTTCCACGGCGGATGCATTCGCACTTTTCGCCCGTTTTGAAGCCAAGCTAGAGCAGTTCAACGGAAATCTCCCGCGCTCGGTGGTGGAGCTTGCCAAAGAGTGGAGGACCGACCGGGTTTTGCGTCATCTGGAAGCGCTGTTGCTGGTAGCTGATATCGGCAACACATTCATCGTGAGCGGAAACGGCGATGTGATTGAGCCCGACGGCGAGGTGGCGGCCATCGGATCAGGCGGGCCATTCGCCAAGTCCGCCGCCACGGCGTTGATCGAAAATACTAAACTGGGAGCGAAAGAAGTAGCCGACAAGGCCATGAAGATCGCCGGAGAAATTTGTATCTACACCAACGAGAACGTGATCTTCGAGGAACTGGGCTAGATGGTGATCTATTTGCCCGGCCAAGCGCTCGATGAATCGCCTTTATTAGATGAGCTGACGCCCCGCGAGATTGTTCAAGAGCTCGATAAGTATGTGATTGGACAAGCGGACGCGAAGCGCGCCGTCGCTATCGCGCTGCGTAATCGCATTCGCCGCCAGAAACTGGAACCGGAACTCGCCGATGAGGTGATGCCGAAGAACATCCTCATGATTGGGCCCACCGGCGTGGGCAAAACGGAAATAGCTAGAAGATTAGCCAAGCTCGCCAACTCGCCATTCCTGAAAGTAGAAGCGAGCAAGTTCACCGAGGTGGGATACGTCGGGCGCGATGTGGAGGCGATGATCCGCGACCTGGTTGATATCTCCATCGACATGGTGCGCGAAGAGCGCCTGGAAGAAGTGGCCGAACGCGCCGAGAAAAACGCCGAGGAACGGCTGCTGGATCTGTTGATGCCGCCGCAGCCGGAGGTTTCCGAGAGCGCCGAACGTACGCGGGAGAAGCTGCGCGAGAAATTGCGCGCGGGCAAGTTGGACGATCGCATGGTGGAGATCGACGTCCGGGACCGGGGGCCAACATTTGAAATCAGCACCAACACCGGCCTGGAAGAAATGGACGTCAATCTGAAGGATGTCCTACCGGGCCTGTTCGGGCAGCGCACTCGCAAGCGCAAGATGCGTGTGGCCGAAGCCGCCGAGTACCTCGTGCAAGAAGAAGAGCAGAAGCTGATCGATATGGATCAGGTGACGCGCGTTGCGCTGGACCGCGTGGAGCGCAGCGGGATCGTGTTCCTGGACGAGATCGACAAGATTGCCGGCCGCGAGGCGGGCCACGGACCCGACGTGAGCCGGGAAGGCGTGCAGCGCGATATTCTGCCGATCGTCGAAGGGACCACGGTCAACACGCGCCACGGGTTCGTGCGGACGGATCACATTTTGTTTATCGCCGCCGGCGCCTTCCACGTGTCCAAGCCCAGCGATTTGATTCCGGAGTTGCAGGGCCGGTTCCCAATCCGCGTGGAACTAAAATCGCTTTCCGAGGCCGATTTCATTCGGATCTTGAAGGAGCCTAAGGGCGCGCTGGTGAAACAATACATGGCGCTGCTGGATACCGAAGGGATCAAGCTGGTGTTTACGGATGACGCCATTGAGCAGATCGCCGGGTTCGCGGCTCGCGTCAATGAAATGTCCGAAAACATCGGGGCGCGGCGCTTGCACACGATCATGGAGAAGCTGCTTGAGGAGATTTCGTTCGCTGGCCCGGATCTGAAAAAGAAGAACGTGCGGATTGACGCGGTGTACGTCCGCAAGCAACTGGCCGACATCGTGAAGGACCAGGATTTGAGCCGGTACATCCTATAGCCGATGCGCCCGATGGCCGTGATTTTGTGCGCCGGAGTCTGCGCGCTGCTAACTAATTGCGGATCCATCGGCGAGCCGCTGTATCCCGCGCTGCGAATCCCTTCTCCCGTAACCGATCTCGCGGTGGTGGAGCGCGGCCCGAACCTCGTTTTCGACTTCTCCATAGCGCCGCTCACCACCGAAGGCGTGCAGCTGAAGGAGATCGGGGAGGTGGAATTGCGCGCTGGTCCAAGTCCCGGAAATACGTTTAACATGGACGAGTGGCTGAAGAGTGCGACACGCGTTAACGTAGCTACGCCGGACAAGCCCGGACCGGTTCAGGTGGAGTTCCCGGTTGCGAGTTTCATCGGCCACGACATTGTGGTGGCGGTTCGAGTGAAGAACCCGAAGGGGCGCGATGCGGGGTGGTCCGCCCTCAAGATTGTGTCGGTGGAGCAGCCGATCGCAACGCCCGCGGATTTTCACGTAGCGGCCACGGCCAAAGGCGTCGAGTTGACTTGGCGTGCCGAGGGAATCAACGAATTTCGCATCTTTCGAAAAACGGAACAGCAAGCGCGGCCCCTCGTGCTTGCGACAGCGACAGAATCGCCTTACGTCGACATTAGCGCGGAGTATGGCAAAGCGTATCAATATATTGTGCAGGGCATTCGCGGCAAGGTGGAGAGCGATGGGGCCGGCCCCGCAACCATCACACCGATAGACATTTTCGCGCCGGAAGTGCCATCCGCTCTGACTGCGTCTGTAGGTTTGGGGGCAGTGGAATTGGCCTGGACGCGGAACAGCGAGTCCGATTTCAAAGAGTATCGAGTTTTCCGTTCCGAAGAAGGCGGGCCGTTTATCGAAATCACACGTGGATTGGATGCGCCCACGTATTCGGATCACACGATTCATAGCGGTAAGCATTACCGCTATGAGGTTTCGGCCGTGGATCAGATCGGCAATGTGAGCGCCCTTTCGGCTCCGGTGGAGATTACCGCACCATGAGGACTGCAGCATGAAAATCGTCCGCTATACGCCCGACGGTGCGCGGCTTTTGCCGCCTTGCGTCCCTTCCAAGATCGTGTGTGTCGGCCGCAATTACGCCGAGCATGCCAAGGAACTTGGGAACGAAGTGCCCGCCGAGCCCACCATTTTCCTGAAACCGCCGTCTTCGCTGATTGCGTCGGGTGACGTAATCGTTTATCCGCGGCTGTCCGAACGCGTTGACTACGAAGGCGAGTTGGGAGTTGTGATGAGCCAGCGAGCGCGTAACGTGAAAAGCGCTGACGCTGCCGGCTACATTCTGGGCTACACCTGCGTGAACGACGTTACCGCGCGCGATCTACAGCGGAAAGATGGTCAGTGGACACGAGGCAAGGGCTACGATACGTTTTGTCCTGTTGGACCGTGTATCGTCCCGCGCGATGAAGTGGATCTGGCAGGGTTGCGCGTCTGCACGTTCGTCGATGGAGTTAAAAAACAAGACGCACCCATTTCGGAAATGATGTTCAGCGTGGGTGATATAATCGCCTACATAAGTGCATTTATGACACTGGAGCCGGGGGATTTGATCGCGACAGGCACTCCGTCCGGTGTCGGTCCGCTGCAACCAGGGTCCCAAGTCCGGATCGAAATCGATGGCGTCGGCGTGTTGGAAAATAGCGTCGCGCTAGAGGACTAGGACGACGTGTTTGAAGCCGGCCGGGCGTTTCCCATGACAGAGGCACTTGTCATCGGAGCTGTAGCGGTTCCGGTGGTGGCCGTGGGCATTTACATCGTGCTGCGAATTCGGCGCAAGCCCAAGGATAAGGAGCAGCGACGGCGGCTCCAGGTGAATTTGAACGGCCGCTTGGCAGACGCCACCATCCTTGAATTCAGCGAAGACGCGATCGTTTACGAGTACTCCGTGCGCGGCATCACGTACACCGCTTCCCAAGACATCTCGAAATTGCGCGAGTTGATTCCGGGCGATCCCCAACGGCTGATCGGACAGCCGGCGTCGCTGAAATATTCATCGCAGAACCCGGCGAATTCGATTCTGCTATGCGAGGAATGGTCCGGCCTGCGGTCGGGGCCGGCGCAGCAGCCGTCGGGCATGCTGTCTTAGGCTCGCCTGGTTCCAGTTCCCTAGCAGTGGGCGGAAGTACGGCCGCGGCTGGCTCGGATAGGGTTCATCAAGCAACGTGATCGCCCTTGAGTGTTATAGTTGGCATTTGAGCCGTGGCAATGCTGCGGCGTGAGGAGGCGTGCGCTATGACAGACGGCAAATACTATCGAGAAAATGAGTGGTGGGTCAGTCCCTATAACTTCGTTCCGGATGTTGTGTCCAAGTTTCAACTGCCCGCGAAGGTGAGCATTCACGACGCCACGCTACGCGACGGCGAGCAGACGCCGGGAGTTGTGTTCAGCATCGCGGATAAGGTGGCGATCGCCGAGAAACTCGACGAAATCGGCGTGGACCGCATCGAAGCGGGCATGCCCGCCGTGTCCGAGCAGGATTTCCAAGCGATCAAAGAGATCTCGAAATTGGGCCTGAAGTCGAAGATTTATACCTTCGCGCGGGCTATGAACGCCGACATCGATAAGGCGCTCGAATGCGGGTGTCAGGGCGTGATCATCGAGATTCCGATTGGCTATCCGAAGCTCAAGTATCAATTCAAGTGGACTTGGGAAGACGTTTTGAGGAAGAGCATCGGCGTTGTCAACTACGCGAAGTCGCGCGGCATGCACGTCGTTTATTTCCCGTATGACACCACGCGAGCTCGGGAAGAAGATCTCACTAATTTGCTGAGTCGCTTGATGCAGGAAGCGCCGCCGGATTCGGTCGGTGTCGTGGATACCATGGGCTGCGTGCTGCCGGAAGCGATGAAGTATCTGGTGCGTCTGGTCAAGTCGATCACAAAACTCCCCGTGGAAGTGCACACCCACAACGATTTCGGCATGGCGGTGGCGACGGAGTTGGCGGGCGTGGAGGCCGGCGCCGAAGTGGTGCATAGCTGTGCCAATGGACTGGGCGAACGAACCGGAAACGCCGCGCTCGAGGAACTAATCGTCGCACTGCACGTGTTGTATGGCTACGAGACGCATTACGACCTAGTCAAGCTTCCCGAGCTCGGTGAATTAGTCAGCCGCATCAGCCAATTTGATATCGCGCTGAACAAACCGATTCTGGGCGAGCGTAACTTCACGCGCGAGTCGGGCATTGGTGTCGACTTGGTGGTGAAGGAACCGCTGGCGATGTTCGGAACGCATCCGGCGTTGACGGGGCGGCGCGGCGAAGTGGTGCTGGGCAAGAAGAGCGGGAAAGCGTCCATCACATACAACCTTGAACAGATGGGCATCACGGGCACGGACGATGAAGCGGTGGGGGAGATGCTGCGCCGCGTCAAGGACAAAGGCATGGAAAAGCGCGGACTGGTGAGTCCGGCGGAGTTCAAGGAGATCGTCGAAGACGTACTCGTTGCCAAGCGGTAGAGTCACGCTGACATTTGACAACGGGCCGGAGGCGCAAGTAACAGCGGGCGTGCTGGATTGCCTGGCTCGGCACAGGATTCAGGCCACTTTCTTCGTGCTCGGAAGGAAAGCCTCAACGGTGGAGGGCGCTGCGCTTGTGCGTCGCGCAATTGCTGAAGGCCACTGGATCGGCAACCATACTTTCACGCACTCCGCTGCGCTTGGCCGGCTGGATCGCGCGACTGCTTTGCGCGAATTAGAGCAAACGGAAGAAGTTCTGGCTTCTATTCAGCCTCCGGGGATGCAATCCGCGCGCCGTCTGTTTCGCCCGCCGGGATCTGGCAAGCTTGGCCCGCATTTGTTGCAACTCGCCGTAGTCGAGCGGCTGATCGCCGGATTGTACACATGCGTGCTTTGGAACTCCGTTCCGGGCGATTGGCATGATCCACATGGGTGGCTGGACCGCGCGCTCGTCGATTGCCGATCACGTCCGTGGACGCTGGTGGTGCTCCACGATAAACCCAATGGCGCGATGGAACATCTTGACGAGTTTATCGTGCACTTAGAGAACGAGGGCTTCGATTTCACGCAAGAATTTCCGCCGGACTGCGTCCCCATCGTCGACGGCAACGTCGTGTTGCCGTTGGAACCCTACGTAAGCGGATAAGAATCGAGGCGGCGTTAACGCGCAAAAGTTCATCAGCTCCCCGGGGAAGCGTGACGGCTCGTATTGGAAGAGCGACAACCCGGACGGTGAGAGCCCTATTCGTGATCTCGTCGCATACGCTCTCGCTGAGGGATACACGGATAAGTCGAACCCGTATCACGGTTGCCATTTCAAGGTCTGATGGGCCACGGTCCGCACGCGCCTGCCGGCGCTATGACCGATTACGATCCGGATCAAACTTGGACACCAGTGGCCAACTCGGGTTTGCGATTTCGAAACTTCTGATTCGGCTTCCGACCCGTTATTCGCGGTTCGCCATCTCCCGTGCACTATGTGCGACCGCGAGCCCTCCAGGCCACCAGTTCCAATCGCCTGCAATGCGAAGAAGCGCAGGACCAATCACGATACGAACCAGTGTCGCGTCAATAAACACGGCCACCGCCAGCGTAAATCCGATCATCTTGACCACCAGAAAGCTCCCGAAGGTGAATGCCGCGAACACCACAATCATGATCGCGGCCGCGCTCGTGATCAGCCCCGCGGTTCTCGCGAGCCCCTCGGGGATTGCCTCCATTTCGGACATCCCGCCCCTCCTCGCCTCGAGGACTCGGGCGACCAAGAACACTTCATAATCCATGCTCAGTCCGAAGACGATGGCAAAGGCAACGATAGGCACAATGGGGAACACGCTGCCCGTTCCAACATGAACTCCCAGTAAGCTACTTGCGTGTCCGTCCTGAAAAACTAAAACCAGTGCGCCGAAGGAGGCCGCAACCGAGAGCAAGTTCAGAGCGATGGCCTTCAGCGCGGCAAAAAGCGACCGGAAGCCGCCGAGAAGCGCCAGGAGCGTCCCAACCACCACCAGCAGCAGGACTGAAGCAAATCGATCTCCGACAATAGTCTGATAATCGGCATTCAGCGCCGGGATGCCTCCAATGCGTAGTGTGGTGCCGGGTATTCCCGTGAGAGCTGCCGCGCCGGTCTTCCGCAGATCCCGCACCCAGTTGACCTGATCCCTCAGCGAAACGGAAGTCTTGGGCAACACCTCAAGCAGCGCCGCCCGGCCGTCGCGACTGAGGAACGTTCGACGAGTCTCACGCGATAGGTTGCCGAGAGAAGATCGGTTGCTCTCCGCCATCGTTGTGATAGAGAGCACCCGGTCGGTACGAGGGTCGCTGGCGAGCCGTTTGGTGAAACGATCGAGTGTGTTCCACCCCGAATCCGTTTCGGCGATGGAATCCGTCGGAAGTTCGAGTATTACGCGCAACGATTGAACCACGCCAGCCCGGTCCATTTGTTCGAGGGTGTGAAGCGCGTGAACCGATTCCGCGGCTGGCGGAAGCCAATCCCCTCTGGGGAGGCTGGTGTCGAGCCGCGCCGCCTGCGAGGCGAGCAGAAGCAACGGGGCGCCTGCCAAAAAGATAGCCAGCCAGGGATGGGCGACAATCACCTTCCCCCACTGCCTCCAGCGGTTCCCCGTGTGTGCGGCCCGGTCCGTATCCAATCTCGCAGTAAAAGGCAGCCGGCCGGCATTGATCCGTGCACCGAGGAGTGCCAGCACTGCCGGAACGACGGTAGTTGCCAGCAACAGACTCATTCCCGCCACCAGAAATCCCGCCGCACCGATGGAACGGATTTCGCTGATGGGGACCGTCAAAAGGGCCAGAAATCCGATAGCGACCGTCGAAGCTGAAATCAAGAGCGTATGGCCCGCCTGCCGGGCCGCGATGAGCGAGGCTTCGAATCCGTTGTGCCCGGCTGAAATCGCTTCCCGGAAGCGGCTGACCATAAGGAGCGCGTAATCGATCCCCAAGCCTAGCCCAAGCATGGTGGCCATGTTTTGAACCAGGATAGACAAGTGCCAACGCAGTGCCAGGAACCCTGCGATGGCCAGAGTGGTCGCGATGGCAAGCTCGCCAACGGCCAATGGAATCAGGGCTGCCACTACGCTCCCGAAAGCCACCAGCAGAAGTGCGAGCGTCGCGGGAATCACGAGACTTTCGGCGTGTTGCACATCATCGGCGCTGGCTTTCCGAATATCGAAATTCAGAGGCGTCTCGCCCGTCAGTTCGATCCTCACCGCCGGGTAACGACCCCGCAGTTGATTTTGAAGCGAGTTCGCCCGCTCGTGGAGCTTGGGAACGAGCGACTCAACGGGACCCTCGGTGGACGCGAGTCCCACTAGAACAAAGGTTGCTCCTCCCTTACCGAGGAAAATCGGATCGCTCAAATCGAGATGGGAGACGATTCCGGACACGCCGGGTTCCTGCCTTAGCCCCTCCACGATTGTCGCCAACGCTTGCTCGCCTCCCTCCGAATCCGCCGGTGGGATTCCCTGGATCACCAGGACTACGCGGTCAACGAATGGCGAACGAAAGCGAGTGGCCAACTCCTCGGCAACAACTTCCGCTTCGCTCCCTTCGACCCGGGTTGCGGTCTCCAGGTGGCGCTCGGCGTGAAAAGAAAATGGAAGAAGAACAAGGACAGCGGCAAGGACCACCCCGGCCGGCCAGACACGGCGCAAATATCCGAGATGCATTTTATGCAAAGTAGTTGCCAGTAGGACGTGTTCATAT
>Ga0302325_10036598_pt1 | contig 10004 bp, 9 predicted proteins | sample Palsa_T0_2_FD_201948 | JGI IMG/M metagenome (GOLD analysis project Ga0302325, IMG submission 201948) | Peat permafrost microbial communities from Stordalen Mire near Abisko, Sweden - Palsa_T0_2 | ecosystem: Environmental > Terrestrial > Soil > Palsa > Peat permafrost | place: Sweden: Abisko... | reverse complement strand
CAGCCCGAACAGCACGATGATGAAGACGAGATCGCGTCCCGGGAACCGCAACCGCGCAAAGCCGTAGCCTGCCAGCGACGAGAGCGCGAGGACGCCGAATGTGACGCCGAGCGAAACGATCGTGCTGTTCAGCAGCCAGCGGAACACGGCCGAATGGCCGAGAATGTCGAGGTAGTTGCGCGCCGTGTAAGGCGGCGAGAACGCCGTCTGCGTGCCGCTCATCAGCTCTTCATTCGGCTTCAGAGACAACACAAGCGTCCACAACAGCGGCGCCGCCATGATGAGCGCCATGACTGCGAGAAGCAGAAGCACGATCCAGTTGCGACCGGCGGCCTTCGTCATGACCCGCCGCTCTCGCGCCCGCGCGTGGCGAAGAATTGGGTCATCGCCGCAACCAGAATGATGCAGAACAGAATCTCCGATGCTGCCGCGGCATAACCGATGTCCCAACGCTGGAATCCGACCTGATAGATGAAGAGAACGATGGGCAGCGATGCGTTATCGGGGCCGCCCAGCGTCATGATCTGCGCCTGGCCGAAGAGCTGGAATTGAAGAATGGTCTCGACGACGACGACGACGAGCGCCGTTCGCTGGATCGAGGGCAGCGTGATGCTCCAGAGCGTACGCCAGGGACCGGCGTTATCGAGCGCCGCCGCTTCGTAGAGGTCCTGCGGCACCTGCTGGAGCGCCGCAAGAAAAAGCATCATCGGCAGGCCGATGCACCACCAGATCGTGGTGATCGCGATGGCGGGCGTCGCGAGATGCGCGTCGCTGAGAAATGGTATCGGCGGCAGGCCGAACGCATGAAGCAGATTGGCGATGAGCCCGCCATCGGGGATCAGCACCATGCGCCAGACCAGCGTCACGATCGTGACGGAAAGCACGGAGGAGGAGAAAAACAATCCGCGCGCGATCGCCGACCAGCGACGTCCGTTGTTCAACGCCAGTGCCAGACCAAGGCCGGCAAACGTGAGCGCCGGCACCGTGAGGGCGACAAAATAACACGTGTTCGAGACCGATGCGAGAAACACATCGTCGCGAAACAGGCGGAAGTAATTTTCCAATCCGATGAATTGCGAACCGCCGAAGAGGTCGGCCTTGTGAAGGCTGAGATAAATTCCGGAAAACAACGGGTAGACAAGCAATATCGCAAAAACGGCGAGATAAGGTGCCACGAAGAACAATCCGCTGCGCGCTTCGCTCCCGCGCGTGCCACGCCAGGCTCCCGCGATCGGGCGCATTGGCGCTGTGGGGACTACGCGGTCCAGCGACGTCACCCCTAAGACACGCGATGATGGCAACGGTCGGCGGCATCGAACAAATGCGCCGTAGAGCCATCGAATTTGATGCCTGTCGTGTCGCCGATGCGCATCGTTGAGTGCGCGCTGTCCAGCGTTACGATTTTTTCTCCGCCGGCAAGCGAAACATAGACATGCGTCTTGTCCCCGAGGAATTCCACGAATTCGACAATACCTTTTGCGTCGCCACTTTCCGGAGCGCACAGGGCGATGCCCTCGGGACGCAGTCCCACGCGCAAAGCGCCGTCCTTCGGCAAAGCAGCGATTGGGATTCGCGTCTCGATCACCGCTTCATCGCCAAGACCCACCATTTGGAAAGGACCGTTCGAGCCGATGCGGCGAACGGAAATGATGTTCATGGCAGGCGAGCCGACGAAAGTCGCGACGAAGGCCGTCGCGGGTTTGGAATAAATCTCAAACGGTGTGCCGCTCTGTTCTATACGCCGCCGGTTCATCACCACAATTCGGTCTGCCAGCGTCATCGCTTCCGTCTGGTCGTGCGTGACGAAAATCATCGCGGTCCTCATGCGCCGGTGGAGACCCGCGATCTCCTGCCGGGTGCGCCCGCGCAGTGCTGCATCGAGGTTGGAGAGCGGCTCGTCGAACATGAACAGTTTCGGCTGCTTGACGATCGCCCGCCCAATCGCGACGCGTTGGCGCTGGCCACCCGACAAATTCGCCGGCTTGCGATCTAGAAACTGCTCGATTTCCAGCATGCGCGCCGCCTCGCCGATGCGTCGATCGATCTCGGCGCCGCCCATCTTGGCATTGCGCAGCCCGAACGCCATGTTGTCCCGAACCGTCATATGCGGATAAAGCGCGTAGCTTTGAAATACCATGGCAACGCCCCGTTGCCCGGGCGGGAGTTGGTCGACGCGCCGACCGGCGATTTCGATTTCGCCGTCGTCGATTGATTCGAGACCTGCAATGACGCGCAACAGCGTGGATTTTCCGCAGCCCGACGGCCCCAGAACGACGAGGAACTCATTCTCGCCGATCGTCAGCGAGACATTGTCGAGCACCAAAGTGTCGCCGAAGCGCTTGCTGACGCCCCTGAGCGCTAAGCCGCCCACCAGCCAACTCCTCCCCTGTTATTCTTGGCGTCGCGCAATCTCAGTGATTGTGACGAGGAATACCCTTCGTGCGCGCGATGCGCTGATATTTTACGGCAGGCTCGAGAACCGCGCCGGTTTCCATTTGACCTACCATGGCGCGCTGCATCTCCTGCCACGGCGTCTGGCTCGCGGGATAAGGAAACCCTCCGGCGGCTTCGAGAGCTTGGTGGCGCTTTTCCAATTCGCCCTCTGCAAGCAGGACGTTCACTTCGCCTTTTCTCAGATCGACGCGAATGCGATCGCCTGTCTGCAGAACCGCCAAGCCACTGCCGATCGCGGCTTCCGGCGAAGCATTGAGAATGGAGGGCGAACCCGACGTTCCCGACTGGCGCCCGTCACCGATACAGGGAAGAACATGTATACCCCGTGCGATGAGTTGGACGGGCGCGCGCATATTGACGACTTCGGCGCCACCGGGATATCCGATCGGTCCGGTTCCGCGCATGAACAGAATGCAACGTTCGTCGATATCAAGTACGGGATCGTCGATGCGTGCATGATAATCCTCGGGCCCGTCGAACACGATGGCGCGGCCCTCGAATGCCTCGGGATCGCTCGCATTTGAAAGATAGCGCGCACGGTATTCCTCCGAGATCACGCACGTCTTCATGATGGCGGAATCGAAGAGATTGCCGCGCAGGACGAGAAAGCCGGCCTTCTCGCTCAGCGGGCGCTCGAAGGGCCGGATCACGTTTTCATCCAGGATAGCGGCCTGCCGGCAATTTTCGCCGATGCTTCGCCCATTGGCCGTTACGGCGTTTTCGAAGATCAACCCCTGTTGTATAAGTTGCTGCACGACCGCCGGAACACCACCCGCGCGATAGAAATCTTCGCCGAGATATTCTCCGGCCGGTTGAAGATTGACGAGCAGCGGTATGTCGTAGCCGAAGGTCTGCCAATCATCGATCGAGAGTTCGACGCCTATGTGGCGCGCCAATGCGATGAGATGCAGCGGCGCATTGGTCGACCCGCCAAGGGCGGAATTGACGCGGATCGCATTGATGAACGCTTCGCGGGTGAGAATATCGGACGGTTTGCGGTCCGCATGGATCATCTCGACGATCTGCCGGCCGCTTTCATAGGCGCATTCCTGCCGATCACGGTGCGGCGCCGGGATCGCGGCCGATCCCGGCAGCGCCATGCCCAGGGTCTCAGCCAGGCTGTTCATCGTGGTGGCCGTACCCATTGTGTTGCAGTATCCCGTCGAAGGTGCCGCAGATGCCACCAGCTTGATAAAGGCTGCCCGGTCGATTTCACCGGTGGCAAATTGCTCGCGTGCCTTCCAGACGACGGCGCCCGATCCAATCCGCTTCCCCGCCGCCCAGCCGCTGATCATCGGCCCGACCGACAGCGCAATCGCCGGAATATCCACCGTCGCCGCCGCCATCAGACAGGCCGGCGTAGTCTTGTCGCAGCCGATTGTGAGAACCACTCCGTCGATCGGATAGCCGTACAGCACCTCGACCAGTCCGAGGTAAGCGAGGTTGCGGTCGAGACCCGCCGTGGGCCGCTTGCCGGTCTCCTGAATGGGATGAACGGGAAACTCAATCGGAATCCCGCCCGCATCGCGGATACCTTCTCTTACCCGCTCCGCGAGCACCAGATGGTGACGATTGCAGGGCGACAGATCCGAGCCGGTCTGCGCGATACTGACGATCGGCCGGCCCGACTGCAATTCGCCAAGCGTCAGGCCGAAATTCATGTAACGCTCCAGATACAATGCGGTCATGTCCGTGTTGTCCGGATCATCGAACCATGCCCGGGAGCGCAGACGGCGCGGTTTGGAGACAGTCGTCATTTTGAAAATCCATTCATCAGGGGAACGCACAGCCGTCGAGCGAAAAGCCGGCCGGCCGGGGCCAATTTTCTCCAACCATCTCGATCAGCCATTACCACATTTCCCCCGAGACGGACCGACGATATCTATCGGGCCCGGTCCGCCATCCGTGGCGCTTTGGCACCATTATATACTCAGACAAATTGCCATGCGTCTCCCCAATTGGCAAGGCGCGGGCGGCCAGCGATGTTGTCGCTACGGCCATTTGTCTGATTTAATAAGCCGTGACCGCGATCGCGGAAAATCGGACATCGAGGCGCAAAAAAGATGCCCAGACATGGAATTTTACCCTCCCTGGTCGTGGGCGCGGCCATTGCGGCTATGGCCATTCTGACTCCGGCCGCCGCGGGCAGCATTCAGAAAGCAACATTTGGACGCGCGGAAGGGCGGGACGTGAAAATCTTTACACTGACCAACAGGAACGGCACCGAGCTGCGCCTTATGACGTATGGCGCGGCAATCGTGTCCCTCAAGACACGTGACCGAACCGGCCATCTGGGCAATATCGTGCTGGGCTTCGACAAGCTCGACAATTATGTGGCCGGCGTTCCTTATTTCGGCGCCATCGTCGGACGCTACGCCAACCGGATCGCCGGCGGCCGTTTCACCTTGGACGGTACGGCTCACCAATTGCCCCAAAATGACGGGCCGAACAGCCTCCATGGCGGTGATAGAGGGTTCGACAAACGCATCTGGAGCGCCAACACCTTCGAGACCCCCCAAGGGCCCGGACTGCGGTTAACTTACGTCAGCGCTGCCGGTGAAGAAGGCTATCCCGGCCAACTCACCGCCCGCGTGACCTATCAACTGCGGGACGACGATACCCTGAGCATCGATTACGATGCGAAGACGACCGAACCAACGCCCGTCAATCTGACCAACCATGCCTATTTCAATATTACCGGCAATCCGCATAGCTCAATTCTCGGTCACCTCCTGACGATAGACGCAGACAGATTTACGCCCGTGAACGCGACTCTCATTCCCCTGGGCGAATTGCGAAGCGTAGCCGGGACCCCATTCGATTTCCGCAAGCCCGTGGCCATCGGTGCGCGGATCGGCGCCGACGACGAACAACTACGCCTTGGACACGGTTACGACCACAACTGGGTGCTGCAGAAGCCGCACCCCGGCGCCCTGTCACGGGCGGCGCTCCTTGCCGATCCCGAAAGCGGACGCACGCTCGAAATCCGCACGACGCAGCCGGGCTTACAGTTCTATTCCGGAAATTTCCTGGATGGGAAGCCGGCCGGGCACGGCACCGTCTTCAACTACAGGACCGGCCTTTGCCTGGAGACGCAACATTTTCCCGACTCGCCGAACCAGCCGTCCTTCCCGTCCACCATCCTGCGTCCGGGTCAGACCTATTCGGAGCACACCATTCTCGTCTTTGGGACGATGAAATAATCGCCGCGTCATTCCGGCGAAAGACGATAGAGGCCGGCCCCGTGGCAGGAAATTGTCGGCGCGAAAATGTCCCGCACGGTTGCGATGTCGCTGCGCCTCCAAAGATCGCGCACGCGCATCCCGCCCCGCAATCCAAGCTGCGCAGACGTAACCGGCACCCTTTCTTCCGCAATCTGCGGCGTCGCGTCGCGAAGATTGAAAAGGGCAATATACGTATCGCCGTTGTCCGAATCTGTTGCCGCCCATGCGGCAAGTCCATCACCGAAAAAAATCTCACGATTGTCGCGACTTGTCTGATTGACCGACAATACCTCATCATTGGTCAGCAATGTGCAGGTGGGATCGTCGAGCTTCCTCAGATCGCCCCCCATAATGAGCGGCGATCGCGCGATGGACTACAGTGTGAGCAGGGTGAGTTGCTCGCCGGACGTAAACCGGGTCGTGCGGCGCCCCATTTCCAGCACGCCGAGCGGCAGCATGTCTGCATCCGGCCAATTTCCGGTCCGGCGATAGGGGGCCCAGTTCCGAAGCCGGGCGAATTGTTCGAGCAATGCCGGCCAAGTATCCCAAAAGTCGTCGCTTATGCGCCACATGTTCGCCCGCTGCACGACATCCGCGGCCGCCGCCAGCGGTGTTTCGCCCGGCGAGAGCGAGAGCGTGATCGGCCGGCCGCAACGATCGATAGCCAGCCGAACGGCTGCGATCTCCGGTTCGTTGCGAAAATAGGGCCGGCTCGTGTCGTCCGCCTTGACGAAATCGACACCCCAGGCCGCATATTGCGCGAGCACGGAATCGTAGTAGCTCTGGGCGCCCGGTCTCGACATGTCGACGCCGTACATATCGGTATTCCAGGCGCAGACATTCGCCCGGTCGGCGATCTCATCTGCGCGATATACCGTCCCGAAGACCGGAACATTCTGCGACACGGCCTGGCGCGGAACACCGCGCATCATATGGATGCCGAAATTCAGGCCAAGACTATGGACGTAATCGGCGAGCGGCTTGAATCCCGCGCCGTTCGCCGTCGAAGGAAATCGGTTCGGCGCCGGGAGCAGCCGGCCCCAATCATCCATTGTCAGCTTTGCGCCGCGGCGATAGTCGTAACTGTCGGCGCCCGGCTCGTATCATTGAATGTCCACCGTGAAGATGGTGTAGCCATGCGGCAGAAGGCGCGTGGCCATGATCGCGGCGTTCTGGCGTGCCTCCTCTTCGCGAATCGTAGGGCCGAAACTGTCCCACGAATTCCACCCCATCGGCGGCGTAGGCGCAAAGTCGCGAAAATCAGGGGCCGCCGCCCTGGCACCATGCAGCAGTGCAGGACTCGCCGCGATCCCCGCCAGCGCGTTGCGGCGCGAAAGGCGCGTCATTCCAACTCCAGAACCACCACGGATTTCGCCGGCAATGTCAGAGACAATTTGCCGTCGGCATAAGTTGCTCCCGAGAAGGATTCGGGATGCACGGCATCGGGGCTGTCGAAATCGTTCTGCGCGTCCATCGTCGCAGCCGTCAGGATAGTCCCCCTGACACGCTGGACGTTCGCACCCATGATCGTCGCCGCGATCGGCGCTGTTCGATTCGGGTCGAGATTGACGAGCGCCAGGACGATCGAACCGTTCGCGGCGCGTGCGGCGGAAACGCTGACAGAAGGAATCGAGAATTTTGCCAATTCATAGCGGGGAGCCTGCACGTCTTCCGGCAGGGAGGTCGCGTCCTGGAAGGGAATGAACATGCGGAATACATGGTAGGTCGGCGTCAGCACCATGCGCGAGCCGTCCGTCAGGATCATGGCCTGCAGGACATTCACCATCTGTGCGATATTGGCCATGCGCACGCGGTCGGCGTGATGCTGGAAGATGTTGAAATTGAGTGCCGCGACGACCGCATCGCGCAAACTGTTCTTTTGATACAGGAAGCCGGGTTCGCGCCCCGGTTCCGGGTCATACCAGGTGCCCCATTCGTCGACCGCGAATCCGACCTTCTTCTGAGGGTCGTACTTGTCCATGATCGCGATATTTTGCGCGATGAAATCTTCCATCTTCAGTGTGTGGGCCAACGTCGAAATCCACTGATCCTCGGCGAAGCCGGTCGCGGGTCCTTTCGCGTCCCAGGCGTCGCCGGGAATCGTGTAGTAGTGGAACGAGACCGCGCCCATATCGCGATGAACCTTTGAAACGAGCGTCTCGGTCCACGTCGTATCGTTATCGTTTCCACCGCTGGCGATGATCTGAGGTCGCGCACCTCTGGGCGCCTTCAGGAATGTGGCGTATTGGCGAAAGAGATCGGCGTAATGGTCGGGCGTCATGTTTCCGCCGCATCCCCAGGCTTCGTTGCCGACGGCGAAATACGCAATCTTCCAGGGGCCGGGATGAGCATTCCTGCGCCGCTCATCGGTCAGCGAGGTCTTCTTGTCGGACGTCAGATATTGCAGCCACTCGGCCATCTCGCGCGGTGTCCCCGTACCGAGATTGCCGTTGATATAGGCGTCCGCGCCGATGAGTTCCGCAAAATCGAGGAATTCATGCGTGCCGAAGGCATTCGTTTCCGGCACGCCGCCCCAATTCGTATTCAGCGTCACAGGGCGCTGCGAACGCGGCCCGATGCCGTCGCGCCAATGATACTCGTCGGCGAAGCAGCCGCCGGGCCAGCGTATGTCCGGCACATGCAGATCGCGCAAGGCCGTGACGACGTCCTTCCTGAACCCTCGGATGTTCGGGATGGGCGATTTCTCGCCGACCCAAATCCCCCCGTAAATCCCATGACCAAGATGCTCGGCGAATTGGCCGTAGATATGGCGATCGATCTTTGCGCCGGGTTCGTCGGCGTGAACGATCACGGACGCAACGGGCTGCGCCGAATTGTCCGCACCGACCGCCGGGGAGAAAGGAATGCAGGCCAGGCAGACGAAGAGAATCGCAATTCTGCGGCTTTCAAACCATGAACGCATAGCCGCTCTCCCCGCGATCGAAAACTTGTTTGTCGCTATCTAGACGAAAGCGACCGGCCAATCATCCTGCGTCCAGCCGAGCGGCGCGATCCGCAAAGTCGGGCGTCCGTCGTGGCGCGCATCATAGGCATGATAGGCGACGTAATCCTTGCCGGCGTCGCGCACGATTGAAACGCCGCCCGGGCCGCGCCAGCGCGGTTCCCCGGCGCCCGCAGCCAGCACGAGCGTTCCACCGCCGTTCAGCATCGGCACGCCGCTCTGGTCCACGTAAGGTCCCGCTATATCCTTTGCCCGGCCAACCACCGTGTAGTAGCTGCTGTCCGCGCCCCTGCAGCAAAAATCGAAAGACGCGAATAGATAGTAGTTTCCCGCGCGCTGGATGAGGCATCCGCCCTCGATTGCATCGGGTGCGCGGGGTCGTTGCGCGATGGCGGTGGGCTCGCCTGCCAAAGGCTTTCCCGAACGGGGATCGAGCCCCACGATCTTCAGCCCAGTCCAGAAGCTGCCGAATTCCAGCCAATGCTTTTCCTTGAGATCGATCACGTGGCAGGGATCGATCGCATTGAAGTCGTCGGTCTTCTGGGATTCGAGCACGAGGCCCTGATCCAGCCAATGATAGTTCGCAGCCGATGGATCGAGCGTGGCATTCGTTGCCAACCCGATGACCGAGCGATTCGAGCCGAAGGTCGAGCACGCGTAATAGAGGTAGTACTGACCGTTGAAATAGGAAATGTCGGGCGCCCAAATGGCATGCGTCTCGGGAATCGCCTGCGTCGCCCAGGCCGGCAACGCGTCGAAAACGTGGCCGCCCCTGTCCCACTGAAGAAGGTCTTTCGATCGATACCAGGGGATCTGCGATGGCGAATCTGCGCGTGGCGTCGTGCAGAAAACGTAGAACGTGTCGCCCGCCTTTATGATGGAAGGATCATGGATCGGATAAAGGTCGCCGGTTAGCCGCGGGTTCAGCGGCTCGAGCGTTTGTGCCCGCCCAACGCTTGTCGGGAATGCCGCGAGGGCTCCCAGCGAAAGCGAGGCGTGCAACAATCGTCGGCGGGAAAAGGGCAAGCGGTAGTCTTCCAAAGCCAACAACGTCATCTCACGTGCTCACAGACATGGGTGACACTTCAAAAAAAACGGCCGGAGGCGATTTCATCGACTCCGGCCCAGCATCGGGGACTTACAGTTTGTAACGGATGCCCAACACGATCGTCTGATCGAACCGGCGTGTGTCCTGTGGGAACTGAGGGCTTCCGAAGTAGGATTGATAATAGCTGTTGAGCAGATTCGTCGCGTCGAACGTGAGCGTGAATTGGTCATCGATCTTATAGCTCGCGTACAGATCGAGCCAGGGTTGGGCTCTCGCGAAAACTGTGCCCGGCTGCATGCCGCCGCCCGGAGCGGGG
>Ga0302325_10036597_pt1 | contig 10004 bp, 10 predicted proteins | sample Palsa_T0_2_FD_201948 | JGI IMG/M metagenome (GOLD analysis project Ga0302325, IMG submission 201948) | Peat permafrost microbial communities from Stordalen Mire near Abisko, Sweden - Palsa_T0_2 | ecosystem: Environmental > Terrestrial > Soil > Palsa > Peat permafrost | place: Sweden: Abisko... | reverse complement strand
CAGGCCGAACGACGAACCGGAAACCTCAGCGATAAAAATTTCACATTCGCGCAACCAGTCCATATCGCGGGTGAAAACCGCCTGTGGCGAGATGGCGCGGTCCATGCGAGCTGCGTCGTCGCTCACTAGGTGACCTGTAAGTACTTCGTGTCCCATGCTTTCCAGTAGTTCAACCAAGCGGCGGGCGATCCCCAGCGAAGAGCGGTCTCCGGCCACGGTGAATCCGAAATAGACTTTCATTTGTTGTGGGAAACCATCCGATCTTGACTTTGGCGCCTATCTCCAGTAGCGTTACCAGTATAGTCACCAACGCCGGTGGACGGACATGGGGCCTCGGCGAGTTTGGCAGTCAGAGAGCTAAAAGGAGAGGAAAATGAAAGTTTCCAAGAAATCCCTGGTGGTCGCGGCAGCCTTTACTGGCCTCTTGGGCGGCACTATCGCCCGCATGAACGCCTCACCGGCCGGCGGAGTTGGTGGCGTTGGCGGAACTGGCGGTGTGGGTGGAGTCGGCGGCACCGGTGGAACTGGCGGCGTTGGCGGTGTGGGTGGAATTGGCGGTGTGGGTGGAACTGGCGGCGTGGGCGGAACTGGCGGCGTGGGCGGAACTGGCGGCGTGGGCGGAGCCGGTGGGCAGAAATCCACCAAACCCACCAAGTCCACCAAGGCCGCGGTCGAGAAGCACTCCTGCGCGGGCAAAAATTCCTGCGCTGGAAAGGGCGGCTGCAAGACCGGCGACAACGGCTGCCAGGGCAAGAACTCCTGCAAAGGCAAAGGCGGCTGCGCTACCGACGGCAAGAAGTAAGAAAAACAAATCGGCCACCGATGAACACCGATATACACCGATAAAACAAGCAACTGCTTTTATCCGTGTTCATCGGTGGCCGATTAGTTTTCGGCGGCTAGAGCGTTTTTATGTCTCCCTTCCGCGGGCAGACCGATTACCGTATTGGGATCGGCCTGCGCATCCCCCACTATCAGCACATCTTCCAACATCAACCGGTGGTCGACTGGTTTGAGATCATTTCCGAAAACTTCATGGTGGACGCCGGGCGTCCCCTGGCAGTTCTGGATCGAATCCTGGAACGGTATCGCGTGGTGCAACATGGCGTGTCGATGTATTTCGGATCGGCCGAACCCCTCAATCGCGAACATCTGCGCCGTCTAAAAAGCCTGGTGAAGCGTACACAGACTCCCTGGCTGACCGACCACCTGTGTTGGGGCAGCGTGGACGGCCGCTACACCCACGATCTGCTGCCCATGCCCTACACCTTTGAAGCGGCCGAACTCACGGCGCGCAAAATCCGTGAGGCGCGCGACTTCCTGGAAGTGCCGATCGCGGTAGAAAATGTCAGCAGCTATGCCGAATTTCATATCTCCGAGATGACCGAATGGCAGTTCCTGAACGAGGTGGTGGAGCAGGCCGACTGCGGCATTCTACTGGACGTAAATAATATTTATGTCTCCTCGCAGAATCACAATTTCGACCCGCACGAATATTTGAACAGCGTGCCCGCGGAGCGCGTCATGCAAATTCATATCGCGGGCCACTCCAAATTCGAAAAATATATTCTGGATACTCACGATCATCCGGTGATCGACCCGGTCTGGCAGCTTTACGAACACGCGATCCTGCGCTGCGGCACGATGCCGACCCTGTTGGAGTGGGATGACCGCATCCCTAGTTTCGAGGAAGTGCACGCCGAGGCGATGAAAGCGGCGCGCTACCTGCCGGCGCCCACTCTGAAATGACGCTTCTCGAACTGCAGCGGCGGATGGCGGGCGCCATCATGGCGCCCCTGGGCGCTGCCGACCGCCTGACTCCCGCTGCAAAGATCGCGGCCGCCGGAATCGTCAAGAGCAATGGCCGGCTGACTTCCGCGGAGCGCCTGGAAATATACGCCCGCAGCTACTGGTATCGCATTCTGGATGCGTTATACGACGACTTTCCCGGCCTCCGCGCCATTGTGGGCGCGCGCGGCTTCCAACGCCTGGCCCGGGCCTACCTGGCCGAGATGCCGTCGCAGTCGTTCACATTGCGCGATCTCGGTTCGCGGCTTCCTGAGTGGCTGCCGCTTCATCCCGAGCACATGGGTAAGAATCCGCCGTTGGCTCTGGATATGGTGCGGCTGGAGTGGGCCCATGTGGAGGCTTTCGACGGACCGGCCGAGCAGGTGCTTGGTCCTGAGGATCTACTGGAGCTCAATCCGCAAATGACGCTCCGCCTCCAGCCGTACATTTCGCTCCTGGCGCTGCACTACCCGGTGGACGATTTGCATATTCAGGTGAGCGACCTGGCGGAGGGCCATGGCGAGGCAAGCAACGCGGTGCTTCGCCATAAGACCCGGCGGGCGGTAAAGCGCTTCAGTATGAAGCAGGACGATATTTACCTGGCGGTGCATCGCGTCGACGAATCGGTCTACTTCCGGCGTATGGATAACGACGAATTTCACTTGTTGGACGCGTTGCGAGCCGGGAAACCAGTGGGCGAGGCGATCGACAGCGTCTTCGGGGACAGCGACGCGTCAGTTGAGGAATTGCGGGCCAAGATCGAAGGCTGGTTCTCATCGTGGGCGGAAGGCGGCTGGTTCTGCAAGGACACCAAGTCGATCATTTAGGTTCTTGCTTGGTTCGCTTGGCGTTCTTTGCGTCTTAGCGAGAGAGCTTTTCCAGCAATTTCCAATATTCACCCGCGACCCGCGCGGCATCGTGAACGTTCCGAATATACTTCCCCGCCCGCGCCCCGATTGCGTCCGCCACCTCGGGCATCCCTGCGAACATCCTCATATGCTCCCGCAACGAATCATGCTCCGCCAGCCCGCTGGCGATTCGCGCGCACGCGTCTTCCGGAAATCGCGAGCACTCCAGCGACTCCGTCAGCATCACTGCTTTGCCGACTCCCATCATACGGATCGCGATGCCCGACGTTTCCCCGGCCGCCGGATAGCGAAGATTGATACACGCATCCACGGCCTTCGCCGCCAGCCAGAATTCTCGATCCTCCAGGTACGGCCGCCGCAGCACGCCCTCGGCGGAAAGCAGTGGCGCCGCTGCACGCTCCAGGTCGGTGGAAACGAACTCGCCGGCGACCAGCAGCGAGGTGCGCAGATTCTCCCGGTGCACATCGGCGAAGGCTTCCAGCACGGTCATCAACCGCTTGGTTTCCCGCAAGTAACCAAATACGCCGAACAGAAACGTGGCCGGCTCCACTCCCCAGCGTTGGCGCCAGCGGAGCGCTTCCGCGCCTCCAGGTAAATCGCCGGGCTCCACAAAAAGATGCGGAATCTCTACCACACGCGCTGTGGGCTGCTGTTCCCGCACTACGCGCGCCGCCTCGGGATTATGCACCACCACGGCGCGCGCCCGTTCGAGAATCCGCTTCAGCATGGGGTAATCGAAATAACGGCGGTCGCTCCCCGAAGAAGCGCGCCCGCGCCACAATTCGCCCGCCAGCCCGCGCGTCCACTCCCCATAGTTGTAGACGAACTCGTCGATATAAGCGGCTTCGTCCAGGCGCCCCAGCAGAAAATGATGCAGCACCGCGTCATGCAGCACCACTACTCCGGGGACGGCGAGCGCGCGGCTGTAAATCTCGCTATGCAGCCCGTTGTTTCCCAACTGATAGAGAGCGACGTCGCAGGCGGCAGGCGACACTTCCACCCGCCCGAGCTTTCTCAGTTCCGCCAATAGGGCCGCCCCATAATCGGCAATCCCGGAACGCACCGGAGGCAGAGGAGAATAAAATCCGACAGTCACGGCTTCATCCGCTTGCCGAATAACGCGGTTCCCACGCGCACACAGGTGGCTCCCTCTTCGATAGCAGTTTCCAGATCGTGAGACATCCCCATGGAAAGTTGCGCCAGTCCGTGCTGTTCCGCCAATTCGCAAAGATGCCGGAAATAACCGCGCGAAGCCTCAGGATCGTCGGACCATGGCGGCATGGTCATCAAACCCAGCAGGCGTAAATTCGCGCAGGCACGGACCGCCTCGATTAATTCTGTCAGTTCGGCCGGATCGGCGCCATGCTTCGCCTCCTCATGAGAGAGCTTGACTTCCAGCATGACGTCCATGGGACGCGCGGATTCGTTCAAGCGCCGCGCCAGTTTGGCGGAATCCACTGTCTGCACAACCTGGAACAGTTCGACCGCCTTCTTGGACTTGTTGGATTGCAAATGGCCGATGAGGTGGTAGCGCGTATCCTTTAAGTCAGCCAACCCAGGAGCCTTGCCTTCGAACTCCTGCACATAATTCTCGCCGAAATCGCGCAGGCCCAAGTCATAGGCTTCGCGAATCGCGGCCACGGGAAAGATCTTAGTCACCGCCAACAGGAGAATTCCGGCTGGATCGCGCCGCGCGCGGTCAGCGGCTCGGGCGATTCGCTCGCGAACAACTTGTAATTTCTCTGCTAGATTTTCCATGACTGCCGATACGTTTCAAGTATAGCCATGGAATGGCCAAAGGGCTTTCCGCCGGATTTTAACCTTGCTACATCGGTTTCTAACCAAGACGTTTTCCTATGTGGCTCCGGGTTCGGGCGTGTTCGCGGGGCACACCAACGCCTGCTTCAGTCCCAGTTCCACGTTTCTGACAACCACCGCAACCAGCAATCGGCTGGGGGGACCGTAGCAGTCGCAGGTTTCGCGAAGGTTGATTTGTTGATTTCCGGGAGTTGCGACGCAGAAAAGGAGCAGACGCTTATACTGCCTGCTCTCCTCCTGCTTCTGCCGGCGTTGCGGCCTTGGGACGCGGTTTCACGTAGAATCGTTTCCCGCATGAGCGGCAGTGCCGCGGAATACGGCCTATCTGGCGCATCACGGCATCGCCGATTCCCCGTGGCAGCGAAGGCACGATATCGCGGCCAAAACATCGCGGGCAGCGAAGTTCCCCGGGCTTAATAACGATTGGTTTGTGAATCTCCAAGAGGCAGTCTATCAGATTCCAAAGGGTATTGGGCGTACCGAACTCTCCAGAACCCCGCGTGTGAGGCTTGTTTTGAGGGGAGGTGCAGCAGGCCCCAGATGCTATATCAGGCAAAAAACCCAAGTGAATAGCTGGAGCCGGGCAACCACGGGAGCCGTGGTCTGCGCGGGTGCAGTAAGGCTCGTACTACCACTGCTCAGGGTAACGCCGAAGAGCCGGCCGACTTGTAGATACCGGCGACCACGCCATTGCAGGTCGCATTCAGGTTACAGATCGAGCCGCCACTATATCCAGCCCGCTCCGTGCATCTTGGACGAGGTTCGCCGCCCACAAATTTCCACCCCTCACAATGCAGGATGTTAGTCTGTAGATTCGTGCGAAGTCTATTGATCTTCCTTTCGCGGCGTAAGGGCCTGCGAAGGTGGATGGAAACCTCATCCCTGGCCCAACGTTTAGCCATGCGTTTCGTGGCGGGAACCACCCTGGAACAAGCTCTGGCCGTGTGCCGCGACCTCAACGCGGAGGGCATCACCGTTACCTTGGACGTTTTGGGCGAAAGCGTCTCCTCGCTGGAGGAAGCCGCCGCTGCCCGCGATGTTTACCTGCGGACACTTTCCGCGATTCACGATGGCAGCGTCCAGGGCAATGTCTCCCTGAAGCTTTCCCAGTTCGGCATCGACCTCTCGGAGGCCGAGTGCCGCGCCAACGTCGGGCAACTCGTGGAGCGCGCGCGGACGCTGTCCGGTTTCGTGCGGGTGGACATGGAATCGAGCGAATATGCCGACCGGACGCTCGCCCTGGTGCACGATCTGTTCAGCCAATTCGGCGCGGTGGGCACAGTCATCCAGGCCTATTTGTACCGGAGTCGGGCCGACATCGAAAAATTGAACCAGCGCGGCATCCGCGTCCGCCTGTGCAAAGGCGCCTATCTGGAGCCTGCCAGCGTAGCTTTCCCGAAGAAAGCCGACGTCGACAAGAACTACGTGGAACTGATGCAGCTTTTGCTCGACAAGGGCAACTATCCCGCCATCGCCACCCACGACGAGAACATGATCGCGGCCACTAAGGCATACGCGGAGACGCATAAGATCTCCCGCGATGCCTTCGAGTTCCAAATGCTGTACGGCATCCGCCGCGATCTGCAGCGCCAATTGGCCAAAAGCGGTTATCGGGTGCGCGTCTACGTTCCTTTCGGGGCAGCCTGGTACCCCTACTACATGCGGCGACTAGCCGAAAGGCCGGCCAATATCCTATTCATTTTGCGTAACTTGTTCCGCTGAAGACGGTCAGCGCCGCGACCCGAAAAAATGTTACTGAATCGGGAAAGCGACCGACTCCCTCACGGTCGCGGCTCCGATCGATGCGCGCCAATCTCTGGACGTTCAGTAACTTGCACCTGTCGGAGCCGCGACCGTAAGGGAGTCGGTCGCTTTTCGGGGTCGCAATATTCTTCTTGGCCGTCTACTTGCTCTTCCCTGCTCGACGTTAGAAACTAATATTAGGGAACGGGAGTCTAACGAGTATGCGCTACTGGGCCTATCTCGCCGGCAAGGTGGTCGTAGCAGCCGCGCCTCTTTATGGTTTGTTGAAACTCGTGCTGAAGACCTTCCCGAAGCCACCGCAAGGCGCCGATAGCGACTGGTCTCGCCTCCACAGCCTGGGCCCCGAATTGCTCGCTTACGTCTACGTGATGGTCTGGTTTCTGCTGTGCGCGGGCGCCCTGTACGCCATCGTATGGGATCAGCGCCGCCGTTGCCGGGTTTGTCTGCGCCGCCTGCGCATGCCTATTGAAACCGGATCGCGAGGCTTCATGCTGCAGTTCGGCCAGCCGCGAATCGAGACCATCTGCGTGTACGGCCACGGAACCCTTAGCGAAGACGAGGCGCGCAGCATGACCGACGCAGAGTGGACCCCGCATCCCGATGACATCTGGGAAACTCTTTGCGCACCCAGCAAAGATACCGGCCAGGAACCGTGAATCCCCTGCCCCGTTGGCGTCTGGTAGCTGGTTGCCTGGTGCTGGCGGCGCTAGCCTTCGTCGCAATTCTATTTACGCCGATTTATATCCGCAACCTTAAATTACAGAATTATGTGGACGGAATGACACGCCGTGTCGGAACCGACAAGCAGACCGACGAAGAGTTGGTCGGCCTGGTTCTGGAAAAGGCGCATCAATTGGATCTCCCGGTTACGGATGGCAACGTGCACGTCTTCCGTTCTACCGATGGGTTGCGCATCGATGTGCGCTATACGGTGACGATCCAGGCGCCGTTGTACCAGGTGGTGCTCCACTTTTACCCCGGGGCCGGCAGCCGATAACCCCAGGGCGTGCGAGAATTAAAGAAAGTGCCAAAGAATACACCAAAGAAAGGGATGAGTCTTCGCGTCCCCAGGAACTCGACGCTGACTCGATTCTTTCTGGGACCGGTTGGGCGAGTTCTCATCATGATTTCCGCCCTCCTGGTCATCGTGGTGCTCTCGGCATTCACGTATTTCTATGCGCGCTACTCGCGGGTGATCGACGAAAAGCTGCGCGCCGGCCCGTTTGCCAATAACGCCAAGATTTTCGCCGCTCCCGAATCGGTGGGAGTGGGCGACGTGGAGACGGCCGTCGATATCTCCGCGCAACTGCGGCGCAGCGGTTATTCGGATTCGCGCGGCAACCCCATCGGATCTTTCGAACTCCGGTCCGATCAGATCACCATCATTCCAGGACCGGATTCCTACTTCGACCAGGAGGCGGGAGTCATCAAGTTTGCCAACGGCCGCATTTCGCAGATTGTTTCCCTGCAGGACAACACCAACCGCAGCCAGTATCAACTGGAGCCGCAACTGATCACCAACCTTTCCGGCGCCAGCCGTGAAAAGCGCCGTATGGTGAAGTTCGCCGATATCCCCAATCTGCTGGTGCAAGCCGTGACTTCGGCCGAGGACAAGCATTTTTTCCAGCACAACGGCTTCGATCCGATCCGCGTATTGGGAGCGGCGTATTCGGACATCAAGAAAGGCCGCCGTGCCGAAGGCGCCTCCACGCTGAGCATGCAGCTCGCCAAGAATTTCTTCCTGGAGCAGGATAAACGCTGGACCACCAAAGCCGCCGAGGTGATCATCACCCTGCAATTGGAGCAGAAACTCAGCAAGCAGGAGATTTTCGAAGACTACGCCAACCAGGTGTACCTGGGCTCCCGCGGCTCCTTCCGGATTCACGGATTCGGGGAAGCGGCCGAAGTGTTTCTGGGCAAGGATCTCAGCCAGATCAACATTCAGGAAGCGGCGCAATTGGCCGGCACCATCCAGAATCCCGCGGTCTACGATCCTTTCAACCATCCGGACCATGCCAAAGATCGGCGAAATCTGGTGCTCAGCCTGATGCGCAAGAACGGCTTTATCGACGATCGCGATTACGCCGCGGCGGTGGATTCGCCTCTCACCGTGGCCAAGAGCGCGGCCCAATCGGTGGAGGCGCCCTATTTCGTCGATCTGGTCAACAACACCCTGCAGGATAAATTCCAGTACACGGACTTTCAGTCGAACGCCTTCCGCGTCTACACCACGCTCGACCTGCGCCTGCAGCGCCTCGCAGCCGAAGCCATCGCCAACGGCATGAAGAAGGTCGACGACATCATCAAGAAGCAGAGACGGTTCAAGAATGAGACGCCCCCCGAACCGCAAGTCGCCCTGGTGGCGATCGACCCGCACACCGGCCAGGTGAAAGCCATTGCCGGCGGCCGCAACTATGGCCGCAGCCAGCTCAACCGCGTGCTCGCCCAGCGGCAACCGGGGTCCATCTTCAAGCCTTTTGTATATGCCGCCGCCATCGATACCGCGGTGGAAGGCGGACCGCACATCCTGACCCCGTCGTCTGAGGTCATGGACGCGCCCACCACTTTCTGGTTCAACGGCCAGGAGTACAAACCGAAAAACTTCGAAGGCGAGAGCAGGAATGCCAGGGTGTCACTCCGCTATGCCTTGGCGCATTCGCTCAATATCCCCACGGTGGCGGTCGCCGAAAGTGTGGGATACGACGCGGTGGTGAACATGGCTCGACGGGCAGGGCTGAACGACCGCATCCAGCCCACCCCCGCGGTGGCGCTGGGCGCTTACGACATCACGCCCATGGAGGCGGCGGGTGCATACACCATGTTCTCCAACCAGGGCCGCTACGTGAAGCCGGACTTCCTCTCGCTGGTGCGCGATCAGACCGGCAACGAGCTGTACAAACATAAGCCGGAACAGAAACAGGTGCTCGATCCGCGGGTAGCCTACATCATCACCAATATGATGGAGGAAGTGATGCGCAGCGGCACCGCGGCCGGCGCTCGTGCCGCGGCCGGCTTCAACGTGCCGGCGGCTGGCAAGACCGGTACTTCGCGCGATGGCTGGTTCGCCGGCTTCACCTCGGAGCTCCTGTGCGTAGTCTGGGTGGGGTTCGACGATGCCAAGGAGCTGGATATTGAAGGCGCCCGCTCCGCCGCGCCCATCTGGATGGAGTTCATGAAGGACGCGCTCAAGTTTCGCGAATACCGCGACACCAAGCCGTTCGTGGCTCCCGACGGAATCGTCACCATCGATATCGACCCGGCATCGGAAATGCCCGCCACTCCTTCATGCCCGAAGGCCACCATCGTTTCCGAAGTCTATATCGCCGGCACGCAGCCAGTGGGCTTCTGCCCCATCCACGGGGGACGGACGATGACCACCACAGCGACCGGTTGGGACACGCTTCCCCAGGAAGAAGTGCCCGCCCCAAGGCCCCCCAGCACTCCGGCGGATCATACCCCGCACGTCACCGGAAGCGGCACCGATGGCCAGATGGGGCCGCCTGCCTCGCCGCGCCGTACCAGCAGCAAGAACCCTCCGGATACGGCACAGACCGGCAAGACCGCTCCCGATGCTCCGCCCAAGAAGGAAGAAAAACCCAGCATCTTCCGCCGCTTGTTGAATGTGATTAAATAAAGCAAAAGGGGGATCTATGTTTACGCGTCCTCTCGCGATCGTGATTGCGGCAAGTCTGATAGGGGGCTTGGCTTGCGCCCAAACCGGCAACGCCTTGGTGAATGGCAACAGAACAGCCCTGCCCTTGGCGC
>Ga0302325_10036596_pt1 | contig 10004 bp, 8 predicted proteins | sample Palsa_T0_2_FD_201948 | JGI IMG/M metagenome (GOLD analysis project Ga0302325, IMG submission 201948) | Peat permafrost microbial communities from Stordalen Mire near Abisko, Sweden - Palsa_T0_2 | ecosystem: Environmental > Terrestrial > Soil > Palsa > Peat permafrost | place: Sweden: Abisko... | reverse complement strand
TCCTCGCCCACCAGCGGATACTTCAGATGCCATAGATGCCCCTGCTCTTCGACCATCTCGACTTCTTCGTCGGACAAGGCCGTGCGGGCCGCCGGGTCCCAATTCACCATGCGTTTGCCGCGATAAATCAAACCCTTGTTGTAAAGCTCCACGAACACGCGCTGCACGCAACGGCTGTACTCCGCGTCCATGGTGAATCGTTCGCGCGTCCAATCGCAGGAGGCGCCCAGTTTCTTGAGTTGCTGGATGATGATGCCGCCGTGCTTTTCTTTCCAGGCCCAGACCTTCTCCAGAAACTTCTCGCGGCCGAGGTCTTCGCGATGCTTCATCAGGCCCTCTTTGCGCAAATCCCGCTCGACCACCGTCTGGGTGGCGATGCCGGCGTGGTCGGTGCCAGGCAGCCAGAGAACTTCATGGCCTTTCATCCGCGCCGCTCGCGCCAGGATGTCTTGAATCGTGTTATTGAGGACGTGTCCCAGTGTCAACATCCCCGTGACGTTGGGCGGCGGAATAACAATGGAATACGCCCGCTTACGCGAATGCGCTACGGCCACGAAACACTTCTGCTCCAGCCAATACTGGTACCATTTCTCCTCCACGGATTGCGGTTCGTACGCTTTTGGGATTTCCGGCATAAAATGCGCGTGCGGCCGTCCGCCTCACCGGCCCTTCTTGACCAGCCGATACTCCATGGAATCCACCAGCGCCTGCAGGCTGGCTTCGATGATATTGTCACTCACGCCGACCGTTCCCCACTCCTCGCGGCCATCGCTGGATTGAATGAGAACGCGGGTTTTGGCGGCCGTGCCCGCGCTGGAGTCAAGAATACGGACTTTGTAATCCGTCAACTGGATGGATTTCACCTGCGGATACTTCGACAGCGCGCGACGCAAGGCCGAGTCCAGCGCGTTGACCGGCCCGTCGCCTTCGGCCACGACATATTGTTCCCGCTTGCCATCGACCCGCACCTTGATCGTCGCCTCGCACACCGACGCATTGTCTTTCTGCCGCATCGAGATGTGATAAGACAGCACCTCGATCGGCCGGCCTTTGTGGCCGAGGCTTTTGCGAATCAACACCGCCAGCGAACCGCCTGCGGCCTCAAACTCATAGCCCTCATGTTCCTTCGCCTTGACCTTGGCTAAAATGTCCTTCAACTCGCTCCTGTCTTCAGTAAGTTCGATGCCCAATTCCCGCGCCTTCATGGCAATGTTGCTCCGCCCGGCCAGATCGCTGATGAGCACGTTGCGCGTATTGCCGACCGCCGCCGGATCAATGTGCTCGTAGCTGCGCACGATTTTTTGCACCGCGTTGACGTGCGTGCCGCCTTTGTGCGCAAAGGCCGCCGAACCGACCCACGGCTGGCGCGGGTTGTGCCGCAAGTTGGCGATTTCGTCCACGAACTGTGATAGGTCCTTAAGTTTCGGCAGCGCCGACGGCGGCACGCAGCTCTTGCCCAGTTTGAAAAAGACGTTGGGGATGAGGCTGGTCAGGTTGCAATTGCCGGTCCGTTCGCCATAACCATTGATCGTCCCCTGAACGTGCGCAGCGCCCGCCTCCAAGCCCGCCAGGGCATTGGCCACGCCCAAGCCGGCGTCATCATGCGTATGAATGCCCAACCGCACCCGCAATTGGGCGCGGGCGGTGCCGGTGATGTGCGCGATTTCCCCCGGCAACGAGCCGCCGTTGGTGTCACAGAGCGCGATCACGTCCGCGCCGGCTTTCTCCGCCGCCCGCCAGGTCGCCAGCGCGTACGGGCCATTGTCCTTGAACCCGTCAAAAGCGTGTTCCGCGTCGTACACCACGAACTTTCCATTCTCCTTCAGGAACCGGACCGTATCGGCGATCATGGCCACATTTTCGTCCGGCGTCGTGCGCAGCACTTTTTTGACGTGCAACAGCCATGATTTGCCAAAAATGGTGATGACCGGCGTTTGCGCGTCCAGCAGCAGCCGCACCTGATCATCGTCGGCCACCGCCACATCCTTGCGGCGGGTTGAACCGAAGGCCGCCAACTTGGCGCGCTTGAGCTTCTTGCGTTTGGCCTCGTTAAAGAATTCGATGTCTTTCGGATTCGACCCGGGCCAGCCGCCTTCGATGTATTGGACGCCGAAGGAATCGAGTTTTTCGGCAATTCGCAACTTATCCTGGACGGAAAAGTTGATGCCTTCCCCCTGACTGCCATCGCGCAGGGTCGTATCGTAAATCTCGACTTCGGGTTTCATAGCCATCCCGCCGGAAGCGGGGTTGAGACTAATACGGCACCCCCGTCTAATTTGCAAAACATTATAGGGCGCAAACGCCCGTCAATGCGCTGCGGGGGAGTTGGCCCGGTCCCAGGTCAACTGCCGCCAGAGATCCTTCAACGGCTCCAAGTCGCATTGAGCGGGCAGCCGCAAGCTATAAGCGGCATAGGCGTAAAGGAAAGACAAATGCCGGTAGGCCCCGGCTAGCTCGGGCGAGCGCGCCGCCATCTGCTCGCAGAACTCGCGCGCGGTTTGCTCTGGATGCGGCTCCAACCCCTGCTCGCGCGCCCAGGCCTGCGCGGCCTCATACGTGTACAGTATAATTTCCGCCGGCGGCCGGATATGCTCCTGGCCGGCGTAAAATGGGTTCGTGTATTCGGCCAGCCGGCGCGGCTTTGGCCGGGGCGGGCCGGGTTCGCGCGGCTTGGCCGGCCTCCGCGCGGGCATTAAATCCAGCAGCTTCCGGAAAAAATCCACGATGGCCGCCACCAGCGAGCGGACGATTTCCAGCAGCAAATAACGGCAGCGAAAGAGCCACCAGCCGGCCACGATGACGGCGACGACCAGCAACGACGTTCGCAGGAATTGGTAGATGCTTCCCGCCGGGCCGGCCGCCATGGCGGTGGCAGGAGGCGGCGCGGAGAGCGCGGGAGACGTCCCCTTTGGCCCCGAAGCCGGCTGGTTGTCTGGTTGTGATCCGGGTGTTTTGCTTTCGCCCTGCTCGCCGCCGGCGTCGTTGCCGGCGCGGCCTTTTCCCTGGCCGTGCGGATTGCCCTTGGCGGCGTATTGGCTGGCCTGCCGCATCCGATAGTCAATCTGGTAGCGCAGCGCCGTCCAGGCCTGATTGGCCCCGGGCCGTGGCAGGAAAAGGGCGGCCGTCAGAATGACCAAAGCCACGCCCCCGCCCAGTTTCAGCCAGGACAAGGCGACCACCGCCGGCATCCGCAGATAACGCTGGCGCAAGTAGCGGCGCAGGCCCAGAAAACTGGTCGTAATCAGCAAGCCGAGGGCGGCGCTCATGTAAAGCACAACAAAAATCAGACCCATCCGGCGCGAACCGGCGGCATTGGCGGGAAGAAGTGCCTGCCCGAAACCAAAAAGCGGCAGTGCGGCCAGCGAAAAATAAACCACCCACAATCCCGGCGAACTGGGAGCCACGCGTTTGCGTTTCGTCTTGGACTTGGCTTCGGCTTTGGACCTGGGTTCGCCCTTGGCGGGCGGGCGGCTTTGCAGCAGCCCCTGGCCGGAAGAATCCTCGTCCTCATCGATCAGCGTGCAGTCCCAGACCAATTTGTGCGCCCAAAACCAGACCACCGCCAGCAGCACCACCCCCAGCCCATAGGCTGCTTGCGTGTGGACAAGGTAAAACCAGACGGTGCCCGCCAGCGCCAGGCCATACAAGGCGGCGTATTCGGACGATTTCTCAATGGCAATGCGCGAGATCAGCACGATGGCGAACACGAAGCAAAACATCACCCAACGCACGCTTCCCCCCATCCGGCCGCGATAAAAAACCTCGATCAGGAAAAAACAGAGGCTGCCCACCAACGCCATGATCAACGCGGGACTCAAGGCGATGACCATGAAGTCCGCCGCCGTCTTTTGTGGCTTGTGCGGGATCATATCATCGGATGATCGCCTCGGCGCACAGGCTGCCGACCGCCTCCTCGCTGTTGACCACGCGGAAATCGATGCCTTGCGCCAGCAGCATCTGCGCCCAGTCCGGCGGCCTGGCCCAATCGGGCACCGCCTCCGTTTCCTGGGAGGCGATGATGGCCGTGACCAGCAAGCCGCGCTGCGCCACGTCGCCCAGCGCCACGGCGATCTCTGGCGTGACCGCGCCCAGCACGGCGACGACGGTGGTGTCGCGCGAAATCGTGGGCGCGGCTTCGCGGATCATCGCGGCGAAATCCAGGCCGTCGGTGTGCTCCAGTCGCGCCAGGGCTCCCAAAATTTCCCCCAGTTGCTCTTCCCCCTTCGCGGCTTCCAGGAGCACGGGCCGCAGCCGGGTGTTCTTTTGTGGTTCGGCCGCCCGTTCGCGCGCGTCGTTGCGCGTGAGAAAATCCGCCCGCCAGCCCTCTTCGCGGATGCGGTCGGCCGCGTCGCGTCCGTTGGAGACAAATCCCATTTGTTGTCCCATCAGGCAAACGGCATGGGCCAGGGAAGCCACGACGACGACGGCCAATTCGGCGGAAGCGGCGGCGGCCGGTCCGGCAAAACTGCGCGCATGGAAGTCCAGCACAAAAGTCGCCCCGGCCACGCACGAGCTTTCGTAAGCCCGGCTTTGCAACTGTCCCGTCCGCGCCGTGGCACGCCAGTGGATGCGGTTTAATGGGTCGCCCTTCTGGTAGGGGCGAACGCCTGCCACGCGCGTCGGGTCTTCGAAGAGCCGGTGGGCCAGCCGGATTTCCCCGATCGGACGGCGGGAAGAAAGATTGTAACCCTCCAGCGCCACAATCCGGGGCGGCACCTGCGCGAAGCTCGGTTCGGTCATCACACGAAAACGGCGGTGCAATCCGAACACGTCGCCCGTCTCCACCAGCAGCGGCCCCAATTGATAATAGCCGCGCATCAGAAATTGGACGCGGTAACTGAACATCTTGGTTTCCCCCGGCGCCAGCCGCGCCACCGCCAGCCGCGCCCCTTCGGCTTTGATGTGATGCGGTGATTCCGTCAGAGCCGCGCGCGGCAAGTAGTCCTCCAGGAGCAGCCACGGGATGGCCAGGCGGCCCGCGTTCCGCGCGGCGACCTTGACCTCGATGCTCTCGCCGATTTCCAAGGCTTGGTCCGCGCTGAAACGCCTGGCCTCAATGCCGGAGGTCCAGACGCGGGTGAAAACGCGGCTCAACAGCAGCACACTCAGCAGCACGTACATGGCGTAGATGAGCAGGCTCAGTTGGAAAAACAGGCCCAGCGCCAACAGCGCGATCGTGCCAGCCATCCATTTCATCGCGTGGCGGCGTGGGCCGGGACTTGCGGCACCGGCACCGCGTTCAAGACTTCGTCCAGCACCCGGACCACGGTCTTTTTGCGCAGCCGGCTCTCCGGGCGCAAAATCAAACGATGGCCCAGGACATGCGCGAACATATGTTTGACATCGTCCGGCATGACGAAATCGAAGCCGTTGACGGCCGCGAAGGACTGCGCGGCGTGCAACAGGGCCATGGAGGCCCGCGGGCTGCCGCCCAGGGAGAGATCGGGATGATCGCGGGTCGCTTGGATGAGTTGGACAATGTAACGGCTGACTTTTTCGTCCGCATGCACCGTGCGCACAGCCCGCTGGCATTCGAGCACTTCCGGCGCGGCGGCGACCGCTTCGAGGTCGTCGATGGGATGCCGCAGTTGCAGCCGTTGCAGCATGGCGATCTCCGATTCCTGCTGCGGATAGCCCAGGCTCAGCCGCACCAGAAACCGGTCCAACTGCGCCTCCGGCAGCGGAAACGTCCCTTCGTGATCAATCGGGTTTTGGGTGGCGATGAGAAAAAAGGGAGGCGGCAAATCATAATTGACGCCGTCGGCGGTGATTTTCTGTTCCGCCATCGCCTCCAACAGCGCGGATTGCGCGCGGGGCGTGGCGCGGTTGATTTCATCGGCCAGCACGATCTGGGCGAAGAGCGGGCCGGGCCGGAACTCGAAGTCGGCGGTCTTGGGATTGAAAATGGAACTGCCCGTGATATCGTTGGGCAGTAGATCGGGCGTGCATTGGATGCGCTTGAACGTGCAGCCCAGGCTGCGGGCCAGGGCCCGGGCCAGCATGGTTTTGGCCACCCCTGGCACGTCCTCCAGCAGCACGTGCCCTTCGGCTAGCAACGCCACCAAAGTCAGCATGATCTCCTCCCGTTTGCCAACGATGACTTTTTCGATATTGTCAATAATGCGATTCGCCAGCGGCGCTGCCGGAGAGGAGCCGGTCTCGCGTTCGGCCGGGTCCTTTTGTTTGGGGATGCGGATGGTCGGCGCAGGCGGGCCTTCCAGCAGGGTCTTGGCGCCGCAGTTGGGGCAGGCGACCTGTTTGCCCGCCAGTTCCGCCGGGAACTCGATATGCTGACCGCAAGAGGCGCAGATGCTCTTGGACATGGCTGCCATTCAGAAAGTTTAGGGTTTGGTCTAAGGTCTAAAGCTCAATGTCGGATGTCTCATTGCCATATTCGACAGACGCGCATGATTCCCGTTCCGTTTCATTTCCAATTTTCCGGCAGGCCGGATATCCGCGCTTAATCAAAATCCCAATGGATGCGACCGGCTGACTGGCGAAGATGAGTTAGGTTGCTCCGGGTCCCGGTGGGAAAATCATGGCCGCTTTGGGGAGCCGTAAAGATAATGATCGTGTTGGGCGGCCAAGTCGCCCAAATTTGAAGCCCGGGTTGCGTATTTCAGGGCCAGGGCGGTCAGCTTCTCCAAAGCCGCAGGAGCCTCGGACGGTTTGCCGACGGACACAACACTCAGTTCCAATCGACGGTTTAGTGGAAGATCCGGCAGCACTCGCCCATCATAATGAACTTTCAATGTTTTCATCTTCTCAACAATAGCGCACGCAACTCGAATCGCCAATCATTCCCCGCCAGGACGCCGAAAACTCCCTCTCCGGCGCGCGGAACAAATCCCGCTCGCCGGTTCTAGCGCATTTCGTTTGTCTCGGGCGGTTTAGCGGTCGCCGTAATCCGAAGCTCCGCTGTTCCGGCTCAAAGCGCCGGAGGACGAATCCGCGGCGGCAGGGGGCGGAAGCAGATAGAGCTTGTCCAGATCGACCGGAGTGTGGTCCGCCACGGGTTGGGGCACTGAGTCGTACGCGTACGGGTATTCCGCCGAGCTGGCGAACGGGTTCGGGGGCGAGGAGCAGCCCGCCACAAGAAGGGCGGCCCCGCAAAGCAGCAGTTTGAATTTCATTATTAACCTGTCGTGCCGTCTTTTCCATGGCGCAATCAGGCAAACCATGATTCTTGCATCGGGGAAAACCCTAAGCGTCGTTCGCGGCGCCTGCTCTGTTCACCGGCCGCGGCACGCTGGCATTGCGGGCGCGGCCTTCGGCCCAATGACGCAGGCGGCTTATCTGTTCGTCCATCGTTTTGGCCAGCGGTATCGTTTGCGCCAGCGCGGCCAGAATGTGCGCGGTCGTCACTTCGCACCCGGCATGAAAGGCGTCGTAGAGCGCGCTGTTGATCGATTCCTCGATCTCCGCCCCGCTCAAGTCGGGGCTGGCGGCGGCGCAGGCGGCGGTGTCGAAAGCGGCGGTGTCCCGTCCGCGTTTGGCTAGGTGAATGCGGAAAATCTCCTCGCGCTCCTCCCTGGCTGGAAGGTCAACAAAAAAGATTTCGTCCAGCCGGCCCTTGCGCAGCAGTTCCGGCGGCAGTTGCGAAATGTCGTTGGCCGTGGCCACCACGAAAACCGGCGCCGCTTTCTCCGAAAGCCATGTCAGAAATGTTCCCAGGACGCGCGCCGTCGTGCCGCCGTCAGCCACAGCCGAGCCTTGCGCGCCGGCGAAGGCCTTGTCGATCTCGTCCACCCACAAAATGGCGGGCGCGACCGATTCGGCCACCGCGATGGCGCGGCGCACGTTTTCTTCGGAGGAGCCGATCAAGCTGCCGAACATGCGGCCCATGTCGAAGCGAAGCAGGGGCAATTGCCACTGCGCCGAGACGGCTTTGGCGCACAGGCTCTTGCCGCAGCCCTGCACGCCCAGCATGAGGATGCCCCTGGGGGCGGGCAGGCCGAAGGCGCGAGCCTCGTCGCTGAAGGCGGCGGCGCGCTTGTCCAGCCAGTCCTTCAACACGGCCAGCCCGCCGACGTGGGAGAACGTTTCGGTCGTGGCGCAATACTCCAGCAGGCCGCTCTTGCGGATGATCTGCTGTTTCTCGGCCAGAACTTCGTGGACGTTCCCGCCGGACAACCGCTGGTCCTTGACCAGGATTTTGGCGAAGACGTTTTCCGCCTCGCCCAGAGTCAATCCGAGCGCCGCCTGCAAAAGCTGCTGGCGGTCGGAATCGCCCAGCTCCATGGTCACCTGTTTGAACTCCTGGATTTCGGCCATGATTCTGTCCAGCAATGCGTTCAAGTCCTCCCGCGCCGGCAGCGGAAAATTGAGCACGGTGATTTCTTTTTCCAGTTCGGCGGGTATTTCCAAAACGGAGGACACCAGCAGTATCGTTTTGAAGCTGTCCTTGAGGTGCAAGGCGATATCCTTGAGCCGGCGAATAACGGCGAAATGTTGGCGGGTCAGAAACGGGTGAAAATCCTTGAAAATGAAGAGCGCCGGCTCGACTTGCTCGATGACCATATCCAACGCGGCCAGGGGATCCTTGGTGGCGGCGTGGCGGCTTTGCTGGGACTGGATGGAGGCGCCGGTGGGCACCAGTCCGGACGTGCAACGCCATTCAAAGACTTTCTTCCGGCGACGGGCGGCGATGGCGCTGACCGCGTTTTGCACGCGCGTCTCCTCGCTGGAGATGATGTAGAGAATCGGGTAGCGCGCGCGTATGAGCAGTTCCAGTTCGTCGTGAAAATTCATCGCGAGGATGTTCTGGGCCGGGCCCTCAGCCCATGAGCTTGCGCCACCATGGACGGCGTGGCGGCGCGGACTGGGCGATGGATTGGCGGAGGCGGCGGGCGATTTCCGGCGGGACGGCCGTTTGGGCGGCGTCGTGGCGGAGCAAGTCCTCGACGCTTTGGAACTCCCGCGCGCCCATGTGGGCGGTTTGCGACTCGGCGGTTTGCTCCTGGTGGCGGCCGGTGGAAAACTTATTGTGTTGTTTCATCTTGATGTTACCCCGTTTTTTGAAAAAGGTCCGCGAAGGCCTTGCGGGCGCGAAACAATTTCCCGCGCACCGCGTCGGCGGTCTGGCCGGTCAACGCGCCGGCCTGATCATAACTCAATTCCTGGTCGCTGACCAGCAGCAGCAACAGCCGGTATTCAGCCTTCAAACCGTCGAGCGCCTTCTGGATGCGGCCGCCCAATTCCTTGGTTTCCAGGATGCGCAAAGGTGAATCTCCTCCGGGAAGGCGTTCGAAGACCTCGCTCTCGCTGCTGGGCAGGACATGCCGGTCGTGCCAGGCGGCGCGCATGTTTTTGCAATGATTGATGGCGATGCGATAGAGCCAGGTGCGGGCGGAGGCCTCGCCGCGGAATTGGTTCAGATGGCGCAAAGCATTGAGGAAGAAATCGTGGGTGGCGTCCTCGGCCTTGTGTGAATCGCCGAGGAAGCGGAGGGCCAGGTAATAAATGGCCCGGCTATGGGCGGCATAAAGGGCGCCCAGTTCCGCTGGCAGCAGTTGGGCTTCCGCCGCCTCCGGGCATTGGGTTGGCGCGCAGGCCTGATTCATGGACGACTCCATCACCGATTAGACAGCAACCCCCGCCCAATGTCACGCCGGTTCAGCCAGCCCTAAACGGTTCCTCTTCATCTTCCACGGAAAAACTGGCTTGGCACCGGGGCGCGCCGTTATATTCGGCGCGCGATGAAAGATCTGGTTCGCGCGCTCAAGTATTTTCGCCCCGCTGCGGCAGGGGTGGCCGGGGTTGTTGGGATGATGCTGGTCAATGTCGGCTTGAACGTCCTCAAACCGTGGCCGGTGGCGGTGCTGATCGATTCGGTGCTCGGACAAAAGCCGTGGCCGGGACAGCGCCAACCGATTGTCGCGGGGGCCAAGCCCATGATGGTCGTTTGGTTGAGCGTGGCCATTTTCGTGCTGTATTTCGCGCAAGGCGCTTTTTCGGCGGCGCAGAATTACTACTCCATCCAGGCCAGCCTGCGGGGGTTGACG
>Ga0302325_10036594_pt1 | contig 10004 bp, 10 predicted proteins | sample Palsa_T0_2_FD_201948 | JGI IMG/M metagenome (GOLD analysis project Ga0302325, IMG submission 201948) | Peat permafrost microbial communities from Stordalen Mire near Abisko, Sweden - Palsa_T0_2 | ecosystem: Environmental > Terrestrial > Soil > Palsa > Peat permafrost | place: Sweden: Abisko... | reverse complement strand
AGAGCTGTGACGACGTGCACGAGCCCGCGTCGCCCGATGCGTCGAGTGGGCCGGAGCCGTCCCCGCCCGGGGCCCCGTCGAGCTTCGGCGAAGCCGCGTCGGTCTCGCCGGCCTCCGAAGCCGCTCCCTCGCCGCCCTTCGCCGCGGCGGCGTCCTGCGGCTCGTGTTCTGGAGAGCTCGAGCCACACCCTGCCGCGCCGAAGATCAGCGCGCATCCGAGTGCAAGCGACCGCCGGGAGATTCTCGCCCAGCACGGCGAGCCGTTGTGCAGCGCACGTCGCGTCATGGGCATTTCTGGGTCGCCATCTCCCACGTGCATCTCACCTCGGAGAGAGCGGCGTCAAGACGGGTTTTATTTCCTGAAGTAGCCCGAGACGCCGAATGCGCCAGCTCGTCTCGACGCGGTCGGAGACGAGCCACGTGAAGGCGTAGCATGGATTCACGCTCCAAACGTGATTTCCAATGTTGATCTTCGCGTCGCGGTCGTACTGCCCTGACCGTCCATGAAGCTCGTCTCTCCGAGGTTCACCGGCGGAAGGGCAATGTGCCGACGGCGCCGCACTAGCGGCTCGCAGTGACCTTCGTGGATGGAGGTCTGGCCGTGGCGCGAGCGGTGAGGACCTTGTCCGTCACCGTGTATCCCGTGGCCATCGCGACGGCCAGGAAGGCTCCCAAGATCGCGGGCGGCCCTGGAAGTGGGATGTCGAAGAGCCGGCAGCCAACGCCTATGCAGAGGGCGATCGCCACCCCAAACACAATTCTCATCACGCCCTCCTTTTCCTTCACCCGACGGGCTTGAGCACCTGCTTCTTTTCGCCCCGCCCGTGCGCGACTGCCTCATACGCCCGTGGTGCATCCGTGAACGCCCACGTCTGCACGGGGGATGGAAGCAGGGCTCCTTCTTCGAAGCCCGCGCGAAGCTGATTCATCAGGCGCGTCACGTCGAGGCCGGACAGGGCCATGGTGTCGACGCCCGAGAGCGTCTTCTGCCCATGATAGAAGTCCACCAGATTGAAGCTGACGGTCGGAGGCTTGCTCGAGATCGCCATCTGCCGGCCCCCGTGCCGTAGCGACTTGATGCAGTGTTCGAAGAGCGGCCCTCCGACGGTATCGAGGGCGAGGTCGACCCCTTTGCCGTTGGTGAGCTTGAGCACCTCGCCTGCCAGATCCTGCTTCGCCGTGTCGATCACGGCGTCGGCACCCGACGGATTCTCGAGGGACATCGACGCGCCGATCACGCGCGCGCCTTTCCAGTGCGCGATCTGGGTGGCCGCTCGGCCGACGCCGCCGGACACCCCCGTCACGAGTACGCTGTCGCCCGCCTGGACGTTGCCTGCGGTGACGAGGGCCGACCACGCGGCCAGGTACGGCACGCCGACCGACGCGGCCTCTTCCGGGCTGATGTTCTTGGGTCGCCTGCTGACCCAGTCTGCGGACATGACGATGTACTCGGCGTGCGTGCCGTCCTGCTTGACGCCCCACCCCGGCCCGCTGCCCCACACCTCCGTGCCGACGGACCCGTCGCCTCCTGCCACGATCACGCCCGCGAAGTCGCGGCCCGGCACACGCGGCAGTGGCGCCTTGAAATGACCGCCGACGTTCCCGACGTCGCTCGGGTTCACCGCCGTGGCGTCGACTCGGATGAGCACCTCTCCTTGGCCCGGGCTCGGCACGTCACGCTCGCGCAGCGCGAGCACGTCCGGCGCGCCATATCGATCGAAGACCCACACCTTCATCTTCTTGGGCATGACAATCTCCTCGAGCTCGCCCTCGTTGGGAGCCCCGCCGGCGTTCCGGCGCCTCGACAGCCGAAGGTGTCAGGCGAAGAGCCATGCCTTCATGTTCTGTGCCGTTTTTCTCGGGGCCTCTCGCGGCTGCACAGGGAGTAGGTTCAGGTCATGTACCGATCACTCGGAAGCTTCGCGACTCTTGTGTGCGTCGTCCAGGGCTTGGTCGCCGGGTGTGCGAGCAAGAGCTCTGGCAACGTGGGCGACAGCGGGATGGTCGTCGGCGAGGAGGGAGGGGGCACGAGCGACGGCGCAGCCCTTGGCGACGGCTCGCCTTCGACCGACGCAGCGATCGTGGGCCCGGACGCCGCCAACCCGGACGCAGCGAGCCTAGCGGGGGACGGGGCAGGCCAAAATGGGGACGCGGAGTGCCAGCCCGCCGAGCTGCCCTCCCCTACATGCAACGCGATCGCAGCGTCCGGCACCGTCGTGACCTCGAACTCGCTGTCCGGTTCGCCTCCAACGCCCCAGGGCGGCGCCGTCACAGACGGTACCTACGTGCTCGTGTCCTCGACGTACTACGCCGCGTCCCCGCCGCCCGCGCAATTCCAGACGACGTGGGTCATCTGCGGAGAACACTGGGACGTCGCCGAGAACGCTTTCGGGCCGGACGGCGGGGGTGGCGAGACGATTCACGTCGACTTCACGGCATCGGCCCAGGACGGCGGCATCGTATTGACCCAGACGTGCAACTCGCTCCCGAACAACTATTCGGAGACGCGCGAGTACACCGCTTCGGGGGGCCGGCTCACGTTCTTTCAGAGCGAGTACGGCGGGACGCTCGTCAGCATATTCGATCGGCAATAGCCACCGTCGGTTCCACGCGCCGCGGAGGAGCGAACCAGGGCGCTCGCGGTTCTCAGCGGTGATGCCAGTAGGGGGAGGACCGCTCCCTTTCGAACGACCCTCTCCCTTCCCATGTTGTGCCACGATGCGGATGCCGGCGACCTACGGCGAAGGTCGCGGCCTCACTTTTGATCACTCAGCGGGTCATCGTCCGCGTTGGGCTTGCGCGGAGCCGGGCGAGCCAGCGCCGGTCGCACGACGTCCGTCGCCAGCGCCCGGTTGGCCGCCGTCGCGGCCTTGACCGGTTCGGGCGCGGCGGAGGCGGCAGAGGCCAAGGCGACGACCAAGGGAGCAGGCGAAACGGCCGGCACCTCCGTTGTGCCGGACGACGGCGCGATGACGCCGACGGGGCAATCCATTGGCCGCCCCGGTGAGGCCAGCGTGGCCGTAGACGTTTTCCGCCAACTGCCGACGCCAACCCCGAGCGCTGCCACGACGCACATGGCGAAGAACCCAAGCCGCCACCCATTCGGCGTGGGCGACGCGTCTTGCACGTCAGCCCCCGAGAGCGTCGGGATCGTCTCGAGCTTCCACCCGTTCGCGCCGGTCGTCGCCATCGTCGTCGGTCGAAGGCTGCTCGTCGAGCCCACGCTCTCGGGCGAAATGCCGACCTCCGTGCGCGTTCGTGGAGCCCAAGACGCGCGGGGCGGCTCGGCCGGATCGCGGACGCTCGATGGAGGCGCGGCGGACCCCCTCGAGACGCCAAGGGCTGCGGCCAAAGACTCGACCTGCTCGCCCACGGACGCGAAGCGCCCTTGAGGGTTCGGGTCGCATGCCTTGAGAAACCACTGGTCGAAGGCCACTCCCAGCGAATGACCCTTTTCGGACGGCGTCCGGAGGGGCTCGTTCAGAATGTCGAGGAGCATTTGCGCGAGGCCAGCCTCGGCGCGGTACTCCGAACCCGTCAGAAGCCTGTACGCGATCATGCCGAACGCAAAAATGTCGGTCGCCGGACCGATAAGCTCGATATCGCCCCTGGCTTGTTCGGGCGCCATGTACAGCGGAGTCCCGAAGAGCTGGCCCGATTTGGTCATCCCGGGCGACTCCGCGATTCGGGCGATGCCAAAGTCGAGGATCTTGACTATCTGGCTCCCATCGTCCAGCGTCGTCAAGAAGAGATTTTCTGGTTTGAGATCGCGATGCACGATCCCGAGCTGGTGCGCTCTTTGGAGCGGCGAAGCCGCCTCGCGCAGCCAGCCCACGACCAACTCTGGCTCCGCGGGCTTGTCGCCCGCCGCGTTCTCGAGATTGGCTCCCTCGAGCAATTCCATCACCAGGTACGGCGCGCCCCCGAGCTCGCGCGCCACGTCGGCGTCGAAAATCCGCACCACATGCCGGCTACGAAGTTTCGCGGCCGTGCGCGCTTCGCCCTTGAAGCGCGTAATTGCGTCCGGCGAAGCCGCAAGGTGCGGCTGCAGCACCTTCAGAGCCAGAAGATCGCCGGTAAACGTGTGCTCGACACAATACACGGTACCCGTCGCCCCAAAACCTAGGACGCTGCGAGGGCGATATTTGCCGCCGATGAGCTCGGGCAGTTCCACTGGTGGCACCGGTGTAAGGATGTTAGAGAGAGTCGCGTCCTCGGTCAACGACTGCCGCGCCCGACACACGGGCTGTCCCCAGCGTGAAACAGATATGAAAAACACCAAAGCCAAAGCCAAGGCTGTGCTCGGTGTCTGTTTGTGTCTAATTGGAAACGGCTTCGCGCGGATCGCGAACGCCGACCCTTCCGCCGCCGACAAGTCCGTTGCTACGCAGCTCTTTGGCGAGGGGCGCGCCCTCTTGGAGCAGGGGCGGCTCGACCAGGCTTGTCCGAAACTCGAAGAAAGCCAGCGGATCGACCCCGGTGGCGGCACCTTGCTCAACGTCGCGCTCTGCCACGAACGGCAAGGCCGCACGGCGACCGCCTGGGTCGAGTTCATCGAGGCGCGTGGCATCGCAAAAGCCGACAATCGGCCGGTCCGAGTGGCGTTCGCACAAGCCCACATCTCCGCGCTCGAACCAACGCTTTCGCGCATCGTTCTCCAAGTTCCGAATGGCGCGGATGAGCCGGACCTCGAGGTCCGGCGCGACGGCAACGTGATCGCGCGCGCAGCCTGGGGGTCGGCCTTGCCCGTCGACCCGGGCGATCACGTGTTCGAGGCGCAGGCACCAGGCAAGAGGCCGTGGAGCGAAGCGATCGTGGTCGTTCCCTCGGGCGAGACGCGCACGATTCTCGTCCCGGCGCTCCAGGCTCTCTCGGTCGTACCTTCTGTGGCCATCGCCACGAGCCCCCCGGCGCCGGCGGAGACTCCCGTCGCGGTGGCACCGCCCGTGGCCGAGCCGACGATCCCGCCCAAAAGTCCAGACTCGCGCGCGCGAGGAGGGTCTGCTGGCCTCTCGGCTGCCGGTTGGATTGCGCTGGGGCTGGGCGTAGCGGGGGCCGGCGTCTCCACGTACTTCGGGCTCCACGCGATCGCCCTCAAGAACGACGCGGACCGTGAGTGCTCCGCCGACGCCTGCACCTCACAGGGCGCGTCGACGAACCACGACGCGATCCGGTCCGCCGATATTTCGACCGCCACCGCGGCCGCCGGCGTCGTAGGCCTCGGACTGGGTGCGACTCTCCTCATCGTGGCTGCGACGAAGCGTCCGGAGCGCACGATGGGGCCGATTGGCCAGTCCAGCCCCGCGCCGGGCGCCAGTCTTGTGGGCTGGGACGTCGGCGCAGGACCGGGCCGCGGCGGCCTCACCGTTCTCGGGCGCTGGTAGGTCATTTCACAACCGAATCCGGTGGGGATCTCGAGGGGAGCGGAGGTCGCTCCCCTCGACCGCGGCCTAATTGGCTTCGCAGAAGCCGAGATTGCAGGCCTGAGCCGGGCAGTCCGATGAGCCGCCGCACGCCGTACACGTGGTGCTCCCGTTGACCGACTTGTCGTAGTAGCAGTTGCATTGGAAGGCGGGAGCATAGGCCTCTAGCGGTCCCATCTCCGTCGTGCGAGTCACGTGCATGGCGCAGACCGGCACGTCCCCTCCCAGGATGGTCGCGTCGACCAGCGCCTGATTCGGCTCGTTGAACAGCGAGACGAAGGTCTGAGCTTGAGACTGGGGCTGACCGCCAGCCGATAGCGCCAAGTAAAGGTGAATGAAGCCCCAGGGTGCGTAGTGTCCGTCCCGCACGTTCTGCTTGTCATTCGTCGTCGGCATCCGATCCGGCAAGAACCCGGCATTCTGCCCGCTTGCCTGGAAATAGAGCGTGTTGACGCCGGTCTTGTACATGGGGTTGTCGGCGTAGTCGGTGGAGAGGACCCCGATCGTCTGCTCCGCGTTGCCCGCTGGCGTATCGACGATGTCGTTCGTCATCGTCAGCGCGTCCTTTACGACAGTCCCCCACCAGGCCGTGGGAGGGACGTTGATGGCCGACGAAAGGATGATGTCGGTCCCCGTCGACGCGGCTCGCATCAACATCGAGTTCGGCTGCGTCCACGGGGTCGACCGCCCCTCGTCGCCTCCCAGTCCAAAGACGAGGCGCGCGGCTTCGGCGCTGATCACGTTCTGGTCGGAAGCGCTCGGCGTGACGAACACGAACGATTGCACGGGCCCGAGGTACTCGCCGATGGTTTGGTACGGCGCCGTTCCCGGAATCCATGCCGGGTTGCAGGATTGGGAGAAAACGTCCGACTCGCCGATGTCGGTAGGGTCGGAGTTCCCATCGATCGCATGGGGCCCGTTGCCGAGCGCGCAGGGCGTGGCGTTGCCGCTCTGATCGTAAAAAGTGGCGGCATTCTGCGACGAAACCACCGGGTTCGTCATCGCCGTGTTCCCGAAGCCGCCGGCCGCCGCGCCCGCGCACGAGGTCGTCGGCTGCCAAATGATCGTGTTGCCGGTCACGAGCTTCGACATCGCCGCGACGAAGGGCGTGAAGTTCGTGGAGCCCTGCATGTACAGGGGTGGTGGTCGCGAGGCGCTGTAGCAACCGACCGTGGGGACAGAAGCCTCGGTCACCACGCCGGCCTCGACCGGCGGTGGCGAAAGGAGAGCGGGCGCGGCCCCGTCGCACAATCCTAGCCGCTCGCAATTGTCGAACACGACGCACGACGAATTGGTGCACGCGTTGAAGAACTCGACATCGTTCGTGGGCGTCCCGCTGAAACAACCGGGTGGGCACGAGGGCGCGCCGCTCCCTCCGTCGCCACCGGGTGCATCGCTTGAGCTCGCGTCGGGCAATTGGCAGAACTTGCCGACGCACGCGGCGCCCCCGTCGGCTTGGCCTGCGCCGCCGTCGACTCCTTCCCCTGCCGATCGCTCGTGAAGCGAGAGGATCTGTTCGCATCCGACGGTGGCCAGAAGCGCGAGCCCCACGCGCGCGAGGAGCCGCGGCCTCACTTCGGATCGCTCAACGGGTCGTCGTCCGCGTCCATCGGAAGCACCGGTGTAGGGACACTAGAGATGCCCTCGCCGTCGGTCAACGATTGATGTGCGCGCTGATCCGCCTCAACCGTATGGTCCAGCTCTGCCATGAGCGCAGTGGCGCTACTGGGTTTGTGTGCCTTCCTACACGAAAGAAATGCCCAAGCCACAATCGGGAAACCAAAGACGGACGATGACTCACCCGTCCCGACGAGCGTTTGGTGCAGGCCCCCGTATACCGCGACCCCAACGAAACATGGATTCGACTGGAGCGTAGGACATGCAATCCATCAATGGAATGGCCGAGAGACTGCGAGACATGCTCGCGAGCCCGGAAGGCATCGAGCTTCCGGGCTGCTACGACGTTTTGAGCGCGATGATCCTCCAGAAATCCGGTTTCAAAGCGGTATTCATGAGCGGCTATGGGATCGCTGCGAGTTTCTTGGGCAGTCCCGACATAGGGCTTACCAGCTTGACCGAAACCGCGTCGGTGACGAGAAACGTAGCAAGCGCGCTGCAGATCCCGTTGGTCGTGGACGCCGACAATGGATACGGCAACGAAGACAGCGTCGTGCGCACGGTCGGTGAGCTGGAGCGCGCCGGGTCGGCGGCCATGATCTTGGAAGACCAGGTTTCTCCGAAGCGGTGCGGACATGCTGCCGGAAAGCAAGTCGTGGCCCTCGATGTCTATTTGCGCAAGCTAAACTGCGCCCTCAAGGCACGAAAGACGCCGATGTGCGTCGTCGCGCGAACCGACGCCATGGCGATCGACGAGGGAATCAGCCGCGCGAAGCAGTTCCACGCCGCCGGGGCGGATCTCGTTCTCATCGACGGCTTGCCGTCGGTCGCCGCCCTGAAGCGGGTCGCCAACGAAGTTCCCGGCCCCAAGGTCATCAATCTCATTTTTGGCGGGAAGACGCCCCTCCTCAAGTCGCGCGAGTTGCACGACCTGGGCTTCAAGGTCGTTCTCTACTCGACCCCCGCCTTGTACACGGCCGCGAGAACGATGTTTCAAACCATGACGCTGCTCAACGAGACGTGCGACCTCAACTCGATATCGAGTCATTCGCTGGCTTTTCGCGATTTCCAGTCCTTCGTCGAGGGGGAGTACTTCCGGCGTCCGGGCAACGACGTGCTCGCGGGGCTCGGGGCAGACAACGGCGCGGCCCAGGTTCGGTCCGGCGATGCAAAGCTCGCCCTCGATGGTACGCCGGCCTTATGGCCGGAGAGGACTCCGGGAGGTTCCGCGGGCCTGGGGCATGGGTAGGGCAGCGCGACGGAGTCTGCCCAAGAGGGCGACAAGGTCCGGTGTTTCCGTCAGCCGAGAACCCGAAAGCCCACCGCGCGAGCCGCCGTCGCGAGCGCGGCGTCGTGGGTCGCGAAGGCGAGCTCCGACCTTCGCCCACGGGCGAGGAGCGCGCTCGCGAGATGAATCGCGTCGAGCGTTCCGAGCGTCGTGGGGAACGGCTCCGCGGCGCGTTCGAGCACGGCCTCGTCCACCCTCACGAGATCGAACGCTTCGAGGCGCTCGAGCACCGCGGCGCGCCGCTCGGCGACGGGTGCGTCCGCGAGGCCGAATTGGATGCGCGCCCTGTCGATCGTACGCAGGCACTCGAGCCGGATGAGTTCACTCGAGATGGGACGGGTCACGCGCTTCCATCCCTTGAGCACGCCTGGCTCCCCCAGAACGAGACGCAGCAGCACCGACGAATCGATGTACGCCCTCACCGATCGCGACGCTCCTCGAGCAGGAGCTCCAGTGAACCAACCGGCCAGCCTGCGCTCGGCTCCGGCTCCCTGTCGGCAGGGGACAGCCTGCGCTTGGCTGGCAGGAGGTGGATGCGCGGCCCGTCCTTTCGGATGGGCGCGATCCGCGCGATGGGTCGGTTGCGATCCATCACCTCGATCTCACCGCCCGCCTCCACAGCCCTGAGGTGCTCGGAGAGGTGGTCCTTGAGCTCGGCGATCTTCACCCGCGTCATGGCCACATCTAGCCATGTCGAGGCTCGAAGGTCAAATCGGGCCCAGCGGGCCGGGGGAGGGCCGCTCCTTCTCGAACGACCCTCCCCCTTCCCATGTTGTGCCACGATGCCCTCGACCCTTACGTCGAGTGCGTCGTCGTCGTCACCGGCGTCGCCCCACTCGTCGTGGGGGTGGCCGGCGACGGCGTCACAGCCTGACCACCACCGCTCGTCGCGGGGGCAGTCGGGCTGCTAGGCGTCGCCTCGGTGGGCGTCGGTGCCGAAGTGACGGGGGTAACGACGACGCCTGTGACGTCGCCCTTGACCACCTGCTTTTGCACCTTGCCCATCGTGTGCCGCGCCGTGCGCGTTGCCGCGCGCTTCGCGACCGCCGCCGCCTTGGCCGCGACGGTGGCGGGGGTACGCGCCTTCTTCGGTTGGAGACCGAATTCGGCGAGCACGTCCGGCTGGCTGCCATACGCACCCCGCAGGTACGACTCGAACGCGGTCATGAAACCGCGCAGAGCCGGCAATTGGGATGCTTCGGCAGCCAGCTTTGCCTTGGTCGCGGACTTGGCGGCGTCCACATCCGAACGCAGGGTCACGATCGATTGCAGCTTCGACGTGATCTGCGCCGGCGTGCACGAGGCCCCCTCGAGCGTGACCGAAGTCGTGCTCGTGAGGACCTTGGCCACTCCCGCGATCAACTGCCCCGCGAGGGTGGCCTCCTGGCTTTTGCCTTTCTCATTCGTTGCCATGATTGATTTTCTCCTTTCTGAGAGCGGCCTCCACGCGCGCCCACGCCCCAATGCGTGGAGGGTGCCCGCTTCGGCGTGTCTCACCCGGGTATGCGGAGTCGGAGGGCGAATTCCTCACGGGCCCGATCGCTTTTTTCAGAAAAAAGTGTGCGGGTCGCCTTGGCGTGCATCTTCGAGCTTGAGAGATGCGCATCCCCCGTCGAGAGATGCTCGAGCGGACCGGAAAGAGGCGCGAAGGCGTCCGGAAGAAGTGCCTCCGTCAC
>Ga0302325_10036593_pt1 | contig 10004 bp, 7 predicted proteins | sample Palsa_T0_2_FD_201948 | JGI IMG/M metagenome (GOLD analysis project Ga0302325, IMG submission 201948) | Peat permafrost microbial communities from Stordalen Mire near Abisko, Sweden - Palsa_T0_2 | ecosystem: Environmental > Terrestrial > Soil > Palsa > Peat permafrost | place: Sweden: Abisko... | reverse complement strand
TCCAGGAAAGAGAGGGCAGGACGGGCGGTCAGCTCCACCCGGCCGTCAGCCCGCAGCAGGTCGACGGTGCGCTCGGCCACCAAGGGCGACCCGGGCACGGCGTAGACGATCGGATCGGGTGCCGCCTCGAGCGCGGCCGCCACCAGCGCCTCGACGATTCCGCCGTAGACCTCGTCGAACGTCGCCGCGGCCTCGTAGAGGTTGTCGAAGGCCGGCACACCCTCGAAGCGGGCGGCCGCCGGGTGGCGTGCCGTCCGGAGGTAGGCACGCCCCAGGGTCGCCGCCCGCGTCAGTTCGTCAGTTGCCTCATTCCCCAAGAGGTCGGTGCCGGCGGGCCCGAGGCCCACCACCGTGATGTGGGGGCGGCGCCGCGGCACGCTCAGCCGCTGGACGGGGTGGACGAACCCGAACCCGAGGACGATGACGCCGCACCGGTACCCGAGTTACCTGTTCCCGAGGTCCCCGCACCCGACGTCCCGGCACCCGACGTCCCGGCACCCGACGCCCCCGCCCCCCCCGCCGCGGCCGGAGCGGCGGCCGGGACATTGGCCGACGGATTGAGGATGTCCGACGGGTGCGGGGTGAACGGCGGGAGGACCGAGGCGTTCACGGGTACCCACACCCCGTACTGCGGGTTCACGCTCACCGAGGAGCGGCGCTCGAGTGCGGCGAGCCGCTCCTGAGTCGCTGTTGCGCCTGCCTGCTGGACGGCGTTCTCCACCGCGGTCTTCGCCTTGCTGTAGGGCGTCGGCGTACGCGAGGTGATCTCGAGCAGGACGTAGGTCCCGTTGTCGTTGACGGGCGCCGAGACGACGCCCGTGGCCAGGTTCTTGAGATCAGCCTCCGCCGGCAGCTTGGTGATGAGGTCCGACAACACGTCGCAGCCCACTGCCCCGCCGCCGCTGGCGCTGGTGCCCGCCGCCACCGTGGCGAACGGGGTGCCGGCGGCGACCTGGGCCGCGCCGGCCTGCGCTGCGCTCTCGCTCGAGTAGACGGCTGCAGAGAGGCACGCCGTGTCGAACTGCGCCCCGTGCGCCGAGAAATAGTTCTGCAGGTCGGCGTCGCTCGAGCCGACGCCGGCCAGATCTTCCTCCAGGGCACTGGCCTCGGCCACGAATTGCACCTGCTGGTCGACGAACGAGGCCGGCATGGTGTCGAGAACCTGCTGCCCGGTCAGCGCCTGGCCAGTGAGGCTGCAGCCGTATTGGACGTTCTGGCCCTCTGGCGTCTGCAGGATCTCGGACATGACCTCCGAGATCTGCCCGGTGAAGTTGGACCGCGCGGTCACCAGGTCGGACTGGGTCACGTTGACATTGCGCTCGTTGGCCAGTTGGAGCAGGAGCTGGTGGCCGATGTCGGTCTCGAGGTAGCTGGCCACGAAAGCAGTCGTGGCGGTCGGGTGGTCCCCCGCGTACTGGCCCGTGCCGGCCCCGAGGACGGGCGGCGACTGCGCGCTCCCCTGCGACGACAAGTACTCCTCGGAGTTGAGGTAGCACTGGTAGTACGCGCTGTTGGCGATGGCGTTGACGTCGGAATTGAGATCCTGCTGGGTGATGGCGCTCCCGTTGACGGTGGCCGCGTTCGACGGCACCGAGAACGCCGCCCAGGCGACACCGCCGGCCAGGACGACAAGAAGGACGAGCAACCGCTTCATGCGCCGCGCACTCTACAAGGTGTCCCCTGCGGGGCCCACATCGGCGAGCGGGAGCAGCTCTTCGATGACGCCCCGCACCGCGTCGGGCGCGGCATCCCCGTTGGAGATGGGAAGGAGCAGCTGGCCCAGGTCCTCTCGGTACGTGGCGCCCGGGGCCACACGCCGGAGCCGCACCTGGGCGCTGGCCGGCAGCGCCACCGGGGAGACCCGCACCGTGGGCGGGCGACCACCCGCCGCGCGCACCGAGCTCATCGCCACCTCGCTGATGCCGCGCGCCAGCGCGCTGGCGCGCAGCCGGGCCAGCGCCAGGAGGCCGTCCGCTGCGACCGGCAAGGGACCGTAGCGGTCCACCCACTCGGCACCGATGTCGTCGACGTCGGCCATGGAGGTCGCCGAGGCCAGGCGACGGTACGCCTCCAGGCGGGCGTCCTCGGCTGCTACGTAGTCCTTGGGCAGATGGGCGTCGCCCGGCACGTCGATGGAGATCGTGGACGGGGTCGGTCGGGGCTCGCCCCGGGCCTCCGCCACTGCCTCGGCCACCAGCTGGACGTAGAGGTCGTAGCCCACCGCGGCGATGTGGCCGGACTGGTCCGAGCCCAGCAGGTTGCCCGCCCCCCGGATCTCGAGGTCGCGCATGGCGATCTTGAAGCCCGAGCCGAGCTCGGTGTGCTCGCCGATGGTGCGCAGGCGTTCGTAGGCCTGCTCGGAGAGGACGCGGTCCGCCGGGTGGAACAGGTAGGCGTAGGCCCGCTGGCCGCTCCGGCCGACCCGGCCCCGGATCTGGTGCAGCTGGCCCAACCCCAGGAGGTCCGCCCGGTCCACGATCAGCGTGTTGACCGACGGCATGTCGATTCCCGACTCAATGATGGTCGTGCAGACGAGCACGTCGTAGCGCCGCTCCCAGAAGTCGAGCACCACGGTCTCCAGACTCCCCTCGTCCATCTGGCCGTGTGCCACCGCCACCCTGGCCTCGGGGACCATGGTGCGTATCTCCCGGGCGACCCGGTCGATGTCCGAGACGCGGTTATGCACGTAGAAGGCCTGCCCTTCGCGCAACATCTCGCGCCGCAGGGCCTCGCTGATGGCAGAGGGATCGTGCTCGCCGACGTACGTGAGGATCGGTCGCCGGTCGGCGGGCGGGGTGTTGACCATGGAGAGGTCGCGGATGCCCGTCAGCGCCATCTCCAATGTGCGCGGGATGGGGCTGGCCGTGAGCGTCAGCACGTCGACGCCCTCGGACATGCGCTTGACGGCCTCCTTGTGGGTCACCCCGAACCGCTGTTCCTCGTCGACAACCAAGAGGCCGAGGTCCTTGAACTGCACGTCCTGGCCCAGCAGGCGGTGGGTGCCGACGACCACGTCGATGCTCCCGTCGGCCAGCCCCTGCACGACCTGCCGCTGCTGAGCCGGCGAGAGGAAGCGGCTGAGCAGCTCCACCCGGACCGGGTACGGCGCGAAGCGGTCGGCGAAGGTCTGTGCGTGCTGGCTGGCCAGCAGCGTGGTCGGGGCCAGGATGGCGGCCTGCGTCCCGTCCTGCACCGCCTTGAAGGCGGCTCGCACCGCGACTTCAGTCTTGCCGAAGCCCACGTCGCCGCACACCAGGCGGTCCATCGGCCGCGGCTCCTCCATGTCGGCCTTCACGTCGGCGATCGCCGTGAGCTGATCCTCGGTCTCGACGAATCCGAAGGAGGCCTCCATCTCCGTCTGCCACGGCGTGTCGGGGCCGAACGCCCTCCCTTCGACGGCGAGGCGGCGGCGGTACAGCTCGACCAGCTCCGCCGCCACCTCGCTGGCGGCGGCGCGCGCCTTGGCCCGGGTCTTCTGCCAGTCCGAACCGCCCATCTTCGAGAGCGTCGGGGACTCGCCACCGCTGTAGGGCGTGATGGCCTCGATCTGCTCGACGGGGAGGTAGAGGCGGTCCGACCCCCGGTACTGCAGGATCAGGTAGTCGCGGGTCGCCCCTCCCATGGTCCTCGTCGTCACGCCCTCGAAGCGCGCCACGCCGTGCTGGCGGTGCACGACGAAGCTCCCGGCCTCGAGGTCGTCGAAGAAGCCGTCGGCCGCCCGCGCCCGGGGACGGGCCCGGCGGTGCGGGACGCGCCGGCCCGTGACGTCGGTCTCCGACAGGACGGCGACCTTGACCTCGGGCAGGATGAACCCGCTGGTGATCGGCGCCGCCACCACGCAGGCACCCGCCGTGCCCGGCGCGGCGACGAGGACCGGCGCGTGCACGCCCTCGGCCGCCAACGCGGCGGACAACCGCCGCGCTCCCGCCGCGGTGGCGGCACACAGGGTGACCGAGTAGCCCTGGCCCACCAGTCCCGTGACCCCGGCTGCGAGGCGGGCAGGGTCCCCCGCCACCGGGTCGAAGCGGCGCACCGTGAGTGCGGCCATGTCCGGGCCTTCGGGAACGGGTGGCAGGGCGGTGACACCGGCCGCGCTCTCGCTGAGCAGACGCTCGAACGGCACGTGCAACCGGGGGAAGCTCTCCTCTTCCCCCTCCTTCGCGCCCCAGGTCGCGGCGAGCGTCTCGGCCAGCGCGGCCTCCTCGTCGAGCAGCTGGACACCGCGGTCGCGAATGCGGCGCGGCTCCACCAGGACGACCTGCGCCCCGGCCGGCAAGAGGTCGGGCAGAACCCGCGCCGTGTCGTCGAGGAAGGGCAGCCACGACTCCATACCGTCGAAGTCCGTGCCTTCGGCCAGGTTCTCCCACACCGATGCGCCCCAGGGCCGCCGCGTCACCAACGCCGACGCGGCGTCGCGCAAGGCCTGTGTGACGACGAGCTCACGGCAACCGTAGAGCGCAACGGCGCCGAGGTCGTGGGATGACCTCTGGTCACTGACCGAGAACGCGGTCAGGCGGTCCACCTCGTCGCCCCACAGGTCGATGCGGACGGGCGCGTCAGCGGTGGAAGGGAAGACGTCGACGATGCCGCCGCGCACCGCGAACTCGCCGCGGTGCTCCACCTGGTGTTCGCGCCGGTATCCCATGGCCACCAGCTCGGGGAGGAGCTCGCCCACGTCGACCTGCTGCCCCGGGCGGATGACGGTCGGCGCCGTGCCTTCCAGCGGGCCCAGTCGCTGCAGAATGGCCCGGACCGGGGCGACGATCACCCGGGGGGAGGGCGGGAGGGTGAGGTCCGGCGCTCCGGTCAGTGCGTGCAGCACCGCCAGGCGTCGGCCCATCGTCTCGGTCTCGGGGCTGACCCGCTCGAAGGGAAGGGTCTCCCAGGCCGGCAGCACCACGACCGGGCCCGCCAGGGCGCCGACGACCGGGCCTGCTCCTCCTTCCCCGCTGCCGTCGTCGTCGGGGGCGATCAGACACGAGAGGTCGTCGCCCAGCCGTTCGGCGTCGAGACCGGTCGCGGTGATCACCAGCAGCGGGGTGCGCTGGGTGAAGGCGGCGAGTGCGGCGGCGACCACCGCCTGAGCCGCCTCGGGGACGGCCACGGTGGCGTCGGCCGCGCCAATCAGTGCGGCCAGCGCCGGTTCGCTGCGCAGCAGTCGGGGTACGGCGGCCAGGGCACCGGCGGTGGCCGGCTCGGTGGCCCGATCGGGCACAGAGGTCGAGGGAACGGTCGTCATCGATCAGCTCGGCAGCGAGTGGCACCACAGCATGGCGGCGTCCATGCCGTCGGCGACGATGCGTTCGACCGCGTCCGCCGCCGTCTGGACCGATGCGGCCAGGAGCTCGCGGACCGCTTTGGGCGGGCGGCGCAGGACGTGCGAAGCCCCCTGGGAAGCGCTCGGAGGCTTGCCCACTCCGATGCGCACCCGCAGGAAGTCCGATGAGTGGAGGTGCGACTGCACCGACCGCAGACCGTTGTGCCCGGCCAGGCCGCCCCCCGCCTTCAGGCGCACGGTGCCCGGCGGCAGGTCGAGCTCGTCGTGCACGATCACGATGGACGAAGGCTCGTCGATCCCGAAGCGCGTGGTCAGGGAGCGCACGGAGGACCCGGAGTCGTTCATGTACGTGGTCGGGACCGCCAGGGCCACCCGGCGCCCGGCCAGGGTCACCACTGTCGCTCGGGCTTGGAGGCCCTTCTCGGCCCGCAGCGACGCGCCGTGGCGCTCTGCCAGCAGCTCAACCGTGTCGGACCCCGCGTTGTGCAGGCTCCCGGCGAATTCCGATCCGGGGTTGCCCAGCCCGACAACGAGCAGGTCCGCCGGCGTCCCCCGGTGTTCGGACCGGGCAAAGGGGCGGCGCAGGGCCTAGCTCTCTTCGCTGCCCGCCTCGGCCGACGCGTCTCCACCCTCGGCGCCGGCGCTGGTCTCGGCACCTTCCTCGCCCTCGCCTTCGCCCGCCTCCTCCTCGACCGTGACACGCGGCGGTTGCCCGAGGGCGACCGTGGTCTCGGGGTCGATGTCGGTGGTGACGCCGGTCGGGAGCGAGAGCTCGGAGACCCGCACCTGCCCGCCGATGGTCAGCGCACTGATGTCGGCCTCGATCGCGGAGGGGATGGCGGTCGGCAAGGCGTTGATGGCGAGCGTGAACATCTGCTGCTCGACCAGACCGTCGCCGTGCTGCACTTCGATCGCCTCACCCACGAGGACGATCGGCACGTCGGCGGCGATGACCTCGTCGCGCCGGACGATGATGAAGTCCACGTGCGTGACCGTCTGCGCGACGGGATGGCGCTGCATTTCGCGGGCGAGAGCCAGGAACGTACCCGAGCCCGTGTCGAGCGACAGCAGCTGGTTGGCTCCGGCCTCGCTGTTGAGGGCGATGCGGAGCTCCCGGGCCACGATGGCCACCGGCAGCGGGTCGGTCCCGTGGCCGTAGATGACGGCCGGGATCTTGCCTTCACGCCGCAGGCGGCGCACGGCGCGCGAGCCCGTGGGGCGCCCGACTTCGGCGGCGAGTACGACTTCGGCCATTGCGAATCTCCTCAGGTGGAAAGAGCGGCGGTCGCGGACGGCGCAGGGCCTCCGGCGAACGGCCCACTAGCGTAGCCGCGCCGCAGACTGGTGGACCACCGGCAGCCTCGAGAGGACACAGGCCAACCCACAGCCTGCCGGAGGCAGGCGTCAGACCAGGTTGTCCCCGCCGAAGAGCTCGGAGACCGAGGTGTCCTCGAAGACGGCGTCGATGGCGTCGGCGATGATCTTGGCGACGGACAGAACCTCGAGCTTGTCGAAGATCCGGTCCTCGGCCACCGGCAGTGTGTCGGTCACCACGACCCGCGAAATGGGTGCCGCCTTCAACCGGTCGACGGCCGGGTCGGACAGGACGGCATGCGTGGCCATGGCCGAGATGTCCGAGGCGCCGGCCTCCGAGAGCAGTTCGGCGGAGGCGCAGATGGTTCCGGCGGTGTCGATCATGTCGTCGATCAGCACGCAGTGGCGGCCTTCGACGTCACCGACGACGTGGCGGGCCTTGACCTCGTTGTAGGTGCCGCGCGGCCGCGTCTTGTGGACCAGGGCCAGGTCGAAGCCGAGATGCTGGCTGTAGCGCTCGGCCACCTTGACCCGCCCGGCATCGGGTGCCACCACCACGACGTCGTCGCCGAAGTTCTCGCGCATGTAGGCCTCGAGGACCGGCGCCGCTACCAGATGGTCGAAGGGCGTGTCGAAGAAGCCCTGGATCTGCCCCGAATGCAGGTCGACGCTGATGACCCGGTCGGCGCCTGCCGCCGAGAGCATGTCGGCGACGAGCTTGGCCGTGATCGGCTCGCGCCCCGTCGACTTCCGGTCCTGGCGCGAGTAGCCGTAATAGGGACAGACCGCGGTGATGCGCTTGGCCGACGCGCGCTTGGCGGCGTCGATCATGATCAGGTGCTCCATCAGCGAGTCGTTCACCGGGCTGGCGTGCGTTTGCACAATGAAGACGTCGCAGCCGCGGATGGAGATGTCGTACTTGCAGTAGATCTCGCCGTTGGCGAACTCCCGCAGGTTCGCCTCCCCGATCTCGACGCCCAGGTGGGCCGCGATGTCGCGGGCGAGTGTCGGGTGGGCACGCCCGGAGAACATCTCGAGACGACGCCGGGGGATCAGCTCCACGATCCCAACGCTAGTGCGCCGCCGCCTCCGGCGTCGCCGGACCGTTCGGCCCGCTCAGGCCTGGGGCCCCGCCACCACCGAGTGCGGCCCCAACTCCATCCCGGGCGCCACCTCGGCCCCGGGCTCCAGCACGCTGTAGGGACCGATGCGCGCCCCGGCGCCGATGAACGCCCGGGTGCAGACGCTCGCCGCCACCACCGCGCCGTCCCCGACGCTCGTATCGGTCAGCACGCTGTTCGGCCCGATCTCGGCCCCGGCCCCCACGACACAGTTGCCACGCAGGATGACCCCGGGCAGGAGCGAGACGTCGGCCTCCAGGTGGACCTCGGCGTCGACGTAGGTGCGCTCCGGGTCCCACATGGTGACGCCGCGGCGCATCCAGCGCTCGTTGATGCGGTCGCGCAGCTCAGCCTCGGCCACGGCCAGCTGCGCCCGGTCGTTCACCCCTGCCGCCTCCATGGAGTCGGGCAGCACCAGGGACCGCACCGAGTAGCCGGCGCTGCTCAGGACCCCCACGGCGTCGGTCAGGTAGTACTCGCCCAGGGAGTTGGCCGGGCTGAGCCGGCGCAACGTCGGCGCCAGAATGCTGCGGCGGAAGCAGTAGATGGATGTGTTGACCTCGTCGATCAGCTTCTCTTCCTCGGTGGCGTCGGCCTCCTCGACCACCCGGGTCACGTTCCCGTCCTTGCCGTGCACGACCCGCCCGTAGCCGGCGGGGTTCTCGACCACGGCCGTCAGCAGGGTCGCACCGGCATCCTCGGCCCGGTGCGCCCGCACCAGCGTGGCCAGTGTCTGTGGGCGCAGCAGCGGCGTGTCCCCAGGCAGGACGACCACGTCCTCCACCTCGTCGTCATCGTCGTCCGGCAGGCCCGTCAACCCGACGGCCAGCGCGTCGCCGGTCCCGGTCTGGGCCAACTGCTCCACGAACTCGATCTTCATGGTCGGCGGTGCGTGCTGCACCAGGGTCTTGGTGACCCACTCGCCCCGATGGCCCACCACGACCACGACCCGCCGCACGTCGACCTCGGCCATGGCGTCCAGCACGTGGAGGATCATCGGGCGCCCACACAGGAGATGCAGGGGCTTCGGGCGCTCGGACCGCATCCTGGTGCCCTCGCCGGCGGCCAGGACGACGGCGGAAAGTCGGCGCTCGCGCATCGCGCATTCTTAGCCCGCCGCAATGCTCAGCGTGCGTATGGGACACTCGTGGGCGTGCCGGAATTGGAGGCGTACGACGAGTTCGGGCTGTTCCACGAGAACGCCGCCGAATACGGACTCCCCTACGACGGACCGCCCGAGGTGCGGCGCGTGGACGTCGAGGTCTCGCCCGGTCGGGCGGTCTCCAGCCTGCTCTGGGGCAGCGGCCCACCCGAGCTCGTGCTGGTGCACGGCGGGGCGCAGAACGCTCACACCTGGGACACCGTGGCGCTGGCTCTGGGCCGGCCGCTGCTGGCCGTCGACCTTCCCGGGCACGGCCACTCCGACGGCGGGCCCGACGGCGCCATCTCGCCGCTGAGCAACGGGCGCGACCTGGCCACCGTGATCGCCGAGCTCGCCCCCGATGCCCGCGGCGTCGTCGGCATGTCGCTCGGCGGCGTGTCGTCCCTGGCGCTGGCCGCCCACGCCCCCGAGCTCGTGCGCGTGCTCGTCCTGGTCGACGTCACGCCCGGTGTGAACGCCGAGAAAGCGGCGCCGATCACCAACTTCGTCAACGGGCCAGCCAGCTTCGACAGCTTCGACGAACTGTTGGCGCGCACGATCGAGCACAATCCGGGCCGCTCGGAGTCCTCCCTACGCCGCGGCATTTTGCACAATGCAGTCCAGCGCGAGGACGGCAGCTGGGTCTGGCGCTACGCCCGCTTCCGCGGCGAGGCAACCGTGACGGCCGCCCATCCGGATTTCGGCGACCTCTGGGAGGCCGTCTCGGGGCTCACGGTGCCGCTCCTCCTCGTGCGCGGCCTGGCCTGGTCCGTGGTCGACGATGCCGACGTCGCCGAGCTGCTGCGCCGCCAGCCCACGGCGACGGTCATCGGGGTCGAAGGGGCGGGCCACAGCATTCAGGGGGACCGGCCACTCGAGCTGGCCGGCATCCTCTCCGACTTCCTCTTCCCCGACGGCTGATGGAGAAGAAGGTCTGGCTCTCGCGCCGCGCCATCAAGCTCCACGTGGTCATCCTCATTGTGGTGCCGGCCTTCCTGGCGCTGTGCCTCTGGCAGGTCAGCCGCGCCGTCGGCGGCAACACCCTCAGTTGGGCCTACGTCTTCGAGTGGCCCCTCTTCGCGGCCTACGCCGTCTACATGTGGTGGCGCTTCGTGCACGAGGCGGCCGAGGACACGCCGCCGCCCGCGAC
>Ga0302325_10036591_pt1 | contig 10004 bp, 7 predicted proteins | sample Palsa_T0_2_FD_201948 | JGI IMG/M metagenome (GOLD analysis project Ga0302325, IMG submission 201948) | Peat permafrost microbial communities from Stordalen Mire near Abisko, Sweden - Palsa_T0_2 | ecosystem: Environmental > Terrestrial > Soil > Palsa > Peat permafrost | place: Sweden: Abisko... | reverse complement strand
GAGCACGTACCTACCCCGGCGGTAGGCGAGCAGCCCGCCCAGCATGCAGGCCTCGGCCAGCGGCTCGGCGGTGTCCCGGCCGACGCTGATGACCAGGCCGAAGTAGGCGGCGAAGGCGAGCCCCCACAAAGCGTGGCGACCGGACTCGCGGGCGAACATGCCGCCGAGCATGGCCATGGCGGCCACCGCGACCAGGTTGATCGCCACTAGGGCGGCGGGTACGAGCTGGTGCTGGCCCGCGGATGCCAACCAGGCCACCAGCGGGTACCCGATGCGGGTGTACCGGTAGGACTGATCCATGGTGATGCCGAACGCGGTCGCGTTCCAGTTGGCCGGGTCCAGCGCGAGCCGGTAATAGAACTGCCCGTCATAGCCCGCGGAGGGGACGAGCAGGAGACCTCGGGGAAGCTGACCGCGGTGCGTGTAGGCATGCCCGGCCATGATGAAGAGGCTGAGATGGCCCTTGGCCCAGATCTGCCAGCGGGCCAGAGCGAAACCGAGCCAGCCCAGGAAGGCAATGACACCCGGCACGAGCGGCCGGTTCAGTTTCGACCAAAGCGATGGTGAACCTTGCCGGAGGGACCTATCCTCTTCCGACGTCGAAGTGAGCTGCAACCGCGAGCCTCCACCATGGCTGTCTCAGCGGGAAGGGCAAATTCTTGGCTAGGCGCGCGCAGCTTACCAGAGTGACGCCCTACGCTGTGACTGGCTGCAAATGAATACGATTCGCCGGGCGGGCGCATGGCATGCCCCGGCCCTACTGGCCCAGAACGACACCGAGATCGAAGGACGTGGTGGCTGCCGTGCCGAGAAGCGGAACGCCGGAGAGCTCTTCCGCGCCGCCTTCCGCCGCTCCCTCCGGCCCGGCCCAGGCCGTATCCGGGCAGGCCGGATCGGCTCGCGACACCCTGGGCGGTGACGCGCGTCCTGTCGGCCAACGGCGGCCGTCCGGTCCGGCGGCCATCCGCCGTCGCGTCCTGGTCTCAGCGGCGATCGTGCTGGCCGTGGCGCTGCTCTTCGTCGCGTACCTGCAGGTGTCCCGGACCTATCCAGAGAACTCCGACGAGTCGAACATCTTGCTGATGGCGTGGGACATGCTGCACGGCAACGTGCTGCTGCACGGCTGGTACCTGTCCGACGTCTCGTTCTACACCACCGAGCTGCCGCAGTACGTGATGCTGGAACGCTTCATCGGCCTGCATACGGACACCGCCCACGTCGCGGCGGCGATGACGTACACGCTCGTCGTGGTGTTCGCCGTGCTGCTGGCCAGGGGCAGCACATCCGGCCGTGAAGCGTGGCCGCGGATGCTGCTGACCACCGGCATCATGTTCGCGCCTCAGCTCGGGGTCGCGGTTTTCGTCCTGCTGCTGTCCGTCGGGCACATCGGCACGGCCGCGCCCCTCATGCTGACCTGGCTGGTCATAGACCGGTTTGGCGCAGCCAACGGAACCAACGGAGCCAAGCCTCGCTGGTGGGTGCCCGTCATCGTCGGGCTGCTGCTGACGTGGGTGCTGGTCGCCGACCCGCTCGTGCTCGTGGTCGGGATCATCCCCCTCGTCGCCGTGTGCGCGCTGCGCGCCGTCCGCGGGCTGACCGCCGAACGGCGCCGGGCCGGACCCGACGCCCGGTCCGCCGGCTGGCTGCCCGGCGGCCTGACGGCTCAGTGGTACGAGCTGTCCCTGGCCGTCGCGGCTATCCTCGCCGAAGGACTTGCCTCGCTGGTCAACCGGCTGTTGCGGGCCAACGGCGGGTTTATCTTGCACCCGGTGGGCTATCAGCTCGCGCCGGTGCACACCTGGGCGAAGCATGCCTGGGTGACCGCAGAGGGACTGCTCGCGCTCTTCGGCGCCAAGCCGCAGGGGCCAGCGGTTCAGCTGGCCTTCGCGCTAGCGCACCTGGCCGGGGTGGGCCTCGTGCTGTGGGCCATGTACCGGGTGGCCCGGCACTTCTTCAGCTGGCCCGACATGATCAGCCAGATCCTGATCATCGCGATGGTCCTCAACGTCGTGGTGTACGTGCCGAGCACGCTGGCCGACGCGACCGACCTGAACGCCAGGGAGTTCGCGGTCGTCCTGCCGTTCGGGGCGGTCCTGGCCGGCCGTACGCTGGCGGCCAGCCTGCGCGCCCGCGAGCCCGGCCGGCGTAACTGGCTCGCGTCGGCCTTGCTGGCTGTAGCCGTCGTCTACGCCGCCAGCCTCGGGTACGCCGCGGCCCAGCCGTCCGCTCCCGCCGCCAACACCCAGCTGGGAAAGTTCCTGGCCGCGCATCATCTGACCCGTGGCATCGGGGGGTATTGGGAGTCGAGCGTCGTCACCGTCGGCAGCAACGGCGCCGTCACCATCAGGGCGGTGGGGCCGGTACACCTGCAGCCGGACCTGTGGGAGTCCAAGAGTTCCTGGTACGACTCCGGGTCGAACCGGGCGACGTTCCTGGTCACCGACAGCGCGTCCGGCTTCTTCAACCACTGGCAGCCCAATCGCGCGGCGCTGGCCGCCCTGGGCCGGCCGGACCGCACGTATCACGTCGGTACCTACACCATCTTTGTCTGGGACAAGAACCTGCTGGTTCAGGTTGGGCGCGGGTGACGGCACGGCTTCGTGGTGCGCTGCTGGCGCGCATCGCTCTGGCCGCGATTGTCCTTTCGTCGCTGAATTCGGCCCGGAACACGTCCGGTCCGCCGGCCCGCATCTAGGCGTACCGCCAGTACACGGTCCTGGTCTGGAGCAAGAATCTGCTGACCGGACTCGGCTGAGCCGGCAACCAACACGTCAGGATGCTGTTGTCAGGGGGCGACGGGACGTAGCCTTGGCGTGTGGATCGGCGAATATTCGGGCTCGAGAACGAGTACGGCGTTACGTGTACCTTCCGCGGGCAACGGCGTCTCTCGCCTGACGAGGTCGCGCGCTATCTCTTCCGGCGCGTGGTGTCATGGGGGCGGAGCAGCAACGTTTTCCTCAGGAACGGGGCCCGGCTCTACCTCGACGTGGGCAGTCATCCGGAATACGCCACGCCCGAATGTGACAACGTCCTGGATCTCGTGGCCCATGACAAGGCGGGCGAACGGATCCTGGAGGGGCTGCTCGTCGACGCCGACCGCCGGCTGCGCGAGGAGGGTATCGCCGGCGATATCTACCTGTTCAAGAACAACACCGACTCCGCGGGCAACTCCTACGGCTGTCACGAGAACTACCTGGTCGGCAGGCACGGGGAGTTCGGCAGGCTGGCCGATATCCTCATCCCGTTCCTGGTCACCCGCCAGATCATCTGCGGCGCGGGCAAGGTGCTGCAGACACCGCGCGGCGCCGTGTACTGCGTGAGCCAGCGGGCCGAGCACATCTGGGAGAGCGTGTCGTCGGCCACCACCAGGTCGCGCCCGATCATCAACACCAGGGACGAGCCGCATGCCGACGCCGAGCGGTTCCGGCGGCTGCATGTGATCGTCGGCGACTCCAACATGAGCGAGACCACGACGCTGCTCAAGGTCGGGTCGACCGACCTGGTGCTGCGGATGATCGAGGCCGGCGCGATCATGCGTGACCTGACCCTGGACAACGCGATCCGGGCGATCCGTGAGGTCAGCCACGACATGACCGGCCGCAGCCGGGTCAGGCTGGCGAGCGGGCGCGAGCTGTCCGCCCTGGACATCCAGTACGAGTACCTGAACCGGGCGAAAGACTTCACCGACAAGTACGGCGCCGACCCGGTGAGCAAGCGGGTGCTCGACATGTGGGAGCGGGCGCTGAGCGCGATCGAGACGGGCAACCTCGACCTGATCGCACGGGAGATCGACTGGGTCACCAAGTACCAGCTGATCGAGCGCTACCGGGCTCGCCATGACCTGCCGTTGTCCTCGCCGCGGGTCGCGCAGCTCGATCTGGCCTATCACGATGTGCACCGGGGCCGGGGCCTGTACTACCTGCTGCAGCGCGCCGGGGCGGTGGAGCGGGCCGCCCGCGACATCGATATCTTCGAGGCCAAGTCCGTCCCGCCGCAGACCACCCGGGCCAAGCTGCGCGGCGAGTTCATCCGCCGGGCTCAGGAGAAGCGGCGCGACTTCACCGTCGACTGGGTGCACCTGAAGCTGAACGACCAGGCCCAGCGGACCGTGCTCTGCAAGGACCCGTTCCGTTCAGTAGACGAACGCGTCGAAAAGCTCATCGCCGGCATGTGAACTAGCCGTCGCCCCCAGCCTGAGGGGTTCCTGGGGGGTTCATGGGTTCGTCCCCCGGGGCCAACAGAGCCAGTAGGCTGGCGGAGCTAATATCCACGACATTGAGGTTTTCATGCGACGCTTTCTAGCGCTCATCGCCATTGCATTGCTGGGCGGGGCAGTCCTGGCGGGCTGCGGTTCGTCTTCCTCGTCGTCCAAGTCGTCCTCGTCCTCGTCGTCATCCTCGTCCGTCGGGGCGAACTCGTCCGTGACGGCGACCGGAGCGTTCGGCAAGGCGCCGACGGTGAGCATCCCGAAGGCGAAGGCCGGCACCAAGCTTGCGGTCAAGACGGTCATCCAGGGCACCGGGACCACGTTGACCAAGGCAGACGCCATGGCCGCGAACTTCGTCCTGTACTTCTGGTCCGGCACCACCTCCTCGCTGAAGGCGAACACCTTCACCAGCAACCCCACCGTGATCGGCGGCACGATGCTGCCCGGTCTGGAGACCGCCTTGATCGGCCAGAAGGTCGGGAGCCGGGTTCTCGCGGTAATTCCGCCCGCGGACGGATACGGCACCTCGGGGAACTCACAGCTCGGCATCACCGGCAGCACCACGCTGGTGTTCGTCATCGACGTGCTCAAGTCGTACGCCGACACCGCGTCCGCGTCCGGCACCCAGGTGTCCAACGGCGGCGGTGACCTGCCGACGGTCAGCGCCAAGGCGGCCAGCGCGCCGACGCTGACTTTCTCGTCCACCAAGGCGCCGAGCGGACTGGTGGCCAAGACGCTGATCAAGGGCAATGGCCCGAAGGTCGTCAAGGGCGAGTACGTCATCGCCCAGTACTCCGGTTACATCTGGCGGACCAAGGCGGTCTTCGGTTCTTCCTGGTCGTCGGGATCGCCGTTTGGCTTCCTCATCGGCGCGTCGCCCGAGCAGGTGATCCCCGGCTGGGACAAGGGCCTGGAGGGCCAGACCGTCGGCAGCCGGGTGATGCTCTCCATCCCGCCGGCTGAAGGGTACGGCTCGGCCGGGAACTCCGATGCGGGCATCAAGGGCACCGACAGCCTGGTGTTCGTGGTCGACATCATCGACGCCCTCAAGCAGAGCTGACGCCGGCTTGCTCGGCTAACTGCCGAGTTACCCGAGCCCTCGTTAACGGGCAGTGTCCGCACGCAGCAGGCGGCCGGCGTGCCGGCCGGCCGCCGCTGCGGTGAGGAAATAAGCCAGGTCCTCATCCAGCCCGCGGCCCATCGTGGACAGCGGCGCCGGGCAGGCTCTCAGGGCCGCCGCAAGGCCGTCGACGGGAACGGTGACGATCCGGTGCCGTTCGCTCAGGCGGCCGGCTTCAGCCGCCACCCGGTCGCCGAACTCCCCGTCCAGCGCGGCTACCACCACGTCGGCCCGGGCCAGCGCGACCCGGCCGTAAGCGGTCAGGCTGTGGTGCGAGATGCCGCGGTGCCGCTCGCGCGGGTCGGCGTCGCTGACCCGCAGCGACGCCACTGGGCGGCCGCCCAGCGCCGCCGCCGCGTTGACGGCCTCGCCCGCCGCCACGCCGGAAAAGCCCCAGCGGGTGCCGGTGCCAAGGTTGCCCGGTCCCTGGGCGACCACGGCGATGTCGGCGCCGAGTACGTGCCGGGCCGCGAGCAGCCCGGTGTGCACGGTCACCGTCTCCAGGTCTCCGCCGAACGACTGCCCGGTGGTGACGGTCGCCGCCAGCCAGCCCGCTTCCTTAAGCGTCGCGCAGGTTCGGGAGAACCAGGCCGGCAACGCCCCGCCGTCCTGCATGACGTACACCACCCGGGCTGACCGGCGAGAGCCAGGGGGGTTAGCCCCGGTCCGTTCGGAATAATCGAAGACGCCGGCCAGCACGGCCGGGAGGGCGGAGTGCAGGTCGGCCACCACGACGGGCATCCCGTCGAGGTCATCGGCGTCGCGCAGCACGTCATGGTGCGGCGATCCCTGTTCGTCCGCGCCGAGCACGGTCACCTGCAGCGGCGTGTAACGGGCCTTCACCAGGTGGCCCGCGAGCGCGGGGTCCGCCGGCAGCCGGTCCGGAACCGCGACCACGAGGGCGTAGCCGCCGGTTCCGAGGCCCAGGTCAAGCGCCGTGGTGTTGACCAGCACCCGGTCGCCGGGTTGCGGACGTCCGGTCAAAGCCGGATAGGCCAGCGCCCGGACCCGCGCGCCGTCCACCGACACATCAAGCTCGACCGCCCCCGGCCACTCCCGCCGCACGCCGCTGACGGTCCCCTCCCGCCAAGTGATCATCCCCGCAGCCTAGGCCCCCAAAGGGGGCCTGCACTCGGGGGGCTTGCCCCCCCAGGGGGGTACGGGGGGGAAGTTCCCCCCGTGGGGGGTCTGGGGGGATGAAATCCCCCCAGCCCGGGGGCTCCGGGGGTCGTCCCCCGGGCTAACACAGCTAATCTTTATACATGTCGAAGCGCAAGACCGAGCGGCTTCTCGGCCTTGTCGTCTGCCTGCTCTCCACCAGCCGTTATCTCAGCGCCGACCAGATCCGGGCGGCGGTGCCCGGTTACCCGGAGCAGGATGACCTGTTCAAGCGGATGTTCGAGCGGGACAAGGAAGATCTCCGCGAGCTTGGCGTGCCGCTGGAGACCGGCCTTAACCACCCGTTTGACGATGATCCGGGTTACCGGATCAGGCAGCAGGCTTACGAACTGCCCGAGCTTCGGCTCGAGGCGGACGAGGCGGCCGTGCTCGGCTTGGCCGCCCGGGTCTGGCGGCGGGCTGAGCTGGCTGGCGCTGCGGCGGGCGCGCTGCTGAAGCTGCGGGCGGCCGGCATCGACGCGGCCAGCCTCGACGAGTCGGACGAGAATCCGTCCGCGCAGGGCATCGAGCCCCGGCTGGGCACGCCGGAGCCGGCCTTCGGGCCGTTGTGGGAAGCGGTCAGGGACCGCCGCCCGGTGACGTTCAGCTATCGCGCGGCGGGCCGGAGCGATCCGCAGCGGCGCGAGCTGGAGCCGTGGGGTGTGGTGAACCGGCATGGCCGCTGGTACGTGGCCGGCCGGGACCGCGGGCGCGACGCCACCCGGGTGTTCCGGCTGGGCCGGATCGCGGGGCCGGTGAAGTTCTGCGGGCCGGCGGGCAGCGTGACCGTCCCGGACGGCACGGACGTACGCGAGCTGGTCAGCGACTGGGATTCGGTGCCCGCGCCCGAGCGCACGGCGGTCCTCCGGGTTCGGACCGGGGCCGGCGTCGGCCTGCGGCGGCACGCCGTCTCGGTGCGCCGCCAGGACACCGAGCCGGGCTGGGATCTGGTCACGGTGCGTTTCGCCGACGTGGGCTGGTTCGCGGACACCGCCGCCTCGTTCGGCCCGGACGTGGTGGTGCTCGACCCTCCCGATCTGCGGGAGGCCGTGATCCGCCGGCTGAAGGGGGTCCTCGCGTGACGGCGTCGGTAACCTCGACCGAGCGGCTGCAGCGGCTGCTCGCCTTGGTGCCCTACGTGGTGAGCCGGAAGTCGGTGGGGCTGGCCGAGACCGCGGCGGCGTTCGGGGTCACCGAGCGTGAGCTCGTCGATGACCTGAACCTGCTGTGGTGCGTGGAGCTGCGTGCGCCCGATCCTTACTGCCCGATCGACCTGTCCTACGAGGGCGGCGAGATCGTCGTCAGCCAGGCCGAATCCATGGGCCGGCCGCTGCGTCTGGCCGTGGACGAGGCGAGCGCGCTGCTTGTCGCGCTGCGGATGCTGGCCGAAGTGCCCGGGCAGAAGGATAGGTCGGCCCTGTCCCGGCTGATCGCCAAGCTCGAAGGCGCGGCCGGCGAAGCGGCTTCGGCCAGTGCCCAGGTCGCGGTGCAGGTCGACATCCCAGACGAGGCAGCCGAAGCGTACGCCGTCCAGATCCGCGCCGCGATAACCGCGGGACGGCGGCTGCACCTGCGGTATTACGTGCCGAGCCGGGACGAGGCGACCGAGCGTGACGTCGATCCGATGCGGCTGCATATCGTGGAGGGACGGCCGTACCTCGAGGGCTGGTGCCTGCGGGCCGAAGCGATGCGGCTGTTCCGGCTGGACCGGGTGCTCGGCCTTGACGTGCTCGACGTGCCGTCCGCCCCGCCGGAGCAGGCGCAGCCCGTGGACGTGGACCAGGGCCTGTTCCGGCCCTCGCCTGATGACGTGCCGGTGGTGCTCGAGCTGTCCGCGGCCGGACGCTGGGTCGCGGAGTACTACTCGTGCGAGTCGGTGTCCGACCTGGAGGACGGCCGGCTCCGGGTGGTGCTGCGTACTCCGGCTACCGGCCTGGTGCGTCGGCTGGCCCTGCGGCTCGGCGAGGACGGCCGGGTCATCTCGCCGCCTTCGCTGGTCGATGAGGTCCGCGAGAGCGCTGCGGCCGCCCTGGCGAATTACGTCGTTTGAGGCCATCCGATGCCCGCCCCGCTCCGAATAGCAGCTTGAGTGGGCAGAGGGGACCAAATAAGCCGAGCGGTGGCACGCCGTCCGCCTGGCGGAACAGTGTCCCCGCTTTGCTGCCGTGTAGACTCTGGCCGTGAAAGATGTCTCCCCGCCGATAGAGGACTGCCATGATTGGTGACCTGTTCGACAGCCCCTGGAAGATCCTGATCGTCGCCGTTGTCCTGATCGTGCTGTTCGGGTCGAAGAAGCTGCCCGACGCGGCGCGCTCCCTGGGCAAGTCGATGCGCATCCTGAAGACCGAGGTCAGCAGCCTGCATCACGACGACGAGCCCGAGTCGGGTTCCTCAGCGGCCCCTGGTGCCTCGACGGGGTTCCCGCCGCCCGCGCAGCTCGCCGCCAGCCAGTCGCCCGCGCAGGCTGCCCAGCCGGCCGACCAGTCGCAGATCGACGTGCTGCAGCAGCAGATCCGTGATCTGCAGCGTGCGGCCGCCATGGACCCGGTGCCCGCGGCCCAGGCCGGAGCGGCGTCAGAGCCTCAGCGGACCCAGCAGTCTAGCTAGGCTCGAACCTACTGGCCTTACTGCGGGAAAGCGGTCATGGCGAAACTTCCTGGTGCCGTTCAGGGCGCTCGCATCGTGGGTGAGCGTTTCGTGCGCTCGCAGCGGCAGCAGAACCCGGACGGCCGGATGCCACTCATGGATCACATCCGTGAGCTGCGCAACCGCGTCGTCAAGATGGCGCTCGCGCTCATCGTGGGGATGATCGTCGGGTTCGTGGTCTTCAAGTGGGCGTTTCAAATCATCGAGCACCCGCTGTGCGCGGCAGACGTAAACGGCCATACGGGCTGTAAGACGCTGGGTGTCAACAGGCTCGTCCTAGACGGGCCGCTCGACACGTTCTACATGCGAGTCAAGGTCGCCTTCATCGTCGGGCTGATACTGAGCTGCCCGGTCTGGCTCTATCAGCTCTGGGCCTTCGTCGCGCCCGGCCTGTACTCCAGGGAGAAGCGCTGGAGCTATATCTTCCTTGGTTCGGCGGTCCCGCTGTTCCTGATCGGTGTCACGCTGGCCTACTGGTCGCTGACCAGGACCATGGACTACCTGCTCCACCTGACGCCGCAAGGCGTCTCGAACCTGATCGACTTCGATCAGTATCTCAGCTTCGTCTTGACGATGATGCTGGCCTTCGGGCTGGCCTTTGAGCTGCCCCTCATCATCGTCATGCTGAACATGGCCGGCATCTTGAGCCATGCGCGGTTCAAGAAGTGGCGCCGGGTGATGATCTTCGCGGTCTTCGTGATCGCCGGCATGGCTAACCCGAGCCCGGACCCGATCACCATGCTGATCCTCGGCGGGGCCTGCGTGGCCATGGTCGAGGTGGCCGAGTTCATCGTGTGGTCCAACGACCGGCGCCGGGCCCGGCTGCATCCCTCGCCTTACGCGGGCCTGGCCGACGATGAGCTGTCGCCGATC
>Ga0302325_10036590_pt1 | contig 10004 bp, 8 predicted proteins | sample Palsa_T0_2_FD_201948 | JGI IMG/M metagenome (GOLD analysis project Ga0302325, IMG submission 201948) | Peat permafrost microbial communities from Stordalen Mire near Abisko, Sweden - Palsa_T0_2 | ecosystem: Environmental > Terrestrial > Soil > Palsa > Peat permafrost | place: Sweden: Abisko... | reverse complement strand
AATCGAAGACCGAGACGACCCGGCCGTCGGAAGCCAGGATCGCGTGGACGGCGTCGCCGACGCGAATGTCAGCAAACGCGCCGCGAAGCTGCGAATGGATCGTGACGTCCTCCGTCCAGACCTTGGCTTCCGAGGTGATCGATATCGTGCGCGAGGTACCCGCGCGCACGATCGTGAGCGAGGGCGGGCTCGAATCCGCATCGATCGCGGCGATCACCCCTTGGACGTCGCTGCCGCCGCCGGCTCGCTGTTGCTCGGCCTCGCTATTACGGCCGACGAACGCCGAGATGATCTCGACGCGCTCGGCCCGCTGATCGTAGACCGCCTGCGCCCCGAACGCCGCGACGAGCAGCTTCAGCGGCGCGTAGGTCGTGCCGTCGCGGTCGATGACGGGTGCGTCGAGCGCGACCGCCCGCCCGTTGACGGTCGCCTCGAAGGAGCCGACCTCGAACGAGACGCTCCCCGTCGGAAGGCGCGCGGTGATCATGCCGCCCTCGCGCCGGACCACGATGCCGAGCGCATCGAAGACGTCACGCAGTGGGACGAGCACCCGGCCGCCCACGACTTGCGGCGGCGTGTCGGTGTCGAGGGGTTCACCGTTAATCTCGATCGCGATCGTGCGCACGGGCTTCTCGGCCGGTTCGCCGTGCTGCGCGGCCGCGACGCGCGGGCCTGGAGGCGCGTGCGAAGGCGCCGCCGACACGACAATGGCGAACAGAAACGGTGTCATCCCGAGGGGCTCTCCTGCAACACGGTTCGGTATACCTCGGCGGTTCGCTCGGCGCAACGATCCCACGTGAGCGTCCGGGCGAGGCGGCGTGCCTCGTCTCGCGCTCGAGGTTCGGCGAGCGCACGTGCCATCAGAGCGGCCAGCGTGCGAACGTCGCGCGGTGGGAAGACGTCCACGTACGGACGCAGCACCGCGGGGACCGCGTCGTCGCAGGCGATCACCGCTGCTCCGACCGCTGCCGCTTCGAGCATGGGCAGCCCGAAGCCCTCGCAGAGCGCCGGATGAACGAGCGCCACGGCACCTTTGTAGAATTCGGCCAGGCGAACGGCATCCACGTTACCGATGAAACGTAGCTCGCCGCGCGCTCGTCGCGGATGCGCAGTCCCCTGCGGCAGGTCGTCGTCGCCGGTCAGGACGAGATCGGCCTCGCACGCGGGATCGAGCGCCTCCCACGCGGCGAACAGGGTCGCAAGGTCCTTGTGGCTGCGATGGTTGCCCACGTTGAGGAAATACGGGCGCGCCGGCGAGACCGCCGTAACCTCCGCAAGGTACGTCGCGTCGACGCCGAGGGGGACGATCGCGACCTTTCCGGGATCGACGCCGAGGAAACGCTGCAAATCCGCAACCGTTCGCTCGTCGTCGGTGATGACGCGAGCTGCCCGGGCGCAGACCATCCGCACGACCGTCGCATAATACGGCCCGACCGTTCGCTTGAAGTACGCCGGAAAGCGCAGGTGGATCAGATCGTGAATCGTGATGACGTACGGACGCGGGCCTGCGAGCGGAGCGTAAACCGAGAGATAGTGCACGAGTCGAGCCTTCGCGCGCCGCAGTGCGAAGGGCACGGCGATCTGCTCCTCGACACCGAGCGCCGAGTGCCGTTCGAGCGTCACAAAACGCAGGTCCGGCGCGACGCGGGGCAAGCGCGCAGCGAGTTCCTCGGCGTACGCTTTCATGCCGACTGAGAGCTGGCGCGTGCGCGGCAGGTCGAGCGCCACGTCGACGCGGGTGGCCACTACGCTCGCAGAGCCTTCCACGCAACTACGACCGGATACGAGGCCGAAGCGAGCGCGACGAATGCGCCGCGCCAGCCGTCGCGCCAACCGCTTCGCACGAGAAGCGAGTACGGGACGCGCAAGGCCGCAAGCGCGATCGCCCGCACGAGCGCGCGCGCCGAGCCGCGCAATCCGCGCGCTTCGAGCGACGTGTAGCGCGCGAATTTTGCGCGGTAGGCGGCGAGTGTCGGATACGAATAGTGCAGCAGCGTTCCGTCAAGAACGCCGGTCCGCCCCGGGACGGTCCAGCGCTCGTGGACCTCGGCGACGCCGCCGGCCACCGGCTCGGCTAAAAGCGCGGCGCGATCCGTGCGGAAAAACCGGAGCGGCAGATCCGCCCCCCAAACGCCGTGGCGCATCGCACGACCGCAAAAGAATGTCGCCCGGCGCACGGCATAGCCGTCGATCGCATCCTCGGGCGCGAGCGAACCGAGGGCTTCGCTGAGGGCCGCATCGAGCGCCTCGTCCGCATCGAGCATGAACGTCCACGGTGTGTCGACGCAGCCGAGCGCATAACGCCGCGTCTCGACGAATCCCGCCCAAGGCCGCACGACGACGCGCGCACCGCGCGCGCGCGCGACCGCGACGCTGCGGTCGGCGGATTCGGCGTCGATCGCGAGAATGGGCGCGTCGCGCGGCACGCTAGCGAGCGCGCGCGGAAGATTGTCCTCCTCATCCTTCATCAGGACGACAAAGGTGATGCTTTCGAGGTTCAGGAGGGTTGGGTGACGGGGGCGGCCGTAGCGCTCTCCCGCAACGCTTCGTGCGCGGCGCCCGATAGTGCGGCTCCGATGAAGTCGCGATAGAGCGGGGACGGCCGCGTTGGCCGAGATTTGAATTCGGGATGGGCCTGCGTCCCCACGAACCAGGGATGCAGCGAGGGCGCGAGTTCGATGCACTCGACAAGCGTCGTCCGGCCGACGACGTGATGACCCGAGAACACCATGCCGTGTTCTTCGAAGAGCGCCTTGTACTTGTTGTTGAACTCGTAGCGATGGCGGTGCCGCTCGCTGATCTCGAGCGTCCCGTAGGCGCGCGCCGCCAGCGTCCCCGGTTCGAGCCTGCAATCGTAAGCGCCCAGGCGCATCGTCCCGCCCATCAGTTCGAGATTACGTTGCTCGGGCAAGAAGTCGATCACGGGATCCGGCGTCGCTTCGTCGACCTCGGAGGTCATCGCCTCGGGTAAGCCGCAGACGTGACGGGCGAATTCGACGCACGCCAACTGCATGCCGAAGCAGATGCCCAAGAACGGCAGCCGCCGCTCGCGTGCAAACTCGATCGCGCGCAGTTTGCCCTTGACGCCGCGCGAACCGAAGCCCGGCGCAACGAGAATGCCGTCTACGCCGTGCAGCACGGCCGTCCCCGAATCCTCGACCGTCTCGCTATCGACGCGTTTGATCTCGACGTGGGCGTCGTGGAAGATGCCGGCGTGGTAGAGCGCCTCGTTGATCGAGATGTAGGCGTCCTTCAGTTCGACATACTTGCCGACGAGTGCGACCCGAACGCGGAGCCGCGGATGGGTGATCCGCTCGACGATGCTCTCCCAAGCCTCGATGTCGGGCCTGCGGACGTCCAGCTTGAGGCGCGCAACGACCGCATCGGCGAGCCCTTCGCGCTCGAGGTTTAGGGGGACTTTATAGATCGTCGGTGCGTCGCCGTTTTGGACGACGTTGCGCGCCGGAACATCGCAAAAAAGTCCGATCTTCTCCTTCAATTCGACGGGGATCGGCATTTCGGAGCCGGTCCGCACGACGATCGCATCGGGCGCGATTCCGATCGCGCGCAACTCCCGCACCGAGTGCTGGGTCGGCTTCGTTTTTAACTCGCCGGCCGCACCCAGGTGCGGCATCAGGGTGAGGTGGACGAACATCACGTTCTCGTCGCCGACGTCGTAGCGGACCTGCCGGATCGCCTCGAGGAACGGCAGCGACTCGATGTCGCCGACCGTCCCGCCGACCTCGACGATGCAGATGTCGGCCCCGCTCTTCTCCGCAACGCGCTTAATCTGCGCTTTGATTTCGTTGGTGATGTGGGGGATCACTTGAACGGTCGCGCCTAAATAGTCGCCGCGCCGTTCCTTATCGATCACCGATGCGTAAATCTGGCCCGTCGTCACGTTGTTGACGCGGGTCAGCGACTCGTCGATGAAGCGCTCGTAATGCCCGAGATCGAGGTCCGTTTCGGCGCCGTCTTCGGTCACGAAGACCTCGCCGTGCTGGTACGGATTCATCGTCCCGGCATCGACATTAATGTAGGGATCGAGCTTCTGGATTGAAACGGAAAAACCGCGGCTCTTGAGGAGCCGCCCGAGCGACGCAGCCGTGATGCCCTTGCCCAGTGAGCTCACGACCCCACCCGTGAAGAATATGAATTTCGACACTATGGACTGGCTGTATTAGGCAGAGCTGCCAGGAAGTCTTTGCCAAAAAGAGCGAGGAGGCCGGGTCTCGCTCCGGCCTCCTCTTCATGCGTGCCTTCTCGGCGTGGAGCTCTCTTCTGGAAGAACTCGACGTTAAACGTTCTTAACCTGACGTTCCTTTCCTTCGACAAAGGTGCTACCGGCGCACCGCGACGATGCGCTCGTGGCCAGCATAATCTCGATCGATCTTGACGGTTGCCTCGGCTGAAAAGGCGAGGGTTACGAGGTTTGCGAGCGGTTCGGCCGTGTCGGGGCCGGCTTCCATCAGGAGCAGGCCAGGTCGCGCGAGTGAGCTCGGAGCCGTCTCCAAGAGGCGGCGGTAGGCCACGAGGCCGTCGGGGCCGCCGTCAAGCGCCTGGCGCGGCTCGAACGACGTCGGGTCCGGCGCCGGGGCAAGATCGGCCGTGCGTACGTACGGGAGGTTGGCGACGATACAATCGAAGGGAGCGCCCGGCAGCCCGAACGGCAGGATGTCGCACAAGACAAAATCGATCCGGCCGGCGACGTTCGCGAGCGCGGCGTTGTGCCGGGCGACGTCGAGCGCGGCCGGCGAGATGTCGGTCGCGGTAAAGCTTGCGGCTGCGAGTTCGCAGGCGAGCGTGACCGCAAGCACGCCGCTGCCGGTACCGACGTCCGCGATGCGCGGGCTCGCTTCGGCGCCCGCGCGCAAGAACGCGAGCGCGAGGTCGACGAGGCCTTCCGTCTCAGGGCGCGGGACGAGAACGTCCGGCGTCACGGCGAACGCGCGCCCATAGAAACCGGCGCGGCCGGTAACGTAGGCGAGCGGCTCACCCGCTGCGCGCCGCGCGAGCGCGCCCTCGTAGCGCTCGAGATCGGCCTGCTGCAGGTCGTCGCGGTCGTGCGCGAGCAGCCACGCCGCGTCGCGGCCAAGTACCGCTTCGAGCAGCCGCGCTGCATCGGCCCGCGCGCTCTCGGCACCGCGCAGCCGCCCGCGGGCCGACGCGAGCGCTTCGCCGACCGTTATGGCGCGACCGTCACGCTTCGTCGGTGTCGTCGGCGAGCGACACGACGAGCGCGGCGTGCTCTTCGTACGCGAGGCCGTCGAAGGACCATCGGAGCGTCCAGGACTGGGCCCCGGTCAATTCGGCGTGACCGATATCCGTTTCGTCATCGTAGGACAGGGCAAAGGTCGAGACGCGCACGCTTGCGGGAAAGGCACTCGAGGCGTTTTCGAGCGCGAGCCCGGCGGCGCCGAAGAACGTTATGGTTCCCAGATACGTCGACTGCCGCTTCCCCAGAAACTCGCCGTACAGCGCGAGGGTCAGCCGTCGCGTTTGCATCTCGATCTCGAGCGACGCAACGAATGCGTTTCCGAAATTGCGCGCGGAAACGAGGTCGAACGCTTCCCGGTCGCGCGGTGCCATGCCCATTCCGTCGTTACACTCCCGCCGGCACGTCTTGATCGGCAATCGCCGCGAAGGCCGCGATCTGATCCGCTTGCCACGCCTCGTCGCGATGGAGCGCGCGGGCCAGAAGCGTGGCAACCGCGGGCGCAGCCGCGCGGGCGGCGGCGGCGTCGTGGAAGAGCGCGCGCGTGCGACGCGCGAGGACGTCGTCGACGGTTCGCGCCAACTCTTCGCGGGCCGCGAAGATCACCTGAGCGCCCGTGTAGGGCAGCGCCGGATGGAACGGTTCTGCGAGCGTCGGATCGTCGCGCTCGAGCGCTTCGAGCGCCGCGCCATCCGTCCCGTAACCCGCGTAACGAACCTCCCGCGACGCGCCCCTTCCCGGGTTTCCGTGCAGAGCGACGCGCGCCGTCGGGCTCGGGGCCGCGGGCAGTTTTCCTTCGCGTGCGGCAACGTCGACGGTATCCTCGGCCATCTTCCGGTAGGTCGTCCACTTCCCGCCGGCGACGGTGACGAGCCCGCGACGCGACACGTCGACGAGGTGCTCGCGTGAAAGCTTCGCGGTCGCGGACGCCTTGCCGCTCACGAGTGGCCGCAAGCCCGCGTAGGTTGCGAGCGCGCCGCTCCGCGTGACGGGCGTTTCGAGGTACTTGTTCGCGTGCGTGATGATGAAGTCGATCTCCTCACTCGTCGCCCCAACCTCGAGCTGCGTCCGATCGACCGGGACGTCGGTCGTGCCCATCACGACGCTGCCTTGCCACGGAATGATGAAGAGCACGCGGCCGTCGTCGGTCTTCGGCACGAGCAAGGCGTCGCCGCCGCGAAAGACGCTCGCGGGGAAGACGACGTGCGAACCGCGGCTGTGCGAGAGGAGCGGCGTCACCCCGGGCTCGTCGAGTGCGCGCAGCTCGTCGATGAAGATGCCCGTTGCGTTGATTACGACTTTCGCACGCGTCTCGAATTCGGTTCCGCTCTCTTCGTCGCGGACGAGCGCCCCGCACGCGCGCTCGTTCTCGTAGAGAAAGCCGGTCGCGCGCACGTAGTTGACGACGGTCGCGCCGCGCTCGATTGCCGTGCGCGCGATCGCAAGCGCGAGCCGCGCGTCGTCGAACTGACCGTCGAAGTAACGAATGCTGCCGTAGAGGCCGCGCTTTTTCAGATCGGGCGCGTGGCGCAAGGTTTCCGCGCGTCCGAGCGGGCGGCTGGGCGCGAGATTCGAGGTGCCGGCAAGGAAATCGTAAGCCGAAAAGCCGGCAAAGAACAGCGGCCCTTCGAGGCAATGGTAGACCGGACAGATGAACCCAAGCTCGCTCACGATGTGGGCGGCGTTACGGCGCAGGTTCGCGCGCTCGCGCAGGGATTCACGCACGAGGCTCAGTTCGCCGTTTTGGAGATAGCGGATGCCGCCGTGAATGAGCTTGGTCGAGCGGCTCGATGTCCCTTTCGCGAAATCGGAGCCTTCGACAAGCGCCGTTTTATAGCCGCGCGCGACCGCATCGAGGGCGATGCCTAAGCCCGTCGCTCCTCCGCCGATGACCAGCACGTCAAAGGTATCGTCGAGGCCGCGGACGACCGCATCGCGATTCATCGTGGCGTCTCCCAGTGTTTGGCGCGATCGACGGCGCGATGCCACTCGCCCATCATTCGCTCGCGTTCGCCGACGTCGATCTGGGGGTGGAAGCGGCGCGCCTCGTGCCAATGCGTCGCGACGTCGGCCGTATCGCGCCAAATGCCGGCCGCAATCCCCGCCAGATACGCGGCGCCGAGCGCCGTCGTCTCGGTGACGCGCGGGCGCACGACGTCAACGCCGAGCACGTCCGCTTGAAATTGCATCGTCAGATCGTTTGTCGCCGCGCCGCCGTCGACGCGCAGTTCGGCGAGCCGCACCCCGGCATCGTGCTCCATCGCGCGGACCACGTCGACGGTTTGATAGGCCATCGCTTCAAGCGCGGCCCGTGCGAGGTGCGCGCCCGTGCTGCCGCGCGTTAAGCCGAAAATCGCGCCGCGCGCGTAGGGATCCCAGTGCGGCGCACCGAGGCCGGCGAATGCGGGAACGAAGTACACACCACCGTTATCGCTCACGCGCGCCGCGAGTTCCTCGACTTCGGCCGATGCCGAGATGATTCCGAGGCCGTCGCGCAGCCATTGGACGGCCGCGCCCGTCACGAAAATCGAGCCCTCAAGCGCGTACGTCGCCTCGCCCGGCCGGGTCGCGTAGGCGACCGTTGCGATCAGCCCGCTCTCGCTGCGCACGATCTCACTGCCGGTATTGAGCACGAGGAACGAACCCGTGCCGTAGGTGTTCTTGGCGACCCCGCGCGCGAAGCCGGCCTGCCCGACGAGCGCCGCGTGCTGATCGCCCGCGACCCCACCGATCGGCAGCGGCGCGCCGAGTTGTGCGGCCGTCGCCGTTCCGAACGTTCCGAGCGAAGGCAGGAGCCGCGGCAAGATCGCACGCGGGACACGCAATGCGGTCAGGAGTTCTTCGCTCCAATCGAGTTGCCGCAGATCGAAGAGCAACGTGCGCGATGCGTTCGTGTAGTCGGTGACGTGGGCCGCGCCCTCGGTGAGATTCCAGACGAGCCACGTGTCGACGGTCCCAAAGGCAAGCTCTCCGCGCTCGGCGCGCGCGCGTGCGCCCGGCACATTGTCCAGCAGCCAAGCAACCTTCGTTCCGGAAAAGTACGGATCGAGAAGCAGCCCGGTGGTCTCGCGCACCGTGCGCTCCAAACCGCGCGCTTTGAGTTGTTCGCACAGCGGCGCGGTCCGCCGGTCTTGCCAGACGATCGCGTTGTGGATCGGCATTCCGGATGCGCGATCCCAAACGATGGTCGTTTCGCGCTGATTCGTGATACCGATCGCGGCAACGTCGCTTGCGGCCACGCCCGCGTTGAGCAGTGCGCCGCGCGCCGTTTCGAGTTGCGAGCGCCAGATGTCCGCGGGATCGTGCTCGACCCAGCCCGGCTGCGGAAAGTGCTGCGGAAACTCGCGCTGATCGAAGCCGCGGATCGCGCCGCGCTCGTCGAAGACGACCGCGCGCGAACTCGTCGTCCCTTGGTCGAGCGCCAAGACGAAAGCCATTGCGAGCTGAACTTAGCGCAGCCGGTGAGCGGGCGCCTGCAGTGATGAAGACCCGATGATGAAGCCGAGTGTAAAGATCACGTCGCTCTCGCTCGAGGCCGCGGCGACCAGGCGCTCGCGAAGCGTCACCTCGAGCGCTACGCGGCCGAGGTTTCGCCCGCGAGCAGCCGCGATTTTTCGTCCTGCTGCAGGCGCGCAACGATCCGTCCGAGGTTCCCGTCCATCACGCTTGGGATGTTGCCGAAGTTCTCGTTGATCCGGTGATCGGTGATGCGGTCCTGCGGGAAATTATAGGTGCGAATCTTCTCGCTGCGGTCGCCCGTGCCGACCTGGCTGCGCCGCAAACTGCCGACGGCCTCTTCGGCTTCGCGCCGCTTTCGATCGGCCAGAACGCTGCGCAGCATCTGCATCGCGCGTTCGCGATTCTGCAACTGCGAGCGCTCCTCACTGCAGGCGACGACGACGCCCGAGGGCACGTGGGTGATTCGAATCGCGGACTCCGTCTTGTTGACGTGCTGGCCGCCGGCACCGGATGCCTTGAAGGTGTCGACTTGCAGGTCTTTGGGGTTGATTTCGACGTCGGCCGTTTCGTCCGCCTCGGGCAGAACGGCGACGGTCGCCGTGCTCGTGTGGACGCGGCCTTGCGACTCGGTGACGGGAACGCGCTGCACGCGATGCACGCCGCTCTCGTATTTGAAGAAGCGGTACGGTTCGCCCGTGCGGATCCCGAGCACGATCTCCTTAACCCCGCCCGCTTCGCTCTCGCTCTGCGAGAGGATCTCCGTCTTCATCCCGAGCGACTCCGCGTAGCGCGCGTACATCCGCGCCAGCTCCGCGGCGAACAGGCTCGCTTCGTCCCCGCCGGCGCCTGCACGAATCTCGACGAACACGTCTTTCTGGTCGTTCGGATCCCGCGGAAGCATCAGCTCGGTCAGCTCCGCTTCGAGTTCGCGCCGCCGCTCGCGCAAGGCCTTGGCTTCTTCTTCGGCGAGTTCGCGCATGTCGGGATCGCTCTTGTCAGCAAGCAGCGCTTCGTTCTGCGCGATCTCGGCGAGCAGTTTCTTGTAGGCCCGATAAGCGGCTACGGTCTCCTCGGTCGCTGCCCGCTCTTTCACGAGCGTCGTGAACCGCGTTTGGTCGAAGGTCTCGCCGGGGTTGGCTAAGTCCGCTTCGATCTCATCGAAGCGTTTCGAGAGCGTCTCCAGGCGATCGAGGTTAAACATCATACAAGATCCTTTTTCAGTGCGCGTGAGCCGGTGAACGAAAAGACGAGCCGCATTACTGCAGCCCGTCCTTGGAATCGTACGGCTTCGCTACGCCTCGGCGGAGAGTGCCTCTTCCTTCTTGCGCTT
>Ga0302325_10036589_pt1 | contig 10005 bp, 12 predicted proteins | sample Palsa_T0_2_FD_201948 | JGI IMG/M metagenome (GOLD analysis project Ga0302325, IMG submission 201948) | Peat permafrost microbial communities from Stordalen Mire near Abisko, Sweden - Palsa_T0_2 | ecosystem: Environmental > Terrestrial > Soil > Palsa > Peat permafrost | place: Sweden: Abisko... | reverse complement strand
CGCTTCATCTGGTTGTTTCATTCCCAAAGTGGCAAAGCCTCGAAAACGGTCGGGGCGCCAGTGGATCGCCTCCGCCAGTTCATCGTTGATCCGCTTCGCCATCAGAGTGCCCGTTTGCGGGTGAAGCTGATCGAACCCGTTTGCGGCCAGGGATAGGACCTGAACGTCGATTCCCCCTTCATCCATCGCTGCGATCCGCCCTTCGCCGAGGTCGAGCAGTTGCGCCTGCATCCGTTCCAAACTGGGCGCCATTGGCCCAACCGCCTCCAAGAACGAAGTGGTAACGAAATGCTCCTCTAGGGTGATCGCTTTCATATCTCTTAAGACGTCCCGTGGCTTACCTGGGTCCATCGGACCGTTAGGTTAACCCTGCACTTGGACTCGAAGTGCGAGCTTGTGTCCGTGGCACGCTGCGGTGACTTCGGCTGAACCGTCAGCTAGACCTGTAAGGGTCCCGTTTTGATCCACAAAGGCCGCCCCTTGGCAACCCCAGATCGTATCGATCGCAGGAACCGGTCTGCCCGACGCGTCTACGACTTCAAGCCGCTCGGAGTTGCCGGGGCTGAGCGAGGGCGCGCCGGCAATCCTAAGCGCTTCCGGCGTCTCAAACCGCGTCGGACCAAGCACGACCACTCCATCCGCGACCGGGCGTTCCCGCCCGTCACTAGGCCGGTTGACAACGACCCCGAGCACGTCCATCGTCGTACTTCCGCCCCCGTCCAAATTCATCGCCTCGATGCAACCAAGCCGGATCATAACCCGCGCCAGATCCTGAAGGCTCATTCCGTCCCCGGACTCTTGCCTGCCATCCACCGCAACCAGCCAGATGTCATTCTCGGCGGTCCGGCCAATTGCCGTTCTCGGGTGCTTCTGCTCAAAAAAGTCTGCGCCGAAACCTTCCTGCTGGGCATCGACATCTAATTCGCCATCCTTGACCAAACAAGGTCCACCCCCGATAACCGAGTCGATCTTTTCCCAGTCGAAGCCGGAGGTGTTGAGGGTGACCGTCACTGTCGTACCGGGTCGGAGCACCCCTAGCTGATTGCCGCGCAGTCCTCGGCCGATCAACACTGCCTCGTCGGCCGAGAGTTGTCGATCAACGGGCTCCGTCGAAATCGAGTCCACCCTCCCGCGGATCACCGTGCTGGGTGACCACACCGGATGGGAAAAGTGGAGGAGGGCGAAGACGCACGGGGACTCTGAAACCGGGTAACCGACATCCGGAGTGTCGAGAACGATGGCATCTGGCCCGCAGCGACGATTGATGGCATCGATCCGCACCGAGCCCGCGTGGGTTTGGAATGAAGCCACCAACGCCGGAAAGGCGATGTGGGCATCTTGCGGACCCCACCCAAAAGCCACTCGGCCGCTCGGAGTGGAGAGAATCCGCCCGTCTCGGACAGCCAGACCAAGGGGATCCCCGCTGGGACCGGATTCCATCGAAAAGAAATCGCCATTGACACCAATCAGCCCGCCTTCATCGGCCACCATCTTGCTGACCGGCAACCGGCTGTTGCCGGTAAAACCCTCGAAAATGGTCCCTCCGGCCAGGGCAGTTTTGATTCGCAAAGACGGGCTCTTTAGGGAGATGCGAACCGCGTGGATCGTTTGGTGATGTGAAAGGTCCGCCTCTTCTCGGTAAATGACGCCGGGAGCGATCACCTTCTCCCAACTGGTTGAGAACGCGGCCCGGGTCGTTGCAAACTTGGCCCCGAGTAAAGCGATGCCAACGCACAAGACTAGACTGATAAGCTTCCCGCGGTTGGTAATCGGCATCGTTCCCAAAGTTAAGGATCTCTAGCCGTCTATTTTGCCAAAGCTGCGGGGGTGGATGCGGGGGCTAGGCGCAAAAGGGCTCCAGGAATGCGATTGTTCCCGCATCGGCGTCCAGGCAAACCTCGATTCCGAGCGCAAATGTGACCATTGCAGGGCAGTGGCCGAACGGGAAGTTGATTATAGTCGGAATCGCGAGGTCCGAAACCCGCTCCTTCACGATCTCGACCCATGACTTCGCGCCTATTCCTGCATCGGCCTTTTCGTCGGTCCTCGTCATTTCGCCAAAGACCAAGCCCGCTGCCTTCTGTAGAAGCCCTGCGTTGCGAAGATGGGTCAGCATCGCATCGACTCGGTGGGGTGCCTCATCCACGTCCTCGATGAACAGGATCTTCCCTTCCGTGTCCAGCCCCTCGGGCGTCTGGAGGCTGTCCGCCAGCAAGCAGAGGCACCCGCCAGTCGAAATGCCCGCCGCGATTCCCTTTATGACCGTCTCGCCCCTTGGCGCGGCGCGGGGAATCACGAGATCGCCCGCCAAGGCGGAAAGGAACGATTCATAAACCCACGGTTCGCGGTCCCAATTCAGGGTCAACGCCATGGGCCCATGAAGGGTGGGGAGTCCGCGGCGGTTCAAGGCAAGGCTTAGGGTCGTTATGTCGCTGAATCCAATGAATATCTTTGCGGAAGCCGCGATGGCGTCAAGGTCAAGAAAGGGGAGCAGCCGCGCACAGCCATAGCCTCCGCGAGTGCAGTAGACGGCTGCAACTTCCGGGTCGAGGAACATCTCATGAAGGTCGTCCGCCCGATCCTGATCACTTCCTGCCAGGTACGAATCACGATCGAACACATGCTTTCCCAGTCGCACCTTGTAGCCCGCCTTCTCGAGCAGGGCTTGCGACTTGGCAACTTGTTCTTTGTCAATCGGTGAAGCCGGCGTCACGAAGGCCACCGTATCCCCCGGTCGGAGTGGCTTGGGTTTGGGCATGAGCTTCTATTTTGGGCCCGAGCGCGGCTGTGACGCACGCGGTTCGCGAGCAATGGCGAGAGTCCAGAGGGGTACCGGGACGCCATCAAGAATAACCCGGTGTCAGTCGGCGGATATTGCCCGCTGGGAGTGGCGATTTTAGGTTCAAAATCTGCGGCGTCCGCAACCCTAATCCTTCCAGACGCGGGCCGTGGGCGTAGCGGGCGATGGGCCGGAGTCAAAGGGTTCAGAATTCGCCTTAGGAGCCCGTAGAAAGGCTTTTTGCCCCGGGCATTAGGAAAACCGCCGAGTGACAAAGACGCGCCAGCGGCCAAAAAATCGGGGGTCATGGACCCTCAGTGGCTAGCCCTGTCGTTCCCCTTTTTGAGTAACAACCGACGTGGGAAGCCATAATATCCATCCAAGGAGGCAGTCATGGCCCTAGACATTCCGCCGCCCTACGAACCGCAAATCGAACTGGTTGCCCAGGCGCAGCACATCACAAAAGACGAAGCGCTTGACCGCGTCCTTGACGCCGGTTTGGAGCGGTTCATTCCTAAGCCGGCAGCCACTATTCCCGGCTTAACCGGCGCCCCGATGAGCGACGAGGATGCAGCGGTTATGGACGAAGTGGTTGAAATCGCCATGAACTCACAGGGCCGGCGTTGGACGAGCGGCCTCAGTGCCTAAGGTTATTCTGGATACCGACATCCTTTCCGAAATCCTCAAATAGAGGAACCAAATCGTTCTCACAAACGCCGCAAACTACTTGGGGCGAGAACGGGTTTTGAGTTTCACTAGCGTGAGCGTTGTCGAAGTGCTGACGGGACTTTATGTCAAAGACGCCAAGAAGCAGCTCGCAAAAACCGAATCGTTCCTCGGGTTTCACGAACAAATCCTGCCCACCGAACAGGATTACAGGCTGACCGCCAAAATCCTTGCCGAGCTCATTCTCGCCGGCCAGCCCATTGGATGGACTGATCCCGTTATCGCCGCTTGCGCCTTGGGGCGGGGCGTCCCAATCGCAACGGGGAACACCAGGCACTTTCAGCGAATTGTCGATCTCGGCTACCCCCTCACCCTTGAGAATTGGCGCGACGGATGACCATCCCGACGTGCTGACGCCGATCGCCGACAGCGCACATCGGTTCACCTGAGCGTAAACTGGGATAGATGCACCCGGAATGCGCATTTGGCTTTGAGGACCTGTTCCAAGCCGCTTGGGGCCGAGGCTGGACTGCGGAAGAGCGCGACCAAGTCTACGCGATGACCCAATCGGACCGAAACGAGTGGGTATCCGGCACCGCCGCAAAATCTGACTTCAAGACCGCAGATCGAGTCGGAACTGATGGGATGGTCTATCGAGCGTTTTGGCGAGAAGCCGCCCTCGCGACCACGAAGTAGCCAATAAAAAAGCTCCCTGGTCATCAGAGTAACCGGGGAGCTCGCTTTTTGAAAGGGATTGGGTGTCGGCTACGGCGCCGGCAAATGCTCAGTTCTGAGCGGGGTTGGTAAAGCGTGCACGGGAAGCGAGCGTTGCATTGAGGCGCTGGGTCGTTTTGATGTCGGTCGTATGTCGCTCCAGCGTCTGGGTCTGCGGATTGCGATTGCTTTCTCTATTCTGATCAGGGTTCTCCGCGTGCATGCGGTCCGCCTGATCAGGCATTTTAATAAATGTCATGTTCTGATTTTACGGATGGGAAACCCAAATGTTCACCCGCTGGGCATGAGGTCTCACTGAGAGTTTTGCGATTGAGGCCTTCGCCCCAATATGGCGGTTGGGGGGATTAAGAGTCTTTAATCGGGGAACTTTTGAAGGAAATGCACGCCGGGCCACCCAGCAAAAGTTGGGTGGCCCAGTTTGCATTTCCGGTGTGAGCGGGTAGAGAGAGATTTGCTTTCCTGGTCCTCTGGCGTCATGCCCTGCCCACCTGGCAGTGTCAGGTGATCAGGCGTCCCTACATCTTGCGCAGAAGCTTGTCGTAGTCCGCATGCGTGCCAATCCATTCCCAAACGAAACGATCCTCGGCAACCTTCACACGTGTAGCACGATAATGAATCCCAACACGGGCGGAGTAAGCGTCTGCAACTTTAAGCTTCTTGAAGTCTAGACCAGGACGGGCAGGGTCCTTGCGCCAGGTTGCGTAAGCCCTACGTGCCTGATCGCGAATTTCTGCGGGCAGCCTGTCAAACAGCTTGCGGAATCCAGGAGAGACAAGCGAACGCACAGAAGGCTAGATGTCCTCAGTGCACTGCCCAGCCAAGTATTGTTTCTTCGCTCGGCGCACGAGCATCTCAAGGACTTGAGGCGACTCGTCGAACCGGCGCTGCCAACCCGCTTCGTCGTCAAGTTCCTCTTGGAGAATCGAAGCAAGAACTTGCTGCTCCCGATCTGGAAGTTGTGCTGCTCGGTCGAATGGTTTCGCAAGTTCGGAAACCATCTGCTTTATCATTCTACGCCGGATTTAAATGGGAGCAACCTTGTCGGGGGCGACAAGGTTGCTCCTACGGAGACCTACCGTGACAGTTCCGATGGGTCTCGATTCCGTCCGCGAGGGGCTCTTAAGGTCGAACAGCGCCGTTGTGCTTCAGCCGGTAGATCTTCCTGCTGTTCTTGTTCAGCCTGCTCTGCAGATGGTTCTTCTCGGTTGGAGTCAAATGGCCGCCGTGCTTCGCCCGGTCGATCGCGGCCCGTCTCGCGATTCGCTTCGTCGAGTGGATGGCGCTCTTCGCCTCCCCCCGGGTGAGTTCGCCGCTGTGAATCCCCTGCCGAATGCGGGCTTTCTGATTCTGCAGACGCTGGTGGACGGTTTGAGCCATAGCCGGCATCGGAGCGATCATCACGGCAGCCAGTAATGCTGCTAGTACGATTGAGAGTTTGTTGAGTTTCATGGTTTTCCTGTTGGGTTGATTGGATTTATTTCGATCAGATAGTCATAAAAACGCTCTCCAAACCTCATTGTTCTGGGGAGAACCTTAGATGGCTTTTAGGTTCTGCGAAAAACTACAAGAGCCCTAAACTCCCAACGCTTGCATAATTCCAAGCCCTTGCTTCGCTCATTACAGTGGGATGGAGCGCCGGCTTCTCGACTGCGCGGCCGCTCCGCCGGGCACAAATTGTCCGGCGTCAGCGACACTACGGCATGATCGGGATTCTTGCCGTGTCCGCCTCGTTTCATGTGTTGGCCCTTTACTCCCTCAAGGTCGAGCCGGACCATATCGCGTTTGCGCAAAACGCGATCGGATTCTACAAAGCTCTCGCCACGAAGGACCATTTCTCGTTCGATGCTTCGACGGACTGGAAGAAGCTAACCGACGCGGAACTGGCTCGTTACGATGTTGTGGTCTGGTTGAACGACTTCCCCCAGACCCCGGAAGAGCGCTCCGCTTTTGAGCGATTCATGAGCCGGGGTGGGGGGTGGCTCGGATGTCACGTCGCTGGATACAACGACAAGGACACCCATTGGCCTTGGTTCGTGGATTTCATGGGTGGCGCCGTCTTCTACACCAACAATTGGCCGCCGATGCCCGCCAAATTAATCGTGGACGACCAGCGCCATTCGGTGACGCGCGGGCTCCCCAGGCAGTTTCTGGCGCCCGCAAATGAGTTCTACATGTGGAAGCCGAGCCCACGCGAGAACAAGGCGGTACATGTGCTACTAACGTTAGACCCGGCCAACTATCCTCTGGGGAAGAAGGACCTCCTAACGGAAGGTGACATCCCAGTGGTGTGGACCAACTCCAAGTATCGAATGCTTTACATCAACATGGGTCACGGGGATAAGATTTTCGATTCTGATCTCCAGAACCGGCTCTTTGAGAATTCCATCTTGTGGCTTGGCCATTCGTCGCGAACTTCACAGCGATAAGGACCAAGAGCGAAGCCCAGAAACGTGCGCGTTGCCTGCTGGAAGGACCAGTTCTACGCTTGTCTGGTCGGATGCGACATGAGTGGCGCGTCCACAGACGGCGGTTCCGTCACTCGCAAAGACGTCGACCACCGTTCGGTCTAGAAACACGTCCAAATGAAGCTTGCCGTCGCCACTGACAACCGCCGATTTGCCCTGCGCCGACAGCTCTCGTGTCCTTGGATCGTACGTGACAACCAGGCTGCCACCCCTTAGCCTCAACTCCACAGGATCGCTGCCGCCAGGCTCAACCGTGAACTCGACCTCCAACTGATCTCCATCGGCACTCAGTCGATTGGCGCCCGAATCCAGACCTTTGGCCTCCGTGAACTCCTGCTTTCGCAGCGTCCGCAGTTCATGGCAAGGGGATATCTCCAGGGTCCCGCCCCCGGAGACGTGAAGCTCTGCCGGGAGCGTGTGGAAGCCGTTCCATCCTTTGTGGTCCTGGGTCGGCACCCAGGCAGTGTAAAGCGCCCTGCCGTGTGTGTGCTGGTATATCTGGCTGGCGTACGATCCCGAGTACGCGATACCTCGCTTGACGGGCGAGAAATTCCCGCCCGCAATGTCCCCCGTAAACCATTCGACTCGGCCGTGAACGGAGATAAACAAGACCCAGTGGTTGTCAACTCGGACAATATTCGGGCACTCGATGTTGGGAACGTCCGAGTCCGGATCTGAGAAAAACTCCCCTTCATACTTCCAGGCCGTCAGGTCCGGTCGCGCCGCCCGGTAAAGAAAGACCCCCCCGCGACCGTGACGCCCTCCGCCCACCAACAGATGGGTCGCCCCATCCAATTCGAACATGAAAGGGTCTCGCCACTCCGCAATCGGCTCCACGCCGTTGTCTGCCTGCCGGAGTACGTGCGGAATCTTTGACCAGGTGACCATTTCGTCGTCTTGCGGACGGGCGCCCCACTGCTCGGGTTCCGGCGCGCCGATGCTGGTGTAGAGTGCGATCGGCTCTCCGTCCCGGTCGAGATAGGTGGAGCCTGAATAGACGTGGTGTTCTCCAAGGGACTCGCTTGGCCACAGCGCCACCGGCAAGTCTTCCCAGTGCAGCAGGTCCCGGCTGCGTGCATGGCCCCAGTGCATGTGATCCCATTGGTCGCCGTAAGGGTTGAACTGATAGAACAGGTGGTACCAGCCCTTGTAGAAGATCGGCCCGTTCGGATCGTTGATCCACTGTGCCGGAGCGTGAAAGTGGAACGCGGGGCGGTCGGGGTCGGAAGCCGCGAGCGCTGTCGCTGAACGGACGGCTTCGGTCGCTCGCTTGATTGCGGCGCCTCTTTCTGAGTCTTGTGCTACTTGTGCCAATCCAACAAGAGAGACTACTACCACGCCCAGCAAGGCCGCCGCCGGTCGGAGGAACATTACTTCAAGCCACCGGATGCCGGCTTGAATCCGAACCCCTCGAGCCGTCCATGAGGCCCGAATCGGGCCGAGATAGCGATCTTCTCCCGGGCTCCACGTCCGCGTAGGGCGATCATGACCGAACTGCCGCTGACCTGCTCAGCCTCAACTGAAAGAGAATCCACTCGTCCGATCGCCGAGTCGAGCGGTCCCAGATCCGCTCCCCCGAATTCCTTGGCAAGGTCGGGCGACATCTCGCCATCGGAGACCCAGCGAAGAAACTGTTCGGGCGCCGGGCTTCGCCGAAGCCGGGAGATCCATGTCTTCGCGTCCGACATCGCAGTTGCGGAAGCGAAGGCCCCATACGCGGCATTAAGAGACGATTTACTCCATTTCGCGCGCGTCAGCAAGCTGAATCCACTAGGGTTGTGCCGATCTCGCCTCGCAATCATGAGGCTCACGAATGGCGGCTCCAAGCCGTTCTGTGGTAACTCGCCGGCGTGGCTCGCCGAGTCGTAAATGGACAGGCTGGACAGGATCACCCCGAATCCGTATAGGTCGCCCGAGCCGGATCTTTCGTTCATTGGGACTTGGCCGGCCAACATCCTCTCCCACGAAGATGGCTTCAGCACCCGCGAGTCGACCCTGGCGATGGCGGCGGACCAATTTGCAAGATCCTCTGCCGTCCCCATCAGTTCGCCCGCCCCTCCATACCAATGAGGGTCGAATTTTTCCGTACGGCCAGGCTTGATCCCCAAGTCAAGAGGGGAAAAGAGATACTGCTGGTAAAGCTCATCAAGCTTCTTCCCGGTGACCTGTTCGCAAATGACCCCGAGAATGAAATAGTTCGTGTTGCTGTACTTGAAAGGCGCCGGAGTCGGCGCCGAGGTGGTCACCGCCTTGCGGACGAGATCCCAGACCATGTTTTCTGAGGGCGTCACCGCTGGGTCCGCGCCCCAAAAGTATTCCGGATAGCCCGAGGTGTGGGTAAGGAGTTGCTCGAGCGAGACAGTATCGTCGCCCGGGAGGTGGAAACCATAGATCGAAAGCCGGTCGCTTAAGCTGAGTTTCTTCAGTTCCGCCAAACGCAACACCAGCGCAGCAGTGGCGCTCTTGGTCACGGAGCCAAATGGAAAGAATGAGGGATCGAACTTGCGTCCCTCATAAACCGCTGCCTTGTTAGCTGCACAGAACGCAATCTGGCAGTTTCCGATTTGGTCAAGCCACGGGCCTACGGCGGAGAACAGCTCTTCATTGGTCAGGGCCCCGGACCCGTCGAACGAAAAGATCCGGGTAGCCAGTAGGGCCGCCACAAGACCGATCATCTAGCGAACGCCCCATTCCCACATTCCGTAGCCGATCTTATCGGTAAGCGGCTTCCCGGCCTGCCGCAATGCTACTTCAACCTGACCGCGATGGTTGGCCTCGTGGGCGATCAGATAGCCGAGGAAGGCGGTTGCGTGCGGCTTGAAGCCCTTGACTTTGCCGTCGGACTCGTACGCCCTGCGGAGAAGCTCAGCCACCCCGGCGCCGGAGGATGTCAGTGCGGCAGCGACCTCGGCCTTGGTCGCTCCGTCGTCAATCTTCGTGAGGCCCTCCAGCAGATCCGGACCAGCCGACTTCAGCCACATCAGTCGTACGTTGTGAACGTGCGCAAACTGTCCCGAGACCCTTTTGCCCTTGGCAAGCTGGATCGAGAGGTCCTCGTCCGGAACTGCTTCCAGTAGATACAAGTTGAGCCTTGCGTTGATCTCCCAGGCCTCGACTGCCTGAGTTCCGAGATCGGTATTCACGGATTGTCACCAGCTTGGTCCGTCCCTGCCGGCGACGACGAGTTCGCGGCGGCCGCCCTGGCCTGATTCTTGGCCATCTGTCCCAGCCCGCCCATTCCGGAGCCCTCAACTGCTGTGCCAACAACCGGGCTGACTCCGCCGACCCCCGGAACAAGCGGCGTCGCCTCGCCGCTAGCCTTCACGGTGCTTGTCGGAGTGGTCGATCCTCCCTGCTGGC
>Ga0302325_10036588_pt1 | contig 10005 bp, 8 predicted proteins | sample Palsa_T0_2_FD_201948 | JGI IMG/M metagenome (GOLD analysis project Ga0302325, IMG submission 201948) | Peat permafrost microbial communities from Stordalen Mire near Abisko, Sweden - Palsa_T0_2 | ecosystem: Environmental > Terrestrial > Soil > Palsa > Peat permafrost | place: Sweden: Abisko... | reverse complement strand
CTTGCAACGAATGTGGGAACGGAAGACGGAGAGAACCGCGAAGTTTGCGGGACTCGATGGATTTTGCGATGACAGTCTTGTAATCCGGTGACCGAATCGGATCTTCAAAAATCGGAGTGAGGGGGGCGGATTCTCGAGAGAGAATTCGTCCCCTTTCGATTTGTTTTGATACCGGCCTACCTTCGTCTGAGCTGGTCCCCCCCCTGGTGCAATGGTAATTGTGACGTTTTCCTTGCCGTCCTTGACGAACTCAACTTGTGCGTCTGCCACTTTGAGAAAGAACCGTGTCTCCGACGCTCTATGGGCATGAATGCTGGATTCCTGGAAGCGCTTGGCGGGGAAGCTGGTTGCAGGCGGCTATCGACGGAATTTTACGCGCGAGTTGGCCAGGACCCGGTCCTGCGTCCGTTGTTCCCAGGCAAAAGCCTCCGTTGCGCCACAGAGGAGTTCGCCGCTTTTCTCATTCAATTCCTGGGCGGCGATGAAGAGCAGACGCAGAAACGATGGTGGTTGAGCTTGCGCGAGTCGCACGCGCGTTTCCGCATTGACAGCGCGCAGCGGAGTGCGTGGTTGAGGCACATGGGGGCCACGCTGGAAGCGGCTCCGCTCGAGGAGGAGACGCGGAAAGCACTGCGTCAATTCTTCTCGCAGAGTTCCGCTTACATCGTAAAAAATGTGGCTGCCGACCCGGAGCATGAGGAGCTGGCCGCGCGTTGGGCCGCGCAGCGCGCCCTGGATGACGTGATCGGCGCAATTGCCCTTGGCCATGACGAGGAAGCCCTCGCACTGGCAGCCCAATTTGCTTCCCGTCCTTCGGTTTTCATTGGACTTTTGGCGCGGATGGTGCAATCTGGCCGTGCCCCGCTCATCGGGTTTGTGATCCATGCCGTGGAGAAGGAACCCTCACTCGCGGCGCGCCGTTTTTCCGGGAGAACCCTCTTGCATTTCGCATGCGGCGCGGGATGCCTGGAAGTAGCCGCGTTGTTGCTACGACTCGGCACAAACCCGAACCTCGAGGACCGCGGAGGGCACACGCCGCTCTATTGCGTGGCCAACGAATGCGGGTCAGAAAGAGGCCCGGAACTAATACGGGAATTGGTGCGAGCGGGTGCGGAAATCAACGCGTGTGGCGGCGTCACCCGTGCGACTGCGTTGCACATGGCGGCGAGGCGGGGCTACGCAGGGATTGTCAGCACTTTGCTCGATTGTGGCGCAGTCGTGGACGCGAAAGATCGCAAGGGCGTTACGCCACTCGAGCGAGCCATCAATTGCCGCAGGGACGAAGTCGCGCAACTGCTATTGGAGCGTGGGGCCCAGCGTTGACAAAATCCGGCGACTGTAGCGTGCACTTCCTGGTGGACTGTAACCGATGATCGGGAGTAAGGCTAATCTGCGAAATTGCGCGACTCTTTTATAGTCGCGACTCTCATGCTTTCTATCAGGGCCCGACTTTACAGGCTGCGGAAAAACCCCTGTTTTGTATCAGGGCACGACTTTAGTCGTGCCGTAAATTGGTTGATAATACGTCGGGCTTTAGCCCCTGCGGTATTGCTTTCCCGCCCTGCGCAGACTTTTTCCGCAGCCTCTTTCGTCGGGCCACACAGCGCTCAGAGAAAATCGGGCTTCAGCCCCTTGCGGCCCGATCAGATTAGTCGTTACCGCCCACTGGGCTGCCGCTGACAGCTTGTGGCTGCCGTCAGCGGTTCAACCCGCTTTGCACCCGAGATAGTTACGTAAAGGAAGCCAGGTCCGCCAGGAACTCCGTATGGTTGAGGATTCGGGCAAACATCGGTAGATTTTTCTCGAAGGTGAACCGTTGTTCTTCCGCGGAGAGCGTCGCTGTGCAGTCAGCGAGCGCAACCATGCTGAAGCCCTTCTCGTAGCCGGTACGCGCGGTAGATTCTACGCAACAGTTGGTCAGAAATCCGGCAACGGCCAAAGTCTTGATGCCGCGCGAACGAAGAATGAAATCAAGATTGGTGCTGGCAAAGGTGTCGAGGCCGCGTTTGCCTTCGATTACGATATCTTCGGGAGCAGGCGAAATCGCGTCCGCGATGGCAGCGCCCCAGGCCCCGCGCACAAAGGCATTCGAGTCCACCACGCCTTTTAGGATGCCGTAAGGATTTGGTGTGATCTCCCGATAGCCCTGGGCAAACGAGATTGGGGCAAACATGACCGTGACCCCCGCCGCTCGCGCCTGGTTCGCTACCCGGATGGAATTAGCGAGCATGTTTGTGCTTTGCATGACCGCTTTGACGCCCGGATGCAACGCACCGCCTTCGGTTGTGAAATCATTCTGGTATTCGATCAGTAGCAGAGCTGTCGTTTTCGGATCGATTGGCATTCTGTCTCCCTCTTCCATACCTGATGGAGCACGCGTCATTGTTCCACAAAGACTCGTCCCACAGACCTGGCCGGCCTGTCAGCCGGCCTTAGTCAAAGAAGGTCCTCGCAGGAGGGGCGCTTTGGCTGCTTTTACGTTGAAGGTGATGCCGGGCTTGTTCCACTCGTCGTTGAACCGAAATCAAAATCTGATTGTCTCCCGGGCACGCTTTGGCTGGGAACACAGGCGTTAGGGAGAGGTCTACCGCAGGCAATGCAAGGGATGAAGTAACCGCGCGGTAACGAAAGGTCTTCCGGGGGATGGTTCTCTATCGTGTCAGCGAGGCACTGCCCTCGGCGGGATCCCACATCGGCGACATAGCCGCGAGATGTGGGCCCGCAAAGGCCAAACCACTCGTGCTTAGCCGTTGTTTGTCTGTTCCTTGTTTTCCACGTGCTCAGCGATAGCGCCGGCACCTTCGAAACCTGCGACCGCAGCCGCGCCCTCGGTCAAAATCGATGCGTTTGGATCCAACTTTTTCGTACCCTCTACGGCAACCACAGCTCCGGCGATCTTTTCGGCTTCTTCCAAAAATCCCATGACGCTTCTCCTTATCAAATGGATGAATCTGCTTTACAGGCTGGGGGAAACAGGTTTCTCCGATGGGTACGGGCTACAGCCTGCAGGTAAAAGATACCATAGGGAGCGGTTCGCCTGGGGGCAACTTGCTCATCGCTTCATGGTCCTCGACGAGCCCCTTAGCCCACAGAGGTCGCAGAAGCCGACTTCAACTCTGCTCCCGATGGGATCTCCAGAGATCAAAGGGCCAAGCACCGCGACGGTCGTGATCTTCGAGATTGATGGAGGCAAACCCGGTTGCATTTTCAGATATGCGGATCTTTCTCAATATCCGCATAGGCCCAGATTTGCCAGGCGAGCACGATGACGCAGAGTACCTCAACTGCAATAAGACTATAGGTTCCCCAATGAAGACCCCAATGTAGGCCTTCCGCTCTAGCCAGGAATGCGCCGATCGATGCAAAGCTCGAGCCAATGAACGTCAAGAGATTGATCGAGAGCTGGAGTACCTTTCGCTGAATCCTCCGGGAGTCGCTGCGATGGGCGCGTTCCAATAAAAGGAGCGTATCCGGTGGTTGGCCCGTGATGCTTTCAAGCTTAGGCGCGAGTGTTTCCCGAATGTATCGTCCCATCGATGAAATTTTTTCGTCATTCACCAAATATGTCCAGCCGAGCACCACTGCTAGCCAGGGAGAGACAAGGAACGCGAATGGGGTTCCATCTTTACCAAGGGCAAACGCGCTTACCGCTCCAATACCTGCGACGGTCACATAGATCAGATTGTCACGAAAACCGATCCGAGCGGTCTGCTCTGCCTTGGAAGTCTTGAATTCTTCCAGGAGGCATTGCAACGCTGGAGAAACATCCACCATGCGAAAGATTTTACTCGCTTCTCCATCCGATGCGAGGTCAGGAACCGGGGCGGGTTTCCCTCGTCCCCTTGATTTTCATGTTCGTGCGAAAACCACAAATCCGTTCGCGGGAATTACGATGTTTGCGGACGCCCGAAAGCCTTGCATCGGTGGCCCGAATGCGCTGACCTCTCCGCCGTTCCCTGCAACGAGACGGCAAGGCGGCCACCGATGCCGTTGACGTTGCGCGCGAAGAGATCGCGAGAACGCTCTTCGAGGGTTGGTCGCTTCGTGACTTCGATGAACTGGTTCGCTTTGATGCGAATGCTCGCCGACCGGCTTAACGAGACACGGGGTGGGCAGCGAGAGTACCCTGCTGCGCTAACGAGCCTCCAGAGCATTCCGTGCATCTATGTGTAAAGTACACATAGGTACTCCGGAGGATTCATGGCGGACACGCGAACACTGATAGGTCAGGCCTACTCTGCTTTCAATCATCGGGATATTGACGGCGCGCTGGCGCTCATGAGTGAGAACGTTAGCTGGCCCAAGGCGTCGGAAGGCGGACGTGTCGTCGGGAAAGAAGAGATTCGGGCCTACTGGACCCGTCAGTGGAAGGAGTTTGATCCCCACGTGGAGCCACTTGAGGTAATCGACCAGCAAGGCGGGATCACCGGCGTCAAAGTTCATCAACTCGTGAAGAGCCTTGGTGGCGATGTCCTATCTGACAGCGAAGTGTGGCACGTTTATACCATCGCCAATGGTCTCATCGAACGCATGGACCTCAAGGAAAGCGAAACGAGCTCGAACCGAACCCCATCTACGGCATTTTCCAGACAGTAGCATGCGTCAGCATCTGCCACTGTTACCTGAGCGGGAACGCCATGCCGGCCGGCGTTCCCACCTTTCCGGTTTGCTGCGGCAGCGCTTGGAAATCAATCGGAGTGGAGTGTAGTGACCGGGTCGAAGCGCATGGCGCGCAGCGCCGGAATATAACTGGCAGCGAGTGCGACAGTGGTAAAGACAAGGGTGACGCCGGCGAAGGTGGGTAGATCCCTGGGCGACACGCCGTAAAGCAGTCCGGCCATGAGGTGAGAGACGATGAGCGCACCGGCCACACCCAGCCCGGCGCCGGCGGCGGCCAGACCGAGTCCCCGGCTTAGGACCATCTTGAGAATATTGCCCCTTTGCGCTCCCAGCGCGAGGCGAATGGCGATCTCGCGTTTTTGTTCATTCACAACATAGGAGATAGTCCCGTAGATTCCAAGCCCGGCCAACAGCAAGGCAGTGGCTGCAAAAAATGCCACCATTTCCATCGAGAATCGCCTGACGGAAAGCGAGGTGGAGACCACCTCATTCAGCGTCTCCGCATGGAAGACCGGAAGTTCCGGATCGATGGACTGGACCTGCTCGCGTACTTGTGCGGAGATGGCGCTGGGATCGAGTTGTCCGCGAAGAAAGATGGCCAGGTCTTTGGCGGGCCGCTGATACACGCTGCGGTAGATCTGCGGAATGGCCGCGTCCGCCAACGATTCCGTGCGGGCATCCGCAATCACGCCGACGATCGTGGTCCAGGCTGGCTTGGCAGAGCTCAACAGCCCGCGGGTCTCCAGGCGCAAACGGACGCGTTTTCCAAGCGGGTTCTGATTCGGCCAATAGGTGCGAGCCGCGGCCTGATTGATGACCGCAACCTGGGGCGTATCCTCAAGGTCCTGGTCGCTGAAAAGGCGTCCGCGCAACAGCGGCATGCCCAACAGGTGGAAGTATTGGGGCGAAACGATGGGACTATCGATCACAGGAGCCTGATTGTCCTTTGTCTCGAGGCCTTCGCGGATCAATGGCAGCGGGTTGAGATCGCTGTGGCCCAGGGGAAGAGCGGTCCTGTCGCCGACGGCCGCTTCTACTACCCCCGGCAGGGTTCGGCTGCGGCGAAGAATCTCGCGCAGCAATACCGATTCCTGGGTGGCGCTTCGGTAGATATCCGCAGCGGGATCGTTGGGCCCCGGCAGCCAGGTTTGAATGGCCATGACGCGTTCAGGATTGAAACCCGGCTGCACCTTGAACAAGTCCCAAAAACTGCGCAGCAGAAGGCCCGCGGCGACCATGAGCACGAGCGAGAGCGCCAATTCACTGACGACCAAAATCTGGCGGGCGCGCGAGCGTCCAAGTGAACCAATTGATCCGCGGCCTTCCTGTCTGAGCATACTGATCAAATCGACACGGCTCATAAGCCAGGCGGGAGCAAGCCCGAAGATGATTCCGGATGCGACGGAGACGGCGAGAGCGAAGGCCAGCACGCCCCAGTTGATCGATATGTCGTTCAGGTGCGGGAGGCTCTCGGGAACAAGCCGCAGCAGAAAATGCCCGGTGCAGAAGAGAATGGCAAAACCAGCGATTCCGCCAAGCAGGAAGAGCAGCACGCTCTCGGCGAGGAACTGGCGGATGAGCCGCGTTCTTGGCGCTCCCAGCGCCTGGCGAACCGCGATCTCACGACCTCGCACACTGGCCCTCGCGAGCTGGAGATTGGCGACGTTGACGCAACTGATCAGCAGGACCAATCCTACCGCGCCGAACAGCAGAATGAGAGACTGGCGAACGCTGCCGACCACGCTTTCGCTGAGCGGAATTAGGCGCACGGTCCATGCAGCCTGTGCAGGATACTCCGCCGGATATTGCTTTTTCTGCGATTCAACCAGCGCATCGAGGTGCCCCTGCGCGGCCGCAATCGAGAGTCCGGGCTTCAGCCGCGCGACCGCTCGACCCTGCAGACGTGAACCGCGCAGCGGAGGCGGAAACGGCAGACCGGCCATGCCGGCCGCCAACCACAGTTCCGTATTCCGCTCCTCGCTGGTTGAGCCCAGATCGCGAAAACCGCGCGGCATGACGCCCACGACGTGATAAGCGTCGTTGTCCAGGCGCAGAACTTTGCCGATAATGTGCGGGTCGGCTCCGAATTCCCTCCTCCAGAGCCCGTCGCTCATTACCACCTCCAGGTTGTAGCCGGGAGTGGCATCGTGCGGATCGAATGTGCGACCCAACTGCGCGTCTACACCGAGGACCGCGAAGTAATTCGGCGTAACATGCTTGAAGCCGAGACGCAGGGGCTGTGCACTGCCGGTGAGGTTCACGTTTGCGCCGGTGCCGGCAATCGTCACGGACTGGAAGATCCCGGAACTCTCGAGGTCTCTCCACTCAGGGATGGAGATGCCGACATCCTGCGCGCCTACGCCGGGAAGATCGTCCTGGATGCGCACCAGCTCGGCAGGGTTTGGATACGGCAAAGGGTGCAGCAGCGTGGCGTCGATCACGCTATAGATCGCGGTGGTGGCTCCAATGCCCAGCGCGATTGTGGCGATCGCAATGAAAGAGAATCCAGGAGATCTCAGAACCATGCGAACCGCGTACCGCAGGTCGAAGAGCAGATTCTCGAAAAAGGGGAGGCTTTGCTCGGCGTGGTGGCGCTCCCGGATCGCTTCGGCCGGTCCGAGTTTGAGCGCGGCCTGCCGCCGCGCCTCGGCAGGCGGCATGCCGGCGCGTACGTTCTCCTCCGTCTGGAACGCAAGATGTTCGGCGATCTCTTCCTGCAGGCGCTGGCCGGCACTCCGGTTTGCCGTGAAATTGGAAAAGCGAATCAGGAAGCGTCGCAGGACTTTCACAGTACATCCTCCGCCTTGACTTTGAAAAAGCGTGCGATGATCGCCGCGGTTTGTTCCCAATCGCGGGTCTCTGCGTGGAGCTGCTTGCGGCCGGCTCCGGTAAGACGATAGAAGCGTGCACGACGGTTGTTTTCCGATGCGCCCCACTCGGAAGCAATCGAGCCTTCATTCTCCAGCTTCAGCAGCAAGGGATAGAGCGTGCCCTGGTTGACAGCCAAAAGGTCTCCGCTGATCTGCTCGATGCGCCGAGCGACTCCCCAGCCGTGCTGCGGCCCCAGGACATCGAGCGTCTTGAGGACCATCAGCGCGAGCGTTCCTTGCAATACGTCCGGCTTTTCCTTCATGGGCAACCTTTAGGTTTCCAACAGGAATAAAATGATGGCACGACTCCTTTTGGAAAGCAACAGGAACTTTTGAACTCTCTTTCGACGACAAAATCCAGAAGAGCTGTCGGAACGTTCACCTCTACTTCTGTAACGTAAACGTCCCGTTCGTCCCCAGGTTTGCACCGGCGCTAGCTTCAGGGGAGCCGGTAGAATCGGAGAGTTTTGTGAACAAACGGAGCCGACGGACCACAGCAGACGCCGCTCGACGATAAGATAAACAGGAAAGCACTAACCTTTGTCGCAATCTCAGCTTGGAGGTCATTCTGTCTCGGGTGAAAATTGTCCTTTTTATGTTATTGGGGCTTGGCGCGGCTGCGCTGGTAGCAGAGCAGTCTTCCGTCCCCCTCCCGCCCCAGGCGGCTGGCGCCAACCAGGAGAGTCCCCAAACCCCGGCAAAACCACCGGCTGCTCCCCGGCCAGGTTATCCGGAAAGGCCGCCTGCCGACCCTGCCGCCGTTGAGCGCGGCCATCAGATTTTTAGCGCCAATTGCAGTTTCTGTCATGGATCGGATGCTCGCGGTGGCGAAGGAGGCCCCAATTTGATCCGCAGTCAAATCGTGATGGACGATGACCATGGTGAACTGATAGCTACCGTTGTCCAGAACGGCCGGCCGGATAAGGGCATGCCAAAGTTTGATCTCACGACAGAAGAAATATCGACCATCGCAACGTTTATTCATAGCATTCCGGTCGGCGGCCGAGCCGCGACTACCGGCACGGTCGATCCATTGGTGGGCGATGCGAAGGCCGGCGAAGCCTACTTCAATGGGCCTGGAAAATGTACCACCTGCCACTCCGTGTCGGGAGACCTCGCTGGGATCGGCGCAAAGTACACCGACGTGAGGGCCCTGCAAGGTGCAATGCTGTCCGGCGAAGGCGTAGGAAGAGGCCCGGCATCCGCGTTATCGAAGGTTCGGAAGACGGTTACCGTAACCCTGCGTAACGGACAAACGGTAGAGGGTAGGCTGGAGCAGATCGATGATTTCATCGTTTCTCTCACCGATGTCGACGGCAATTATCACAGTTATCCCCGCCACGGTGATTATCCGAAGGTCGTGGTTAAAGATCCATTGCAGCCGCACCTGGATATGCTTCGGACCTCCAAAGACGATGACATCCATAACCTGACCGCCTACCTGGTGACCCTGAAATGAAGAAGACAAGAAATCTGCTCCTGGTGATTGCCATGGTTTCATCGGCTGCGGTGGTGGCAGCACAGTCGCAAGGGCTCGATCCTGTATTGCTTACCAAACCGGCGACAGATTCCTGGCCTACTTACTCCGGCGACTATTCGGGCCGGCGTTTCAGTTCGCTGACGCAAATTAATCAAGTGAATATAAAGAATCTGGGGCTTGCCTGGGTGAGTCACCTGGCCCCCGGAGCGGGCGACGCTGGACCGTTTGCAAGATCCGGTCCTGGAAACCCACCGACGATTATCGGCGGTGAAATCGCGGAAGCGGTTCCGGTACGCGGCGCCGGGCGCATCTCAGGCGCGGTCTTGCAAGTGAACGGGATCCTTTATGTATCTGTACCTGACAATGCCAGGGCCGTCGACGCCCGCGATGGAATGGTGTTATGGCACTACTTCTGGAAGACCAAGGGTGGCACCCACATCGGAAATCGCGGAATGGGTATGTACCACGACTGGCTCTACTTCGAGACCCCGGACGATTACCTGGTTTCGCTCGATGCCAAAACCGGCAAGGAGCGTTGGCACAAGGTGATCTCGGACTTCAACGAGCAATACTTCTCGACCATTGCACCCATTGTGATCGGCAATCACCTGCTGGTCGGGACCGCCGACGATTTGGATGCGCCGGGCTTCCTGCAATCCTTTGATCCGGAAACCGGCGAGCTGCAATGGAAGTGGTACAGCGAGCCTGAAAAGATGGGCGATCCCGGATCGGAAACGTGGCCGAACCTGGACGCCATGCGTCATGGCGGAGCGGGCACGTGGGTTCCAGGAAGCTATGATCCCAAACTGCACCTTTACTATTTCGGAACTGCCAACCCGACCCCGGCTTTCTCTGGTGCGACCCGCGAAGGAGACGACCTGTATACCTCCTGCATTGTCGCTTTGAATGTGGATACGGGAAAGCTCGCGTGGTATTTCCAGCCATCGCCGCACGATACGCACGATTGGGACGCGGCTCAAACTCCCATCATCGTCGATGGCGAATTCAAGGGCAAGCCGCGCAAGCTATTGCTCG
>Ga0302325_10036585_pt1 | contig 10005 bp, 9 predicted proteins | sample Palsa_T0_2_FD_201948 | JGI IMG/M metagenome (GOLD analysis project Ga0302325, IMG submission 201948) | Peat permafrost microbial communities from Stordalen Mire near Abisko, Sweden - Palsa_T0_2 | ecosystem: Environmental > Terrestrial > Soil > Palsa > Peat permafrost | place: Sweden: Abisko... | reverse complement strand
CCTGGTGGCGTTCCTGGCAGCACAGCCGGCGCTGCTCTACGGCTACATGCTGTGGGGCGGGATCAAGGAGATCACCTCCGCATTCCTGCTCGCCCTGGGGGCGGTGCTGGCGGCGCAGGTGCTCGTTAAGCGCCCGGAGAACCCGCGCGGGCTGCTGCCCCTGGCGGTGGCCGCCTCGGGGCTGATCGCGGTCCTCAGCGTCGGCGCGGCGGCGTGGGTGATACCGGCGATGCTCGTCCTGATCGTGGTTTGGGTTCGCCGCGACTGGGCCGCCAAGCGCATGGCCCTCGTGCGCGACCTGGGCGTGCTCGCGGGGATGACGGCCGTGCTCGCCCTGCCGGTGTGGATCACCGTCTCGAAATTCCTCGGCGAACGCGCCAACGGCCTGTTCTCCAGCGGCACCCACACACCCGAGGAATCGCTGGGCAACCTGATCCAGCCGCTGAGCGGGTGGCAGCTCGCGGGGATCTGGCCGGTCGGCGACTTCCGCCAGCGCGTGGCCACCTTCCCCAGCGCCCTGTTCATCGCGCTCGTGCTGATCGCCGCTGCGGCGACGATCTTCCTGACCCTGCGCCGGCGCCAGTTCGGCGTGATTATGTACGTGGGCGTCGCGCTGATCGGCTGCGCGATCTTCTGGATCATCGGCGCCAGCCCCTGGGCCACCGGCAAGGCGCTGGCGATCTCCTCACCGGCGCTGCTCGCCGCCGCCCTGATCGGCGGCGGGATGCTGTGGAGTCAGTGGGGCAGCCGTCGCTTGCTGGGGCTCGCCGGGGTGGCGGTTGTCGTGGCGATCGGCGGTGGCGTGGCCTGGTCCAACGTCCTTGCCTATCACGACACCTCGCTGGCCCCCCGTCAGCGCATGGCGGAGCTGCAGCACATCGGCGGCCTGCTCGCGGGCAAGGGGCCGACGTTCATCAACCAGTACGAAGTCTATGCCGACCGCCACTTCCTGCACGAAGGCGCTCCGGTGGAGCCGGCGGAGTTCAGGCCGGTCACGCTGCCGCTGCGCAGCGGCATCGCCCTGACCAAGAGCGCCGAGGCCGACCTCGACTCCTTCCCGCTCTCCACGCTCGAACCGTATCGCTCGATCGTGACCCCGGTCTCACCTGCGGAAAGCCGTCCCCCCTCCACCTACCAGCTGATCTGGAAGGGCCGCTTCTATGCGCTGTGGCAGCGACCGGCGGTGCCCACCATGCAGATCCTCGAACACGTGCCCCTCGGCGAATCGAAGACCCGGCCATATTGCGGAGCGGCGGAGAACGGGGGGGCCCTGCAGCTGTGCTCGGCCAACCCCGTGGCGGTGCCACCTTGCTCGCAGATTCTCGGCCTGGGCCGCCAGGCAGCGGACGATCATGCGCAGCTCATCGCCTACCAGCGTGCCGCCCCGATCGTGCTCCGAGCCGATGAAAGCACCTGGCCCGGGCTGTGGGCCCACGAAATGGCGGGACGCGTCCTGATACCGACAACCCCCGGAGCGGTGGTTTACCAGGTGAGCGTCACCAGCACGCAGAACTACGAGCTGTGGCTTGACGGCGACTTCTCCCGCGGCTTTGAAGTGAGCGTCGACGGGCGCTATGTGGGCAGGGTCAAGGACGAGCTCTCTGGCTTCAGCCTGTATGACTCGGTCGCCAATCTCCCCCTCACTGCCGGCAGCCACACGATCGAACTGACCTACCCCAAGGCCGACCTCACGGCGGGTTCGGGCGACACCGAACTGACCTCGCTGAGCGCCATCGCGCTGGAACCGCAGTCGCCGCCCAGCGAACTCATAACCGTTTCAGCGGCCCAGGCCAGGACGCTCTGCGGACGGTCGCTCGACTGGATCGAGATCGTCGCGCCGCTTGCCTGAGGCTTGCCCGGCGCAGGCGCCGCCGTTATCGTGGGGGAGTGCTCGAGGAGATCTCCACACGCATATTCGCCGACGGCGCCGACCTCGACGGGATCATCGCCCTGGCGGCCAATCCCCGGATTGCCGGGTTCACCACCAACCCGACGCTGATGTGGAAGGCCGGGCTCACCGACTACGCCGAGTTCGCCCAGCGCCTGCTCGAGCGGATCACCAAGCACCCGATCTCCTTCGAGGTCTTCGCCGATGACGCCGATGAGATGCGCCGCCAGGCTCGCATCATCGCGTCGTGGGGTGAGAACGTCTACGTCAAGATCCCCGTCACCACCACCAGCGGCGAGTCCATGGCCCCGCTGGTGCGCGAACTGTCCGAGAGCGGGGTGAAGGTTAATGTGACAGCGCTGTTCACCACCGCCCAGGTCGAGCTGATCACAGCGGCCCTGCAGGATGGAGCGCCCTCATATATCTCGGTCTTCGCCGGGCGAATCGCCGACGCCGGAGTCGATCCCGTCCCGATCATGGCCCGCTCGGTGGAGATCATGGCTGCGGCGCCGAGCGCAGAGTTGATCTGGGCGTCCCCGAGGGAGATCCTCAACCTGGTGCAGGCCGACCAGGTGGGTTGTCACATCATCACGATCACCCACGATCTGCTGAAGAAGCTCGATGGCCTCGGAAAGGACCTCGAGCAGTTCTCTCTGGAGACGGTGCGGATGTTCCACGGCGACGCGGTTGCCGCGGGATTCACGCTGTAGCGATGACCCGATGAGGCGAGCGTGCATAACCGGCGGCGGCGGGTTCATCGGCAGCAACCTCGCCGACCGCCTCATTGCCGGCGGCGTGGAGGTCGTGATAGTCGACGACTTCCGCACAGGGCGGCGCGAGTTCGTGGCCGAGGCGCTGGGTCGAAGGGGCGTGAGGCTGCTGGAGGGGGATGTCCTTGACTCGGCGCTGCTGGAAGAGGCCGTGGAGGGCTGTGACTGGGTCTTTCACCTGCAGGCCAACGCCGACGTGCGCCGTGGCCTTGAGCATCCCCGGCGAGACCTCGAGCAGAACACGATCGCAACCTCCAACGTGCTCGAGGCGATGCGAGCAAAGGGGGTGAGCCGGATCATGCTGGCATCGACCGGCTCGGTGTACGGCGAGCCGGAGGTGTTTCCCACGCCCGAGGATGCCCCTTTTCCGGTGCAGACCTCGCTGTACGCAGCCTCGAAGCTGGCGGGCGAGGGCCTGATCGGCGCCTACGCCACCGGCTATGGCTTCACGGGCTTGATCTGCCGCTTCGTTTCGATCCTCGGCGAGCGCTACACGCACGGGCATGTGTTCGACTTCTACTGTGCGCTCAAGCGCGATCCCACCCGCCTGCGGGTCCTCGGCGACGGCCGCCAGGAGAAGTCCTACCTGTACATCGAAGACTGCATCTCCGCGATCCTGAGCGCCGCCGAGCATCATCACGGGGACCCCGGTACCCATATCTACAACCTCGGGACCGAGGAGACGGTGGTCGTCGACGACTCGGTCGGGATCATCACCGAGCACCTATCGCTCTCCCCCCAGATCGAACACACGGGGGGGCGGCGCGGATGGACGGGCGACAGTCCCCTGATCCTGCTCGATACCACTCGCATCCGCAGCCTCGGCTGGGAGCCCACGCTGAAGATCAAAGACGCGATCGGTCGCACCCTGGACTGGCTGGACGCCAGCGAATACGCCTGGCGCGCCCAGGTGGCCGAGGAAGTCCCCTCATGAGCGAGGAGCAGAGTCGATGAGCGTGATCTTCAGCCGTGCCCCGCTGCGCCTGTCTCTCGGAGGCGGCGGCACCGACCTCCCCTCCTATTACCAGGAGCACGGTGGCTTCCTGGTTTCGGGGGCGATCGACAAGTACGTATACATGCTCACTCACACCGCCTTCCAGCGCCGCTACCGGATGAAGTACGCAGAACTCGAGGAGGTCGACGAGATCTCCCAGATCCGCCACCCGATCCTGCGCGAGACCCTGCTGCGCCACTGGCACGGCAGCCCCCTTGAGATCGCCTCCCTCGCCGACGTGCCGGCGGGCACCGGGATGGGATCCTCGGGCGCTTACGCGGTCTGCCTGATCAAGGGCCTGGCCCACGCGCGGCGGACGTCGATCACGCCAGGGGTTCTGGCTGAGGCGGCGTGCGAGATCGAGATCGACGTGCTGGGAGAGCCGGTCGGCAAGCAGGACCCCTACGTCTCCGCGCACGGCGGTATCTGCGCCTACACCTTCCATCCGGACGGCACCGTGGACGTGAAGGCGCTCGAGCTGGAGCCGGGCGTGCTGAGACGACTGCGTGATCAGCTGCTGCTGTTCTACACCGGCGAGGCCCGTTCGGCCTCCAACGTGCTGGCCGATCAGGACACTCGCTCCAAGGCGGGCGATCAGGAGATGATCGAGAACCTGCACCGCACCAAGGAGCTGGGCCTGCGCAGCTGCCAGCTGCTCCAAGACGGGGAGCTCGAGAACTACGCGGAACTCATGCATGAGCACTGGGAACACAAGCGCCGCCGCTCGCCGGGAATGACCGACGAGCACATCGACCGGCTCTACATGCTCGCCCGCCGCAGCGGGGTCATCGGCGGCAAGCTCGTGGGCGCCGGCGGTGGTGGCTTTCTGCTGCTCTACGCGCAGCGGCCCGAGGACACCAGGCAGGCGATGGCCGCCGCCGGGTCCTCGGAGCTTCCCTTCGACTTCGAGTTCGGCGGTGCCTACGCCAGCGAGTACGCGTGAGCGGCCTGCGGGTCGCCGTCATCGGTTGCGGTCTGATCGGAGCCAAGCGGGCGGCGGCGCTCACAGCGGATGACGAGCTGATCGCCTGTTACGACGTCAGTGAGCAGGCCGGCGAGCGCCTCGCGGGGCAGTACGGCGCCGCCGCTGCTGGGAGCGTCGAAGAGCTCCTCGCCCTCGCTCCGGACGTCGTCGTCGTGGCCACCGTCCACGATCAGCTCGCGAGACTCGCAAGGCAGGCGCTGGAGGCGGGGGCGCACGTGCTGGTGGAGAAGCCGGCGGGCGTCTCGGTGTCGCAGATCGAGGCGCTGATCGAGTGCCAGCGCGCCAGTGGGCGCCTGGTCAAGGTGGGGTTCAACCACCGCTTTCATCCCGGGATCGCCCGCGCTGTGAAGGAGGTCCACAGCGCCAGCCATGGCGAGCTCATGTACCTGCGCGGGCGCTATGGGCACGGCGGACGGATCGGCTACGACCGCGAGTGGCGCGCGGAGCCGGCGCGCTCGGGAGGAGGCGAGCTGATCGACCAGGGAATGCACCTGCTCGATCTGACCCACTGGCTGGCCGGCCCGCTGCCACTTCACTCGGCGCTGCTGCGCACCCACTTCTGGGATACGCCCGTCGAGGACAACGCGGCTCTGATCCTGGGCACTCCGCAGTCGCGCACGGATCCCTGGGCGATGCTGCAGGTCAGCTGGACGGAGTGGAAGAACCTGTTCTCGCTTGAGATCTTCTGCCGCACGGCCAAGCTCCAGGTCGATGGGCTGGTCCGCTCCTACGGGCCTCAGCGTCTGCGCATCTACCGCATGGCTCCCGAGCTCGGCCCCCCGGATCTGGAGGAGATCCAATATCCCGGGGAGGATCATTCCTGGGAGCTGGAGTGGGCGAACTTCGCGGCGGCCATCGACGCCGGCGAGGAGCGCCTGCTGAACGGCGATCTCGGCGACGCCCGCTATGCCTGGGAGCAGGTCGAGGCGGCCTACGCAGGCGGGCCCTACGCGGAGATGCGTCGCGGCGTCGCTGCACCGCTGGGATAGGATCCGCGACGGTCGATGCCAGCCCTGGACGCCAACAAATCCGCGCCGATCGGCGTCGTTGGCCTCTGGCATCTGGGATGCGTGACCGCCGCCTGCCTGGCCGACGCCGGCCACAGCGTGCTCGCCATCGATCCCGACCGGATAGTTGTGGAGGGGCTGCTCGCGGGCCGGCCCCCGGTGCATGAGCCGGGCCTCTCCGAGCTGCTCGTTGAGCACGCCGCCCGAATGCGCTTCTCCACCGACCCCGCCCTGCTGGCCGAGGCCAGCCGCGTCTGGATCACCTTCGACACACCTGTTGACGACGATGACAACGCCGACGTCGAGTGGGTGATGGCACGCTCTGAAGAGCTGCTCGCGCCGCTTCGGTGCGGCGCCCTGGTGATCGTCTCCTCGCAGCTTCCCGTGGGAAGCGTTGAATCGCTTCGCGCACGGTGCGCCGCCCGTCGCGGTGACGATGACCTGCGCTTTGCGTGCGTTCCCGAGAACCTGCGCCTGGGCAGCGCGCTGGACGCCTTCCATGCCGCGGATCGGATCGTGGTCGGAGTGCGCAGCGAGGAGGACCGAGAGGAGCTGGCCGAGCTGCTGGCGCCGTTCTGTGAGCACCTGGAGTGGATGCGGGTGGAGTCGGCCGAGATGACCAAGCATGCGCTCAACAGCTTCCTTGCCACCGAGGTGGTCTTCATCAACGAGCTCGCCTCGATCTGTGAGTCGGTGGGTGCCGACGCGGGTGAGGTCTCGCGCGGGCTGAAGAGCGAGCGGCGGATCGGCCCGCGGGCATATCTCGGCCCCGGCGAGTCCTTCGCGGGTGGGACGCTCGCGCGCGACATCGGCTTCCTGCGGGGACTGGCTGCACGGCACGGACTGCCGGATCACCTCCTGGCCGGAGTCGCGGAGGGAAACGCCGCCCACCGCAACTGGACGCGGCGCAAGCTGCTCGAGCTCCTCGGAGGCGGCGAGGAGGGGCGGCCGCTCGCCGGGGTGAGCGTCGCGATCTGGGGATTGACCTACAAGCCGGGCACCGACACCCTGCGCCGCTCGGGAGCGATCGAGCTGTGCCGCTGGCTGGCCGGCGCCGGAGCGCTCGTGCGGGCTCATGACCCGGTCGTCAGCGCTCTGCCCGCGGACCTTCTCGGCAAGATCGAGCTGTGCTCCACTGCCCTGGAGGCAGCCGGCGGCGCCGATGTCCTGGTCGTCTGCACCGCCTGGCCGGACTACCGCGAGGTCGCCGGCGAGGCGCTCTGCTCTGCGCTCAAAGGGACGCTCGTGATCGATCCGGCGGGCGCTCTCGTGGACTCCCTCGGCGCCTTGGCACAGCTCAGCTACGTTCGGGTGGGAACGCCTTCCGGGGAGCTGCGGCGAGGATGAGCGGCGCTCTGGACGGGCGGACCGCGCTGATCACCGGGGCAAGCCAGGGCCTGGGACTGGAGATCGCTCGCGCCTATCTGAGGGAGGGGGCGGCCGGGATCTGCATCTGCGGGCGAGATCGCGTCACGCTCGAGCATGCCGCCGAGGAGCTTCGCCGCTTGGCGGGTCCCTCACGCACCGTGCTCAGCGAGGTCGCGGATGTTTCAGACCCAGTCGACGTCCAGCGTCTGGCGGAGGCTGCCATCGACGCGCTCGGCAAGGTCACGGTCCTGGTCTCCAACGCCGGCGTCTATGGGCCGAAGGGAGCGATCGAGCAGACCGACTGGTCGGAGTGGGTCCGGGCGATCGAGATCAACCTGTTCGGCTCGGTTCTGCCCGCCCGGGCTCTGGTGCCCCACTTTCGCGAGAATCGCTACGGCAAGATCGTCCAGCTCTCCGGCGGTGGCGCCACCAGTCCCCTGCCCGGGCTGAGCTCCTACGCCGCCTCCAAGGCAGCTGTCGTTCGGTTTGCCGAGACGCTCGCCGGCGAATTGCGCGAGGACGGCGTGGACGTCAACGCAATTGCACCCGGAGCCCTGAACACCCGGATGCTCGACGAGGTGATCGCGGCCGGCCCGGAGCGGGTCGGGAGCGCATTCTTTCAGAGGGCACTCGAGCAGCAGCGCAGCGGAGGCACTGCGCTGGGGCGGGGTGCAGAGCTGGCGGTCTTCCTCGGCTCGCCTGCAAGCGACGGGATAACCGGCAAGCTGCTCAGCGCCGTATGGGATCCATGGGCAGAGCTGCCGCGCCACATTCAGGAGCTCGACTCCGACATATACACCCTGCGGCGGATCGTGCCCGGCGACCGCGGTCTGGACTGGGGAGAGGCCTGATGCCTCCTCGGGCGCTGAATACGCAACACGCATGAGCGCCGATGTCCTGCCGCCCGTGTGCATCCTCGCGGGAGGGCTGGGCACACGTTTGGGGGAGCGGGTACGCGATACGCCCAAGCCGCTTTTGGAGGTGGCGGGCGAGCCCTTCCTGATACACCAGCTGCGACTGCTGGCAGCGCACGGGGTGAGCGAGGTCGTGCTGTGCGTGGGCTACCGCGGCGAGCAGATCGAGTCGCGGATCGGGACCGAGCGGTTTGGGATCCGGGTGCTCTACAGCTTCGATGCGCCCGAGCTGGACGGCACCCTCGGAGCCATCCGACGCGCGCTGGCGCTCCTGGGCGAGCGCTTTCTCATCCTCTACGGCGATACCTATCTGCGCATCGACTACGCCGCAGTGGCGCGCAGCTGGCGCGAGAGCGGGCTGCCGGCGGTGATGACCGTGCTGCGCAACGAGGATCGCTGGGACAGCTCCAATGTGCTCTACGGCGACGGCATGGTGCTCCGCTACGACAAGCGTGCTCCCACGCCGGAGATGCATTGGATCGATTACGGCCTCGGCGGGCTGACCGCGGGCGCGCTTGAACAGGTGCCGGACACCGAGGGGGATCTGGCAGTCCTCTATCAGCGCCTGGCACAGCGGGGCGAGCTGCTGGGATTCGAGGCCAGCGAGCGCTTCTATGAGATCGGCACCACCGCAGCGCTTGCTGAGACCGACGCGTTTCTGCGCGCGCTGAGGGCCTGACGGCCGCCGCGCCGCCGGCCGCCCTATTCAGCTGCGCTCGCGCTCCAGCAGGCGGCTGACGGCGTCCGGCAGGTCCGCGGCGCGCAGATCGGGGTCGGCGCCTCCCAGGCGCTTGTGGGCGCTGGGGGGATATTCGATCAGCACGGTCCGGGCTCCGGCGCTCTGTCCCGCCTGCACGTCGGCGTCGGTGTCGCCCAGCATCCAGGATGCCTCGAGGTCCAGGTCCAGGTCTTGGGCCGCGTCCAGCAGCATCCCGGGCGCCGGCTTGCGACAGGGGCACGGTCCCGAGAACTCGGCCACCGAGCCATCTGGGTGGTGCGGGCACAGGCGCGAGCCGTCCAGGTGAGCGCCCTCTGTCGCCAGCAGCTCGAGCACCCGCTCGTGCAGCGCCATCAGCTCGTCAAGCGTGGTCTTGCCCTTCGCCGCCAGCGGCTGATTGGAGGTGCACACGAGGGCGTATCCCTCGGCCGCCAAGCGCTTGAGGGCGGGCGCGACGCCGGGGAGCAGGTGCACATCGGCAAGCCTCAGAGGAGCCTCGAAGAAACCGGATTCGGGGTCCCTGGCGGCCGCGTTGAGGACGCCGTCGCGGTCGAGGAACACGGCGCGGCGCCGTTGGGAGGGGCCTGTGTGGGCGGAGGGAGAGTCAAGCGCCAGCGGGCCGCGCTCGGCGGGAAGGACCCAGCCCTCCCTCACGGCTTGGCGCCGGCACCAAGCGTCTCCCAGTGGCCCCGCTGGAGCGCCAGCTCGGGATGCGAGACGAGGGCGTGCCAGACGACCGCCTGGAAGGCCTCGACCAGCGGCGTGCGCAGGTCGGGCGGCGGCGCGATCAGGATGGCGACGTCGGCCACCTCGGCCAGCGTTCCGCCGGGCGCGCCGACGACACCGTAGATGTCCGAGCCGACGCGCTTGGCGGCCTCCATCGCGCCAACGAGGTTGGTCGAGACGTTGTGCTCGCGCGAGCCACCGCCGACGGAGAACACGAGCAGCGCATCGCGCTGTGAGAGCCGGGAGATCTCAAGCCAGGCCGAGAAGGAGGTCTCCCAGCCGTCGTCGTTGGTGCGTGCCGTCAGCTCGGAGACGTTGTCGGTGGGCGCATAGCTCTCCAGGTGGCAGAGCTTGCGGAAGTCGTTTACCGCGTGCGAGGCATGGCCGGCGCCGCCGCCGACGCCGAGGATGAACAGCCGCCCGCCACGCTGGCGCACCTCCGCCAGGCCGGCGGCCATGGCGTCAATCAGGCCACCGTCGAGTTCGCCGGCCAGCTCTGCCGTGGCTCTCAGGTAGCGGGCGCTGTGCTCACTGACAGCGCCTGCCGGCGCATCGCTCATACCGGGTCGGCCACGTCGACGGCGCTGAGATAGGAGTTGTAGGTGGCGGTCAGACCCTCCTGCAGCTCCACCCGC
>Ga0302325_10036583_pt1 | contig 10005 bp, 7 predicted proteins | sample Palsa_T0_2_FD_201948 | JGI IMG/M metagenome (GOLD analysis project Ga0302325, IMG submission 201948) | Peat permafrost microbial communities from Stordalen Mire near Abisko, Sweden - Palsa_T0_2 | ecosystem: Environmental > Terrestrial > Soil > Palsa > Peat permafrost | place: Sweden: Abisko... | reverse complement strand
AGATCGTGCGGCGCAGCCGGGCGCCGTGGTGGAGCGAGCACGTCGCTTTCACGCGCGCGGCCGGCGTCTCGATCGGCCATCTCGCGCCGCTGCCGTTCACGCGCGAGGCGCTCGACGTTCTGGCAAACAACCTGGCGCGTGCGCGCCGCGTCATCGGCGACATCCCCTGCCTGCTGGAGAACATCGCGGCGCCGCTCGAACTCGCCGGCGCGGAGATGGACGAGGCGAACTTTTTGGCGGCGCTGGTGGAGCGGACCGGTTGCGGCTTGCTGCTCGACGTCGAGAACCTGCACGCGAACGCACTGAATTTCGGGTTCGACGTCGAGCGTTATCTCGACGCGTTGCCCGCGCACGCCGTCGTGCAATTGCACCTCGCCGGCGGCGATTGGAACGGCGCGACCTATGTCGATTCGCACGCGCGCGCCGTGCACGAGGCGGTCTGGCGGTTGACCGAACGCGTCTGCGCGCGCTTCCCGGTGCGTGCGATCGTCGTCGAGCGCGACGAGCAGATGCCGCCGTTCGACGCACTCTTGGCCGAGATCGAGCGCGCGCGTACGATCGCCCGGGGAGCGGTCGCGTGCCGTTAGCCGCGTTGCAGCGCGCGCTAGCGCACCTCTACACCGACGAAGGCGCGCGCGAGCGATTGCGCCGAGACCCTGGGGCCTTCGCGCGCTCCCTCGCGCTCGGTCCGGCCGACCTCGCGAGCGTGACATCGATCGGCGAAACGCGCTTGCACGCCTACGCCGATTCGCTCGACCGCAAGCGTGCCAATGAGTGTGCGCGCGCGCTGCCGCTGTCGGCGCGGGCGCTCGGGCCCCGCTTTCGCGCCGAGTTCCTGCGCTTTGCACGCCGCGTTCCGCTGGGCGCGGGCCCGCGCCGGTATCGCGACGACGCGGTCGCGTTCGCGGCGAACCTTACGAGGCACTGCGGCCCGGCGGAGCGGGCACTGCTCGCGTTCGAGGCGCGCTCGGGTCCCGGTATCGGATTCTACCGCTACTGCGTGCCGGAACTCGCGCGCGCCGCGGCGCGCGGCGCGCGGATCGAAGACGCCGAGCCGCGACTGACGCTCGTCCTGCGCTGGTCGCGCGGACGATGCCTGGCGCTCGGGTTACCGTGAGCCGCGCCCAGGTTTTGACCGCCGAGGCGGAACTGGCGGCCGCGGTGGGGCGCGCGGCGACCTTGACCGGCCCGGGCGATCTGCGCACGTACGAGTGCGACGGCTTGGACGGTTTGCGCGTTCGCCCGCGCGTCGTGGTTTTGCCGGCGACCACGCAAGAAGTCGCGGCCGTCGTGCGGATCGCCCGCCGCCACCGCCTGCCGATCGTTCCGCGCGGGTCGGGCACCGGCTTGTCGGGCGGAGCTTTGCCGTCGCCGGGCTGCCTGCTCGTGGTGCTCTCGCGGATGAACCGGATCTTGGGGATCGATCTCGAGAACCGCCGCATGCGCGTTCAGCCCGGCGTCATCAACCTGGACGTTTCGCGCGCGATCGCAGCGCAGGGCTACTATTATGCTCCCGATCCGAGTTCGCAGAGCGTCTGCTCGATCGGCGGCAACATCGCCGAGAACTCGGGCGGCGCGCACTGCCTCAAGTACGGGTTCACCGTCAACCACGTCGTCGCGGTGACGGTCGTGCTGGCCGACGGATCGATCGTCGAAATCGGTTCGCCCGCCACCGATTCGCTGGGCTACGATCTGTTGGCGGCGGTCGTCGGCAGCGAAGGTCTCGTCGGCATCGTGACCGAGGCCGTGGTGCGGATCTTGCGAACGCCCGAGACCACGCGCACGTTCTTCGCGACCTTTCCGTCGACCGATGAAGCCGGTAGCTGCGTTTCGGAAATCGTCGCGGCCGGGATCGTTCCGGCGGCGGTCGAGATGATGGACGCGCTCGCGATCGAGGCGATCGTCAAAGCGACCCACGTCGACTGGCCGCTCGACGTCGGCGCGGCGCTGCTCATGGACGTCGACGGTACGCGGGCCGAGGTCGAGCACACGGCGAGCGCGGCGGTCGAGATTGCCTGGCGCTGCGGGGCGCTCGGCGTGCGCACCCCGGCGGATGAAGCCGAACGCGCGCTGATGTGGAAGGGCCGCAAAAGCGCCTTCGCCGCGATGGGCCGCATCAGCCCCAACTACTACGTGCAGGACGGCGTGATTCCGCGCTCGCAGATCAGCACCGTCTTGCGTGAGATCGCGGAGCTGGCGGCGCGCGAGGGGCTGCGCGTCGCGAACGTCTTTCACGCCGGCGACGGCAACCTGCACCCGCTGGTGCTCTACGACGCGCGCATCGCAGGCCAAGAAGCGCTAGCCGAACGCGTCGGGGGCGAGATCCTGCGCATCTGCATCCGCTACGGCGGATCGATCACGGGCGAACACGGTGTCGGCGCCGACAAGGCAGTCTATCTGGGCGAATTGTTCGGCGAGGCGGACATCGAAACGATGAACTACGTGCGCTGCGCGTTCGATCCCGAGCGCGCCTTCAATCCCGGCAAGGTGTTTCCGACGCCGCGGCTCTGCGGCGACGTGCCGGGCAAGTATCACGCGCACGCGACGGAGACCGCGGGCACGGCCGGGCGCGGATGACGGCCGAGCGCACCGCTCCGGCCGACCTCGAGGAGGCGGTTCGGCTGATGACCGAAGCGGCCGCGCGCGGCGACGCACTCGCATTCGTCGGCGGCGGCACGGAAGCCGAGTTCGGCTACCCGCCCGAACGCGTGGACCTCGAGATCGAGACGCGGCGGCTATGCAGCGTCGTCGACTACGCGCCCTCCGATATGGTCGTCGAAGTCGAGGGCGGGATGCCGCTCGCAGCCTTGCAACGGGTGCTGGCGGCCAGCGGCCAGCGGCTGGCGCTCGATCCGCCGCTCCCGGAACGCGCGACCCTAGGCGGGCTGCTCGCGACCAACGCCTTCGGTCCGCGCCGTCTGCGGTTCGGCAGCCTGCGCGACCTGATCGTCGGAATTACGCTCGTACGCGCAGACGGAACGCGGGTGCGCGGCGGCGGCAAGGTCGTCAAGAACGTGGCCGGCTTCGATCTCCCCAAGATCGCGGTCGGGTCGTTTGGCAGCCTCGGCCTGATCGCAACGGCCACGTTTCGTTTGCACCCGCTGCCGCAAGCCGCGCGAGCGCTGCGCATCGCGGGCGTGCCCGGCTCGAAGCTGCACGCGATCGGTCGCGATATCGTCGACAGCCGGCTCGAGCCGGCCGCCACCTACGCCCTGCGAACGGACGACGGCTACGATGCGTGGGTGCTCTTCGAAGGTTTCGAGGCCGGCGTCGCTGAGCAGTGCGAACGCTTCGCGCAGCACGCCGCGCAGGCGGGTTTGGCCGCACCCGCCGAGGAGCCGCCCGCGACGTTCTCGTCCCGCGATGCCGGTGCTCGGACTGCAGGCGATCTGCACCTGCGGCTAGCCGTGCCTCCGTCCGCGCTGGACCTGCTGCAGCGCGACGTGCTCGACGACTTGGCGGGCGCGCTCGACGCCGCGCGGATGACGGTGTATCCCGCGCTCGGCATTGCCTTCGTTTCGGCGACCCTCGGCGCGCGCGACCCGGTACCTGCGATCCTGCGCGCGCGGTCGCTGCTGGAGGCGTGGGGCGGGAACCTGGTCGTGCCGGCGTCGCCGGCCGCGCTGCGCGCGCGGGTCGATGTGTTTGGAACGCTGCCGCCGGCCTTCCCGCTGATGGCGCAGCTCAAGGCGCGCTTCGACCCGCAGCGCCGGCTCGAACGCGGCCGCTTCATCGGCCGCCTATGATCGGCAGCGCGCGATCGAATCGAGCTGCGCGGGGCGCGCCCCGGGCCTGCGCGAAGGCGCGCCGATGAGCGAAACCGTCTCGATCGGGGAGCTGCTCGACGACTGCGTTCACTGCGGCTTCTGTCTGCCGGCCTGTCCGACATACGTTTCGTGGGGGCGCGAGGCGGATTCGCCACGCGGCCGCATCGACCTGATGCGGGGGCTCGAGGAAGGCGCAATCGAGCTGGACGATTCGGTCATCGCACACTTCGATCGTTGCCTGGGCTGCATGGCTTGCGTAACCGCGTGTCCTTCGGGCGTGCGCTACGATCTGCTGATCGAGTCGACTCGCGCGACCGTCGAAGCCTGCGCCGATCGGGCCACTCCCGATCGCCTGCTGCGCAGCGCGATCTTCGCGTTGTTCCCGTATCCCGCGCGGTTGCGCGCCGTAGCGCTGGGCCTGTTCGCGTACGCCGGCAGCGGCGTGCAGCGACTGGTGCGCGCGAGCGGCGCACTGCGGCTGCTGCCGGCGCGGCTGCGTAGCCTCGAGGCGATCGCGCCGCCGCTCGGGCTCGCGGACCTGCGCGCGACGCTGCCGGCGTACACGCCGGCCCGCGGGCGCAAGCGCGGAACGGTGGCGCTAGTGGCTGGTTGCGTTCAGCGAGTTTTCTTTCCGAACGTCAACGCGGCCACGATTCGGGTGCTGGCGGCCGAGGGGTTCGACGTCATCGTACCGGCGGAGCAAGGCTGTTGCGGCGCGCTGTCGCTGCACGCCGGGCGCGAGCCGGAAGCGGCCGCCTTCGCGCGGACCCTGTGCGAACGGTTCGGCGATGTCGAAGCGCTGGCGGCCGTGATCGTCAACGCGGCGGGCTGCGGCTCGACGCTCAAAAGCTACGCCGAGTTCGTGCCCGGCGAACAGGCGGCCCGGTTCGGCGCCAAGGTCAAGGACGTCAGCGAGTTCTTGGCTCAAGCCGGCACCGTCGCCGAAAGGCGCCCCCTGCCGCTGCGCGTGGCCTACCACGATGCCTGCCACCTCGCGCACGCGCAGCGGGTCAGGGCAGAGCCGCGCGAGCTGCTGCGCGGCATTCCGGGCCTCGAGTTGCTCGAGATCCCCCAGGGAGACCAATGCTGCGGTAGCGCGGGGGTGTACAACGTCCTCGAGCCGGACAGCGCCGCCGAGATCGGACGGCGCAAGGCGGACAACGTGGCCTCGCTGGGTGCCGACGTCCTGGCCAGCGGGAACCCCGGCTGCACCCTCCAGATCACCTCGCTGCTGGCGGCCCAAGGCGTGGGCCTGCTGGCGGCCCACCCGATCGAGCTGCTCGACGCCGCGCTGCGGTAAGGGGTCACGATCGACCGATAAGAATGAGTAAAGGACCGTTCCTGCCGCGGCTCTACGGCAGGAACCGCCACTGGTATGGGTCATTAGTCGGTCCTTGCCTATTAGAGGGGCTTTTGCTGCACGTAAACGAGATCACCGACGACGGTTTGCTCGCGCTTATGGTAGACGCGATGCCGGCTTCGCTGTGGACGGCCGACCGCGAACTCGTTTTGGATTCCTCTGCCGGCGTCGGCTTGTCCGGGCTGCGCTCGCCTCAGAACGCCTACGTGGGCCGATCGTTATACGACATGTTCCGCACGACCGATCGTTCGCACCCGGCCATCGCCGCGCACTTGCGCGCGCTCGAGGGCGAATCGGTGTCGTTCGCCTTGCAGCACGGCGAGCGCTACTTCCGTGGGTTTGCCCACCCCCGCCGCGACCCTAGGGGGCAGGTGGTGGGCGTTCGCGGCTTCGGTCTCGACGTCACCGCCGAACAGCTGGCTTGGCATTCGCTGCGGCGCATCGAAGAGACCCTCGCGCTCGCACAATCGGCAGCGCGGCTGGGCAGCTGGACCTGCGAGGTAGACAGCGGCTGGGTCACTTGGTCGGCGGAGCTGTACGCGCTCTGCGGCCTGGCTGCCCACTCCGAAGAGCCCGCGATGGAGCTGTTGCTGCGTTTCATCCATCCGGACGACTGCCTGGCGCTGGAAGCGGCGCTCGAGTTCGCGCGCGAGGAGCAGAAACCGTTCGTGCTCGACACGCGCTTGACCAGCGCCGACGGAGTCGAACGCTGGGTCCAGCATCGAGGACGCTATGTCTCCGATGAGGGACATTCCGCGCGGCTGATCGGCACGGTGCTCGACATTACGCTGCGTAAGCGCGCCGAAGCGCAAACGGAATATCAGGCCCACTACGACGAACTGACCGGGCTGCCGAACCGCAAGCTGCTGGCCGACCGGTTGCAGCGTGCGATCCTCCACGCGCAGCACTCCGGTCACCAAATGGCCGTGCTGTACGTCGATCTCGACCGCTTCAAGGCGATCAACGATACGCTCGGCCACGAGGCCGGCGATCAATTTCTCCGTAGCGTAGCACCGCGTCTGTGCGCGGCGGTGCGCGAGACCGACACCGTCGCCCGCTCCGGCGGCGACGAGTTCATCGTGGTCTTGCCCGGCATCGCGTCGATCGGAGAAGCCGGCCGCACCGCCGAGCGCATTGTCGAGAGTTTCGCCAACCCGGTGACGGTAGCGGGCCGCGAACTCTATTCCTCGGCGAGCATCGGCATCAGCGTTTATCCCGACGACGGCACAACCCCGGAGGAGTTGGTCCGGGCGGCCGACGCCGCGCTGTACCGGGCCAAGCAAGGCGGCTACAACAGCTTCCGATTCTATGCTGCGGCCACGCATGCGCGTGCCGTCGATCGGCTGGAGCTGGAGCACGCCCTGCGCGGCGCCTACGAACGGGAAGAGTTCGTCCTGTACTATCAGCCGATCGTGGACCGTTTCGAGCGGCCGGTCGCGGTCGAAGCGCTGCTGCGCTGGCAGCGGCCCGACATCGGCCTCATCGGGCCCGACCGCTTCATTCCGCAGTGTGAGGAGACGGGACTGATCGTTCCGCTGGGGCGCTGGGTTATCCGGCGCGCGCTCGAGCAGCTGGCCCAGTGGGATGCCGCCGGCCTGCCGCCGTTACGGATCGCGCTGAACATATCGGCGCGTCAGGTCCTCGACCCGCAGCTGTCCGATTCGTTGTCCGAAGCGATCGCCGCAACCAGCATCGCACCGAACCGGATCGAGCTAGAAATGACGGAGAGCGTCGTCATGGGCGACGTGCCCGGTGCGCGCCGCGTGATCGGCGAACTGAGAAAACTCGGCGTCCGAATCGCGCTCGACGATTTCGGGACGGGCTATAGCGCGCTCTCGTACCTCAAACATTTCACCGTGGACTCGCTCAAGATCGATCGTGCCTTCGTGCTCGACCTGCCCGCCGATCGCGGCGATGCGGCGATCGTCTCGGCCGTGGTCGCGCTCGGGCACGCGATGGGACTGAGCGTCGTGGCCGAGGGCGTCGAAACCGCCGAGCAAGCCGCACTCGTGCGCCGCTTGGGGTGCGACGAATTGCAGGGCTTCCATTTCGCGCGGCCGATGCCGTTCGAGGGCTTGCGCCGCGTGGTACCGCGCTGGAGCGCCTGAACCCGCCCCCCTATTCGCAACTCGCGGCCGCTTGGAAGGCGCTGCGCGCCACCCGCAATCTAGCCGTGCGCGAGGTGGCCTGCGTCGGGGCGCAGCGTACGCTCTTGGTCGCCGAAACCGCGGCCCGCGCGAACGCGCCGCTCGTGACCCTGTCGGCGGGCGTTCACGGGGACGAGCCCGCCGGGCCCTGGGCCCTGCTCTCGATCGTGCGCGACGGGCTGCTCGATCCTGGGTTCGCGTATCGCGTCTGGGCTTGCACGAACCCGAGCGGCTACGAGCGTTCGACTCGCGCGAACGCCGAAGGCGACGACATCAATCGCAGCTTCAACGCGGGCGGAACGACGCCCGAAGCGCGCGCGATCATCACCTCGAACCGCGACCGCAAGTTCGCGCTGGCCATCGATTTGCACGAAGATTTCGAGTCCGAAGGCTTCTATTGTTACGAGCCGCTGGTCGACGGCAGCGCGCCGTTCGGCAGCGCGATCGTGCGGGCGCTCGACGACGAGGGGTTGCCCGTGCAGCAGCTCGACGACGCGTTCGAACTCGGCTATCCGCCCGAAGCGCATCACTTGCGCAGCCTCGAGCGCGGCCGCGTATTGCCGGATCCGGTCGCCGAGCGAGCGTTCTTCCCGGGGACGCCTTACAGCCTGCACATGCTGCGCCGCAGCACTCGCCGGGCCCTGACGCTCGAGACGCCGCGCGCGCTGCCCTGGGCAACGCGCATCGCAATGCACCGCGTGGCGGTGGTCGTCGCGCTCGAGCGGTTAGGGGCCGAAACCGCGTCGAGCGGATGACTTTCCGAGGGGGCGAAGAACCCTCGGGCCGGTATGGCAGAGCGCGATGAACTCGAAGTCGACGTCCTCATCGTCGGCGGCGGCCCGGCCGGACTAGCTGCAGCGATCAAGCTGCGGCAGCTCGCGAAGGAGCGCGGCAAGGACGACTTCTCCGTGATGCTCGTGGAGAAGGGCGGCGAGATCGGCAGCCATGGCATCTCGGGCGCCGTCGTCGATCCCAGAGGCTTCGACGAGTTGCTGCCGGGCTGGCGAGATTCCGCCCCGCTCGAAGCGCCGGTGTCGAGCGACCAGATGTGGTACCTCACGGACGGCGGCAAGATGGCGGTGCCGGGGTTTGCGATGCCGCCGATGATGAAGAACCACGGCAAGTACGTCGCGAGCCTGCAGCGCTTGACGAAGTGGCTGGGCGGCGTGGCCGAGGAGCTGGGCGCCGACGTCTTTGCGGCATTTCCCGGACAAGAGCTGCTCTGGAACGAGGACGACTCGGTGCGCGGCGTCCGCGTCGGCGACAAGGGCGTCGATCACAACGGGAAGCCGAAATCGAACTACGAGCCGGGCCCCGACCTGCTCGCGAAGGTCGTGATTCTCACCGAAGGGCCGCGCGGAACGCTTGCCAAACAGGCCTGCGCGAAACTCGGTCTCGACGAAGGCCGCGATCCGATGGTATACGCGGTCGGCGTCAAGGAGCTGTGGCAGTGTGCGCCGGGCAGCGTGCAGCCGGGCAGCGTCATCCATACCTTCGGTTATCCGCTTCCGAACGAGACCTTCGGCGGCGGCTTCATCTACGGCATGCGGGACGACGTGCTCGACATCGGCATGGTGACCGGCCTCGATTATGCCGACCCCACGACCGACCCGCACGACAACATGCAGCTCTACAAGCAGCATCCGGCGCTCGCGAGCATGCTGGCAGGCGCGAAGCTGATCCGTTACGGCGCCAAAGCGATTCCCGAAGGCGGTCTGTACGCGATGCCCAAGGCGTATGCGGGCGGATTGCTGATCGCCGGCGACTCGGCGGGCTTCCTGAACGGCATGCGGCTCAAGGGCATCCACCTGGCCGTCAAGAGCGGCATGCTCGCGGCCGAAGCAGCCTTCGAAGCGGTGACGGGCGGCAAGTGCGACGCCGAAACGCTCGGGCTCTACGAGAGCTTGTTCAAGGAGTCGTGGGCGTACGACGAGTTGCGCACGGCGCGCAACTTCCACCAAGGTTTCAAGAAGGGGCTGTTCGCCGGCATGCTCAATGCCGGCCTCGCGATGTACTCCGGCGGACGCGCCTTTGGGTTCAAGGACAAACTGCACGGCGAAGAAGGCTACGCCCAGCTGCGCAAACTGGGCGAGACGGCGCCCAAGGCGATCGAGCGGCGCGCGAAGATCGACAACGTTTTGACCTTCGACAAACTGACCGACGTCTTCAACAGCGGCACGATGCACGACGAAGACCAGGTGCCGCACTTGCACGTGGCCGACACGAACATCTGCCGGGACCGCTGCACGGTCGAGTATGGCAACCCGTGTCAGTACTTCTGTCCGGCCAAAGTCTACGACCCGATGTTCGAAAAGGCGGCCGACAACGGCGAGGCCTCCTACGAGGGACGTCTGCAAATCGACTTCTCGAATTGCGTCCACTGCAAGACCTGCGACATCATGGACCCGTACCAAATCATCACCTGGGTTCCACCCCAGGGCGGCGAGGGACCGGTCTACACCGGAATGTAGGCCGACCCGTTTCTTAACGGCTCAATAAAGTTGGGTTAATGTGAGCCCTCCATCATCGAGGCCTCACACTACCTTCCCAGCCCCGAACACGAGGCACTCGTTGGACAACGTCTTCGGCCACTCGCTCGGTATAGCGAGCCTGATTTTCTTGCTCCTGACGCTGCTGCTTGCGTTTAGCTTCGAGTTCGTCAACGGCTTCCACGATACGGCCAACGCCGTCGCGACCGTCATCTACACGAACTCCCTGAAGCCGACGTACG
>Ga0302325_10036582_pt1 | contig 10005 bp, 7 predicted proteins | sample Palsa_T0_2_FD_201948 | JGI IMG/M metagenome (GOLD analysis project Ga0302325, IMG submission 201948) | Peat permafrost microbial communities from Stordalen Mire near Abisko, Sweden - Palsa_T0_2 | ecosystem: Environmental > Terrestrial > Soil > Palsa > Peat permafrost | place: Sweden: Abisko... | reverse complement strand
GGCGCCGATTCGATTTGCTTCCAGGGCAATTCTCGAGTTGGCCCATTTGCATGCATTGTCCAGCAAGTTGCCCAGCATCTCGTCGAGATCTTCCCGTTGGACCCTTGCGTGAAGGTCTGTGGTAATCGTGGACGAGATTTCGAGTGTGCGGCCGGCATAGAGCTTCAACAGCGTGCGCACCAAAGCATCGGCGCAGGCAGCCGCCTGGCAACGGGCTCCCGCGGCTCCCGACGCTGCGGCACGGGCGCGCGCCAGATGATAGTTGATCTGGCGGGACATGCGCTCCACTTGTTGCGAAATACTATCCGCCAGTTCGGTCTTCCCCTCGGCTCCGGCGCGCTCAGCCGCTTGCCCGAGCAAGGCGAGTGGAGTTTTTAGGCCGTGAGCAAGGTCGCCGGCAGTCGCCAGGGCGCGTTTCACGGCTTTCTCGCGATCTTCGAGCAGCGCGTTCAACTCGTCGATCAAAGGCTGGACTTCGCTTGGGTAAGCGCCCTCCACTCGCCGATCCTCGCCCGCACGAACAGCCGTCAGTCTTTTACGCAATCGCCGGAACGGTGTCAGGCCTTGGCGCAACCCAACCAGGCCCGCGGCCAGGAGCACCAATCCTGCCAGGACGGGTCCGGTAGAATGCGACGTGCGGATGCCCGGCAGGACATGCATCACCGTTAGCGTAAGCATGTGCATGAGCGCCAGCAATCCGCTCGTCCATAAGAGCGACGCGAGGATTAGTCGAGACCGTAAGGATCGGAGCATGGCTAGTGCGTGTCTTCCCCGCCGGGTTCGCGCATGCGGTAACCCATACCGCGTACCGTCTCGATGAAGGATGCGCCGAGTTTACGCCGGAGACGCGCAATGAATACCTCGACGGTGTTGGAATCGCGGTCGAAATCCTGCGCATAGATGTGCTCCGTAAGCTCGGTTCGCGACACGATACGGCCGCCGTGATGCATCAGATAAGACAGCACGCGGAATTCGTGGCTGGTCAACTTTACGGGAGCGCCGCCGGCGGAAACGCGAGCCGTGCGCGGGTCGAGGGTGAGTGTGCCGCATCGAAGTTCCGCCTGGGCAAGCCCGCTTGCACGGCGAATCAAAGCCCGAATGCGCGCCAGGACCTCTTCGATCCGGAAGGGCTTTGCGACGTAATCGTCCGCGCCGCCATCGATCCCTTGAACTTTTTCGTGCCAGCTCCCCCGCGCGGTCAAAATAAGCACGGGCGTGAAGATGCCCGCTTCCCGCCACCGTCGAAGCAGGGTGAGTCCGTCGATTTTCGGCAGTCCCAGATCGAGCACCATGGCATCATACTGCTCCGTGCTGGCTAACAAATCTGCCTGCTCCCCGTCGGCAGCGCAATCGACGGCATATCCGGATTCGCTCAGCGCTTTTGCCAACTGACCGGCTAGAAGCACTTCGTCTTCGACAACCAGAACACGCAACTACACCCTTATAGCGCAGTTTGATGAACGGCGGATGAACGCGCCGTTCAGGTACGGTTCAGGCGCGATGCCGCATAATTTTCGAAGCATGCCCGTATCGACGAACGTTCCCCTTAATTTTGGTTATCCATGGTGGTTGAGTTACGGCCACCTGCCATTTCTCGCCGCCGCCGTCGCGTTATTGCTTCTGGGATATACGCGCAAGTGGTCGAAGTGGACGATGTTCTTGTTGGGCGTTTTCGCTCTCTGGTCAAGCGCGGCGTTTTTCGTCGCGCGCTTCGTATTCAATGTGAATGGGCGAGCTACCTTGCCGACTCAAAGCTTTCTCCGATCCGGGACTGGGCGGGTCATCGATCTGGGAGCTGGAACAGGTCGATCGACCATCATGGTGCTCGAATCTCGTCCACTGACAACCGTCGTTGCGCTGGATCTTTTTGGCAGCTCGTTTGAACAGCACTTCGGACCGAGCCCGAGTCCGCAACAGAAACTGATGGCGAATTTGAAAGCTGCGGGAGTAGAGCATCGCGCGACCATCCAGACCGCTGACATGCGCAAACTTCCCTTCGACTCCGGCACTTTCGATGCAGCCGTCAGCTCGTATGCGATCGATCACCTGAACAGCGAGGGGATCAGGGAATCGCTGGCCGAGGCTGCCCGTGTCGTGAAGCCCGGGGGAGATTTCCTGCTGATTGTTATCGCTAAAGAACCGTGGATTCAATTCGCCTTCGGGCCCCTGTTCATGCACAGTAACATTCGCGGTGCGGACTGGTGGTCCACCAGGCTCCAGGAAGCCGGATTTCAAGTTCTTGAGGAGGGAACGCGTCCGGCGACTCGTTACCTTCTGGCGCGGAGATTATAGGTTGTAACACCCGAAGGTTGGAAGGCGGGTCTACCGGTCACACCCGCCGGAACAATTTCTTTCAGCCCTATTCCCCCGAGTTTTCAATCACCTACAGCCACCCCCCATCGTCCAAGACGCATAACCCATCGTCCTCCCCTGTTATCGTGAGACCGGAAAGAGTTGCCGCTACTCTGGCAGACTGGGTTCGTTCGTTCAGAAAAACATATCGTATGCAACCAAAAATTGACTCCGCGTATAATTGGTCCTCGTGCCCGCCGCCGGAACTCAGCCCCTCCCTCCACTCACTGGCAACCAGATCCGGAGCTTCCTCGCCGCATGGGGCGGTTGGACCCTGGACGGCATGGACTCATTCATCTATGCCCTGGTATTGGTCCCCGCGCTCAAAGACCTGTTGCCGCGCTCGGGAATACCAAACACTCCGGCCAACATCGGTTTTTACGGCGGCCTGCTATTTGCGCTCTTCCTGGTTGGTTGGGGCCTGGCCTTTTTGTGGGGTCCGGTCGGCGACCGCTTTGGACGCGTCCGTACACTTACTCTTACTATCGTTTGTTACTCGCTATTCACCTTCCTCGGCGCGCTGGCTACCAGCGTGTGGCAGCTTGGTACGTTCCGCCTGCTCGCCGGATTTGGCATCGGCGGCGAATGGACTTTGGGAGGCGTCCTGATCGCAGAGGCGTGGCCGGAAGCGCGCCGCAAGACCGGCGCCGGTTGGATGCACACCGGATATTATTTCGGCATTTTCCTCGCCGCCATAGCCAACGCCACTATCGGCGCCTGGCTGGGCTGGCGGGCGATGTTTGTACTCGGCGGCGCGCCCGCTCTCCTGGTGGGATACATACGAAGTGGCGTCCGTGAACCCGCGCGCTGGAAGGGTCAGGCCCGTGCCGCGAGTGATGCAGTCAGCGATGCTATTCGCGATACCGGGGCATCATTTGGCGGCCCGCTGAGAGCATTGTTCTCTCCGGCGCTTCGGCGGCGCACACTTATGAATTCCATCTATCTACTCATCTCTATGACGGGTCTCTGGGCAGGTTCGGTCTATGTTCCGTCCTCGGTGACTCAGATCGCCGCGCGCGCCGGGCATAATCCTGTCTCAGCGGCGCACCTGGCCTCCTGGGCCACCATGTTGCTGTCGGCTTGCACCATCGTCGGATGCCTCATCATGCCGCCGCTGGCCGAGCGCATCGGACGCCGTGCGACGCTCGGCCTGTATTTTGCTTTGATGTTCGTTTCCATCGTCTTCGGATTCGGCTATGCATTCTATCTGCAGCGCGGCGCCCTGGCATGGTTCCTGCTTTCGCTGGCGTTTCTGGGCGTCGGCGGAGCGAACTTCGCCGTTTACACTCTCTGGCTGCCCGAGCAATACCCGGCCTCCTGCCGCGCCAGCGCATTTGCCTTTGTCACATCCGCCGGTCGCTTTTTTGCCGCCGCGGTCACGCTGTTGGTCGGCGGGGCCGTCGCGCACTTCAAGACCCTCGGCATGCCGGTTGCCTGGACTTCCGTAGCATTCCTGCTCGGCTTGTTGTTGCTACCCTTCGGAGAGGAAACTCGAGGTAAGGCGCTTCCGGAATGACTCTGAACCATCTCTTCGACCTCTCCCTGTACCAGCGCCGCGATGAGATTGCGCTCGAGTGGCAGGGCCGTGGCTTCACCTTTGGCGAGATGGGCGCCCGCGCCCGACGCATGGCGAATGCCCTGCGGGACCGCGGTTTCAGGCAGGGCGACCGCCTCTGCGTTCAACTCGCCAACTGCGTGGAGCTCATAGACCTGTACCTGGCTTGCGTACGGCTCGGCGTCATCTTCGTTCCCGTGAATGTGCTGTATCGTGAGCGCGAGGTTTCGCACATCCTCACCGATGCGACGCCCCGGCTCCTGGTCACCCGGGACAACCTCGACCAACTCGCCTGCGAAGCCGACGCCGCGAACGCCTACTTCGCCGCTGATTGCGCCGCCCCCAACTTGGACGGGGAATCGCCGGCCGCTCTGGTCTACACTTCGGGCACGACTGGGACCTCCAAGGGCGCCATCCTGACCCACAACAACCTGGCCGCAAACGCCATCAACCTGCTCACCTGCTGGCAAATCACCGCCACGGATCGCTTGCTCCTGACCCTGCCGCTGTTCCACGTCCACGCCCTTGGCAACGGCCTGCACTGCTGGATGCTTAGCGGATGCCGAATGCGTCTGCTGGAGCGCTTCGAGCATCAGCGAGCCGCCGCCGAATTTCTCGACTTCCAGCCGACACTGTTCTTCGGTGTGCCCACTATCTATACACGTTTGCTCCAAACGCCGCCGGAGGCTGCGCGGGCGATCGGGCAGCATATGCGTCTGTTCGTTTCGGGATCGGCTCCTTTGCCGGCGCAGGTCATGGAAGATTTTCGCGCCCGGTTCGGCCACACCATTCTGGAGCGCTATGGGATGACGGAGACCCTGATGAATATCTCCAACCCGTACGTAGGCGAACGCCGCCTGGGCTGCATCGGTTTCCCGCTGCCAGGCGTTTCGGTGCGACTGGTCAACGCCGAGGGCCAATCCGTCGGACCTGGCGAAGTGGGCGAGGTTTGGCTGAAGGGTCCCAATATCTTCACGGGCTATTGGGGCAAGGCGGAGGCGACCGAAGCGGCGTTTCGGGCCGGATGGTTCCGGACCGGCGATCTGGCCAGCGTTTCGCCGGACGGCTACTACCACCTGACCGGGCGTCTCAGCGACCTCATTATCTCCGGTGGCTTCAACATCTATCCGCGTGAAATCGAGGAATTTTTAATGGAGCAGCCCGAGGTGGCCGAAGCCGCGGTCGCCGGCACTCCGGATGGGCTCAAGGGTGAAGTCCCCGTGGCTTGGATCGTGGCCCGCGGCGATTTCGATCCTGCTTTGCTCGAAATGCGCTGTCGCGCGAAGCTTGCGTCTTTTAAGGTGCCGCGGACCTTTGTGCGGGTAGACGCGCTGCCGCGAAACGCTCTCGGCAAAGTTCAGAAGCATGTTCTGCCTAGCCCTGGACCGACCCGCGACACATGAGGAATGTCGCGCGCGGCATAGCCCTGACTGCGGGGCGGTCACCGTCTCTCGACCGAAGTAATTGTCAGGCGGGCTCGGAGGACAGGCACAAGTTGGGCCAAAAATATCCTCTGGTGGCTAAGCCATCGTCCCGGATACGGAAGGTCGATCAGCGTACCGTGCCATCCCGCTCCAGAGGCGGCCCGCTCCACATTGCCGCGGATTGACCGTACCACCGTCACGATCGCCTGTGGTTGCAGCCCCCCAATTCTTCGGCTGAGCAATCGCTCGCCGGCCACGCAAGCCGCGCGTCGTGACGCCGGATCGAGTTGATCGACGGGCTGCAGGCACGCGTCCATCAAGTAGCAACCGGCGGCTTGAAATACCGGAAGGAAGTTTGCGTCGGTAATGGCCGGATCGATGGCGCGAAATGCATCTCGGGTCGCCCGATATAGCCCGGAGTCGCGTTGGTAGAAGAACCTTCCCGACGCCGGCGGAGCCTCCCCGATGAAGAGTAGCTGCGCATGATCCGGACGATACCGGCGGCGCAGTCTCTCCCTCCGAACTTGGGCTGCTGTCGTGTCTGCCTTCACGAGAGCAGAAGCTCGAGGTCTTCCCTCCCCAGGTTCCGGATCAGGCTATTATCCGCGCCGATAATGGCCGCGGCAAGATCGCGCTTGGTCTTCTGCAGTTCGAGAACCTTCTCCTCGACCGTATCTCGCGCAATCAACCTGTATGCGAAGACTTGTCGCGTTTGCCCGATGCGGTGCGCGCGGTCCACGGCCTGCGCTTCCACCGCCGGATTCCACCAGGGATCCAGAAGGAACACATACTCGGCGGCGGTCAGGTTCAAGCCCAGGCCGCCGGCTTTCAGGCTGATCAGAAAGATCCGGCAATCCGGGTCGTTCTGGAAGCGTTCCACGCACGCCTGCCGGTCACGCGTGGAGCCGTCCAAATATTCGTAGACCATGCCGTGGTCCAGGCGTTCGCGGACGATCGCGAGCAGCGTGGTGAATTGCGAGAAGACCAGCGCTTTGTGCCCTTCATTGACGACTTCGCGTAGTTGTTCCAGCAGCACGTCCAGTTTAGCGCTCCCTTCGCCGCGCCGCTTCGGGTCCAGGAGTCCGGGATGGCAGGCAGCCTGGCGCAGGCGCAGCAGCGCCTCCAGCACTTGGATCTTGGATTTCGCCAGACCCTCGGTCTCGATCCGTTTGAGCAAAACGTTGCGATAGTGCTGGCGCAGTTCCTGGTAGAGCTTCCGTTGAGCTGGCTCCATTTCGCAATACACGGTCTGCTCGGTCTTGGAAGGCAGCTCGCGGGCCACCTGCTCCTTGGTGCGGCGCAAAATGAACGGCCGCAGTGCATGGGCCAGCAGCCGGCGAGTGTCTTCGTCAGGACTGCGACCTGCCCCGGTGGCCAGCTTGAACACGCTGGCGGTCCCCAGCATTCCCGGATTCAGAAACTCGAAAAGAGCCCAGAGCTCCCCGAGGTGGTTTTCGACCGGCGTGCCGCTGAGTGCCAGGCGATGTCCGCCGCGCAGCAGTCGCACCGCCTTGGCCGACTCCGTACCCGCGTTCTTAACGGCCTGGGCTTCATCGAGCACTACGTAATCGAACTCGACATCCTTCAGCAGAACAGCGTCCCGCCGCAGCGTGCCATAGGTAGTGAGGACCACATCGCAGGCGGCGAATTCATTGCCGTGACGCTCCACGCCCGTGTAATCGAGCACGCGCAGTCGCGGCGTGAATCGCGCCGCCTCCTGCTTCCAGTTGAAGACCAGCGACCGTGGAACCACAACCAGCGACGGGCCCAGTGGCTCCCCCGCGGCTCGCAGCTCGCGGCGCGCCTCCAGCAGCGCCAGCACCTGGGCCGTCTTCCCCACTCCCATGTCGTCGGCCAGACAGCCGCCAAAAGAGAAGCGGCGCAGGAACTCCATCCAGCCCAGGCCATCACGCTGGTAATCGCGCAAGGTACCCACGAAGCCCGCCGGTTGCCGGGCAGGCTCGACGCCCTGAAAGAGCCGTAGTTCTTCGCGGACTCGCGCGAATGCTTCATCGCAGCGGGCTTCGGGCTGCGCGGCCAGCAACGCATCCAGCAGCCCGGCCTGGCTCCTGCGAAAGCGCAGGTGGCCGTCCTCGGGCGCGCCCACTCTGGCCAACAGGCCGATCCGCCGCAACCACTCCTCGGGCAGCAGGCCGTAGGTGCCATCGCCGAGCTGGACCATATTCTCGCCCCGGCGGAGCGCTTCGAGCAGCTCGGGAAGTTTCGCCGCCGTCTCGCCATATTCCACGCCACCGTGCAGCTCGAACCAGTCCACGCCGGTGGCGACTTCGATGTGGAACGCTCCCGGACGCCGGAAAATCTTACCCTCGGCGTCGATGTGCCAACCCGCTTCCACCAGCGCGCGCACGACGCGTGGCAGCTTGCCGGGAACCAGATCCCAACCCGGCGCCGGATGACTGTAGGTCCAGTTATGGAACCTCAAGCCCAGTTCGCCGAGCAGCGCGACTGCGGCTCTTTCCGCGGCGGAATCGCGGCGCACAAACCGGCGCGCGGCTGCATCGTAGAACCCCTGGGTGTTCTCATCCTCGGGCACCGCCCGTCCTTCGTAATCGAACCATAATTCCCCCCGCAGTTTCCCGGCGCCGCGCAGTGCCGGATCGGCGGCGCGAATCCGCAGGCCGGGCCGCGGCGACAGCTTCACGTCTTCATACCGCAGTTCCTCGGGCACCTCCAGCGGTGGCAGGCCCGGCGAGCAGAGTAGCGCCGCCAGCAGTTCATCCTTATCCTCTTCGGCGGCCTCGATAGTGCCGGCCTTCCGGAGATGAGACATCCATTCCAGTCCTGTACCTTCCGCGAGCGCTCCCACGCGATCGGCTGTGAACACGAGTCCGCCTTGCGTCACCAGAACCGCGGCAGTCACGTCCATGCGCTCCTGTCGACGGTGCAAGACGCCGGCTACCGACCATCCTCGCCGCCCGCGGCGCATCTCGAGCGCGAATTCCCACGGGTCGCCTTCGTCCCATGTAAGTGGCATCAACTCATCCGGTTGGCGGCTGTCTCGCAAGTAGCAGCGCTGCGTGCGGATCGCCAGAGGCATGATCAGTCCCGCCAAAGGATGCGCGACCAGACAGGAATCGGGGACCTGATCGCTGTCACGCGAGTAGCCCCAGCCAGATTGCTGTACGCCGCCGGCTAACGTAGAAACGATTTCGCGGTCTTCCGGCAGGGGCAATTGCGCAATTCGGCTGCGCTTCAGCGCGAGAGGGATGGCGCGCGTATAGCTACCGTCCGCCTTGCGGTCGCGCGATGCCAGCCGCAGGAGAAGGCTGCCCGCCGACACGCTGCCGGATACATCTACGACATAGACGACATCGCGCTTGCCCGGCCACTCATCGGCCGGGCGGACGGCCTGCAGGCAGCGGCTGGAAATGGCGATGATTTCATTCTTCCATGCGGGCGGTGGCGGCGGTGGTGTTCGCTTCGCCGGCTGCACAACCACTGCGGGCTGCGTTGCGAAGCCGGCACTTCGCGGGTCTTCTTCGTCGAATCCGTCCGATTCCAAGACAATGTCCGCCGCGGCGGCCGCCGAAAGGTACCCGAACCCATCCGCGGCAAGAATAGTGGCCCAAAGATGCTTGCACGCACCGTCGGAATCGAAATGCGGGCAGTCGCACCATGCGGAAAGCGCGCCATCCTGCCAATCCAGACTAACTTCGTAATTCCGCGATCCCCGGACGCGAGCCTCCACGCGGGACGCGGTTCCGCGCTGGATGCGCACACGCCCCTGCCAGAAATAGCTCTTGCCGCGGTTCCGGACCGTGGCGCTGAAATCGTCAGCCAGTCGGGTTGCCAGACGCATGTGTCTCTGATGTCTCTTGGGGGAGGTTGAATTCTATTATATCCCGAATCCGTTAGTGCAGGCGCGCATGAGTGCGTATAAGATAAGATCTGACTGGAATGACCATGACCGATCGAACGAATGCCTGCACGCGACGTCAAATGATCTCCGGGAGCGCCATGGGGCTTGGCTCTCTGGCGATGGCCGGCGCTCAGGAAGCGGCAAAAACAATCATTGCGACCAGGGCGATCCATCAAGAAGAAGATTTCAAGGCTGGCCCCCGGAGAATTTACGAGGCGCTTCTGGACGCCAGGCAGTTCAGCGCGTTTTCGGGCGGCCGCGCGGCCGAAATACACCCCGAAGCCGGGGGCGCGTTCTCTCTTTTCGCCGGCCATATCGTGGGGCGGAACCTGGAGCTGGTACCCAATCGCCGGATTGTACAGGCCTGGCGCGCTGCCTCGTGGCCTGAGGGCACCTATTCGATCGCCCGGTTCGATCTATTGGAAAAGGGTGCCGGGACCCGAGTCATCCTTGCCCATACGGGCTTCCCTCCCGAACTGGCCGAAGACCTCGAAAGCGGGTGGAACGAAAACTATTGGACCGCGCTCCGGAAATACCTGAGCCATTGAGTTTCGCTTAATTTGGTGACAGATCCGGCACAACCGCGGTCCGGCTGTCACTGTATTATGCGAGCCTCAATAAATAATCACCGTCACACCCGCCAGAACCATCCGCGCCGGTACATCCCATACGCGACGAACCACAGCAGCAGGGTATAACCGATGGCGTAAAGCAGCGACGCATTGTAAGGCGAAGCGAGCGGTGTGCACAGATTTTGAAACAGCCAGTTGCGCAGCGTTGTTGCGGATGCCCCC
>Ga0302325_10036581_pt1 | contig 10006 bp, 7 predicted proteins | sample Palsa_T0_2_FD_201948 | JGI IMG/M metagenome (GOLD analysis project Ga0302325, IMG submission 201948) | Peat permafrost microbial communities from Stordalen Mire near Abisko, Sweden - Palsa_T0_2 | ecosystem: Environmental > Terrestrial > Soil > Palsa > Peat permafrost | place: Sweden: Abisko... | reverse complement strand
CATCGGTTGCGTTCGTGATTGGCCCGACCGCGGCAATGGCGCTGCCGCCACAAATCGCCGTTCCCGTGGAAATGAGGAATGCCGGCACTCGCTGCACGCCCAGCAGCGCTCCCAGTCCCATGCCGGCAAGCAGGGCAAAGCTAATGCCAACCATGGTATACACAAAGCCGCTGCGGCCCGCCTGCACAACCTGGTGCAGGTTCATTCCGAAACCGAGCCCGACCACCGACGCCTGCAGCAGATACTTCGAGACCTTCTTCGTTTCACCGCCATAGGGATGAGGCAGCGTCAATCCAAAAGCCAGTCCTATGGCCAGCGCCACTGGCGGAGAGACGAAGCCACTGGCGCTCACCAGGAGGCAAAGAAGAAAGACGATGCGAGGCAGCAATCGCATTCAAACAGAACCCGGGGGGATGAACATTCAGGCGCCCGTGCGCCTGTCCGTGGCGCACGCGCCACCGCGCGCGGGCCAGGATAGTCGAACTTTCATAAAAACTCCTCCAGCGGCGTCCACGCTAATTGACGCACCAGCCTATCGCTCGCCGAGTAGATTTAGCAAGCAACGCCGCCGCCCATCTACCGCGCCGTCACGTATAATCGTCTTTTCCCGCTCATGAGCTATACCGTCCTGGCGCGCAAATACCGGCCGCAAAAGTTCTCCGAGGTGATCGGACAAGAGCACGTCACCCGCACCCTGCAGAACGCGCTCGAACAGGGACGCACCGCCCACGGCTACATTTTCAGCGGCCATCGCGGGATTGGAAAAACCACGGTGGCGCGAATTCTGGCTGCGGCTTTGAATTGCCGCTCGTCTGACAAGCCGGTTGCCGAGCCTTGCGGAATCTGCGAATCGTGCACCGAGATTCGCGCCGGCAACGCCGTCGATGTGATCGAGATCGATGCCGCTACGAATCGTGGCATTGACGAGATTCGCGAGTTGCGCGAGGCCGCGCGGTATCGTCCGGCGCGCGACCGCTTCAAGATCTACATTCTCGACGAGGCGCACCAGATTACCGACGCTGCCTTCAACGCCCTGCTCAAGACTTTGGAAGAACCGCCGGATCATATTGTCTTTATGCTGGCGACCACGCAGCCTGAAGACATTCCGCAGACCATCCGCTCGCGCTGCCAGCACTTCAGTTTCCGCGCCGTGAAGTTTGATGACATCGTCGGCCAGTTGCGCGATTTAACCTTCCGCGAAAACATCGAGGCCGATGACGAAGCTCTTGCCCTGCTGGCCGAAGCCGGCGACGGCTCCATGCGCGACGCGCTCTCGATTCTGGATCAGGCCATCGCCTCTTCCAGCGGAAAGCTGACGGTTGATTCGGTGCGCAATCTGGTCGGCGCCGCACCTGCTCACGTTCTCGAACAGGTGATGGAGGCAGTCGCTCACGGCGCCAGCGACGATGTGTTGCGGCAGGTCGATCACCTCATCGGCGAAGGCCACAGCCCAACCCACTTCGCCCGGCAGATGGTGCGCTTTCTGCGCAATGCTACGGTCGCGAAGATCGCGGGCAAAGACTCTTCGCTGCTGCAGATTTCAAGCGAAGAGCGTGAACGCGTGGAGCGGGTTGCGGCGCTCTTCGGCGAAGAGGATCTTACTCGACATCTACAGATCATGCTGCGCACCCACAGCGAGCTGGGATACAAACAGGAGCAGCGCTTTCACCTGGAGCTGGGCCTGCTCAAGATGGCGCACGCCCAGCGATTGCTGCCGATCGAGCAACTGCTGAGCGACGCGGCCGCTTCCCAGAACATGTCCGCGGCAGCAAACATGGCAAAACCGGCGCCGCGGCCTTCGATTGTGTCTTCGTCTGTTTCTTCGTCTGCGGGCCCTACTTCGACGGCCGGCGGAGCGGCCCCGCGCCCGAATCCGGTCTCGCCCTTCGCCGCCGATTCCGCGCGCAAGGGCACTCCCCGGCAGGAGTCCGCTTCCGATCCTGCTGCTGCGAGCGCGCAGCATATCGTCGCGAGCAGCTCACCACCGCGAGTGGTCATGGGTGCAGCCGCTCCTGCGCATCTCGACCAGAATGCGCCCGAGCTGCAGGTCTCTGATCTGCAAATCCCGGATCTGCGAGTCCCAGATCTGCAACTCAGTGCTCAGACGCCGCGGCCCGAGCCGGAGCTGCAAATCGCGCAGCAAGGTCCGCAACCCGCCTCACCGCCGGAGGTCGCCGTCTCGACCGGGCCCGTCGAGAAGCTGCGAAGCGCGGTATTGCAGGCGCTTGCTGATGGCAACCAGCGCATTCTGGTCTCGATGCTCGAGCAGGGAGAATGGTCCGTCGAAGCGAACGAACTAGTGATCAAGGTGTCCGAGTCGCAGACCGTGGTTGACATGTCGCTGGGCGCAGATGCCAGGCGGCTCGCGATCGCTTCCGCCAGCGGAATTCTGGGGCGGGCCGTCAAGCTTAAGATTGTCGCTGGAGCAGCTGCGACGACGGCTGACGCGAAAAGTAACGGCAAGTCCGCCGGACCGAGGTCAGCGGCGGGAGGGCGCAACCGCGCCGAGCAGGATGCTGTGGTTCGCCGCCTGCAGGAAAAATTCGGCGCTGAGATTCGTACGGTGATCGATTACAAGGAGAAGCGGTAGGTAAGTCGGCTTCCGGCGTCCGGCCTCCGGAGTTTAGCTCCGGAAGCCTGGCGCCGGGAGCCAGGAGCCGAGGTTCTATGGGTGGATTCAATCTGCAAGAGCTGATGTCAAAGGCCAAGTCGCAGTATGAGAGCCTGCAAAAAAAGATGCAGGAGACCGTGGTCGAAGCCTCGTCGGGCGGCGGCACGGTCACGGCGAAGATGGACGGCCGCAAGCAACTGCTCAGCCTGCGCATCGACCCGGAAGCGGTGAAGTCGGGTGACGTGGAGATGCTGCAGGATTTGGTGCTGGCCGCAATCAACGAAGCGGCGCGCAAGATCGACGGAGCGATGCAGTCGACAGTCGGCGGAATGCTGGGCGGCATGGGCATCGGCGGACTTTAGGGGATTTGGTAATTTTGTGATCGAGCAATTTGGTAATTTTGGCTGTATCCGCGGCAACTCGGCTACAAAGTTTTCCAAGTTTCGGTTTCAAATCACGAAATTACCCGACTACCAAATTACACAATTCTCTCTATGTCTAAATTTGCCGAGCCGATGTCGCGGCTGATCGACGAACTGAAGAAGCTGCCGGGCGTGGGCTCGAAGAGCGCGCAACGGCTGGCCTTCTACATTCTGCGCGCGAGCGACGAAGACGCCGAGGCGCTGGCTGCGGCGGTGCGCGACGTCAAAGCCAGCCTGCGGCTGTGCTCCGTCTGCAACAACATCACCGATGTCGATCCCTGCGTTTACTGCACCAGCGCCACCCGCAACCAGCGTTTGGTCTGCGTGGTCGAGGAGCCCACGAATATTGCCGCCATCGAAAAGACCAAGCACTTCAATGGCGTCTACCACGTGCTGCATGGATCGATTTCTCCGCTGCACGGCGTGGGACCGGAGCAGTTGCGGATCGCCAACCTGATCGCGCGCGTCGACGCCGGCAACGTGGATGAAGTGATCGTCGCCACCAATCCCACGGTGGAAGGCGAAGCTACAGCCGCTTACCTTTCGCAGCAACTGAAGCGCGTGGGAGTGAAAGTAACCCGCATCGCCATGGGCATCCCGGTCGGCAGCGACATTGAATACACCGACGAGATTACGATGCTCAAAGCGATGGAGGGGCGGCGGGAGTTGTAACCGATCGAGCCATACACTGCCGCGGGAAACCGGGTCTTTCGCCCTACACCGTCAGGTCCGGCTCCAGAAATACATTCAGTTCTTCCTCAGCGGAAGCCAGTCCTTCGGGCAGAGTGCCGCGGTTATATTCAGCCATGCGATTCTTCCACTTCAGGAAGTCTGTAATGCTTTGGGGCTCGACGCGCACCTCGACGCGGCGCAGGCTGGCGAGCAGCAGATTCATTTCGTAACGGAAGCCGGTGGCGGTGCGAAGATTTTTGGCGGAGGGATGCGCCACTTCGATTCTGCCGCGACGGTGTTCCAGCAATCCCCAGCCCTGGGGCGCTTCTTCGCGACCCACGAGCCCGGCAGGGACCAGGTAGAAGCGCTCGCAGCCGACTCCCTGCTCCGGCTTCAGGCGGAAGGGCTTGGCGCGGTCGGCCAGGAAGTCAGAGCGCGTGACCTTGCACTCGACCAGCACGGAATGGCAGGCGCGCTTCCAGCCGATGGCGTCAGGCATCTCGCCGCTGACGCAGGCCTGCTCAGAGAGCACGACTCCGCAGCGATAGCGGCGCAGCCAGTGAACGGCTTTCTCGACTAGTTGAGCGTGGGTCATGACCTACCTTTTTAATCTCGGCATCGAGCGAGAGGAAGTGTCTTGCTGACTTCGGCCTTCATTTTCTGACAGTGTGCTTCAGGGGCTTGACGACTACGGGCCTGCGCAGAACAGTCTCGAGCAAATGCCGCTCAGCGGCGATGGCTTGCGCCGACTGGCTCAGGGGCGAATATCCCTCTGCGGCGATCATCAGAGCTTCGTTCCCTTTGGTCTTGATCGCGTCACCCTCAATCCGCACGCGGCGGATGTGCCCGTCGTGGGTAAGATCCAGCGCGTTGGCCAGGCGCAGGATGGCAGCCAACTGGATCGTCGCTTTCTGTTCGTCAGGGAGCAGATCGCGCAGGCTTTTATGCCTTCTGGTGGGCAGGGCTCCGCGATGAAAGCGTGCGACGATGGCGGCACGCTGTAAGTCTTGAGCTTTCCAGCCCAGCGGGTTGCCATGAACGCGAATCATCTCGTAGGAGATTTTGTGATGCCCCTTCTGGCCTTCGGATTTTCCTACGTCGTGCAGGAGGGCCGCAGCCATCAGACTGGTGCGCGCAGAAATGGCATTGACGGCAGGCTGCCATCCCGAGCCCAGCAAGCCATCGTAGAGCTGAAGAGCCAGGCTGGCGACGCGCTCGGAATGGGGAAAGTCAGGATCGAGGCCACTCGCCCAAAGCTTCATGCGTTGGGTGGCAAGTGCATGAATCTGCTTGTCTTGCGGAAGCGCGGCGCGCCAGACCTGCCACCAGGAATCAGGGCCGACCATCTTCTTGCGGTACTGATCGATGCGCTTGGTGCGCTCCGCCACGATGCGCTCGTTCCAACGCCGCCGCGAATCGGCGTCGGGAAAAACATGACAGGAGAGCGCCGTAGCCCAAAGCACGTCGAGGTCGTGCACATCCCCGAGCAAGTCCTGAATTTCTTTCAGGTCGTTGCTCCAGGCCTTGTGCTCAACCGGAAGAAAATTCTCGACGATGTAGCGAAAGCGCTTGATGCCGATACGAAGACTGTGGAACGCAACCTGCGAGCGATTGCGCAAAGCGCGGTTGTGGAGTGCGCGAGCCGCCGTCCAGCGCTCCAGAGCGAGGTGCTTGAACAGCGCACTGCCGGGGCGGATGCGGGCGGCGCGAGAGGGAAGAGTCTTGCTCCACTGGCGCCACTGTTTGCGGTCAAACTCTTCCAGGGCGGCGTGAGCTTCGTGCTTTTGTTCGGACTCGCGCGCCGCGAGGATTTTCAGCAGAGCCTGGGCTGCGGGATCGCCCGGATAGGAGCGTGGATTGGGTTCGTGTGGGGCGGCCTCATACATTTGTTCGGATGCGTGCATCGCGGGCGAGGGCGCCCGCTCTACGCGAATTCGTTCCAGCTTCTCCACCCATTCCATCATCACCTGAATGTCGCGCAGATTGCCGAGGCGCTGGAAGAGGCGCTTGCCGGCCTTCTTCATCGCCTTCCAGTTCGGGTCGGGATCAAGAGACATCAACCCGTCAGCCAGCGAGCGGCAGCGGCGGAGGGAAACCCGCAAGTCGTGAACCGGGTCGGCGCTGAAATCGGCGGCGACGCGCTCGAACTCCTCCGAGGCCCGCAACATCCAATGGCGCAGGCCGGTAGTTTTTTTGGCTCGCGTGGTGTGGGCAGGCGGAAGGGGCACGAAGTTTCCAGAGAATATTTTGGTCGTACTATTTTGGCTCTGCTATTTTGGCCCCATTATTTTCGCCGTTATGGGGTGCGAATGCCAGTGCCAGAGAGAGTGCCAAGCCTTTCGCTATTTGGGGACGTAAAGAGTCAAGACATCCGGCGAAAGATTCTTAGGACACTCTCGTACAGTTCCACCTTCAGCGGTGGGTCAAGGATTCTTCTGTTACCTCCGTAACGTGCACCCCATACCTGTTGGGGTTAACCTTCTATTGCCTAGCCAGAGCTGCGTTCAAGGGGTATTTTTATCGACAACGCGACCACATTTCACACCAATCGCGCGGCATCCGCGCGCGCCTTCGTCCACAGCCTCAACATCCTGATCAAGTACGCGCGCATGTACGGGCCGGATCACAAGCGCACGGAGGCGCAGTTCGAGACCGCCTGGAAGGAATTGCAACAAGGGCTCCCGGTAGCCGGCGAGGGCGGATTCTTACTGGGCGTTTCCGACAACAAACTGTTGCTGGATGGGGTTCCACTGGAAGCCGGGCAGGTGGAGCGCAGCTTCGGACAGCTCTTAAGCACGGCCGGCCTGGCGAGCCTGCACTTCTCCAAGGATGTAACCATCGAAGATTTTACCCGTCTGGTGCGGGCCTTCACGCTGGCCGGCTCCAAGGCTCAGGACGTGTCCAAGCAGATTAAAGAGGCTTTGAGCGCTGCAGGCAAACAAAGCACCATCAAGATCAATGAAGTGAAATTTGTGGCCGCCGACCCGCTCACCGGCGATATCAGCGTGGCCGCGCAAATCGCGGCGCAAACTCTGGGCCCGGAATTCAAACAGTGGCTGAACGATCCGCAGAAGTTGTTGCAATTGATCGCGGCCGCGGAGGGCGCCAACTCCGGTGGCGGAGGTCAAACCGGCGCCTCAGTTCCCTTCGGAAGCGTGCCGAATGTTCCCGGCCATTGGGTCGCAGGACCGGCGCCCGCGGGGGGCCCTGGCACTGGAACCGCGCCAGCCTGGGAAGGCGGCGTTGTACCTCTGCAGGAAGCCGAAGTGATCCAAGCCATCCGGCTGCTGACGCGCTTTGGCCAGGTCCAGGGCGACCCCAACGCCAGTCCTGAGGCTCTGCAGAAAGAGCTTGGCGATACCGACCCAAACACACGGCTGAACCTGCGACAGCTGCTGGGCAGCCTGGCGGCCAAGTCGACCGCGGAACAGGAGGAAGATACGCCGCTGCTGATGAAGGCGGCCGAGCACATGGCCATCCGCTTCGCCCTCGAGCGCTACCAGAAGGGCGAAGTCAAAGTAAATGCCGTCCATCAGATGATGGAGCACATGAGCCGGCAGATGGATTCGCTGCGCGGAATCTTGAAATTGCAGGAAGAAAAGATGAACAAGGCCGGCATCCTGGTGGAGTCGCACGCCGACATCCTCGACCGGATGTTCTGGGCGGAAGTACCGGAGTCTGGCAAGAAGACGGTATTGATGTCGAACGAGGCTCCGTGTGTGCCGCCGCGAAACCTGCGGCAGTTCGTGGAAGTGCTGCTCGACCGCGAGGACAAGGAAACCTCCGCCGACATTCTGAACAACTATTCGGGTTGCCTGGTAACGAAAGAAATTGAAGCGCGGCGCAAGACTGCCATCGGGTTGAGTCAACTGGCCGACCTTTATGCCCGGCTGGGCGGTGAAGCCATGGGCAAAGCCATTCAGACGGTTAGCGAGCAGCTATGCGCGGAGAAAGATCCTGAGCTGCAAAGCTTGCTGAGCGCGGCGTTCGTGCGCCTGAGCCAGGAGGCCAGCGAGGCGAAGAACTATCAGGCGGTAAACGCGGTATGCTCCGGAATGGAGATGCTGCAGCAGCGCCGCCCGGTTTTGGTGAATGACCTGCGCCCGCGCATCGGCGTGGAGAACCGGATTCCGGAATTCATTGAGGAAGCGCTGCGCTGCGATCCCGCGCCCGCGGAACTTCTGCTGGTTCTGCGCCGAACCAGTCAATCGGGAGCCGAGCATCTTGCCGACCGCTTCTTCCGCTGCATGCGCCGCGACGAGTGCGACCGCATGGTGGAGTTGGTCCGCGAGATGGGAAGTCCGGCGCTCACGCAACTGCGGGAAATCCTTCGCACCGGGCAGCCGCGGCAGGCGTCCGGGGTAGTTGGACTGATCAGCCGTCTGGATGTCGGCACCTTGCTCGAGCTGTTGCCGGTTCGCTTACCCGAGTGGAACCGTTTCTATCACGACGTAGTGGTGCGTCAGATTGCGTACGGAGCCGCTCCCGATCGCGGGCGGACGCTGCTGGAGCTGGCGGAACAGCTCGACTCAGTGGTGTTGCCGGAATCCATCGATGAAATAGGAATGAGCGGCGATATTACGGCAGCGCCACCGTTGATCGCCATGGCCAGGCCCGGCGAAACGGCTTCCCGCTCGCCCTTTGTGCAATTGAAGGCGATTGAGTCACTCGGCCGCCTGAAAGATATGGAAGCCTTGCCGGTGCTGCGCGAGATTGTCGAGGCGAAGAAGACCTTTGGATGGATTCATCATCGCGAATTGCGGATTGCCGCGGCGCAGTCACTTTCGAAAACCGACCCGCGCTACAGCGGGCAGATCCTTTCCGACAGCGGCATCGAGCCGGCGGAACTGGCCATTGCGCCTCTCGACACCGCTCCTGCGTGCCCCTGGGTGCGCCAACGTCGCTACGAGCGCATGGTGCTTTCGCGCACGATCAGCGCCACGATCGGAAGTTCGTGGGGGAAAACAAAGATTCAGCTCCGTGAGCTCAGCCTGGGTGGCGGCATGGGTACGAAAGAAGATAATCTGCGCATTGGCAGCGAAGCCGATCTTGAGATCTCCCTGGGAATGCGGACGAAGATCCGGGCGCATGTTCTTTTGCGGCGCGCCCGCGTGAATGAAGTCGGATTCGAGATTGTCAGCACCGACCTGGAAAGCCGCTACCGCCTGCGCCGTCTTCTGGTCGAAGCGCTCAGCCACGCTCCCCAGAACAAGCAAGAGTTGACGGGCGACGACCGGAAAGTCTAGAGGCCTTCATTCCAAAATAAAAGCCTCCGCTCGCAGATGCGAGGCAGAGGCTTTCGTTTCCAAAGCAAATCTCGCCTATTTCACCACCTTCAGGAAGATGATCGCAAGCGTGTAGAGCGCGAGCGACTCGATCAGCACCAATCCCAGCAGCAACGCGAATTGGATGCCCGGACGGGCCGCAGGATTGCGGGCCAATGCCTCGGCCGCAGCCGCCGTGGCTTTGCCCTGGGCCAGTCCGCAAACTGCGGAAGCGATCGCCATGGAGAATCCCGCAGTAATCGCGACCCAATTGGTTTCGCCGCCTCCGCCGCCCTGCGCGAAGGCAGGCATGGCGAAGCACAGACCGGATAACGTCAGGAACAAATAACTCAACTTACGCATGGTGTATTTCTCCTCGCATCAATTTCCGCCAGTGGGTGGTTGACGTCATCCCGTTCAGACGCCCTCACGCTTGCGGCTTAAAACCAGTGGCCAGTGGTCAGTTGCCAGTGGCCAGTAAAGTCTTAGGTTCCAGGGCTATTGTAGCTAACTTATTCGAGCAGGCTCTTACTGCCCACTGACCACTGGCAACTGCCTTTCAGTGCTCTTCTGCTACCGCCCCGGAAACATAGATGATCGCCAACAGCATGAACACATAGGCCTGCAAAATCGAAACCACAATGTGCAGCCCGTCGAAAATTATGGGTACGCCGATGGGAATCATGGAAAAGAAAACCAGCGTAATCAGATCTCCGGCAAAAATGTTGGCCCACAGACGAACCGTCAAAGAAAGTAGCCGGGCGACATGGCTGACGATTTCGATGGGCAGCATCAGAACCGCCAGGAACATCCGGGCAATCAGCGGCATGCCTTCCATTGGGGGGCCGAAGAAATGCAAAAGGTACTTGACGCCGGAGTGCTTGAATCCCTGGATGTGGTAGTAGAAGAAGGCGCAAATTGCGCAGCCCAGCGGCACAACGGGAACGGCCGTAGGCGATTCAAAGCCGGGAATCAACCCAACGAAGTTACAGAGCAGGATGAAAACGAACAAAATTGCGAAGAACGCAGTGTAGGGT